>Ga0209006_10002381_pt1 | contig 17176 bp, 8 predicted proteins | sample JacPin_JW_Ref_O2_FD_188567 | JGI IMG/M metagenome (GOLD analysis project Ga0209006, IMG submission 188567) | Forest soil microbial communities from Algoma, Ontario, Canada - Jack Pine, Ontario site 1_JW_Ref_O2 (SPAdes) (version 2) | ecosystem: Environmental > Terrestrial > Soil > Boreal... | reverse complement strand
CTGGACGGCTTGCATCGTGTAAATGCAGGAGCGAACCGCGACACCGTCGATCAGTACGGTGCACGCACCGCATTGACCCAATCCGCATCCGAAACGCGGTCCTCGCAATCCGAGTTCGTTGCGCAGGAAATACAAAAGCGGCATCGCGGGATCGTCAACGTCAGCCGTGACATCGCGACCATTGACGTTCAACTCGAAGTGAGCCACGTATTACCTCCCGGACATAAGCGTTTCACAACTGCGTTAGCCGAAAAGCGATCTAGAGAGCAGCCAACCGATCAGGGCACCGTGGCTAGCACCAGATTGTGATGATGATACTGCTTCTCCGGCCACGCGATATCAGACGTTAGTTTCGTTCAGCAACCAACGGAGCCGCAACTCTCGTATGCAGATGTCCCAGGTAATGTTGCCACTCGACGTGGCTCGGATCCCTTGCGTCCTACAGCAGTTGCCGATGCGTCAGCACCTTTCCGCAGTGACGGTCGGGTCCCATAGAAGAAACTGGGAGAGCATTCAAGAGTGATGAACGTGATCTGCAATGTGGTGAACTATCGTGACGGTTCAGAGTGAACATCCGCTTGCTGTCTACTAAGAACAAGTCGGTCTTCCAGGATTCGAACGTAAATCCTACTTACTTCAAGATAAGCAAGAACCATTCAATTCGAATATCAACTGCCACAGCATTAACCACACAATTGCCAGAATGTTAGACAACCCGAGTTCAATCGCATTGCTATACGCCCTACGTGCATGACGGCTGCGAGTCGACTTGCGCTATCTAAATGTCATAGCGTCGATCCGCTTGCTTCAACCGACAAAGAAAGACAGTAACGGGCGCCGCAAGGTCAGCGATGACGCTGCGGTGGCGCACGCATCGCGTCGTCGTCGAGCTTGAGGATTTCGTCGGGCTCGAAGTCGTGTACGACTGCCGGCGGATTCGGCGGCGATATAGGCGCGGTTTCGGCTTGCGCGGTTGTCGTCGTCTTGCGCACGGCAACACTATTATCGGACAGCGGCTGCGCACCACTCGCGACCTTCGCCAACGGCGATGACGACCAGCCGCCTCCCAGATTGTTGACTAGCGACACACTCGCGACAAGCCGGCGGAGTTCTACCTGCAATTCGGCCTGGCGACTGTTCAAGAATGCGTTCTGCGCGGTGATCACATTGACGTAACTGTCAACGCCGTTGCGATAGCGCACCACCGACAACTCTACTGCACGCCGCGATGCCTCCGCCGCGGCCCGCTGTTGCAGCACTTCCTCGCTCAGGATGCGCAGGCTGGCGAGATTGTCTTCGACGGATTGAAAAGCAGACAACACCGTCTGTCGATAGTTGGCGACCGCCTGATCATTCAATGCCCACGCTCGATTCACCTGCGCGCTACGCGCGCCGCCATCAAAAATTGTCTCGGCAAGCGCAGGACCCAGCGACCAGAAACGATTCGGCCAGTCGAACAGTTTTCCGAGCGATGTCGATTCGTAACCGGCGTTGGCGCCCAGTGTCAGATTCGGAAAGAACGCCGCGCGCGCGATGCCGATTTGCGCATTCGATGCGGCCACCTGACGCTCGGCCGTCGCGACGTCGGGCCGGCGCTCCAGCAAATCGGACGGCACGCCCACCGGTATGTCGGGCAAATTCAATGGCACGCGCTCGTAGGGAATCGAGAATTGCGCGGGCGGCACGCCGATCAACACGGCGATCGCATGTTCGTATTGCGCGCGCGCGATGCCGAGGTCGGTCGCCTGCGCTTCGGTGGAGTGCAACTGCGCCTGCGCTTGCGCCAGATCTTCTTCCGACTGGATGCCGTTCTTAACCAGCGTTTCGACGAGATGCAAACTGGTACGGAAGTCTTCCAGCGAAGCTGCCAGCACGCGGCGCAATTCGTCGGTGACGCGCAACTCGAAATAATTCTGCGCGAGCTGACTCTGGTTGGTCAGGATCGCAGTGCCGACCTGCGCGGCGCTCGCCTCGGCGTTGAAGCGGTTCTGCGCGATGTTGTTGCGCACGCTGCCCCACAGGTCGACCTGATACGTCGCTTCGAGCGGAAACGTATAGATCGTATGCGGTTTGGTCGAGCCGCCACCGAGTTGTGTTGTCGTACCGCCGGACGTCGGCGATGTCGTCGATCCCGTGCCGCTGCCATTCGCGCCGCCGGCGCTGGATCCGGCGCCACCGAGTTGCGCGACGGCGGCACTGGAACGGGAGCGCGTCGCCGACGGATTGAGCGTGAGTGTCGGGAACAGGCCCGCTTCGGCCTGGTCGACGAGCGCACGCGACGCGCGGAAATTCGCTTCGGCGGCGATCACGTTCTGGTTCGCATCGGCCACTTTCGATTCGAGGTCGTTGAGCGTGCTGTCGTTGAAGATTTCCCACCAGTTGCCGCCCAGTTGATCGTCGCGCGGCTCGGCCGGTTTCCACTCGCCGTTTGCATCGGGCGCTTGCGTTTCCTTGAACTGCGCCGGATTGCTTGTCGCGGGCCGCTGATACGGCGGCGCGAAGTTGCAGCCCGTGATCGCTGCGATGCAAACAGTGAGTACGGTGCGGCGGATCATGGAGTCGCCTCGGCAGGTTTTGCCGGTTTGTGCCCGCGGTCCTGCTTGTCTTTGCGCTTGCCGCCAATTCCGAAGCGGCCAATCCAGTTGTTGAGACGATCCATGTAAAGATAAATGACGGGTGTCGTATACAACGTGAGCGCCTGACTGACGATGAGGCCACCGACGATCGCGATGCCGAGCGGCCTGCGCAATTCCGATCCGAAGCCGGTGCCGATCGCCAGCGGCAAGCCGCCGAGCAGTGCGGCCATCGTCGTCATCATGATTGGACGGAAGCGCAGCAACGCCGCTTGGAAAATCGCATCGCGCGGACGCATGTTCTCTGTGCGCTCCACGGCGAGCGCAAAGTCGATCATCATGATCGCGTTCTTCTTGACGATGCCGATGAGCAGGATGATGCCGATCAGCGCGATCACACTGAGTTCCGTGCCGGTGATGAGCAATGCCAGCAACGCGCCAACTCCGGCCGAGGGCAACGTCGACAATATCGTGATCGGATGAATGTAGCTTTCGTAGAGGATGCCCAGCACAATGAAAACCGCTGCAATGGCGGTGGCGATCAGCAGCGGCTCATTCGCGAGCGATGACGTGAACGCCTGCGCCGTGCCGCTGAACGCGCCGGTGATCGTGCTCGGAAAGCCGGCCTGCTGTCGCGCTTTGTCGATCAGGTTCACAGCGTCGCCGAGCGCGGTGCCGGGCGCCAGGTTGAACGAATACGTGATCGAAGGAAAAACGCCGGAATGATTCACCGTGAGCGGCGCGGTCGACGGCGCATATTTCGTGAAGGCCGATAGCGGCACCAGTCCGCCGTCAGTCGAGCCGACATAGATGGTCTTCAACGCGTCGGGGTTCTGCCAGAACTGCGGCTCCACTTCGAGGATCACGAAATACTGATTGAGCGGCGTGTACGTGCGCGCGATTTGCCGCTCGCCGAACGCGTCGTAAAGTGTGTCGTCGACGGCCTGCGGCGACACGCCGAGACGCATCGCCGTCGCGCGGTCGATGACGAGGTTGACCGCCATGCCGTGGTTCTGCGCATCGGAGTTGACGTCGGTGAGCTGGTGAATCTTCTTCATTTCCGCGAGCAGCTTCGGCCCGAACTTGTTCAGATCGTTGAGATTGTCGCTGGTGATCGTGTACTGATACTGAGCCGCCGATTGACGTCCGCCGACGCGAACGTCCTGCACCGCCTGCAGAAAGAGCGTGGCGCCTGAAACCTGTCCGAGTTTCGGCCGCAGGCGCTGGATGATCTCTGTCGCGTTCGCATCGCGCTCGTTGAGCGGTTTAAGCGCGACGAACACGCGTCCGGTGTTCGTCGTCGTGCCGCCACCGCCGCCGGTAAAGGCGACGACAGTAGCCACACCGGGATCTTTCATCGCGATCTGCGCAAGCGTGCGCATCTTGGCCTGCATCGCCTGAAACGAAATGTCCTGGTCGGCAATAATGGTGCCGTTGAGGCGGCCGGTGTCTTGTTGCGGGAAGAATCCCTTCGGCACTTCGATGTAGAGGAACACGCTCAACGCCACCGTACCGAGCGCCACGAACAGAACGAACAGCGCGCGATCGAGCACCCAAGTCAGGCTCGCCTCGTAACCACCGAGGATTCGATCGAAGACGCGCTCGCTCCAGTTGTAGATACGGCCGTGCTTTTTCTCGCCTTCGGTCAACAGCAGCGAGCACATCATCGGAGTAGTCGTAAGCGAGACGGCGAGCGAGACAAGGATCGTGACCGACAACACGACAGCAAATTCGCGGAACAACCGGCCGATGATGCCGCCCATCAGCAGGATCGGAATGAACACCGCGACCAGCGACAGACTCATCGACAGCACGGTCGAGCCGATTTCGGCAGCGCCCTTGAAGGACGCGCGCCGCCGGTTGTCGCCGCCTTCGTGGTGGCGCGTGATGTTCTCGAGCACGACGATGGCATCGTCGACGACGAACCCGGTGGAGACCGTCAGCGCGATCAGCGACAAGTTGTCGATGCTGTAGCCACACAGATACATCATGGCAAGCGAACCTAAAATCGACACCGGCACTGCCACGGCCGGAATCGCGGTCGTGCGCGGATCGCGCAGAAACAGAAATACAACGAGTACGACGAGCGCGATGGAAATCAGCAACGTGCGTTCGATGTCGGAGACGGACGCGCGGATAGTCTGCGTCTGGTCGAGCGCGACGGTGAGTTCGATCGCCGGATCGATGCTCGCGTGAAGCGTCGGCAGCGCGGCTTGGATCGCGTCCACGGTGGAAATGATGTTGGCGCCGGGCTGGCGGAAAATGATGATGACCGCCGCAGGCTTTGCGTTGACGAGTCCGAGCGAGCGCACCGTCTGCACCGAATCGGAAACATTCGCGACATCCGACAGATGCACCGGCGCGCCGTTGCTGTAGCTCACGATGAGCGGTGCGTAGTCGGCGGCCTTCATCAGTTGATCGTTGGCGCCGATATCGATGCGGCCTTGGTCACTGGTCAGGCTGCCCTTGGCCTGGTTGGCGGTCTGCGCCGAGATCGACGTGCGCACGTCGTCAAGCTTCAGTCCGTAGCCGTTGAGCTGCGTCGGATTGACATCGATGCGCACCGCCGGCGCCGAACTGCCGCCGACGATCACTTGGCCGACGCCGCCGATCTGCGACAGCCGCTGCTGCAACACGGTCGATGCTGCGTCGTAGAGCGCGGGCGGCGAGAGCTTGTCGGACGTCAGCGCGATGATCATGATCGGCGCATCGGCCGGATTCACTTTGCGGTACGTCGGATTGTTCGGCAGATTCGCCGGCAAATAACTGCGCGCCGCGTTGATCGCGGATTCGACATCGCGTGCGGCCGCATCGATGTTGCGGCTCAGGTCGAACTGCAGCGTAATGCTGGTCTGGCCGAGCGTACTCTGCGCGGTCATTTCGGTGACGGCGGCGATGCGTCCGAATTCGCGCTCCAGCGGCGTCGACACCGACGACGCCATGATCTCCGGACTCGCACCCGGCAGCGATGCCTGCACGGAGATCGTTGGAAAATCGACCTGCGGCAACGGCGACACCGGCAATCCGCGATACGCGACGATGCCGGCGAGCGCGACACCGGCCGTGAGCAGCGTCGTCGCAATCGGTCGCTTGATGAAGGGCGCAGAGAAACTCATGTGCTTGGCTGCGGCGCGGCGTCAGGTTGCGCGTCGTCGTCCTTTTCGTCTTGGTCTTCGTCGCCGGGCGCATCTTTGCGGCGCGGTTTGCCACGCCATGCACTCATCTTGTCGGCGAGACCGTCGAAGAAAAGATAAATGACGGGTGTCGTATACAACGTGAGCAACTGGCTGAAGATCAAGCCGCCGATGATGGCGACGCCCAGCGGCCGCCGCAGCTCGGCGCCGAAACCGCTGCCGAGCGCGAGTGGCAACGCGCCGAGCATCGCAGCCATCGTCGTCATCAGGATCGGCCGAAAGCGCAGCAGGCACGCTTCGCGGATGGCCTCGAGCGGTTCCTTCTTTTCGCGGCGTTCGGCGTCGAGAGCGAAGTCGATCATCATGATCGCGTTTTTCTGCACGATACCGATGAGCAGCACAATGCCGATGATGGCGACCACGGTCAGTTCCATGCCGAACAGCAACAGCGCCAGCAGCGCGCCGACAGCCGCGGAGGGCAAGGTCGAAAGAATCGTCACAGGATGGATGTAGCTCTCGTACAAAACGCCAAGCACGATGTACACGGTGACCAGCGCGCTGAGAATCAACACCAGTTCATTGCTGAGCGAACCAACGAATGCCTGCGCCGTACCCTGAAACGAGACTTGCATCGCCGGTGGCGTGGGCAAGTCTTTCTGCACCTGCAGAATTGCTTCCACCGCCGCGCCGAGCGACGCATCCGTTGCCAGATTGAACGAAACGGTCGTCGCCGGAAACTGACCGAGATGACTTATCGACAACGGTGCCAGTTGTTCGTTGACATGCGTGATCGTGTTCAACGGCACCGGTGGCCCGCTGCCGGAGTGCAAGTAAATATCATTGAGGTTGTCGGGACCGGTTTTGAATTTCGGATCGACTTCCAGGATCACGTGATATTGGTTGAGCTGCGTGAACAACGTCGAAATCTGACGCTGGCCGAAACTGTCGTAGAGAAGATCGTCGATGTTCTGAGTGTTCACGCCGAGCCGCGCGGCGGTCTGACGGTCGAAGTCCAGTTGCGCGCGGTGCCCCTGATTTTGCTGATCCGTCGCCACGTCGATCAATTCCGGCCGCTGTTTGAGTTTGTCGACGAACTTGCCGACATAGCTCGCCAGCTCATCCGCATTCGGGTCTTGCAGGCTGTATTGGTATTGCGTGCGCGAAACGATATCTTCGACGGTGATGTCCTGCACCGGCTGCATGTAAAGGCTGGTGCCGTCGATGTCCTTCACGTCGTTCTGCAGCGTGCGGATGACGTCGACGACGTTCTTGCGATCCTTCAGCGGCTTCAAATTGATCTGGATGCGACCGCTGTTCAACGTCGTGTTGGTGCCGTCGACACCGATGAACGACGAGAGGCTGTCCACTGCCGGATCCTTGAGGATTGCTGCTGCGAGTTTCTGCTGAAGCTCTGCCATCTTCCCGAATGAGACGCTCTGTGTGGCCTCCGACACGGCCTGGATCACACCGGTGTCCTGCACAGGGAAGAAGCCTTTCGGAATCGCGTAGAACAACATCGCGGTGACGAGCAGCGTGCACACCGCGACGATCAGCGTGAGCGTGCGGCGTTCGAGCACCCAGTCGAGCGAGGATTCGTAGAAATCAATCACGCGCTGGAAGATGCGTTCCGACGCGCGGAAGAACCGGCCGTGTTCGGAATCATCCTTTTGCTTCAGCAATCGCGCGCACAGCATCGGCGTGAGCGTGAGCGACACGAACGCGGAGATGAGAATCGTTGCACTCAGCGTGATCGCGAATTCACGAAACAGCCGGCCGGTGATGTCGCCCATGAATAGCAGAGGGATCAGCACAGCAATCAGCGACACGGTCAGCGACATGATCGTGAAACCGATCTGCCGCGCGCCCTTCAGCGCCGCCTCGTGCGGTTCTTCGCCGTTCTCGACATAGCGCGTGATGTTCTCGATCATTACGATGGCATCGTCGACGACGAAGCCGGTGGAGATGGTCAACGCCATCAGCGTGAGGTTATTCAAGCTGAACTGCATTGCGTACATCGCGCCGAAGGTGCCGACCAGCGCGAGCGGTACGGCTACGCCCGGAATGATCGTCGCCGCCAGCGTGCGCAGGAAAACGAAAATAACCGCCACGACGAGTGCGATGCACAGCATCAGCTCGAACTCGACATCCTTCACTGAAGCGCGCACGGTGATCGTGCGATCGGTGATGACAGCGATCTTCACGATGGGCGGAATCGTAGCCTTCAACTTCGGCAACAACGCGGTGATGCGGTCGACGACTTCGATGATGTTCGCGCCGGGCTGGCGCTGAATATTCATGATCACCGCCGGCGTCGTGTTCATCCACGCGGTTTGCTCATTGTTCTCCACGCCGTCGACGACAGCGGCCACGTCGGTCAGCATCAGCGGCTGACCGTTGCGATACGCGATGATCAGCTTGCGGTAGTCGGCGCTCGTCGTGATCTGATCATTGGCGCCGATCTGATAGCTCTGATCGGGCCCGTCGAAACTGCCCTTTGCCGCATCGACGCTTGCCGACGTGAGCGCGGTGCGCACGTCCTCCATGTTGAGCCCATACGAAGCCAATTGCGTCGGATTGACCTGGATGCGCACGGCCGGTTTCTGCCCACCGCTGATCGTTACCGCGCCGACACCTGGCAATTGCGAAATTTTTTGGGCGATGCGCGTGTCGGCGAGATCTTCCACCTGGGGCAGCGCCATCGTGTCGGAGGTGAGCGCGAGCGTGAGAATCGGCGCATCGGCCGGATTCACTTTGTTGTAGACCGGCGGCATCGGCAGGCCGGTGGGCAGATAGTTCTGCGCGGCGTTGATCGCTTCCTGCACGTCCTGTTCGGCGACATCGATGTCCAGCGACAGATTGAATTGCAGTGTGATTACCGACGCACCGTCCGAACTTGACGACAGCATTTGGTTCAATCCCGGCACTTCGCCGAGCTGACGTTCCAGCGGTGCGGTAACAGCGGACGCCATCACGTCGGCGCTGGCGCCGGGGTAGAACGTCATCACCTGCATGGTCGGATAGTCGACCTCGGGCAGTGCGGCGATCGGCAACTGCTTGTAGCCGATGATCCCGATGAGCAGGATCGCCGCCATCAGCAGCGACGTCGCGATCGGACGCTGGATGAATGGCCGCGACGGATTCAGCGCCATGGTCAACTCTGTGCCGGCGTGTTGCCGCTGTCGTTCTTCTTCTTATCGTCTTTCTTGTCGTCGTCCTTTTTCTTGCCGCCGTTCTTGTCGTCCTTGTCTTTGGCGGTGTTTTGATCCCCGCTCTTCTCGCCCGGCTTGTTCACGCGGATCTTGATGCCGTCCTGCAGCTTGTCGAAACTGTCGGTGACCAGTTGATCATTCGGCTTCACGCCCGTCACCGCAACCGTGTCGCCGTCAGTAGCGACAATCTTCACTTCCTGCGATTTGACGGTGCTGTCCGGCTGCACGAGGTACACCGTCACTTTGTCGCTGTTGCGCTGCACGGCTACTTGCGGCACCAGCATCTGGTTCTGCAGCGTCTTCACCGTCAGGTGCGCGTTGACGAACTGATTCGGGAAAAGTTCGTTGTGCGAATTGTCGAACGTCGCCTTCGCACGCACCGTGCCGGTGGTGGTGTTGATTTGGTTGTCGATCGTCTCGAGCGATCCGTCGGCGATCTTGTTTTGCTTGCTGCGATCGAGCGCCTCGACTTTCAGCGTGCGCCCGGTCTGCGTCTGCTGCACGACATCGCCGAGATCGTCTTCGGAAATCGTGAAGATAACGGTGATCGGCTGCAATTGCGTGATCGTGGCGATGCCCGACGTGCCGTTCGCCTGCACGATGTTGCCCGGATCGACCGAGCGCAAACCGACGCGACCGTCGATCGGCGATGTGATGCGCGTGTAATCGACGTTGACCTGAGCCGCGTCGACGTTGCCTTGATCGAGCTGCAGCGACGCTTTGTCCTGCTCGACCGTGGCGCGCTGTGTCGCCACTTGCTGTTCTGGAATCGCGTGTTCCTTGAGCGAATTTTCGTAGCGCTGCAAGTCGATCTGCGCATTGTACAATGACGCTTGATCACGCGCGAGCTGACCTTTCGCCTGCACCAGCACGGCTTGGTAGGGACGCGGATCGATAATGGCGAGCACGTCGCCCTTCTTCACCATCTGACCTTCGGCATAACGCACTTCGGTCAATTCGCCCGCGACGCGGCTGGCGACCGTTACCGTGTACACCGGCGTCACCGTTCCGAGCGAATCCAGATGGACGTCTATACTGCCGGATCGCACCGCTTGTACGGTGACCGGCACGGGCGGCGGCGGCGGCGGTTTCGGCGTGGGCTTGAACAAGTGCCACAGCACGATGACGATGATTGCGAGCGACACGATCGCAAGGATCGACGACAAGATCCAATGTTCGCGGACGATTTGGCGAATCGGCTTGGACGGCCGTCGCTTCGCGTGTTTCTCGCGCCGATTTTCCTGTTTCGGCTTGGTATGCTCCGAGTCGTGCTCTGCCAAGATCCTTCTCCGGCATTCAGACGCACGATCACGATACCAGTCCCGAGCGACCCAGCCAATTGACCGACACGACAACGCCGGTCACTCTTACAACAGTTTACAACCGAATGATTGAAATCGAATGAGCGGTGGCTTTTTCGGCTGGGACAGGTTCCATATTGGTCCTGCCGAACTCTAAGCTCTAGCTACAGAGAAACTGGCTCGTGGATGTGCTGTGAAAGATTCTCTGCCTTACCGCTTCATCCGCATCCGTCAAGATCAGCCGCAAATATGACGTCGGTTTGCTGAATTTCATAAGCACCGATGTCGGCCGCGGACCCTGACACGCGCACCGGACTACCCGGCACGAGCGGCGAGCCTCGCTGGTCGTTGGAAAAATTCTTCGGATTACTACCCGCATCGATGCCTGGACTGCCACTCTGTAAGGCGACGGTCGGCGTGGGGCCGCCGTTGTCGCGAAGCGCGCCGAGCCAAGCACATTTTCCAGTTACTGTGTCCGGCGGCAGCGACGCTGACGAGAACTGAATCAGATCCGTTTGTCCTTGAATGGCGACGGACGATCCAATCAGCGAAAGGTCGTTGCCATTGTTCGTAAGGATGGAACTGACGACGGTAACGCCGCGCGGTCCGTGAAGCTCAAGGCCGCCATCGTTGTTCGCGATCGTGGAGTTGTAGATTTGTGTGTAGCCAAGCTTGACGTAGATACGATCGGATCCAGCGGTGACCTGATTGCCGGTGATCGTACTTTGAGTGATGATCAATGAATCGGTGGCGGCACCGCTGACCAGCATTCCTGTCCCACTCAGCGACGAACTGTTGTTGGAGATTGTCGATCTCGAAATTTGTGTCGTACCCGTGAATAGCGCCCCGCCAAAATTTCCAGCGTAGTAGATCGGTGGATCGTTGGCGTATTGACCGGGGATGCCGGGCGCGGAGGCGCTGTTGCCTGTGATGGTTGATGCGCTGACCGTCGAACTGCCAAGAGCAACGATTCCGCCGTAGGCCACCTTCGTCGCATTGGGCAGATAGGCTCGCGCGGCATTGGATTCGACCACGCTGTATTTCATTTCCACGCCGCCCTTGGCAAAAATGCCGCCTCCGAGCGCCGTGCCTGTCGCAGTATAGGCGGTGCAGAAGTTCACGCGAACGTGATTCAAATTAAGTTGGCCTTGGGTATAAATACAGCCGCCATAGGCCACTGGTTTGCCATACCACCTTCCAAACTCAATACTGAGATTTGCTATAGCGAGCGCAAAATTGCCGTATTGTCGAAAGTTGCCATAAAGCACCGTAAGCGCGTCCATGCCGGGGCCATTGATGGTCACGTCGTGTTCAATCGTGAAGGCACCTTGTTGCACGGAGATCTGGCTGCACGTCAGCTGCGACAAATCGACAGTGTCCCCGTCATTCGCTTGAGCAATAGCGGAGCGTAGATCTCCGGGGTTGTTTGCGTCGTCGCATCGCGTGACTGGCACCGTGGCAGCCATGACAAAGGAATCACTGACAAACAGCGCAGCCATGACGGCCAATGCCAGGCATTTTTTTCGACCTGCTGAAATTGGTGGCATAGGTTGTTTCCTCGTAGCGACCCGAAACTACTAACGCCCTTTTCGCCAAAACAAGCCACGACAGTCGCGCCGGATAGCAAAGGACCAGCATCGTATGGACACGCCCATGGACCGCGCTCCGTCTGGTGATCCGCAGCGCTGGCGTAATTCAAGTGTTACAACACACCGCGCACGACACGGGAAATACAATTGCCCCACGTTGCCGAGGGGCGGGTATGCGGATCGGTGGCGTCTCGAAGGCGAGGAGGGTGCAATCAATGCGCGTGCGTGCGGCGACGTACGCGCCGACAGCGGTTACTTATACCGGCTGCAGTACGTCGTGTCCGACAGTACGATTGGCGAAAATCGCCGATGACTCCGGCATGCACAAACGTCTTCCAGAACACGAGAACAAGTTTGATGGGACTATTGACCATCGAACCCATCGCAGAAGATTGTATCGGCGACAGCGCAAGACGATTGGATTTCATAAGCACCCACGTCCATCGGGCCGTAAACATCCGGCACATCCGGCAAGTTTACGACGCGTGCGTTGCCATCGAGGTCACGGGATGTCGTTCCGGCCGGCGCATAGTTGACGCCAATCGAGGTCCGTTGCAGGTGATAGTCGCCGTTCGTTGCGTCGACGAAGCTCGGTGTGCCGGTCCGCACACCGACGCCGACGGCCGATAACGTCGTAATGTCATTGCTCACGATGTATTCGGCGGCGAAGTTGTCCAATGAACCGTCGTAATCGACTGTTGCGCGGTCTGGCTGGGCAATGAGACTGTTGCGCACAGCGAAGCTCGAAGTGTCCGATAGCTGGACCAACATTAGGTAAGGCGCGCCGATCTGATTGCCGGCGATCGTGCAGCCGTCTAAAACGATTTTGTTGTTGTCGCCACCGCCGGGTGTCGCATCAAACAGCTCGCCGCTCAGCACATTGTCTGCCAGCAAGCAGTTTTCCAATTGCGTGTTGACGGCCAAATTGCCGTTGCCGCCGCTCCAGTTGTTCTCTTGATCCGTCAACACGCGAATGGCCGCGCCGCCTTGATTGCCGGTCACTTTGATTCGGTCTGCCTGGAGAAAACCCGAGGACTGCATCAGGATTACAGCGCCATCGGTGGGTTGTTGATTCGTGTTTTCGGCAACGTTACCCGACATTTCGTTACATGTGACACCGGCGGCACAAGCGACGGCACCCGGGGGCGCGCAGTCGTTCAAACGTACATTGCTGCCTATGTAGTCGCCGTTAATGTCATGGTCTTCGTCGGCATAAATCGCGGTGCCTTCTTGCGCAATGTTATTGTCCAGTCTGAAATTGTCCGCACAAAAAATCGGCCAGGACTCGAAAGAAAAACCGGTCGGAACGTATGGTTTGAGATAGATGGCTCCGCCTGTGTGCGATGCCACGTTGCCCGACACCTGCACGGGATTGTTCGCATCGGTACTGAAAAGATTGACGTTCGGAGGCGCTTGGCTTTCAGCGAACGCCGCAATACCGCCGCCGTACTCAGCGCTGTTGCCTTCGATCACCGGCAGACCAAAATAACCGGGTGAACCGATATTGGCGATAGCCGGACCGTTCACGATGAGGCCTCCGCCGGAGCCACTCAGCGCCGTGTTGCCGTTGACGTAGGTGTTGGGAGACGTCGCGGTCAGCGTGGTCTGACCCTCGATCAGGATGCCGCCACCGTTGACCGTCGCGTCGTTGTACTGGATCACCGTATTCGGTCCGAGCGTGAGTGTGGCCGTTCCGGACGGACTCATCGCAATGCCCGCGCCATACCCGGCTTGGTTGTATTCAATTGTCGTGTTCTGCGTCGTCAGCGACCCAGAACCGCCGAAGTAGACCCCGCCACCGCCCTGCTGCGGATTGAGAATGCCGCCGGTGATCGTCAGATCGATCAACGAAACGCCGCTCGCGCCATCGATGTGGAGCACACTGCTTCCCGACGTTCCGCTCAAGGTGATCAGCGGTGCGCCGGTTTCTGCAGGTAGGCAGCCGACCGTCGTGCAATTCTTCAACAAATTGCAGGTCACGCCGTCGCCCCAGCCCTTGAGCGTCAATCCTTTCCCGCTGATCGTCAGCGCCTGGCTCGTATAGGTATGTTCGCGCGTGATGTTGACGACGGCCGGACACGTTCCGCCTTCGGCGCTCAAGGCAGATTGAATATCGTTGTAGGTGCAGTCACTGTCGCTGCTCGTGTCGCCGACGTAGACCTGTTTGGGCAGTCCAAAACAGATCGCGTACGCAGGTGTTGTGCCAAGCAACAGCGCCAGCGAGAGAAAACTAGGTTGGGCGCGCAGATTCATAACATTCTTCCTTCGACAACCGCATGGGGTTATCTGAAAGAACTCCGTTTTGATTCGGCTTGAGACACGTGCGGCGACCACGGCGAATGGCACGTCGCAAAATTCCTGGAAACGGCGTTCACCGAACGTGCGGCAACGCAGACTATTGAAGCGTCGTCGGGCGTAGAATCGACTTGCGAGGCCGTCATGCCAGAGATTTATTCATCCGCCCCCGTTACCGCTGCCGGTGCGTCTGCCGAGGAAATGTTCGACTCGGTCTACGACCAGCTCAAGATGCTGGCTCGCCGCCAACTAGCGCGCAACAAGCGCGGAACGCTCGATACCACCGAACTGGTGCACGAGGCCTATCTGCGATTGAACGGCGGCCGTGAGCTTGCTTTCGAACATCGCCAGCAGTTCTTCACCTACGCCGCACGAACGCTGCGCCATGTGCTGGCCGATCGCGCACGCAATCGCATGCGCAAAAAAGCAGCCGGCGGATGGGCGAAAGTCACCCTGACCACTGGCGCGTCCGACGCGCCCGCCATCGAAAGCGCCGAACAGGCGCTCGCCCTCGACCAGGCCCTGGCGCGGCTGGAGCAATCCGATGCGCGCGCAGCACAAATTGTCGAGTTGCGCTACTTCGCCGGTTTGTCGCCGGACCAAACGGCCGACGTTCTCGGCGTGGCGCGCCGTACCATCGATCGTGATTGGCGTTACGCGCTCGCATTTCTGCATACGGCATTAATGTCCTAGAACGGCGCCGCTCAGCGTTATTCTCGAGCGGGAATTATTGCCATGACAACACCGCCACCGACATTGCGCGAACTCTTCGAAGCGGCGCTGGCACTACCGCCGGCCGAGCGCGCGACCTACCTGACCGCGCATTGCGGCGACCCGACGATGCGAGCATGTGTGGAAAACATGCTGGCAGCCGATGCCGCCGACGTTTCGCGCGTACTGGCTCGCCCCTACGGCAGCCTGCTCGAAGAGATCGGCGATATCGACATGGAATCTTCCGAACCGCCTACGGGTTCGCGAATCGGTTCGTTCACGCTGCTCGAAAAACTCGGCGAAGGCGGCTCGTCGGTCGTATTTCGTGCCGAACGCGAACAAGCCGGCGTGCGTCAGACCGTGGCGCTCAAGCTCCTGCGCAGCGGACTGTACACCCACGAGGAGCAGCGCAACTTCCGCCGCGAACGGCTCGCGCTCGCACAACTGCGTCATCCCGGCATCGCGCGGCTGATCGAAGGCGACGTTACGGAATCCGGAATTCCCTACATCGCACTCGAACTCATCGACGGCGAACCGATCACTGTTCATGCGCGCGGTCGGCGGCTGGATTTGCGTCAACGATTGCAACTGTTCATCGGCGTTTGCCGTGCCGTCGAAGCGGCGCATCGTGCACTGATCGTGCATCGCGATCTGAAACCATCGAACGTACTGGTAACCGGCGACGGCGAGGTCAAGCTACTTGATTTCGGCATCGCGAAACTGCTCGACACCGACGCAGTCGCCGACAGCACACGCACGCAACACCATGCCATGACACCGGCGTACGCAGCACCCGAACAATTCACGCACGCGGCGATTACGACGGCCACCGATGTCTATTCACTCGGCGTGCTGCTCGGCGAACTCGTCACGGGTGTGCGGCGCGAACATGACGATACGTCTACGCCGTCTTCGCGAATCAGTGCAGATGTCGAAGACGGTATCTTGCCGGGCCCATTGAAAATCACACGCCGCCAATTGCGCGGCGACCTCGATAACATTGTGCTCAAGGCGACAGCCAGCGAACCGGAACAGCGCTATGCATCGGCCGGCGCGTTCGGTGACGACATCGAGCGCTATCTTGCCGGCGAGCCCGTCGCTGCGCATCCGCCGTCGTCGGGGTATCGCGCGCGCAAATTCATCGCGCGCCATAAGGGCGGTGTTGTCATGACCGCGGCCTTCCTGCTCGCCATTCTCGGTGCGCTCGGCGTTGCATTGTGGCAAGCCGACTTGGCGCGGCGGCAGACGCGTATCGCGCGCGAACAGGCGCAACGCGCGGAGGCGGTCCGCGATTTTCTAGTCGGCGTATTTCAACAGGTCGACCCCGACTTGAACAAGGGCCAGCCCATCACTGCGCACGAGCTGCTGGAACGAGCCTCGCAGCAAATTGGAAAAGGGATATACGATCGTGCAGTGGAAGCTGACGCCGCTGCCAATCTGGCCACCTTGGCACGGCAAATGGGCGATCAGGAGCGGGCGGCGAGTCTGCTCAAGCAGGCGCTGCCCGCCGCAGAAGATCCCAGCACGCCGCGTGATATTAGAGCGCGCGTGCTAATCGGCGTCGCCGAGATCGAGGTGGAAAGCAACAGCAATGACAGTGCGATCTCGCACGCTAAACAGGGGTTGTCACTGCTCGATGTTTCCACGAAGTCAGCCGCAGAATTTGCCGCTCAGGCACACAACATCATTGCGCATGGACTCATCAATACGGGCGACTGGGGCGCAGCAGAGACATTGCTGCGCACGGCGCTGAAAGAAGATGCCACCGCACTTGGTGACCGCGCCGAAGTTCTCATCAATGAATGGGCGGAATTGGGCGCTGTGCTCGCCAATGCGCGCAAATTTGGCGAATCCCAAGCCGCCTTCGAACGCGCCATCGAGATCGGTCGCTCGGTCTGGGGCGAGAACAGCAACCGCGTGGCGCATACGCTGAACGAACTAAGCAACATGCTCAGCGACAAAGGTGATTTTGCCGGCGCGGAACGCGCATTGCGGCAGGCGCTACAGATCCGCATTCAGACGATCGGTCCAACGGCGCGCGACACGCTGGTCGAGCAAAGCAACCTGCTCACTACAATCGAAATGGAAGGACGTTTGGCGGAGTCTCTGCCGCAGCGATTGCAATTGATCGGGACAGCGAAAGCTGCGCAGACGCAACCGCTCGTCATGGGTATTCTCTACACGCACACCGGATCCGACTTGCGTGATCTCGGACGTCTGGATGAAGCGGAGTCCATGTTGCGCAAGGCAGTCGCCACGTTCGACGCAAACAGCGTGTCGAGCGTATCGGCACTGCGCGAGCTCGGCGCCACGCAAATGTTGCAGGGCCACTATCGCGATGCCGAGACGTCGCTGCGCGCTGCG
>Ga0209006_10002380_pt1 | contig 17177 bp, 15 predicted proteins | sample JacPin_JW_Ref_O2_FD_188567 | JGI IMG/M metagenome (GOLD analysis project Ga0209006, IMG submission 188567) | Forest soil microbial communities from Algoma, Ontario, Canada - Jack Pine, Ontario site 1_JW_Ref_O2 (SPAdes) (version 2) | ecosystem: Environmental > Terrestrial > Soil > Boreal... | reverse complement strand
GGCCTCGCCGCCGCCGGCGCCGGCGGCGATCTGCCGATAGGCATGAAATCCAACCAATCCACCGCGGCAGAATATGGCTTGCGCTTTCTCGGTCGGGCCCGCGACCAAGTCCTGCACCAGCACCTCGTCGGCAAACGCGCCGTTTGCGCCGGGACCTTGCACGCTCAACTCTCGCAGCGCGGCTTCGAGGTCGGCCTCGTTGCGCAGGAACCAGATGCCTCGGCTGGCGGTACCGACCGAAGTTTTGACGACGCAGGGAAATTTTGCGGCCGCGCGCAGTTCGCTTGCGGATTTCAGGATCCGCGTCGCCGGCTGCGGCAAGCCCAATTGATCGAGCAACCGGCTGAATCCGGCCTTGCTGTGCACGGCGCGATAGCTGGCAAAGTCCGGCAGCGCCAGGCCAACGCGATCCGCGAGCCGCTGCCCCACGCGCGCAAACAAGAATCCCTGTTCATGGATCGGCAGCAGCACGTCGAAGTGCCGCGCCGCTAGCAAATTCTCGACAAAGCCGAGAAACCCGGCCGGATCGTCCCGCAACCCCGGGCAACGATGGAATTTTGCGACAAAGCGCGAGAATCGCGCCAGGCAATATGGACTGGGATCGCAGATCTCGACCGTATGCCCCGACAATCCCAGGATCGTGATCGCCTCCCGCGCAGACGTGCTGTTTCCTTCGGAAACCAGCACCCTGAGCGGCTTTGCAGCATGCGCGGAATCGGCCATATCGGATCATTCCCGCATTGCCGGGGTTTGTCTTGCCGATTTAACGACGCATCGCTGGGGCGCCCTTGGCGAGGGCTGCCATGCATCGGTATTCATGGACAAATAACCGGCAACGGATAATTTCGTCCGCGCCCTGCCGGGCCGTTCATCTTAAACGGGGTTTTGATACGCGATGGTCGACGTTCTCGCCGCACCGCAACAACAAGCGAGGACGGACTCCTCGCTGCGCACGCTCGTCCTGATCTCGACGGCGCATTGGGTCAGCCATTTCCATTTGCTCGTGCTGCCGATGCTATTCCCGTTTCTGAAAGCCCAGCTCGGCGTCGGCTATATCGAGCTTGGCTTGGCGGTCACCGTATTCGGCGTCGTGTCCGCCCTGACACAGGTTCCGGTCGGCTACCTCGCCGATCATATCGGTGCGCGCAAAGTCCTGTTGATGGGCCTCGTGCTCGGCGGCTTCGCGCTGATCATGCTCGGAATGCACCTCAGCTACGCCTGGCTGGTCGCCAGCGCAGCGCTCCTGGGATTCGCCAACAGCGTCTATCATCCGGCCGATTATGCGATCCTGGCGGCGCATATGGATCCGGCGCGCATGGGCCGCGCCTTTTCGATCCACACCTTCGCCGGGTTCCTCGGCGGCGCGGTGGCGCCAGTCATCATGGGCGTGCTGGTTGCAACCGTCGGCGGCCTCGGCGCCCTGATGGTGGCAGGTGCCATCGGACTGCTGGTGGCGCTGTTGCTGATCGTCCTCGGCATCCCCGATGCCAGCGCCAAAGACCGCCTCGAGATCGATGGTTCGCACCCGCCACGGCAGAGTATCCTCACGCCGACCCTCATCGTGCTGACGATCTTTTTCATGCTGCTCGGCCTCTCCAACGCCGGCATCGCCAGTTTCGGCGTGGTCGCGCTGATGAGCGGCTATGGCGTGACATTCTCATCCGCGAATACGGCGCTGACCGCCTATCTCGCCGCTAGCGCCATCGGCGTATTGGCAGGCGGCGTTCTGGCCGACCGCACGCAGCGTCATGGCCAGGTTGCGGCCGCCTGTTTCGCCGTCAATGCGGTCGTCATGCTGATCGTTGCGGCGTTTGCATTGCCGTCGCTGCTGCTGACGGCGCTGATGGCGATCGCCGGCTTCCTCGGCGGCGTGATCGCGCCTTCGCGCGACATGCTGGTTCGCGACGCCGCGCCTCCGGGCGCGGCCGGCCGGGCTTTCGGCATCGTCTCCACCGGATTCAACTTCAGCGGCATCATCGGTCCGCTGCTGTTCGGCTGGATCATGGACCAGAGCGCGCCGCACTGGGTATTCGGCGCCTCCGTGGTGTTCATGATGCTTACGGTGCTGCTGGCGCTGGTCACCGACCGTGGTCCGCAGGAGCGCCGGGAAGCGCCCGACATCGGGCTGATGCAGCCCTGAACCTCGTCCGCGCCGGTTGACAGGTCGGCGGGACGACCCATGATGCGCCCTCAAATCCAACCCGGGATGGACGCCATGGCCAATAGCCCAGACCTCGTGATTCGTGGCGGCAGCATCGCCGACGGTTTGGGCGGCGAACTGTTCGAAGCGGATGTGGCGATCACGGACGGCCGCATCACCGAAGTCGGCCGCGTCGCAGGCAAGGGCAAGGAAGAGATTGACGCCAGGGGCAAGCTGGTCGCGCCGGGATTTGTCGACGTTCACACCCATTATGACGGCCAGGTCACCTGGAGCCACGACATCACGCCGTCGTCGCAGAACGGCGTCACCACCGCGATCATGGGGAATTGCGGGGTCGGTTTCGCGCCCTGCCGGCCGTCCGATCACGTCAGACTGATTCAACTGATGGAAGGCGTCGAGGACATTCCGGAGCCGGTGCTGAGCGCCGGCATTCCCTGGGCCTGGGAAAGCTTTCCGGATTACATGGAGTGGCTGTCGAAGCGCCATTTCGACGTGGATATCGGCGCGCAATTGCCGCACGCGGCGTTGCGCGTCTACGTGATGGGCGAACGCGGCGCACGCCGCGATCCCTCCACGGCGGAGGATAACCGTGCGATGGCGGCGCTCGCGGCGGACTCCGTGCGCGCGGGCGCACTGGGCTTTTCGACCTCGCGCACGCTGAACCACCGCACTTCCACCGGCGACTACACGCCGACGCTGAAGGCCGGCGAGGATGAGCTGACCGCGATCGCAGCCGCGATGCATGGGGCCGGCCGCAGCGTGTTGCAATTCGTGCTCGATCTGTCGACTATCCACGAAGATCTGCCGATGATGCTGCGGGTGGCCGAGAACACGAAAATCCCGGTGACGTTCTCGATCACGCAGAACGACAAGGCGCCGCAGCGCTGGCGCCAGACCTTCGAGACCATCGCCGAGGCTTCGAAACGGGGCCTATCGATCACGGCGCAGATCGCCGCCCGGCCGGTCGGGCTGATGCTCGGGCTGGAATTGTCGCGCAATCCGTTCCAGACCCATCCGAGCTACAAGGCGATCGCCAACCTGCCGCTGGCGGAACGTCTCAAGCGTCTGCATCAGCCGGAGGTACGTGCCGCGATCCTGAGCGAACACGCGACGGTCACCGACGACCCGCTGTTCTTCCGGCCGAACTACGACAAGATGTATCTGCTCGGCAATCCGCCGGACTACGAGCAGCCGCTGGAAAACGCTCTCGGCGCGCAAGCCCGCCGCCAAGGCCGGCAGCCGGAAGAACTGGCCTATGACGCCATGCTGACGGATGACGGCCGCGGCATGCTCTATGTGCCGTTCCTCAATTACGTCGACGGCAATCTCGATGCGACCCGCGAGATGCTGCGCGATCCGCATTCGGTGCCGGGTCTGAGCGACGGCGGCGCGCATTGCGGCATCATCTGCGATGCCAGCTTCCCGACCTATCTGCTGACGCACTGGACGCGAGACCGCAGCCGAGGCGAAAAGCTGTCGATCCCGTTCGTGGTGGCGGCGCAGGCGCGCAAGACCGCGCTCTCGGTCGGCCTCACCGATCGCGGCGTGATCGCGCCGGGCTACAAGGCCGACGTCAACGTCATCGACTACGACCGGCTGCATCTGCACCCGCCAAAGGTGCATTACGACCTCCCCGTCGGCGGCCGGCGTCTGCTGCAACAGGTCGACGGCTATGACGCCACCATCGTCTCCGGCGTGGTGACGCAACGCGGCGGGTCGGCCACCGGCGCGCATCCGGGCCGGCTGCTCCGTGGCGCGCGGGGCAGTGCGCCGCGGATCGATGCCGCGGCGTCGTAGGGGCCGTTGATAAGCCTGAAGCTGGCGTGTGCAGCATGCTCGGTGCCACCTCTCCCATCGGGAGAGGTCGCGAGCATCTTGCGAGCGGGTGAGGGGTTACGGCCTAACGATAGACTGTAACCCCTCACCCGACGCTTCCGCGTCGACCTCTCCCGATGGGAGAGGTGAAGTCACGCGAATTTCGGCTGCGTCGCCTGGGCCACCAGGCGCGCGCGCTCGGTATTGGGCCATAGCAAGAGCAGGCCGAGCAATCCGGAGACGATCAGGATGACCGCGTTGATGGTGAAGCCGGTCATGTAGCCGTCAAGCGGCACCGCCGCGCTCTGGATCACGCTGCCCATCACCGAGGGCGCCAGAATGCCGGCGAGCGTGTAGATCGCGCCGTAGATCGAGATCACGGCGCCGCGCTGCTGGACCGGCGTGAATTCGCCGAGCATCGGCGGGCAGACCACATAGATCGATCCGCAAAGCCCGGATCCCACCACCAGCAACGCGATCGTCAGACCGCCAACCTCGACATGCGGGAGAACGGCCAGGATCGATCCGCCGATGATCAGAGGGACCGATCCAAGCACGCCGCGCGCGCCGCGGGTGGAAACGCCGCGCGCCATCAATACCTGCGAAATCCACCCGGTGAGCAGCACGATCGCCGCGCCGAACACCCAGGGCAGGATCGAAATCCAGCCCGCGTCCTGTTGCGAGAATCCCAGGCCCTTGATGATGAAAGGCGTGAACCAGGTCAGGCCGAGCGACAGCGCCCAATAGGCGCCGAAGGTCGCGGCGCAGCAGCCGATGAAGGTCCGCGAGGTCAGAAGCTGGAAATAGGGAATGCGGGGATCGGCCTTGGCCATCGCGACGGTTTGCACCAGCGGCCCTTCCTTGCCCATGATCAGCCAGGCCGCGCCCCACATCAGGCCGACCACGCCGAGCGCGCCGAAGGCATAGTGCCAGGTATGATTGACGATGATCCAGTTCAGCGCCGGCACCGCGATGATCACGCCGAACGCCGAGCCCTGCGACAGGATCGCGGTGGGCAAGGTTCGCTTCTCGTCGGGAAACCATTTGTAGACCGAGTGCGCCGCCACCGAGAACGCCGGACCCTCGCCGGCGCCGAGGATGACGCGGCAGATCAGGATCGTGGTGAAACTGACCGTGCCCACCATCGGGAACTGCGCCAGCGCCCATATCAGCGCCAGCGCCAGCAGAACCCAGCGCGTGGCGATGCGATTGACGATGAAGCCGACCACGATGGCCGAGATCGAAAACAGGAAAAAGAACGAGGAGCCGAGCAGGCCGAACTGTTCGGGCTGCAGTTTCAGCTCGGTCATGATCGGCACGCCGGCCAGCCCGACCACGATCTTGTCCGCGAAATTGACCAGCATGAACAGGAACAGCAGAAACGTGATTTTCCAGGCGCCTTCGGGCGTCGGTTGCGTGGTCATGGTCTCTCCCCGGATATCGTTGCCGGCCTTTTGATCGGCCCATTCAGATGCTACCTGCGGGGTGTCGGGCAATGCAACTGAACATTTGGGGTCCCGCGTGCGCTGCAATGGGGGCTCCCACCTCGGATGCCGCCTGACGCTGCCATGCAAGCGCCCTGCAACCCCATCACGATCGCGTCGCGCCGCGATTGAGACGTGATCTCTCACCCCGGCCTTGCTATGTTGCGCGGCAACCTTTCAGGGGATTTTCATGCTCAGATCGATCCATTGTGCGGGCGCCATCGGCGCGTTGATTTCGCTCTCGCTGCTTGGGGGATGGAGCGCGGTGCAGGCCGCGGACGCCAAGGCCCCGGACTATGAAGCGATTGTGGCCGCGCCCGACCGCAGCGACGCCGACCGCCAGACCGACGTGCGCCGCCAGCCCGCCAAGATGCTCGCCTTCACCGGCGTCAAGAGCGGGATGAAGGTGCTGGATATGGGGGCAGGCGCCGGTTACAGCACCGAGTTGATGGCACGGGCCGTCGGTCCCGAGGGCCATGTTTACGCCCAGGAATCGGCCGCTGTCATGGAGCGGGTGAAGGACAAGTTCGATATCCGCGCCCAGAATCCCGTCATGAAGAACACCGTACATCTGATCCGCAATTACGACGATCCGATCCCGCCCGAGGTCAGCGGGCTCGACCTGATCACCTTCTTCTTCGCCTATCATGACGTCACCTACATGCCCGCCGATCGCGCTGAGATGAACAGGAAGATGTTCGCGGCCCTGAAACCCGGCGGCTTCCTCGTCATCGCCGACCATTCCGCGAAACCCGGCGAGGGCACCTCGGTCGCCAAGACGCTGCATCGGATCGAGGAGAGCACGCTGCGCCAGGAGATCGAGGCGGCCGGTTTCAAGCTGGTGGCGGAAGGCGATTTCCTCAAGCATCCGGAAGACCCGCGCGATGCGGCCGTGTTCCGTCCGGCGGTGCCGGTCGACGAGTTCGTGCTGAAATACCAGAAGCCGCTGTGAGCTTTCGGCCGCGCTTCGCATGGCAACCGGCAACCCTATCGTGCTGAGCGTCCGCGGTCTGGCCAAAACCTACCGCTCCGCCGGCGAACAGGTCGTGGTGCTGCGCGGCGTCAATCTCGATATCGCGGCCGGCGAGCGCGTCGCGCTTTCGGGGGAATCCGGCAGCGGCAAGAGCACGTTGTTGCATTTGATCGCCGGCCTCGATCGCGCCGACGGCGGCGAGATCAGGCTTGCCGGCACGGCTCTCACCGATCTCACCGACGCCGGCCGTGCAGCCTTGCGCAGGGACCGCCTGGGTCTGGTGTTTCAGCAGTTCAACCTGATCCCGAGCCTGAATGTCGAGGACAACCTCGTCTTCCAGTCGCGCATTGCCGGCCGTCACGATGCCGCCTGGCATGCCGAATTGGTGGAACGGCTCGGGCTCGGCGGTCTGCTGAAACGCTATCCCGAGCAATTGTCCGGCGGCCAGCAGCAGCGGGTCGCGATCGGCCGCGCGCTCGCGGTAAAACCGCTGCTTCTGCTCGCCGACGAACCCACCGGCAATCTCGACGAGGCCACCGCCGACGACGTTCTTGCGCTCGCGCGCGATCTGGTGAAGCGAACCGGCTGCGGCTTCTTGATGGTGACCCACTCCGCGCGGCTCGCCGCCATGCTCGACCGCCAGATCCATCTCAGCGCGGGGCTGATCGCATGAGGCGCATCCTGTGGATCCTCGCGGTTCTCTTGAGCCATTGGCGGCGACATCCGATGCAGCTTGCGACCTTGTTGATCGGATTGATTTCCGCGACTGCGCTGTGGAGCGGCGTGCAGGCGCTGAACGCACAGGCGCGCGACAGCTATCAGCGCGCGGCCGCCACCTTCGGCGGCGCGCGCACCGCGATGCTGGTCGCTCGCCACAGTGCGACGTTCCCGCAACAGCTCTTTGTCGACCTGCGCCGCACCGGCTGGCCGGTATCGCCGGTGCTGGAGGGCCGCGTTCAGATCGGCGGACGATCCTTGCGGCTGTTGGGCATCGAACCGATCACGCTGCCCGCGGAAGTCGGAAATGCGCCAGCGATCGGACAAGCGGGCCTGCGCTCGTTCCTGACGCCGCCGGGTCAAACGCTGGTCGCGCCCGAAATGCTTGCCGATCTCGACCTGAAGGAAGGCGCGAGCCCGCTTGCGAGCGACGGCACCCGGCTGCCGCCGCTCCATGTGCAGCCGCAGCTGGTGCCGGGCGTTCTCGTGGTCGATATCGGCATCGCGCAACGGCTGCTCAAATTGCCGGATCGGATTTCCCGGCTGCTGATCGGCACCGCCAGGGGCGAGCGCGCGCCACTCGCCAGCGTCGCCGGCGACCAACTCCGTTTAGTCCAGCCGGATGCGGAGAGCGATCTCGAACGCCTCACCGACAGTTTTCATCTCAACCTGACGGCATTTGGACTGCTGTCATTCGTGGTCGGCCTGTTCATCGTCAATTCCGCCATCGGGCTTGCGTTCGAGCAACGCCTGCCGATGCTGCGGACCTTGCGCGCCTGCGGGGTTTCCGCGCGCATGCTGAACGCGGTGCTGGTGACCGAACTGGTGTCGCTGGCGCTGGTCGCGGGCCTCATCGGCCTGGTCTGCGGTTACTTGATCGCCGCGTCGCTATTGCCGGATGTCGCGGCCTCCTTGCGCGGCCTCTATGGCGCGCAAATTCCGGGACAGTTGACGCTGAAACCTGAATGGTGGATCGCCGGCATCGTCATCGCCGTTGCCGGCGCGCTGCTGGCTTCGACCACAAGCCTGTTGAAGGCGATCCGCCTTCCCGTACTGGCCGCGGCGCAGCCCTATGCCTGGCAACAGGCGCAGCACCGTTGGCTCGTTCTGCAGAGCGCGGTCGCGGTCGCCGTGCTTGCCGCCGCCGGTTTCTTTCTCTGGTACGGCGATTCGCTGGTTTCAGGGTTTGCCGTGCTCGCCGCCTTGCTGCTCGGCGCGGCGCTGATCCTGCCGGCGATCCTGGAACGCGTGCTCATCCTCGGCCAGCGGCGCGCCCACCACGCGCTCGCAGTCTGGTTCTGGGCCGACAGCCGTCAGCAGCTTTCGGGATTGTCGCTGGCGCTGATGGCGCTATTGCTTGCGCTCGCGGTCAATGTCGGCGTCGGCACCATGGTGGAAACCTTCAGCCGGACCTTTGTCAGTTGGCTGGATGGGCGGCTGGCGGCCGACGTCTATCTGATCGCCGCAAACGACGCCCAGGCGGCCGAGATCAAGGCCTGGCTGCGCCAGCGGCCGGAGGTCGAAGCGATCATGCCGGGTAGCCGTGCGGAGTCGCAGATCGGCGGCGCGCCGATCGAAGTTCTGGGCCTACCCGATGATGCCACCTATCGCGATCACTGGCCGCTGCTTCAAGCACCCTCGAACGCGTGGACGCGGCTTCGTCCCGGCGATGCCGGCTTCATCAGCGAGCAATTGGCCCGGCGTTTGAAACTCGGTATCGGCAACACCGTCGAGGTGCCCGCGCCGGGCGGCACCTGGAAGCTCGAAATCGTCGGCATCTATGCCGACTACGGCAATCCGAAGGGACAGATCGCCGTCAATATCGCGGCGCTGACCCGGCGCTTTCCGCAGGTACCGCTGACGCGATTGGCGCTTCGCGTTGCCCCTGCGCAGGTGCCGGCGCTGATATCCGCGCTGCAGAAACAGTTCGGGCTCGATGGCCGCAACCTCCTGGATCAGGCGACCGTGAAAGCCGAATCGACGCGCATCTTCAACCGGACGTTTGCGGTGACGGCGGCGTTGAACGCCTTCACCCTTGGGGTCGCCGGCGTCGCCTTGCTGACCAGCCTGTTGACCCTTGCCAATTCCCGCCTGCCACAGGTCGCCCCGCTATGGGCGATCGGCATCACGCGGCGGCGGCTTGCGGCAATAGAACTTCTGAAGACCATGTCGGTGGCGCTGATCACGACCCTGCTGGCGCTGCCGCTGGGACTAATGGTGGCGTGGTGCCTGATCGCGGTGGTGAACGTGAAGGCGTTCGGCTGGCGGCTGCCGTTTCATGTCTTCCCGCTGCAATTGCTCGAACTGGTGGGCGTGGCCATGGCGGCTTCGTTGTTGGCCGCGCTGCTTCCGGTCATCAAGCTGGCGCGGATGCAGCCGGCGCGCCTGATCAAGATTTTCGCCGATGAGCGGTAGCAACCCAATATCCCGCCGCGCCTTCGCAGGCGGCGCACTGATCCTGGCGCTTGGCCGCAAGGCGGCGTCGGCGCAGGGTTTCGCCGGGCTCGACAAGGACGCGGAGGGATTCGCGCGCGTCGTTCCCGGCAGGATCTTTTCCTTCCCTGCCGATCACGGTCCGCATCCGGATTATCGCATCGAGTGGTGGTATCTGACGGCCAATCTGGTCGATTCGACCGGCGCCGCGTTCGGCGTGCAGTGGACCTTGTTCCGTCAGGCGATGCAGCCCGGCGCGCAAGCCGAGGGCTGGGCCAATCAGCAGCTATGGATGGCCCATGCGGCCGTCACCCGCGCCGATACCCACCGCACCAGCGAGAAATTCGCCCGCGGCGGCGTTGGCCAGGCCGGCGTCGAGACCGGACCGTTTCGCGCCTGGATCGATTCCTGGGAAATGCGCGGGGACGAGGCGATGCGCGCCGACACCATCGCACCGCTCGAGCTCACGGCGTCGGCTGCGGATTTCGCCTACGCGCTGCGTCTCGACGCCGATCGCCCGCTGGTGCTGCAGGGCGACGCCGGCTACAGCCGGAAATCGGAACGCGAGCAGGCCTCGTATTATTACAGCCAGCCCAATTTCAGGGCGACCGGCCGCATCACCATCGACGACAAAGCAGTTGCAGTCACCGGCCTCGCCTGGATGGACCGGGAATGGAGCAGCCAGCCGCTCGCATCCGATCAGACCGGCTGGGACTGGTTGTCGCTGCATTTCGACTCCGGCGAAAAACTGATGCTGTATCGGCTGCGCCAGACCGACGGCCGTCATTACGCTTCCGCCAACTGGATTTTGCCTGACGGAAAGACCCGGCAGGTCGCGTCGGCAGATATCACGATGACGCCGAAGACCATGACCGAAATCGAAGGACGCAACCTCCCGACCACATGGGACATCGCCATTCCGCGCCTTGCGCTGACAATCGAATGCGTCCCACTGAATCCGAAGGCCTGGATGGGAACGAGCTTTCCCTATTGGGAGGGGCCGATCAGCTTCAAGGGCAGCCACACCGGCGTTGGATATCTTGAAATGACCGGCTATTGAGGACGGGACAAAGCCGACGTCATTCCGGGGCGCTCGCAAGAGCGAACCTGGAATCTCGAGATTCCGGGTTCGCCGCTGCCCGGCGCCCCGGAATGACGGTTGTAGTTATTAAATGGAGGGACTCATCGCGATGTATCATTTCACGGCACTCGTCACCTGTCTTGCCATCGCCCTTTATTTCTTTACCAGCATCCGGGTCGCGAAGGCGCGCGCCAAATTCGGCATCAAGGCGCCGGCGATCACCGGCAATGACGACTTCGAGCGGGTGTTCCGGGTGCAGATGAACACGCTGGAATGGCTGCCGATCTTCCTGCCCTCGCTCTGGCTGTTTGCGATCTACATCAGCGATCCCGTCGCAGCCGCGATCGGCCTCGTCTGGATTGCCGGTCGCGCCCTCTACATGACCGGCTATTCGCAGGCCGCCAACAAGCGCGGACGAGGTTTCGGCATCCAGGCGCTGGCAACCGGCATGCTCTGGCTGGGCGCGCTCGGCGCCATCGTCTGGCGCCTTGTCCATGGCTAGGAAAAACGCTTCATAAAAACCTCAAGGGAGAACCAACAACATGGCCCGCCTGCCCTATCTCGAGGCCGACCAGGTCGCGCCGGAATATCGCGACATGCTCAAGCGCAACACCAATTTGCACAAGCTGCTGGTCAACTCGCCGGACATGGCGCGCGCCTTCAGCGGCATTGGCGGCTATATCCGCTTCAAGAGCAAGCTCGACCCGCGCCTGCGCGAACTCGCGATCCTGCAAGTGGGCTGGATGGAGAAGTCGGAATATGAATTCACCCATCACGTCAAGATCGGCAAGGAGTTCGGCGTCACCGATGCGGATATCGCGGGGCTGATGGCGGAGACCGAGGGCAAGCCGTCTGCCCTGGAACCGCTGGCGAAAGCGATCCTGAAGGGCGCGCGCGAGATGGTGCGCGAGCTGGCGATGTCGGAAGCCACTTTCGCCGAGATCAAGCAAGCGCTCTCCGACGAGCACATGACCGATCTCGTGCTCACCATCGCCTTCTATTGCGCCGTGGTCCGCGTGCTCGCCACCATGAAGATCGACAACGAGCCCTATTATAAAGAGGTACTGCAGCAGTACCCGATCCCGGGAGTGAACTGACATGCGCTTGAAAGATCGCACAGCCATCGTCGTCGGCGCCGGCCAGAGTCCCGGCGAAGGCATGGGCAACGGCCGCGCCACCGCGCTGACCTTCGCACGCGAGGGCGCCAAAGTGCTGTGTGTCGATCACAATCTTGCATCGGCCCAGGAAACGGTCGACATGATCGCCGCCAAGGGCGGCACCGCGGTGGCCTTCAAGGCCGACGTCACCAAAATTGCCGAGCTCAAGGCCATGGCGGACGATGCGCTGAAACGCTGGGGCCGCATCGACATCCTGCACAACAATGTCGGCGTCAGCATCGCGGGCGGCGATGCCGAATTGCTCGACTTCACCGAGGAGGCGCTCGAGCGCTGTGTGGCGATCAACCTCAAAAGCTGCATCTTCGCCGCCAAGCACGTGATCCCGATCATGCGGGCGCAACAAAGCGGCGCGATCATCAACATCTCCTCGATGGCGGCCATCACCACCTACCCTTACGTCGCCTACAAGGCGACCAAATCGGCGATGATCGCCTTCACCGAGCAGCTCGCCTACCAGAACGCGCAATACGGCATCCGCGCCAACGTCATCCTGCCCGGCCTGATGAACACGCCGATGGCGGTCGACACCCGCGCCCGCGAGTTCAAGAAGAGCCGCGCCGAGGTCGAGGCCGAGCGCGATGCCAAGGTGCCGCTGCGCAAGAAGATGGGCACCGGCTGGGACGTCGCCAACGCCGCGCTGTTCCTGGCGTCCGATGAAGCGAGCTTCATCACCGGCGTGACGCTGCCGGTCGACGGCGGCTCCAGCGTGCGGCGGGGCTAATTGCCGTCCCATCGAACGATCAGAATGTGAAGAGCACCGACGCGTACCACGAATATTGATCGGTCGCCTCGGTGTTCTCAATTCCCCGCCTGACGTAGCCGAGCAAATGATAGGTGTCGTTGATGTCGTAGCGGGCGCCAAGCCCGAAGCTTGTGGTCGCGGGCGTTCCGATGCCGTCGGCGGTCTGGTGAAAAAGCTCGACGCCCAGCTGCAACTTGGGGAGCACCTGATAGGTGACGACGCCGCCGGTCATGCAAAAATCCTGCGCGGCGCGGCCGCTGATGACACAACCTCCGCCGCCGAAGGCGGACCATCCGCCGCCCCAATCCTTTTGCACCCACACGGGAAGCAACAGCGAGGCGGTATTGTTGCCGATGCCCTTGGTTGGACTTGGGAGAAATACCCGAGGAAAAAACGCGACGTCGAGACCGAACGAGTCCTGGTGCAGAAACCGGTATTTTGCGGCGAGCTCGATATTGCCCGGTCCGAAGCTCGCGCCGCCCGCCGCCGGATTGTCGAAGCCGATAGGCAATGTCGCGGTCAATTGAAGATCGGGTGCCGCGCCATAATTGAAATCGATCCCCGACGCGCCGCTGATGTCGCCTCGGGTGGCCGTGCCGCTGCTGAATGTGTAGATTTCGAAGTGCCGGTAATCGGTCGGTTCGGGATCGTCGGACACGTAAGGCGGTCCGGCCAATGCGGGACGCACCAGCAAAGCCGTCGCGACACCGACGATTTTCCACTTACGCACGATCAAACATCCGTGACATTGCCGCTGGCTGCCGCCAGCCGTGTTGGGTTTTGTCGCGATACTAGCCCTGTTTGCGGCAGCAAAACGAGGCAGCGAATCTTGCTCGGGCCATTTTCATGGCTCATAGATTGCCCTCGCCCGCGTTGCCACGATCTAGCCCAATCCAGCCGAAAGCAGACGGTCCCATGCAGCAAATTCACTTGCCCACGCTTGGCGCGCGATACTGGGCCGCGCTATGTCTCGCAAGCATCTTCGGCGCGAACATGGGCGATTTCTGTGCACACAATCTGGGATTGGGACACGTTGCCGGATTGCCGTTTCTGGCGCTCGCCCTCGCCATCGTCGTATTGGCCGAGCGCTTCGACCGGTCGGTCCACCAGGTCTACTACTGGACCGCCATCATCATCGTCAGGACGGCGGCCACCAACTTCGCCGATTTCGCCTGCGGCGACATGAAACTGCCGAGGGTGCTGGTCGTCGCCGGGCTTACGGCACTTCTCGTTGCAGCGGTGTTCGCAGGCTGGCAGTTCGTCTGGCGCCGGCGGTCCGGCGAAGGCGACGCCTCGGTGCTTCGCGCCGATGCGCCCTATTGGATCAGCATGTTCATCGCCGGTACGCTCGGCACCGTGATCGGCGACTTCTGCTCGCACAATCTTGGTCTTGGCGACGGCGGCGCATGTCTGCTGTTGGTTCCCCTCCTGGCGCTCTTGTTTGTGACTGGCCGCAACGAGTTGTTGCGCTGGCTGCCATATTACTGGCTGACCATCGTGACGATCAGGGCGGCCGGAACAGTCGTTGGAGATTTCTTGGCGGGCCGCCACATGCTGGGACTTGCGCTCGGGACGCTCGTCACCGGCACCTTGTTCGTTGCGCTGCTCGCCTTGTGGAAGGAGCCGGGGGCGTCAAAATTCGTCCACGCGGATTCATGATTGCGCGAGGGCCGCCCGCGCGCCGTTATTTTCCGGCCGCCAAAGCGCTGCGGTCGGGAGCGGCCGCCTGATCGATGGAAAAATGGATCGGCACGCCCTCGCCGTTGCGGCAGCGCAGCAGCCCCGAATAGGATGGCGCGGCGACAGCTGCGATCCGGCAGCTGTCGTCCTCCATCGCCAGCGTTCCCTCGACGCCGGAACGCGAAACCGATAGCCGCAATGTGCCGGATTTCTCCTCGACGCCGTTGACACTGCATAGCCCGACATGGCGCAGCGTCACCGGGCCGGAAAAATCCTCGACCGTGCCGGCCGGCGCTTTGGCCAAGCTCGCCTTCATCTCCCATTCCTGGAGATAGCCGACCTGACCGCTGGCGGAATAGGATTGCGCAACCGCCGCCGGCGCGGCTGCGCAGACAAGGATCGCCGACACCAGCGCTCTCATGAGCCCCTCGCAAGCCTGCGCGATTACTGCAACTCCCGCACGACGCGAAAACCGTTGGCGTAATAGCGCACATCCTCGTCATAGCGGAAACGCGCCGAAGATCGCACTTCGGGCGCCTTGCTGTTGAAATTGCCGCCACGCAACACGCGCAAGCGGCAATCGCCGGTGGTCCAGGCGACCGCGTCTTTCGGCGCGTTTTTGTAATTGTCGTTCCAGCAATCCTCGACCCATTCGGCGGCGTTGCCGGCGGTGTCGTAGAGGCCAAAACCGTTCGGCCGGAACGAGCCTCCGGCGACAACCTGCTGCTTGGTCGGGCTGCCGCAAGTATCGCACTGCGCGTGGCCCGTGCCGATGTCGTGGCCCCACCAGAACGGCGTCTTGGTACCGGCGCGCGCCGCATATTCCCATTCCGCCTCGCTGGGCAGCCGGTATTTTTGCCCGGTCTTCTGCGACAGCCAGCCGACAAAAAGTTTAGCGTCGTCCCAACTCACATTGATCGCCGGGCGATCGCCGCGTCCCCAGCCGTGATCGTCGGGCTTGTACTTGCAGGAGCCGGCATCGGCGCACTGGTCCCACTCCGCGAATGTCACCTCGCGGCGGCCGATGGCGAATGGACGCTTGATCGAAATCGTGCGTTCCGGCTTTTCATACGGGGTGTCGTTGGACCCCATCACGAAGTCCCCGGACGGCACCACCACGAGTTCGGGGCAATCGCGGCAATCACGAAACAGCTCGCCCGGCTCGGGGGCGGTTTCCTTTTGCGCGACGACCGAGCCGGCGGGAGGCGGCGCGGGCCGGTCGGCGGAAGGGCCGGTGCTCAGCCCGCGCTGCGCATTGGCCCCGGTATTTGCTACCGCAGCCAGAACTGTGAGGGAAATCACAAACAACAAGCGCCATTTCATGTTGTTGTTTCCGGGGCCGCCCCCGGAGCTCCTTCAGAGACCAGTCACATGCAGGGAAAACACCTTGCTTCATTTGGCGATGATCGGCAAGGCGAGGCCCGCGCGCCGCGAAAGGCGCCGGCCCGGCGCCCGGATTTCGGTTTACATCGCAGGACAAACGAATATCGTTTGACGGCTGGAAATGACCGCGCCGGGCGCGGTCCAAATGCTGGGGAAAATGCGATGCGCAGAATACTCGCCTCGATACTCCTGCCGCTGATCGGCTCCTTACTTTTGTGCGGCGCGGCGCTAAGCCAGACCGGCGGCCCGACCCCGTCTCCTCCGGGCGCGGCGGTGTATTTCATCGGATTGAAGGACGGCGATACCTTGCCCACCAAGGCGACGATCCATTTCGGCCTGCGCGGCATGGGGGTCGCCCCGGCAGGCTCGGACCGGGCCAATTCGGGCCATCATCACCTGATCGTCGATGCGCCGACGCCTGCGCTCAATAGCGAAATTCCGAACGACTTCCAGCACCTGCATTTCGGCGCCGGCCAGACCGAAACCGAAATCACGCTGACGCCGGGCGAGCATACCCTGCAATTGGTATTCGGCGACAAGAACCACATTCCGCACTCGCCGCCGCTGGTATCGGACCGCATCAAGGTCAAGGTGGCCGACCAAGCGGCCGCTCCGGCGCCGCAGGCGGCTGCCACCGGCGCGCGCCGGCCCTCACCAAAGGACGCCAAGGTCTATTTCATCTATCCCACTGACGGCGCCTATATCACGCCGACCCCCGTGATCCGCTTCGGGCTGTTGAACATGGGCGTCGCGCCGGCCGGCTTCGACAAGCCGAATACCGGGCACCATCACCTGCTCGTCGATGCCGACCTGCCGCCGCTCGACCAGCCGATCCCGAACGATTTCAATCATCTTCATTTCGGCGCCGGCCAGACCGAGGCGAAAATCACGCTGCCGCTCGGCCCGCACAAGCTGCGTCTGCTGTTTGCCGACGCCAACCACATTCCGCATGATCCACCGGTTTATTCCGATGTCATCAACGTCACCGTGACGGCGAGCGGCCGCCCGCCGCACCGGGCGAAACGGCATTATTGGCGGCACAGATACTACTGATGCAGAGATGAAACTAAGAGATCTTGTCTACGGTCTATGTCTGACGGCGGGGCTGCTGTTTGCCACGGCAGCCGCCGCCGACCGGCGCGTCGCGCTGGTGATCGGAAACTCCGCCTACAAGAACGCCTCGACGCTGGCCAACACGATCAACGATTCGACCGCGATCTCGAACCTGTTCAAGTCGGTCGGTTTCGAGGTGGTGATTTCGCGCAACGACCTCGGCGTCGTCGACTTCAAGCGCGCCGTGCGCGAATTCCTGCTCACCGCGGAAACCGCCGACATCGCGGTGGTGTATTATGCCGGACACGGCATCGAGATCGGCGGCAACAACTATCTGGTCCCGGTCGATGCCAGGCTCGGCCGCGACTATGACGTCGACGACGAGGCGGTGTCGCTCGAGCGCATCATCTGGGCGCTGCAGCCGGTCAAGCGCCTGCGCCTGATCCTGCTCGATGCCTGCCGCGACAATCCGTTTCC
>Ga0209006_10002379_pt1 | contig 17178 bp, 21 predicted proteins | sample JacPin_JW_Ref_O2_FD_188567 | JGI IMG/M metagenome (GOLD analysis project Ga0209006, IMG submission 188567) | Forest soil microbial communities from Algoma, Ontario, Canada - Jack Pine, Ontario site 1_JW_Ref_O2 (SPAdes) (version 2) | ecosystem: Environmental > Terrestrial > Soil > Boreal... | reverse complement strand
AACTGTCGTGGTCACCCAGCAGCCCGGCAACCTTCCCGGCCGCTCGGTCGGACCGCCGAACACGGCTACCGGCGTTGGTCCGCCGGGCGCCCCGCAGCCGGTGGCTGCGGCGCCGATTTCATCAGGCGGAGACAAGGTCAAACTCAGCCTCTCCGGCCAGGTCGACCGCGCCCTCCTTTATGGCAACGATGGCAGGAGTTCGGCGCTCCGCAATGTCGACAACATCATCTCCTCGACCCGTTTCCGGCTGCTCGGCGAGGCGCGGCCCTTCGCCGACAGCACGACGGTGGGCATCAACCTCGAGATGGAAATCCGTCCGAACCTGTCGAACCAGCAGACGATCGAGCAAAGCCTGCCGCAGGCCGCCGGTAATGTGTCCCCGACGATCCGCCAAGCCGATGTCTTCGTCGCCAACCAGGATTACGGCGGGGTGCGCTTGGGTTTCGGCAGCACGGCCTCGTACCTGACCAACGAGTTCGATCTCTCCGGCACCTTCATCGCGCACTATGTCGGCGTCGCCGAGATGGATGGCGGCTTCGCCTTCCGGCAAAACGGCGCCGCGATGGTGCCGAACGGTCCCGGCGGCAAGCTGGTGCTCTCGCCGGGCGGCGCCTTCGGGCCGGCGGTCGGCAGCGTCTTCAACAATTTCGGCGGGCTCGGCCGCGACGACCGCATCCGCTACGACACGCCGGTCTGGGAAGGCCTGCAATTTGCCACTTCCTATGTCGACGGCGGGTCGTATGACGCCGCGCTTCGCCTCGGCCGCGAAATCGGCGATTTCCGTATCATCGCTGCGGTGGCCGGCGAAGATGCAACGCACCGCAACCATACGCCGACGGCAAATCTGGGTTATGCCGGGGTGCCCCCGGGCGATGTCGACGGGACCAGCCTGGGCGGCGTCAACGCCGCCGCGAACGCGCCGAACCTCGCCGACGTCACGACGAATGGCAGCCGCCAGTTCGACGGCTCGTTCTCGATCCTGCACACCAGCGGCGTCAGCTTGACGATGGCCGGCGGCGTGCGGGACCCGGAGTACCGTGACCCGCTTGGGCATCAGCTGTCGCCAAACCTATTCTACACCAAGGTGGGGTATCAGCATGATTTTTTCAGCTTTGGTCGCACGGCGTTTGCCGTTGATTTCACGCAGCAGGACGAGGTCATCTTCGCGGGTGACGTTGCGCGCGCCTACAGTTTCGGCATGGTGCAGAACATCGATGCAGCCGCGCTGGAAGTCTTCCTCGCCGTGACCAAGGAAACGCTGAACCGTACGATCGGTGGGGAGTTTCTGCCGATCTATGCGGCCTGGACCGGCGCCCGGGTGCGCTTCTGAGCCGGCATCGCAGAACCACCGAGAGGAGCTTGCCAGTCATGAAATGCAAAGCGACTGTGTTGCGGATCGCGGTCGCGGTGGGGCTGTCGCTCCTCTCGGCCTGCAGCATCGGGAAACCGATGGCGATCCCCGAGCCGGAGTCGCAGCTCACCCCGAAGCCGGGGCTTTTTACCGACGATACCGGAGAATGGACGATCTATAGCAAGTAGAAGTCAGATTGTGGAGCAGACAATGGCAAGGTTCACCACGGCACGACGTGTCTTCCCGATCGTTGCCTCGATCATCGCTGCGGTTTCCGCCGCTTCCTGTAGCATGGCGCCAGACCCGGTTGCGAGGGTGGCGCAAGTTGGCGTCAACCCCGACCCCAGCCGCTATTCCTGCTATTTCGCCGATGGTAGCGCAGCAGATAGGGTCATTGGGGGCCGCACGTTCCACTGGTGTGGACCCATACCACGGGCAGTTCAATAAGCACGTCCTCGCTCTCCCGGTAGTTAGCCGATGCGCGGGGCGGCCTGAGGAAGGCCGATACGCCCCAGCAGATCCTGAAATCGAGCGTCGGAGCGGAGAGGATCGAAGGCCGGCCTCAACAGGATCGACGCTTTGAACCGCGCTTCATAGGCCTTGTTCAGTGAGATCATGGCCTGATCCCGATCACCGAGCCCCACATAAATCAAGGCGATATCGGCATCAGTAGAAGCGTTCCCATCTTGCGGGGCCTCTAAGGCCTTGATGATTTGGATCGCTTCTTCTCTCCGCCCTGACACGGCATAAGCGTAGCCGAGGTTGGAGTCGAAAGCCCCGCTGTGTCCGGAAAGTTCGATTGCTCTCTGAAACTCAACGATGGCTTCGCCGTGCCTGTGCATTTGCTCGAGCGCCTGGCCCAGCTCATAATGACCAACGGCAAAATTCTGGTCCATCTCCAGGACCTTTCTGCTTTGCTCCGCCGCTTCGTTGTAGAGACGAGAGACGCAGAATGCGTCCGCTATATCTGCGCCAATGATAAGAGAAAGTGGATCAAGGTTTTCCGCTTTTCTGAGCTCGCGGATGCCCTCGCGATTCCGCCCCATCATCAGTAGATGCCAGGAATACCATTGGTGAGCTGTCGGATAGCCGGGATTTAACTGGATGGCCCGCTTATATTCTGTCTCGGCAGCCGCCCAATCCCAGGCATAAAGGTCGAGGGCGTAAGCGAGGGAGGCGTGCGCTTCACCGAGGCTCTCGTTCAATGCGAGGGCTTTGGTTGCAGCCGCTTCGGCCTGCGCGAACGCATCCCGCGGAGAGAGGACCCCATATTTCCAATCTCCCGACAACGCATAGGCGTCAGCCAAGCCAGAATATCCCGCAGCGTAGGTTTGATCCGTCTCAATTGCGTGGCTGAAATACTCGATCGCTGTCTTCAGGCCATCTGCGGTTCGCTTATTCAGAAAATACCGGCCTTTGAGGTAGGCTTCATAGACTACCGGATTCACCGGTCTCGCGGTCTGCAGCGCAGTCTGTTCCTGTTGGGTTACTGTGACCCGGATTTGCTCGGCGATCGTGCGAGCTAAGCTGTTTTGGAGCGCCAGCGTGTCCCGCAGATCCCCTTCGAAGCTCTGGGCCCAAATGTGGCGTTCAACGGGCAGCTCAATCAGCTGGGCGGTAATCCGGACCCGGTCGCCAAAACGCAGCACCGTTCCTTCCACCACTGCTTCGACGTTGAGTTCGCGGGCAATCTCGGGCAAGAGCTTACGAACCCGTTTATAGGTCATTATCGAAGTGCGGGAAATCACGCGTAACGAACTGATCTGCGCCAGGGCGGTGATCAGCTCGTCCGTCATGCCATCAGCGAAGTATTCTTGCGAGGGATCGTTAGAAAGACTCTCTAGTGGCAGCACGGCTATTGAGCGAACCTTTGGCGCTGCCTCCCCTGAGGTGTCACGAGCGACTGGTGTTTTGACATCAGTTTCGCCAACCGACGTGATCTCGGCGACGAACCGGTAACCCCGGCCGGACACCGTCCGGATCGAATCCCGATCTTCTCCGAGCACCTTGCGCAGCGCCGAGATCTGAACGACGAGGTTATTCTCTTCTACGACCGTGTCCGGCCAAACACGGCTCAGCAGTTCGTCCTTCGTAACGAGCGCGCCGCGCGCCTCGATCAGGACCAAGAGTATATCGAAGGCGCGGCTCCCAAGCTCTACCACGACCCCGTCGGCGCGTAGCTCACGGCGTTGCGGTAGCAGCCGAAAGCGGCCGAACCCGACAGAACCCTGAGCTTCGCCGGTCACCTCATCCGTACCTCTTTTAGATCATTTAATGAAATTTCATATTTCGATTGAGCGAGTCAAGCCCAGCTCAAAGCAAGGTAAGGTGTGCAATTTGGGCGCTTTTAGGCGGCCAAGCCATTGAAAGCATTTTCTGATCATCCCCGTCGCTTTGACGATACGCCATCCAAAACATCGCTTGATCATTTCAGTATGAGGTAGCACCCGGACAGGGACTTTAATCTGACTGAGCAGCACTTTCCGTCGTCTAAACCTCGACGAGAAAGATACGCCATTGACCGACGATCTCAACTCGGGCGGCGATCCCGCCGTGGCGTTCAATACCGATCAGCGTCGTCGCGACAGGTTTGAGAAAACAGTGCTGCCGCATCTCGACGGCGCCTACGTCCTGGCGCGATGGCTGACGCGTAACGAGGCTGACGCCAGTGATGTCGTGCAAGAAGCTTTTCTGCGAGCGCTACGGTATTTCGACAACTATCGCGACGGCGATGCCAAGAGCTGGTTGCTCAAAATTGTGCGACATACCTGCTACAGCTGGTTGGCACGCAATCGCCCCGCGGACGTCACTTCGCTCGACGCGGAGGCGGAGTGCGGCAACGAGGTCACGGCAGTTTCAATCGACGCCGAGGCGATGCTGGAGAGCCGATCCGATCTACAGCGGCTCAACGTCTTGATAATGAAGCTCTCGGCGCCATTGCGCGAGATGCTCGTCTTGCGAGAGTTTCATGAGCTGGGCTACCGCGAGATCGCCGAGGTAACGGGAGTGCCGATCGGAACGGTTATGTCCCGCCTTTATCGCGCCCGCAGTCAGCTTCTCCATTCGTACAACGTCACAGCCCCCGCTTCCGATGATGCTGTCCCACCAGGGGCAGAACGCGGCGAACATGCTGCTACATACTCGGCCGGGCACAGAGTGGTTCAAATTTAGGCGTGCCCTTCGATCAGGCGCGACCGAGCGCCTTAAGGACGTTCCGCTGGTGACACCATCTAGGATAACAAGAGGTAGGCGGGGCGGGACCTACGCTCCGCCCGACACCTCGCACGGCCAGACTGACTAAGCTCCGCTTGGCCGCTTTCAGTGCTGCGCGCCCGCGACCTCGCCCTTACGCTGCAATCGTTGAGTTGCAGGCCGCATCAGATCGATTGTCGGCGCGAATGTCGTACTGCTACTTTACGATGATCGTCCCCACCATCTGCCGGTGGATCGAACAGAAATATTTGTACGTTCCGGCCTTGTTAAAGGTGAACGAGAATTTGTCGTCGGTGTCGAGCGCCGGCGACTTGAAAGTATGCCCGCCATCGGCGCTCGTGACCGTGTGCGGCTCTTCGTCCTTGTTGTTCCAAGTGACCTTGGTGCCGGGCGCGACGGTGAGGGGCGTCGGCGAAAAGGCGAAATTGGCGATGGTTACCGTGTCCGGCGCGGCCGCCCCGGCATAAGCGCCGATGCCGAGCAGGAGCATCGCCGCCGCGGCGAGCGGCAACGCCCGCCGTTTGATCGCATGCATGGTGCTGTCCTCCGGTTAGCCGAGAATCTGGTCGGTGAGCTTGGGCGCTGCGGCCGGCGCGAAGGCGATCTCGCGGATGCCAAGCACCGATTTCAGTTTATCGGCCGGCACCTTCATCGGGCCAGGACTGGGCGCCGTCCCCGCTGCCGGCTGCGGGAAGGCGGTCGACATCGCGGTCTGGAACGTGACCTTGCCCTCGACCTTCTGCACCACTTGGTGGATGTGCCCATTAAGCACCGTTACCGAGCCGAAGCGCTTCAGATGGGCGAAGGCCTGGTCGGCATCGGCGGTGACCCAGCCCCATTGCGGGTAAATCGACCACAGCGGGATATGCGCCAAGACGACGATCGGGGTTGAGGCGCTTTTGCCCTTGAGGTCCTTTTCGAGCCATTCGAGCTGGTCCTTGCCGAGCGTGGCGCCGGTCGCCGGACCGAAGCCGATCACGTTCATCAGCGCCACGAAGTGCACGCCGCCCTGGTCGAAGCTGTACCAGCCGCCGGCTGCTGCGCCCTTGCCGCCGAAGCGCTCGAAATACATCTTCCCGTCGTCGCCGATGACATCGTGCTCGCCCGGCACGAAATGCGTGTCGAGCTTGGCGCCCTTGATGATCTGGTCGGCTGTATCGAACTGCTCCGGTTTCGACAGATGGGTAACGTCACCAGTGTGGATCATCATTGCTGGCTTGAGCGCGACAGCCTTGTCGAGCGCGGCCTGCAAGGTCGCGTTCGGGTCGGGATTCGCATCCGCCTTGAACCCGATATGGCTGTCGCTGATCTGGACGAAGGTGAAAGCTGAGGTCGCTGCCAGCGCAGTGCCGCCGAGGCCCATGCTTATGGGAACCCCCTTCGGCACGCCCCCGACCACGCTCCAGACGATCCCGGTGCCGGCCCATGCCATGCACTTCAAAAGGCCGCGCCGTGTGTTGACGAGGCTTTCTTTGTCACGCGTGTCCATGTCTTCGCCGCTCCAATGATGGTGTCGGCAATGAAGACCAGCGAATGGGGCGATTTATTCGAGCCGTCGGAAATTTTCTGCGTGACGAATAAATCAGCCGCCGCTCAGGTCTATCGCTGCAGCGGCAATAGGCTGCTCGGTTTATCCATCTGACCTGATTATGCCAACGGGCGACGTGCTGGCTTTATCGCATAACGACTCGTTCGAGGTGGTGGTCTTGCCGCATCTCGACGCCGCCCACAACCTCGCCCGCTGGCTTATGCGTGACGCCGAGGCCGCGGAGGATGTGTTGCAGGATGCGATCGTGCGCGCGTTGACTTATTTCCCGACTTTCAAAGGCATCAACCCGCGCGGTTGGCTGCTGCAGATCGTCCGCAACGCCGCTTACGGCTCAATGAAGGTCAACCGCGGTATGCAAATGGTGCCGATAGCGATGTCGGAGGAAGATTACTCAGGCGCGACCGCCGATATTCCGTCGGGCGACGACGATCCGGAAGCGAGCCTGATCAAAGCGCGCGACCACTGTTATGTCCGGCAACTTATCGCCGCTTTGCCGATCGAACTTCGCGAGACCTTGGTACTGCGCGAACTCGAGGAGCTGTCCTACAAGGAGATAGCCGAAGTGACGCGGACGCCGATCGGCACGGTCATGTCGCGGCTATGGCGGGCGCGGCGCTTGGTAACGCAGATGGCGGCCCAGAAAGGCTGGAAAGGATGATCGTGCCAGAGCCGTGCGAGATGGTCCTGCTAGTGCAGGCCGAATTCGATGGCGAGTTGGACGCCGCACAGGCCGCGACTCTGCAGGTTCATCGTGCGCAGTGCCCGGTCTGCCAGGCAGCGGCGCTTGAACTGACGCAAGCGCGAGAGTTGTTTCGCGAATTGCCGTACCGAACGACGCCCGATGCGGTACGCGAGCGCGTGCTAGCTGGGCTTGACGCGGCTCGGCCTAAGCCAGCCCTCAGCCCAGCGATGTCTTTGCTTTCATCGCGCTTTCACTCGTGGCGCCACTCTACAATGGGGTTTGGCCTCGGCGCGGCTTGTGCCGCCGCAGTGGCGTTTCTCGTGCTATCCCCCGCCGAGCAGAGTCTCACGGAACAGGTCATCGCCGGTCATGTTCGGGCCTTGCAGCCCGGTCATCTCGAAGATGTCCCATCGACTGACCAACACACAGTCAAGCCGTGGTTTGACGGACGGATAGACTTTGCCCCGCCGGTCAAAGATCTCGCTCCGAATGGTTTCCCTCTCCAGGGCGGCCGCCTCGATTATATCGGTGGGCGGCCGGTCGCTGCGCTGATCTATCAGCGCGACAAGCATATCATCGACCTGTTCGCCTGGCCCGCTGCGAGCGGCCTCAAGCTGGCACCCGAATTCACCGAACGCAACGGGTACAATGTCCTGCACTGGGTGGACAACAACACCGAATTATGGGCGGTGTCCGACGTTGCGCCCGATCAGCTTCACAAGTTTGTGTCGGATTGGGAGCGGTCGCCTTAGGGGCTCTTGTCCCGACCGCTGAGGTAAAGAAGACGACTTCCAAACGACCACGTGGGCCCGCGATTTTGAGACTATCGCCGGCGCCGGCGTCGGTCCGTGAAGTGAGCGTGTTCACGCCAGTGCAGATCTGGGCTCCCTGGTTTCGAAGGGCGAAGGAAGAAAACCGCGAATAAAGCCGCACTCACGGGAATCTAATATCGCGCCGGGGCGACCGTTCGGTTCGTTGTGAATAGCCGGAGCTCGCTCGATCCGGCGTCACCGTGCGGAGTCCACCATGTGGTACCACCCTGCTGCGTTCACTCTGGGAAAACGTGATGTGATTGGGGCTTGGATCCTCTGCCTCACAGTCGCCGCTCTGTTCTTCGGGTGGCCTATGCTTGAGAGCATGATTTAGCGCCGACATGGCGTCGAGCAGCCCGGTTAGCTGCCGCAATACACCTCCTGGGGCAGTTAAGAATATTCAAGGGTCTTTCACGATCTACATCGACACCAGGAAGTCCAAAGGAGTCATCCGATGCGCCCGAAATATCCTACTGTATGGGAAGATTGCCTCGACGCGATCTTACCGATTGCGGGGTCAGTCGCCGCATTCATCATCCTAATGGCGATCCTAGCGGTCTGATCGCCAAGGCTGGCCCGACCGCTAACCGGGCGGTGTCATAGCCGCAACTTCCAACGGCGTTAATTGTCGTACAAGCACAAGAGGCCTAAAATGAAGACGCTATTGTATGCCGTGACGACCATGAGCTTTTTGATCGTTGGTCAGTTCTCACCCGCAATGGCGGTAGACCCGAAAGCTTCGGATGGGAACTCACCGGCCGGGAGGTCACTTGCGTCCCAAACAACCGTGCGAACCGCATCGGCGTCGTCTCCTGTCACGCGCCAGACCCGCAGCGGCTCGACGTCACTGTATGAGCTAGATCCCGAAATGCAGCGGCTGTACGATGAAATCATGCAGTGGGCCGGAGCTCCTCGCTCCGAAATTCGCTGACGAAAATACCTGTCGAAAGGGCATAACCTCGCGACGACCACTGAGAAACGGAACCCTGCCCGAAGAGGGTGGGAAATCGGCAATCCGATTTATGTCGTGGCAATTGGGGTCCGAGAGTTCGTCCCCCTCGGGATGACGGGCCTGACCCCAGTCGCTTCGGTCGCGGGCTTCGGGCCTCACGCCGCGCGTTTGAGCCGGAATTCCGACCAGATCGCCGAAAGCGCCGCTACCAGATGCTCGATGTCCCGCTCGGTATGGAGCGGCGACGGCGTGATGCGCAGACGCTCGGTGCCGCGCGGCACCGTCGGGTAGTTGATCGGCTGCACATAGATCCCGTAATCGCTGAGCAGCACGTCGCTGATCTGCTTGCACAGGATGGGATCGCCGACCATCAACGGGACGATGTGGCTCGAATTGATCAGATGGGGCAGTCCAGCCGCATCCAATCGCCGGCGGAGTGAAGCGACTACCGCCTGGTGCTGCCGCCGTTCCCGATGACTGGTTTTAAGATGCCGAACGCTTGCCAAGGCGGCGGCCGCGACCGATGGCGGCAGCGCGCTGGTGAAGATGAAGCCCGAAGCGAAGCTTCGCACAAAGTCACACAGCGCCGCGCTGCCGGCGACGTAACCGCCCACCACGCCGAAACCCTTGGCGAGCGTGCCCTCGATCACGGTCAGACGATCGCTGAGGCCTTCGCGTTCTGCGATCCCGCCGCCGCGCGGGCCATAGAGGCCGACCGCGTGCACCTCGTCGACATATGTCATGGCACCGTGCGCGTCCGCGACATCGCAGAAAGCCTCAATCGGAGCAATGTCGCCGTCCATGGAATAGACCGACTCGAAGGCGACGAGCTTCGGTATTCCGGGCGCAAGCGCCGCGAGCTTATGGTCAAGATCCTCAGGATCGTTATGCTTGAAGACCTGCTTCTGCGCCCGACTATGCCGTATGCCCTCGATCATCGAGGCGTGGTTGAGTTCGTCGGAGAGAACGACACAGCCCGGCAGGTGGGACGCGAGCGTGCCGAGCGCCGCCCAGTTCGATACATAACCGGAGGTGAATAGGAGCGCTGCTTCCTTGTCGTGCAAATCGGCCAGTTCCCGCTCCAGCTTCACGTGGTAATGGCTCGTTCCGGATATGTTGCGCGTGCCGCCCGCGCCGGCGCCGCAGTGATCGATCGCCTCGTGCATGGCTGCCAACACGGCCGGGTGTTGGCCCATGCCGAGATAGTCGTTTGAGCACCAGACGGTCACGGTGACGCGACCCCGATCGCTGTAATGAGTGGCTCGCGGGAAATCGCCGGCATGGCGTTCGAGATCGCAGAATACGCGATAGTTCCCCGCCCGATGGAGATCGTGCAATTGGCGCCGGAAAAAACCCTCGTAGTTCATCCTCCCGTCAGGGCGATGCGTCGCATCGTCCGGCGCGGCGCGCAGGTAATTGGGCGCCAGCCCGCGGACGTCATGGTCGACTGGGCAATACGATGGGTCTATTGGCTGTCCCGGCAAGGCCCAGGCGGCGCGCGCTGACGGGGGCGACAGCGGATTGGCTGGAACGGGCGTCATCGGCGCCTCGGTCGTCGATGCGCTCATCTTCGGCTTACTCATCTCGCTTCTCCCGCACCCGAAGCCGCTAGTCATGCATCACCCGCCACCAAGGAGGGTCACCATCTCGGCATTTCCTTGCTGTTTCGCCAAACCCACAGCGGTGTTACCCGCGTTGTCTTGATGCGCCGCGTTGGCACCGTGGGCAATCAGCAGCTTCGCGGTGTCGCTCCGGCCGAATAGAGCGGCCATCATGACTGCGGTTTGTCCGGCATTGTTCGCCGCGTCGACGTCGCAATGCTCCGCCAGCAACCGCTCCGCGACCTTGTTCTCACCCTTGAAGGCGACACCCATCAGGGCGCTGTTGCCACCCGGATCGGTCGCGCAGGGATCGGCTCCCTTGGTGATCAGGAAGTCAACCGCTTGCAACTGACCGTTGTACGCCGCAAGGATTAGCGCAGTGTACCCGTGGGGATCGCGGAGATCGGGATCTATCCCGGCCTTGATCAGACCCCCCAGGAGATCGACGCGGCCGGCGCGGGCGGCATCGAAATACAGTTCCTTGGCGTGCTCGGGGGTGGGCGGCTCCGCTTGCGCCAGGACGCCTTGCCAGCCGGCGAAACTCAGGCCGATGGCAAATGCCAGCCCGACGGCGCTCCGTTTTAAGCGGGATGCACTCATCGCTTCGTTCTCCGGATGACAGGCCAGGAGGCCGAAGCCTCCTGGCGCTGCTTGTCAGTTGCTCGCTGACAGTTTCTCGACCGCCTGCAGGTCGGCGTTGACGGCTTTGGCGAGATGCGTGCCGTAGTCCTTGTCGGCCAGATAGAAATGGCTGACCATCGCGTCCTTGATCTTCTCGTCTTTCACTTGGCCGAGATCCGCGGCCAGGTTTTTGATCAGATCGCCCTGCTCCTGTTTCCCGAGCAAGCGATAGAAGTCGCCGGCCTGTTGGAAATTGTTCGTCTTGTCGATCGGTCTTTGCTGCGTCGTCCCCACGGTCGAATATTGGCTGTAACGGAAGGCGGGCTGCTCGGCAGGCTGGCCCGCGACCGAGGTCGGCTCATAATTCACGTCGCCCGGCCGCGCGGCGGACTGCATGGCGCCGTCAATGTTGTTGTCGTTGACCTGCACCAGCGGACGGTTCACCGGCAACTCCATATAGTTTGGTCCGACGCGGTAACGCTGCGTGTCGGCATAGGCGAACAGGCGACCCTGCAGCATCCGGTCCGGTGAAGGCTCGATACCGGGCACCATCACGCACGGGCAGAAGGCGGATTCCTCCGTCGTCGCGAAGTAGTTGTCCGGTACCTTGTTCAACGTCATCGTGCCGATTTTCACGTCCGGAACGCCCGGCCAGATTTTCGTGTCGTCGAAGCCGTCATAACTCAGCTGCGCCACCTGCTCCGCCGTGAGCAGCTGCACATAGAGGTCCCATTTCGGGAAGTTGCCCCGCGCGATGTTGTCGTAGAGATCCTTGGTCGCGTAGTTGGTATCGGCAGCCTTTTGCTCTTCGAGCGTCATGCCCTTGACGCCTTGCTGGCTTTTCCAGTGGAACTTGCCGAAGATCACGCCGCCGTTGCCGTTGACCAGCCGGAAGGCGTGCACGCCGTACCCGTCCATCATCCTGTAGCTAGCCGGCATGCCATAGGTATCGGTGTAAAGCTGGGTGAGCATGAAGGTCGATTCCGGGACGTGTGAGAAAAAGTCGAACGCCCGGTTGGGATCCTGCACGTTGGTGACCGGCGACGGTTTGTTGGCGTGGACGAAGTCGGGGAACTTGATCGCGTCGCGGATGAAAAAGACCGGCAGGTTGTTTCCGACCAGATCCCAGTTGCCCTCGTCAGTATAGAATTTCACGGCGAAACCGCGCGGGTCGCGCGCCGCCTCAGGCGAGCCGCGGAAATTCATGACGGTCGAGAACCGCACGAATACCGGCGTTTCCTTGCCGGGCGCCGCGAACAGCGAGGCCTTGGTGTATTTCGAGAAATCAGTGCTGGCGACAAAGACGCCTTGAGCGCCGGTACCGCGGGCGTGAACGACCCGTTCCGGAATCCTTTCGCGATCGAAACGGGCCAGCTTCTCGATCAGGTTCATGTCTTCAAGCAGGACAGGCCCCTCCGGGCCGGCGACCTTGGAGTTCTGATTGTCGCCTACCGGCGCACCGGTGTCCCGCGTCAAAGGTAGCGTTTGGGCTGCGACCGGAGTGGCCAACAGGCCGGCTAATCCCAGAACCATGAGCTTACGCATGTCGACTCCTTCTCGCTTTCCGCTCGGCCGGTGATCGTTTCGGTGGATCAAGTCAGCTCTAAGCCGGGAGGATAGGTGGTTAGTCTAGAATGATTGTAAAGTATTTGTTTGGAGGGATTCTAAATTTTCTGATGCCATGATCACTCGCTCAAAGGCTGCCGACCCATTTGCCGCGGCCAGGCTGCAACGGGCATCGTGGGGAGCGGCGGAACCCCGCCCGGCAGCAAAATGCGCCAGAGCGGGGCCCGACTGTGAGTCGGCTATTTGATCGGCTTACCCATTGCGGAGCAGCATCCACTCCGATCGGGCGCGGCCGTGATTGCCGAAGTACACGGTCGTCAATGCCCAATGATAGCCTTGCAGGGAGCACACCCCGGAGGTCGCCGCCGTCATGCCGGGCACGCAGTGCGTATCAGGGGCGGGCGAGGCAGCGGACGCTGCAGTCGCGCAGCCCATAAGGGCCAACATCGTCACCATGAAGCGGAATTTCGTTTTATGCGACATTCTCATCTCCTTTGTCGCCCATCTGCGATGGGGCGGAGATGAAGACTCGGCGGCTGAGCAATAAATTCCCGAGTCGGACCAACGTCGCCGACAGGTATCAGCCTAAAGGATCCCTAGAATCCCCCTTAATCTTGTCGCCGCGTCAGTGTGCGCACCAGGGTCTCACCATCGATCCGGTCGGTCTTCACCCGCCGACGCCGGCGCGAGGTCAGGATCGAGGCGGCGTCGACCACATGGCTCTCGCTCCCTTCGGACTGCAGCACCCGGCGGATCCAGAAGCCATCCAGACCGGCCTCCTGGATGACGATAATCGGGAAGTCCCGGCCGGTCCGCCCGCAGCCTTGCGCCTAAGCTCGGCGAACCGACGCAGAAGCTCAGACACGTCGCTCGCCGGGACCGAATGCTTCGACATCTTCTCCCCGCCTCCAGGCGACAGAGACGTGATCAGCCAGACCTTGCGTGACAGTTCCATCGAGACAAAGATCGCGCCAAGTTCGGTGCGAATAGCGGCCTGCGCGGGCCGGGATGCGTCTTCAGGCATCGTCGCCTCCAAGAGTGGGGGGCAGCAACCTCACTCTCAAAGAGCGCCGGTCGCTAGCCAGACGCCCATGGGATCTATCGGCGCGATTGAGGCATCGGGCTGTCGATCCCCGAGCGCGTTCTGATACCCCAAAAGCGCCGTGACGACGGGCGAGGCTTCACGGCTCCGCAGGCTGCACCCGCAAACAGGTCACCCACTACGACGGTACGGGATCGAGGAACACATAAAGCGCCGCAATCTTTCCATCGCGGACAATGACCACATCCAAGCCCGTGTAGTTGGGCGGCTCGTCGCGCGGCCCCGATCCCCAAGCCAGACGACCGGCATTGTGCAGGGCCTGGGCCTCGCCGTGCGGGGTGTAAACGAAGTGCGGGTGGGTCGCGCGGAGATCGCCAGCAAATTTGTCGAGGGCTTCGAGGCCTACGAATATGCCGGGCGGCACATACAGCACGCAGTCTTCGGTATAGAGGTCCTCAATCGCTGCTCGGCGGCGCACCGCATTACCCTCGCCGAAGACTTCTTGAAGGTTGCGGTGAAGCAGTTCGCGGATATGGTCGGGCATAGCCTATCTCCGTAGCGGACCGCTCCGCCGTATCCGTCATGCCGCGTGACGGGCTTTTGTCGCGGCGACGGTGGTGGGAATGGTCGCATGGGCAGTGTTCAGCGCCGCTTCCCGATGTGCGGGGCTGAGCGCAAGCCCTTCGGCGCGGATGATTTCGATGTCGCCGATGCCGAGGAAGGCGAAGACCGCGCGCAGATACTTCTCCTGGAAGTCGTTCGCCTCGAACGGCATACCCGGTGCGTAAAGCCCGCCGCGCGATGAGGCGACGATCACGCGCTTGCCGCCGGCCAGCCCGATTGGCCCGTTCCTTTTCGCGACCCGGAGGCCAATGGGTGTCACAAGGTCGCACTGGCACGTGAACTTCCTTGCCGCAAGCAGTGGACAGCCGCCTTCGCGGCCGTCGCACAGATGCTGGAAATGATGGTGCGTGTGATCGAGAACGAGACGCTATGCAATTTCGGCAATAAAAGCGGAGACACGCCAGACAATGTCGGCATTCTTTTTGCCGCCTATGTCGTGGTGGGTCCGGGTGCTTGTGGCGCTCACCGACCGAATGCCGCCGCGGCGGGCGACAGCGATCAGTCGATGGCACGGAGCACAACTGGCCGCCTGCTACGAGGTTGACGAAAATCGACACCGGGTTGAGACGAGCCGGTTTGACGCCATTGATCAATTGCGCTGCACCCATTATCGCGACGACGAGCTGGGCGACCTGTTCTTTACGAGGGGCTGAAAGCGCCCTTACTTTCTACCTGACGCGAGCTGCTCGATGGCCTGGACGGCCGTCGCAAGCGGTAGGAAAAGGATCAGCGGATTGCTGGCGTAAGGTGCGAACCCATAGCGTCGGTAAAACGCCGATGCGGTCTCGTCCTTCGCATCGACGAGGAGGGCATAATTGGCTTGATCAGCGCGGTAGGCCCGCGCTGCCGCATCAAAGAGCAGAAGCTCGCCGACGCCACGGCCGCGATACGCGCCATCGACCGCGAGACGCCCGATCCGCACCGCGGGCAGCGTCGGATAACGAGGCAACCGCCGAAGAAGCTCGGCAGGCACCTCGCCGATCGGGATGCCGGCCGATGCGAGCGTGTAGTAACCGGCAATCGCACCGCTCGTCGCCGCCACGGCGACAAAACAGCTCGTCACCCGGCGCCGAATGTCCTGCGTGACCTGCTGGTGAAAATACCGATCAAGCTCTGCGACGCCGCAAGCAAACGTCGCGCGCTGATGATGGGCGCCGAGGGCCTCGCAGTGATATTCAATCGTCACGTACTCTTGACGAGCTCGTGATAGCGGGCGGCTGCGCGCCGCAGGGCCGGCGTCGGCTCCGGTGGATTGAGGATTGCCTCGGCGAAGGCGCGCTGATCCTCCACAGAAAGACGAATGATCTGTGTCTCTTCGATCGTCCGGTGGGCCGCTTCCTGCGCCGCGGCGACGACAAAGTCACTGACGCTCCGACCTTGGATCTCGGCCGCGCGCTTGACCACCGCCAGCGCGTCGGGTGCAATGCGCGCCTCGATGCGGGCAGAGCGGGTCGATCCATCGGGCATGAGAGTATTCTCCATATTGTTTATTGTACGTCAATTTACCGTACAGATCAAGCGCCAAATGGTCGATAGATAGTGTAACATAAAGATGGGACGATTGCGGTCGTCAGCACGGCCTCCAGACTGACGTATCGATACGACAATGGGTCGGATCGACGCCATTATCGGGAGGAGTTGCATGAAGTATTTCGCAGGGTTGGATGTCTCGCTCCAAGAGACGGCCATATGCATCGTCGATGAAGACGGAATCGTTGCCCGCGAAGGGAAGGCCGTCTCGGCGCCGGAAGACCTGGTTCGCTGGCTGGCGGCAACGGGTCTGACGCTTGCGCGTCTTGGGCTCGAAGCTGGGCCTTTGTCGCCGTGGCTGCACACGGGGTTGCAAGCCGCCGGGTTGCCGGCGGTCTGCATCGAGACCCGGCGGATGAAGGGCGCGACCGCTGCGATGGCAGTCAAAACCGACCGGAATGACGCTCGCGCGATCGCCCATGCCATGCGGGTCGGGTGGTTTACCATCGTCCATGTCAAAAGCGCGGAGAGCCAGGAGCTGCGCTTTCTGCTGAGCAATCGACGAACGCTGTTGGAGAAGCGCGTCGCGATCGACAACGAAATTCGCGGGACGCTAAAGGCGTTCGGCCTGAAGGTCGGTGCGGTCGGTGTCGCCGGTTTTATAGCCAGGGTGATCGAATTGCTCGGCGATCGGCCGCGGTTGCTGCCCATGGTCCAGCCAATGCTCCAAGCCCGCGAAGCGCTGCGGCAGCAGAGTGCGGCGTTGACCAAGATGGTGATCGAGGCAGTGCGGGCGAGTTCGGTTTGCCGGCGCCTGCTCTCCGTACCCGGCGTCGGCCCGGTGGTCGCGTTGACCTATGCGACCGGCATCGATGACCCGGCTCGCTTTACCCACTCTCGCGACATCGGTCCGCATTTCGGCCTGATCCCGCGCAAATACGCCTCCGGGGAGATCGACCGTAACGGCTCGATTACCAAGGCCGGCGACGGCGCCGTACGTGAAGCGCTGGTGCAAGCCGCATTAACCCTGCTGACCCGCAACCGGCGCTGGTGCACGCTGAAGGCGTGGGGCATGGCGGTAGCCAAACGGCGCGGGTTGCAGCGCGCCATTGTCGCTGTTGCCCGCAAGCTCGCCATCATCCTGCATCGGATATGGATCGATGGCACGACCTTCATCTGGTCGCGCGAGACGGCCGCCTCGGCGTGAGCGTCTTGCCGTGACCAAATAGGTTCCGCGACAGCGGAACGACGTCCGCGAGGACGAGGTTCGGATGACTGCGAATAACGTCCTGCACATCCGGTTCGCCGGACCACAGTGCGCCATAAAGATCGCAGCGCCGGCCTTCGGACCCCGTCTTGAGGCGGCCCCGGCCGACCTCGTAGAGAAGCACGAGCCTCGCGGCGGCGCCGAAGTCGAAGAAGGAGTGGAGGCTGGTTGACGGGCAAACCGCAATCAGAGAAGGACGTTATGTTACACATGAGTCCATGAACGAGCTCGTTGCCATCCAGCCACACCGATCGCAGATTTCGAAAGTTGGCGACGTCATCGTGCCGGCGGCGATCGCCGGCGCCGGCGAGCATGCGGCGCGGCGCTTCCTCGAGTTCTTCGCCGCCACCATCCGCAACCGCAACACCCGGATGGCCTATTATCGGGCCTGCTGCTCGTTCTTTGCCTGGCTCGACATCAACGGCATT
>Ga0209006_10002378_pt1 | contig 17182 bp, 15 predicted proteins | sample JacPin_JW_Ref_O2_FD_188567 | JGI IMG/M metagenome (GOLD analysis project Ga0209006, IMG submission 188567) | Forest soil microbial communities from Algoma, Ontario, Canada - Jack Pine, Ontario site 1_JW_Ref_O2 (SPAdes) (version 2) | ecosystem: Environmental > Terrestrial > Soil > Boreal... | reverse complement strand
CGGATGGTCGTCTGCCCCTGCCGTGGTGAAACGACCCAGCGTCATCAGCCCCGCGAGCAGGGCGATGCCTGCCAAAAAAATGCCGGTTCTCATGATTTTCTCCGAGGTGATCGAGCGTATTTCTATTCTGGCGGCGCACGATTTCGCACCGCGCGTACGCGAGTTGCGGCTATTGCGATAACTGGACCATCTGATCGACCGCCAGTTGGACCAGAGCGTCAGAGGCACCCGTCCGGCCGCCCGGTGGAGGCATGGCGCCGCTCGATCCCTGAAAGCCCTTGATGGCGTGGTCTTAGAGTATGGCCTCACCTTGCACGATGCGCGAGGCCCAAGCGGCCTTGTCCCCGATCTTCGGGCGCCTGCGATGCCTGGGCCGTGGCACACGTTGCATTTAGCTTCGAGAAGGTCGGTACCGTTGGCTTGAGTCGTTGACAGGTCCGCCGAGGAGGCCGGCGCGCCGCCGCGTGCCTGGATCGCCATCGCGGCATTGTCCTGGCCCGCAACTGCGAGCTAACCCGGTGACCCGATGCGTCCCCGGACGTGATCGCCGTAGGCAGTCTCGGAGAGTTTGTGCTGGTTCTGTGTATGCCTCGCCACGACGCGCGAGAGAATAAAAATCCCAACTGCGACCACCGCCAGCATGACGATCACGGCGGTGAAGATATTAAAGAAATGAGTGTCCTGCTTGCTCAGAGGGTCACCTGCCGCCCTCCGCTGTGGCGCCCACGACGGTGCCGACGATTGAGTCGAGTCTCGCCCGCCGGGCCAAAGCACAGGCTGAGTCCAAGTCTTGGTGCGCCGCGAGGGTCCCGAGTCCAGTCAACAGGGCAGCTGCAGCTTTTGCAGCAGACCATCGGCCTTTCATGAGACGCTCCCGAGGTGGGTTCGGCGATCTACGCAGAAACGGAATTGCATGTGCAGCGGGGTAATCCATGAATCCTCAAGCTCCGTACGATCTCACGCGCATCACGCTCGGGGTGCTGCTGATCTGTGTACTCATCGCCGCGAGCTTCTGGACCGTATTGCCATTCTTGGGAGCCTTCCTCTGGGCCACCACCATCGTGGTGGCGACCTGGCCGCTGATGTTGCGGCTGCAGCGCCTCGCCGGGGGCCGCCGCTGGGTGGCGGCGACGCTCATGACACTTTTGATCCTGGCCATATTCATCCTGCCACTGGTTCTATCGATTGGTGCGCTGTTCGATGCGGCCGCTCAGGGCGTCGATGTGGCGCGGACATACTTCGCTCACGGACTCCCGGGACCCCCGAGCTGGGTGTCCGAACTGCCGCTCGTCGGTAAACCGGCCGCGGCGAAATGGCAGGAAGTCGCCGCGGGTGGGGCACCGGCGTTCGCTCACTCCGTCCAACCCTATCTTCGGTCGGGATCCGCCTGGCTGCTGGCACTCAGCGGCGGACTCGGCATGGTCGCTATTCATTTCATTCTCACCGTGATCATCGCCGCAATCCTCTATACCCGGGGGGAGCTTGCCGCACTTGGCGTGCTGGCGCTGGCTCGTCGGATTGCGCCGGAGCGGGGCGAGCATGTGGTGCGTCTGGCCGGCATGGCGGTTCGCGGCGTCGCACTGGGAGTGATCGTTACCGCCATTGTCCAATCCGTGCTTGCCGGGGCCGGGCTCTGGTTGGCCGGGGTGCCGCGTCCCGGGCTGCTTTGCGGCCTCGTGTTTGTTCTGTGTGTGGCTCAACTTGGACCCTTCCTGGTCCTGGCGCCGGCAGTGGTCTGGCTTTACTGGTCGGGAAGCATCGGCTGGGGCAGCGCGCTTCTGGTGTGGACGATATTGGTTGGGCTGCTGGACAATGTTCTCAGGCCGATCCTGATTCGGCGCGGCGTCGATCTGCCGCTGCTGCTCATCATTGCCGGTGTCATCGGTGGCCTCATCGGCTTCGGGATAATCGGCCTGTTCGTAGGCCCCGTGATACTTGCCGTGACATATAGCCTGCTCGAATTCTGGATACGCGACAACAAGTCCAGGGCGCCCTCGTCACCCTGATTCGGCACGTGTGATGCTGCACCGAAAGTAGCCGCGCGCACCTCGCGACCGTGGCCACGTGGATGGCTCAAAAGACTATGCCGCTCTCGATCAGTAGGTCCTTGCAGGTCTGCAAGCACCCGAGGGGATTCACGGGCTACGAATCCCCGTAGCGAATCGCGGCCTCGTACCCTTGCGCACCGAGAATCTGACGACCGAGAATCACCACGCCACACTCGATCGCCTTCGTCAGGGGAGCGGTGCTTATGCTCCATGATCATCACATGGCGATCCGCCAGCTCTGATGGAGCATTCGCAAATTCGCAATCTCGTGCTGGCTACTGCCTATGCGGCGCCGCGTGTCTTTAGAAATACCGCCAGCTCAAGAGGAGCCGGATCCGCTCAAATCCAGGCGTCCGGACGTACCGCCGCTGAAGTTAGGGTGGTGGCGTTTTGGTAAAATACGTCGAGCCCGCCCTCCCGGCCGGTGCCGTGGCCGCTGGAGTAGTGCACATGCGCAGCGGTCGACAAGGTCAGTATCGCGAGGAGTAGTGCGACTCTGCTGCGAAGCGATGTAATCATGTTGATGCTCTTGTTGAGCTGTTTGGGTGATTGCGCTAATCAAAAGACGAGCATGAAGTCGACGCCCGCCGACCACCCGACAAAGTTCTGGCCCCAGTAATACGACCCGCCGATACCGATCCATTGGGTCAGCCAGAGCTGGTTCAGGAAATCCAGCACCAAACGGCCGTGGACCTCGTTTATGTAACTTGTATTGAGTCCCTCTTTGAGGTCGCCGTAGAGCTGGGTGCGCTCCAGGTAGCCGCCGGTTCTTAATTCGTGGCCGAACAGCATATGACCGAGCGGGATATCGACGTCGACTTTATTGGACCACAACTCGGAGTCGCCGTTGACGTCGACATTAGGACTCGAGCTCTTGAAGCTCTCGGTGTGGAAATAGCTGGGATCTGAACTAAGCGTGATCAGTGTTCGCTTCCAGGCGTAAACATACTGTAGGTCGAGCGCCGGCCGCACAGTCCAGGTGTCCGCGCTCCAGTCGACCAGTCCGACCGCCTGGGCCTTGGGCAGGTTGGCCACCATGAACTGGCTCTTGGCGGTGTATTCGTTCGTGGTGTGTCCATACATGCCCAGCACAGTCGGAGCCACGCTGAACTCTGGCGTAAGCCAGAAACGGGCGCCCCCACCGAACTGGACTGCGAACGCCCGGGTCTTGCTCGTATCGCCGGCGAGGAGGCCAGAGCTGTATTGGTTCGTGAAATCGACGGTGCCCATATTACCGATGACCCGCGGGCGCCAGGCGATGTCCAGGTCACCCAATTGGCTCAGAGCCCCGAGTTCCCCGGAGCCGCCGAACTTCGAAACATTGAAGGTTGCGTCGTTCGGGCCGGCGCCCGTGGAATGATAGCTGCCGCCTCCGACCAAATAGTCGCCGCCGAGTACGTTCAGCGCTTCGATGCGGTCACTGATTGCGGCCCGCAACAGATCGGCCTGAGCAGGAGTGATCTGGCACGGGGCGTTAGCGGGCAGGAGCACTGCGCACGTCAAACCTGCCACGGCGTAGATGTTGCGGGGTTTCACTGGGGCTCGCGTACTAGATGCCTTTGACTATGACCGTTTGCTCAGCGGTTCTCGATACGCACGGCACGCAAAGCCGTTGTGCGGATAGTCACATCGTCGCCCGGCTCCATTTCGGTAAGTTTAGCCTCGAGGCCCACTTTGAAGGTTTCCGCCTTTCGGTTGGGATATTGCAGTGTGAGCAGTCGATAACTGGGCTCGATCATAAGAATCCTGGCGTCGGAGTTGATCGACTCCGCCGTTCCGTCACCGCGGGGGAGCCGGCCATCTCTCAGCACGTATACGCTCAGTTCCTGGACCACAGTGGCGCGCACCGTGTCGCCTGCGCGAACTTTAGAGAAATTCGAGACGGTCGATCCAGACTCGATGGTGGCGACTGAACCTTGTGCGAACCGCAGGGTAATGCTGCGCTTTTCCAAGTCGATAGCCTGGACTGTCGCAGCGTCTTTTACGGAAACGACCGGGATTGCACTCTGGATTAAACGCGGTTCGCTCTTGGGCTGCACGTTGGCGACTGGGGGCGTCCAACATGCGGTTAAGGCGCATCCGGTAATCAATAGCGCCGCCGCGCTCCGGGCCCGGCGTGGGTCGATGGAATGCCGACGAGCACGCCCTTCAGTCTGTCGCGGACTCACGGCGAGCAGGCCTTTCGGGTAGTTGCCGAAGGGGACAACAGATTTTTGCGCTCCGGGATTTTCGGGCAGCCTGGGCTACTCGGCGCCCTGACGACGCGGCGGCCTGAAGTGCAGATGAGATTTCGACGAAGTGCGCCTAAGTCGGGGTTGCAATCTTGAGTCCGACGATGCCAGCAAGAATGAGGCCTAGGCTGACCAGACGCCCCGGGTTCGCTGACTCGCCCAGCAGGACGATGCCCAGGAGCGCCGTGCCCACAGCACCGACCCCGACCCACACGGCATAGGACGTGCCGACAGGAAGAGTTTTCATCGCGACGCCGAGCATGCCCAGGCTCATAAACATTGCCGCCACGGTGCCGACTGTCGGCCAAATACGCGTGAATCCTTCTGTGTACTTTAGGCCAATCGCCCAGCCCACTTCGAAGAGTCCCGCTACCACGAGCATGGTCCACGCCATCAGTCCCCCCGTTGAAATGTAACAGTCGCACGGTCTCGATTGCTGCTCCGGGGTGGGGGTATCGTCGCGCGGCCATTACACCAAGCACGGCTGGCCGTCTAAAGCGCACGATGTTCCCGACGCGTATCAAACGCGCACTAACGTGGGCATATGGTGCGTCCTCCCTCACAGCACCTTAAAAGGGAATCAGTGAGGTGTCCATAGCTTTGGTTAGATCCTGCGGCCGAAGGAGCATCGGAGCGAGCGAGATCCGGCGCTCGATTTCCCCCGCGGCTTGCTCGTGCGAAATTCCAACTAGTCGGCCTCGAACGCCCCGGAACGCTTGCCTGTGTGCGCAGGGCGCACCGGCGCTCTCCACACTCATTTGCCGGTACGCCGATACCTTCGAGAGCGTGAAGTCGCAGCGGCGCGGGCGGACTCATCTCGAGCTCGCGGGGCGGCACGCGTACCGCAAAGTCGAGCCGCTCGCCCTGAGTTCCGCCGAATTGAGGATCACACGCGCTCGAGACGCGCCAAAGGCGGGTCGGTGACGATGGCCAATGACCCCATCTGGGCTGAGGTCGATGACGCCGCGCCGCGCAGAACTTGCCAGCGCTGCGACTCGTTGCGACCGTCCTCCGCGGGCGCCACCGTCTTGATAAGGGCGTGAAGTCGCAGGCATACTCGACGGCATCGCGAAGCCGCTGGTCCTCGGCCGAGGCGTCGATGCGCCGATGGTCTGATTCTGCTGCCACCACCGCATCCTTGGGGATGTTCGTGGGAGTAACCTTGCTGATCTTGGGCGGTTCGCTGCCAATCCCGACACGGGAGCAACGGAGCGCAAACCGCAGGTTGCGAGCTGAGCTGGCCCATGTTCGCATTTAGTGTGCGAACGCGCGCGGTGGGCCTGGCAGTCACCGCGCTGCTGAGTGCCTGCACCACGGTGGGCCCAGACTTCAAGCGCCCTCAAGTGCCTTGGCTCGACGCGTGGGCGGGCGGGTCGCTCGAGTCGCTGCTCACCCCGAATGCTTCACTAGGTACCCAGACACAGGATTGGTGGCAGAACTTCAACGATCCAGTGCTCGATCAGTTGGTCGTTGAGGCGCAGCGCGTCAATCCCACCGTCCGCGCTGCAGGAATGCGCATCATGGAAGCGCGCGCCCAGCTTGGGATCGCCGACAGCACGCTCTACCCCACGGTGCAAGCGAGCGGTAGTGTGCCCGCGACGGGACAGTACGCGGCCGGGCAGCCGGGTAGCACGGCGGTGGCCGCCAACGCCGGGCTGGGCGTGGGTTGGGAAATTGATTTCTTCGGCAAGTTCCGGCGCACCATTGAGGCGGCGGACGCGGGTTATTGGGCCAGCATTGCGCAGTACGATGCAGTGCAGGTACTGATGGCCGCCCAAGTCGCGGCGCTTTACTGTTCGATCCGTACAATCGAGGCGCAACTGCGCATTTCCAGCGAGAATGCCGCTCTCCAAAAACGCAGTCTCGATATCACGCAGCTGCTGTTCACCGGCGGCAATGACTCCGAACTGGATGTGCAGCAGGCGAAGGCGCAGTACCTAGGCACGCTCGCCACCATTCCGCAGTTGCAAATCGGCCTGCGCCAAACGCAAAACGCGCTGAGCATATTGCTTGCTCGGCCGCCGGGCCCATTGCCTGAGATGGCTCCCGGGAAGGAGACGATCCCTCAGGCCGAATTGGCGGTCATCGTCGACATCCCGGCCGATTTGTTGCGCCGTCGTCCTGACGTGAGGGCTGCGGAAATGCAATTGGCCGCGCAGTCCGCCCTCATCGGCGTCAGCGTCGCTGACCTGTACCCATCAATCTCGCTGCCGGGCTCAGTGGGTCTTTCGGCCAGCTCTATGGGTACCCGAGCGGTGAGTTGGAGCGTCGGGCCCACCCTGGTTTGGAACGTATTCGACTACGGCCGTCTCAAGAATCAAGTGCTGGTGCAAGATTCAAGGTTTCAGCAGCTGTATGAGCAATACCAAAGTTCGGTATTACAGGCGGCCCGCGAGGTCGACGATGCCGCCGTTGGCTTCGCTAAGACCGGCGAGCAGATCGCGGTGCTCGAAGAGGCGGCGCAAGCCGCGCGCAGATCGGTCGATATTGCCACTCTTCAGTATCGGGAAGGGCTGGTCGATTTCCAGCGCGTGCTCGACTCTCAGCAAGTGCTTTTCAGTCAACAGGGGCTTCTGGTGAACACACAGGGCGGCCTCGCGCAGAACCTGATTTCCCTCTATGCGGCGATGGGTGGCGGTTGGGAAACGGCGCGAGGCCGGCCGGTGCTCGAGGACGACACACGAGAAACAATGGGCAAACACGGCGCCTGGAAAGAGCTTCTGGCGGCGCCGCTGCCGGCGCCCGGCGTTGAGCCTCAACCTTCCGGAACGGCAAAGCCATGAGTCAGGAAACTGCAAACCCCGCCCCGACCCCGTCCCCGGCGGCGACCCCGCCGCCGCCGTCCTTGCCAGCACCACCTCCTGCGGCGGTTGCGGGCTCGGCCGTTGAGCAACCGCCGCCGAAGCCGGGCGAAGGCAGCAGGCGCGGCGCGATTATCGTGCTGGTGCTCATTCTCGCCAGTCTGTTGTGGTATTTCGTTTCGGATCGTTTGACCCCCTACACCTCGCAAGCGAGAGTTCAGGCCTTCGTCGTCCCGGTGGCCGCGGAGGTCTCAGGCACTGTGCTGAAAGTGCACGTAAAAAACAACGATGAGGTGGAGCGCGGTCAGCCCCTGTTCGATATCGATCCGACGCAATACAACATCGCGCTCCAACGCAGTCGCTCCGACTACGAGTCGGTGCATCTTGCTGTCAACGGCTCGATCGCAGCAGTGGAGGCGGCCAAAGCGGCATTGCAAGCGGCCGTCGCGACCGACGTCTTCTCGCAGCAGGACGCACAGCGACTCGAACAGATCTATAAACAGGATCCGGGTGCACTGTCCGTACGCCGGGTCGAAAATGCGCAGGCGAATCGGATCAAGGCGCGCAGCCAGGTGGAGGCTGCCAAGGCGGACCTGCGGCGCGCTCAGCAGGCGGCGGGGCAGCAGGGTGAAGACAATGCGCAGCGGCTCAGTGCACGTGCGGCGATTACAAAGGCCGAACTGGATCTCAAGCGCACCCAGGTGGTCGCTCCGGCGCGCGGTACGGTTACGGACTTGCGTACCGATGTTGGGCAATTCGCGCAGGTCGGCGCGCCGGCGATGACCCTGATCGCCATTCACGACCTGTGGATCAGCGCCGACATGACGGAAAACAACCTTGGCAACGTCAAGCCGGGCGACAGGGTCGCGATTGCGCTCGATGTAATGCCCGGTGAGGTATTTAAAGGCCGCGTGCGCAGTATCGGCAACGGCATCAGCGCCGGTAAGCAGGCGCAACCTGGCGCGCTGCCTGCAATCGAAAACAGCCGCGATTGGCTGCGTCAGGCGCAGCGGTTCCCGGTAGCGATCGAGTTCGACCCGTCCGAAATCGGACGCCTGCGCGGAGTGCGGATAGGCGGCCAGGCCGACGTGCTGATTTACACCGGCGATCATGCCTTGATGAACTGGCTCGCGCGGCTCTTCATCGGCGTGACGAGCTACTTATCGTATCTCTATTGAGCGTGTAATGAGCGGCGCTGATAAGGCGGCATTGCGACTCGCGGTAGGCGTTGGGTTGGCCGTGCTAATTGCCTATGGACTTGCGTTGCCCGCGCCATTCGTGGCCCCGGTGCTGACGGTGTTGTTACTGTGCAAGCCTGGACCGCAGATCCCTGTAGCGAAAGGCGTTGTTCTGGGGTTTATCGTCGCTGTAGTGCTGATCGCCGGCGTGTCGCTCGTTCCCATCCTCGAGCACTACGCATTGACCAGTGTGCTGCTCACCGCTGCATTGCTTTATTCAGTGCTGTTCGCTGGTACGCGCCGTGCAAATCCGCTCACGATCATCTTGGTGATCGCTATCACTGTTATACCCGTCGCCGGTGTCGCCGAGCAGGCGCTCGCAACCGCGCTCGGCGTGGCCTTTGGGGTGGGTATTGGTGCCGGCGTTCTGGCCATTGGCCTGTCACACGCCGTGTTCCCCGATGCGCCCGTTACCGCCAAGAATGTCTCGACAGCGCCCTCGCTCGTCAGTAAGGAAGCCGCCAGCACCGTCGCCCTGCAAGCGACCTTGGTCGTGATGCCCGTGTTCGTGCTGGCGCTGACGAATCCGGCACTCTATCTGGCAGCGATCATCAAAGCGGTGACGATCGGGCAGCAGGCCAGTGCCACCAACGCGCGCACGGCGGGAGTTGAGTTGGTGGGCTCAACGCTCATGGGGGCATGGATGGCGATACTCGTCTGGTGTGGTTTGTCGATGCGGCCGAACTTATGGATGCTGATGTTGTGGATGGTTGCCGCTGCGCTGTGGACCGGAGGAAAGTTATTTGGAGTGAGGCGCACATCGTTCTCCGCCTCGTTCTGGAGCAACGCACTCGTGACGATGGTGATCCTTCTCGGGCCCGGGATCGAGGACGCTGCCGTGGGCAAGGATGTCTATCGTGCTTCGCTAACGCGCCTCGCGCTGTTTGTCGTAGTCGCTGCGTACGCGTGGGGAACGGTGTGGTTGCTGGAACGCTGGCGCGCGTCGAGATCCAAAGCGCCGGCTCTGAGTCGGGCCTGAACAAAGGGCATAGCACCACGGCTCAATCTGGCGACCGTACCGCCCCACCTATCGTTCGGCTCTTCGCCATTCAGGCGACGCTTTGGAAACACGGCGACGCTAAAACTGCGTCCCCGATGTACGTATTCAGCCCATGCGGCGATAGAGCTTAACGATGGCCACCTCGACCGCGAGCATTGTCATGACGACCACGATCAGGGCCACGATCCCGTTGAAGTGTCCGCTGAAACGCAGACGCTCGCCGAATGCGAAGGTGAGCGCTTCGAGAATGACGAATTTGGACCCGAACAGCACAGCCCAGGCCGAAAAGAAGCGCATGAACTTCGCGAAACCGCCCTGCTTGGCGTTGAAATAATCGGCGAGGCGATGTTCGAGGAAGATCGTGAGCTTCAATAGGATCTGCAGCAGCGCCGCGGCGAGCAGCATGACGATGAAAGACTGGACGGTGACGTGATCCCAGAATTCAGCGAACAGGCCCAGCACCACGAGATCCACCAGAGTCGCGGAGAGGTAGCGGATAAAGTCCCGTTGCCTCTTTGTCGGCGTGTGCGCGTAGGTCTCCCACAGCGAAGGGCTAGCAGTTGTCGACATCGGTTTCTCCCAAGGTCAGACGCGTAACCATTGGACATTGCGTTGACTTCAATTTCACGCCGCAGCACCCGGCAACTGAAGCATTCCGACAATATCGGCAGCCAGGCTGGATATCCACGCACCGACTGGAATGTAAAATGGTACTCCAATGACTCATATATCGCATCGCTTTCATGTTGCGCTGCTCGGGGACCGCAGCGATTCGTTGCCAATATAGATCGGATCCTCGATGCGGTGCCTGCCGGGGCGGACTGAAGTGACGGCGATTGTTTTGATCAGGTAGATAGCCGCGGACCTCACCAAGCGGCGGAAGCTTCCAGGTGACTTCCCGACAGGGTCGTCAGCACGTCCACTCACTTGCGACTGCGCCGCGCCGATCATCGAACAACGGTTTTGGGATTTTGGCCACAGGAATGGCTCCGTCTCGAGGGGCGCTGCGCCCCATACAAACGCGAATGTGACCCCTGGGCTGCTGCCAGGCGCTGCGTTCGCGCCCTGAATTTATGTTACCCCTCCTGAGGAGGGCTTGGCGGTAGCCGACGGGATCGGTCGCGGCGAATGTTAGATTCTGCGTGCATCCTGGGACCGTCAAAAGGAGTCGCCTATATACACATACAAGCCGCTGGATCCACTTTTGCCCCACGCGTAGTCAACACTGATGTTGACCCCTTGGGCGGGCACTGCGAGGTAACGCAGCCCGATCCCACCGGACGGAAGCGCTGGAGCGCTAAAGAGGTCACCGAAGGAACCCGCGACAGAGCCGATGCCCGCAAACGCCACAGCACCAAAACGGCTTGAAAGTTGGCGTCGATACTCTGCCTGAGCGGCGATGAGGTTCCGGTCACGATACCGGCCGGCTTCGTAACCGCGCAGGTCACTGCCCGAGCCGTATGCGCAGGTATCAAAGAAGGGCGCGGAGTCGGAGGCCTTGCACAGATAAATCCGAGCAGCAACCACGTTGGGTGCATCGACGGTGTAATAGGCGTTCCACGCCAGGCTGTAGGTTTGATACGACAAATCACTCCCAAATGCGCTGTCGGCGAAATTGCTTTTGAACTCGATGTAGGTGCCGGTCCTGGGAGAAAACTGGCGATCCCGGGTGTCCCAGCTAGCAACCGGGCCTAGGCCCGCGATCGTGATATCCAGTTGCTTGCCCACGAGCACTGGTGCGAGTTCTCCCGCCGCGGCGCCAAGTGAGGTCTGTACCGTCGCATAGGTGTAGCGGAGGCCTACATGCAGCGAAGGCAGGAGCTGGCGCCGGAAATCCAACATTCCGCCAAGAACCTTTTGCTCGAGCGGAATCCCCGTGCTGGTTGAATCCGCGCCGACTCCGAAGAAGGTATAATTGATCTGCCCGAGCCCGAGCGCGGCGTTGAGGCGGTAGCGATCGGCATCGAAGTTGAGTTTCTCCCCGGCCCCCACGAGCCATGTACCGCTACTGAGGTAGCCCGCCCCGAGTGCGGTCGAGGAGGCCGGCGAGTCGTTATCCACCTGGTACAACCACATCCCGGTCAGCGCTAAGCCTGATCCCACGCTGGGGTTGGAAATCGGAATAGGCGCTACAACGAAGTTACTTCCCACGCTCACCGCCTGAGCGGGTTCCACTGAGGCTTGACCGTCCGCTTTCGTGGGGTCGCTCGCAGCGCCTCCAAGTCGCGCCACGCCGCTTAGCGCCAGCGCAAGGATCGCGCAATACGCGTGGCGCTGTGGCGCGCCCGGACGAGCGGGGCAAATCATGGCAACTACCTACGCTGAGTCCACGGCGTTGGCAATAGCCCATAGATGCAGCGGCGGAGCAGTTCGGTCACGGCGGGATAAAGCAGAGCACCCGAACAGAGTGCGCATCCGGTAGCCTGCGCGCGGGTTGACCTCCGAGACCTCTGGGTATGACGCCGCTGGGCGACCTGATCTTCTCTAACTGCCACCCAATAGCAGTGACTTGCGTTCAAGGTGCTTCACTTGCGCTCGATACTGCCTTGGTCTTTAGTTCAGTCGCCCGCCGCCTGGGAAACAGAACAGACGTTGGGCGCGGAGCAGTTCGCAGGAAGCGGCGCACCGGGTTCCCTAACGATTGGTCTTTGCGATCCATGATTTTAATGGTTGGACCCAGTCCGGCACGGGTTGAAAGAACGCTCCATGTTTCTTCCCCGTAGAGATGGCGACTTCCTCGAATGACGCGAGGTGACTGCGCGCGGCAAGGGCAGCGCACGTACCCGCTTCGTCCGACGATTCATAGATGGATAGCAGATTGCCTCCGAGGAACAGCGGCGGATCGCGCTTCACATCTCCATCGGTGCAAATCCCCAATAGCGCGGTATTAATCCCACGGGCAGCCAGATCGCTCGAGGCGTAGGCAGTCGCTTGGGCGCCCCTGGAAAACCCGACTAGCGAGATATGATCTGGGCGTACACCCGCATCGAGGAGACGCTTTACCCACGATTTAAGGGTCTCAACATACTCATCGAAATTAGCGTTCTTCGGACGTTGATAGGCGATGAGATTGAAGCCACCTTCCTTGAACAGTGCCTGCTTGATGCCCGGAAAGTCGTACTGCCCGAATCTGGGCGAAATCGGCCGTGGGTCGTCCCCCTCGGCGATGAGACCATGGGAATAGATCACATAGCGTTCGTCCGCATGGATCGCTGCGGGAAAGTTGCTGTAGAGCTCGACGGCTCGGCAGTCGAGCGGGATCAGGAGCGTAACCGCGATAATCACTGATAATCTGACCATGGCGCGCCTGCCGGCCCCCTCCACTCAACGTTTGATGAACTCAAGATGCAGCCGACATGTTTGGCCCGTCGTCGAAGGTCAACGCAATGCTCTGACTCTCGGCCACGCTGGCGAACAGTATTGCCGTCAATGTCATGCAGGTGGTTGTGGCGAAACGGAGAATGGAGCGAGAAAACGGCATGGATCAAATCTACGGCCGTGACACCGCGGAATGCGCAGTCTAGAGGGAATCGGAAAGCTCGGGGGCGCAACAACACGCCGGGACGGCGAACTTCGAGGCGCGGAGGCGTCCATCGGTGGACGGGTATGCTGTTTCCGATTCGGTTCGCCGGCGCCGGGCGAAACCTGATAAACATGAAGGTGGCCATCGACGGAGGAGTCCTCTTGCGCAGCCGAATCCCCTTTCGAATCCAGCCCATGCTGGCGACCTTGGTGGCAAAACCCTTTGATCGAGGTGGCTGGGACTATGAGGAGAAGTACGACGGCGATCGGATTCTCGCCTACAAGGAGGGGGATCGGGTGCGATTGCTATCCCGCAACGGCAAGGACCGCACGGAGCGGTTTCCCAAACTCGAGCAGGCGATCCGCCAGCTGCGCCCCGAACGGCTGCTCCTGGATGGGGAAGTGGTCGTCTTTGACCGCAAGCAGGTTTCGCGGTTTCAGCTCCTGCAGCAGGGGCAGGGCGAGGCTGTCTACGTCGTCTTCGATTGCCTTTACTGCGCTCAGCAGGACTTCCGGAAGGAGTCGCTGTCTAGGCGGCGGGCGGTCCTTGAAAGAGCGATACCCAAGAGCCCGCTGCTGAGGCTTTCGCGCCTCCTGAGCGTTAACGGCCTTGAGGCGTACCGCATCGCGAAGCGCAAGGGCTTCGAAGGACTGGTAGCGAAGGACCTGTCGAGTCCGTATGTCGAGGGGCGCAGCAAGTACTGGCTTAAAGTAAAGGTGCACCAGGAGGACGAATTCCTTATTTGCGGGTATACGAGGCCGGCGGGGTCCCGCAAGTACTTTGGGGCTCTGCTGCTCGGCGCCTATGAGGGCCGGGAAGTGAGGTACGTGGGTAAGGTCGGAACAGGCTTCGATGGGGAGACGCTCGGTGCGCTCTACAAAAAGTTTCAGCCGCTGCGGCGGTCGCGTTCCGCGTTAACGGGTACTCCTCGCGAGGCGGGCCTCACGTTTATGGCGCCGCGGCTGATCGCGCAGATCGCGTTCCAGGAGTGGACCGCGGATCGCAAGTTGCGGCAGCCGGTGTTCCTGGGTCTTCGCGACGACAAGCGCCCGCAGGAAGTGGCGGTACCGCGGCCATCGCGATAACCGCGCGGTCCAATCATTAGCTCTTGCGGTTCTGTGCGTGGTGAGTATCGGCCGGCGGATCGGCGTCCACGACCTGGAGCACCGGCCCACTCGTCTGCGGGTAGAGTGACTGATGTGTGACGAACAACGTTGCTCCCGGTGTCAGGATCCCATTCAGCCGAGCCGCAAAGTCGGCTGGCATTTTGATCCGGGCGACTGCCGCCGGATCTACCTGACTTCCTTCCTCGCCCATGTGACCCGGCACGCCGACCCGCAGCCACCGGTATTTCGTCGGATCCGGAACGTAGGGATTGGCCACGCTGCTCGGGCCCTCCGTGAGCACCAGCGCGTGATTGACGAGCGGCGCATCGCCAGCGACCAGCAATCTGGCGCGGCCAATCTCGATTCCATTGCGATAGACGACGACGCGCTGACTCCCCTGACTCAGCACGATGCTCACGGGTCCGCTTGGAGATAGCTCAGGCTGCCAGCGATCGTCCTCGCTCGGCGCCAGCGGATCTCGGTCGATCGGCTCGCCGCCCACAAAAGTCACGGGGGCGAGATATCCCGGGTGCGCCACCTGCTCCGGTTCAGTGGCCTCGGTGCCGATCACCACGGTCATCCCGTTGGGTGAAATCTCGAACAGCCGCCGTGCAAACTCGCTGGGCAGGTGAATGCAACCGTGCGATTCGGGATACCCGGGTAGGCCCCCGGCATGGAGCGCCACGCCGCCCCAGGTGAGGCGCTCCATGTAGGGCATCGGCGCGCCGTCGTAGATCGTTGAGCGATGTTCCTTTTGCTTTTGCAGAACCGTGAAAACCCCGGTAGGCGTGAGGTGACCCGGTCGCCCGGTGCTGACCGTTGTAGCCCCGATCAGAATACCGTTGCGATAGACATAGGCTCGCTGCTCGGTGATGCTGACGACCATGACCACAGGACCTGTGGTTACGGCTTCGGCCATCCACAGGAACTCGCCTTTCTTCAGCTGGCTGATTGGCGTATCGATGGGCACGGAGTCCTTTGCGCCCCAGAAGGGGACGGAGTCGGCGAGCGCCGGCGCGTGCAGCCCCACACTCATTATGCAAAGCGCCAACCAAACCGAATAAGTCGTCCGACACCTGGCGGCCATATGAACTTCCCTGGGTAATGCAGGTCTACAACAGATTGCCTGCACTGGATTTTAAGGTCTTGGTAGTTTCCCGTCGCCTATTTCTCGGAGTAGCTGTTGCTGGCCTGGCCGCTGGGGCGGCGGCTGCGCGGTCCGCCGTCACTCGAGCGGCGAGGATCAGTGGCCCGATAGATCCCGGGTTGCTGCAACGCGCCCTCGGGGCACTCGAACGACACCAAAGCAGCATTGCGTACCGGGATTTCATCGGCGTCGCCGACTTCTCCCTTCCCTCGCACGCGGCGCGGTTCCACCTGGTGGACCTCGCCGACGGCAGCGTGAGATCGCATTGGGTTGCCCATGGGAGGGGTTCTGACCCGTTGCGGACCGGATGGCTACAGCGCTTCTCGAACGAGCCGCGCTCGAACGCGACCTCCGCCGGAGCCTACCGGACCGGCTCCTTATATATGGGCACCCACGGTCATTCGATGCGGCTTGAGGGACTCGATGCGACCAACAGCAACGCGCTGTCCCGGGCGATCGTCGTGCATGGTGCCTGGTACGTGAGTGAGGCCGTACTCGGCTACTCGGGCATCCTTGGTCGCAGTCAGGGCTGCTTCGCGGTCGCCGATTCGAGCCTGCCGGAAATCGTGGCTCGGCTCGGCCCTGGGCGTCTGCTCTATGCGGACAAGGCCTGAGGAAACTGTCTAGCTAAAGCTCGCGTACCCGTTGCGGCGGACTTCTATGGCGTCAGGAAGGAATCTCCCACGCCTTTAGTACGCGAAGGGCAGTCGAACCCTCGCTGAAAGCCGCATCCTTTGCCGGGTCTGAATCGTCCTTGAGTATCGGCCTGATTGGCAGGTCCGTAACTCAAGGAGTCAATTGCCATGCAGAGTCTCGAGAATGAACGCGCCGTCGTCACTGGCGGCAGCAGCGGCCTGGGTTTGGGCGTCGTGGAGGCGCTGGTCGCGCGTGGGGCGAAAGTCGTGGTCGTGGCGCGTGACGCGCAGCGCCTGGCCGAGGTGGAGAGCCGCCTGGGCGTGCTCGGTGCGGTAGCCGACGTCACCGACCGCGCGCGGGCCGCCGCGGTGCTGCAGGAGTTTCGGCCCAGGGTGCTGGTGCTCAACGCGGGCGCCAAGCCGCCAATGGGCGGTCTGCACGAACAGACCTGGGCGGACTTCAGTGCGCCCTGGAACATCGACGTGCAGGCGGGCTTTCACTGGATCCAGGAGGCAATCCACCTGCCGCTGGCGCGCGGCAGCCGCGTGCTGATTCTCTCGAGCGGTGCTGCGATCGCGGGGTCCCCCCAGTCCGGGGGCTACGCCGGCGCCAAGCGTATGCTGTGGCTCATGGCGTCCTATGCAAACACCGTGTCGGCGGAGCTCGATCTGGGTGTGCGCTTCCAGGCCGTGGTTCCCCAGCAGATGATGGCGGCGGGTGCCATCGGGCGCCGCGGCGCGGAATATTACTCGAAGCGCAAGGGGGTGAGCCCCGAGCAATTCCTCGCAGGCTTCGGTAAGCCTCTTTCCGCTCGCGCCTTTGGCGAGTACGTGGCCAGTATCCTGACGGAAGCGCAGTACGAGGAGGCTCCTGCCTTTGGGATAAAGGGCGACCACGGCATCGCCGCCCTGGGTGCCTGAGGTGACCGCGGATTGGCTACTCGAGAGCCAGCTCGAGGGGCGTCGTCGCTTCCTCGAGCTGGTGGCGGGCCTGCGGCCGGAACTGCATCGCTACTGTGCGCGCATGACCGGCTCGACCGCGGATGGTGAGGACATCGTGCAGGATACGCTCGCCCGGGCGTACTACCTCCTGCCGGAGATGACCGAGCTGCCGCCCTTGCGGCCCTGGCTGTTCCGCATCGCTCACAACCGCGCGCTCGACCACCTCAAGCGCTACGAGGCACGCATGAGCGAGCCGCTGGAGGGGATCCAGGACAGCGCCAGGGATCCGACCCCTGATCCCGGGGATGCCATTGCCCACGAGCAGGCCGTTCTCGCGGCCCTGTCGAGGTTTGTCGAGCTGGCGCCGGCGCAGCGTAGCTGCGTGATCCTGAAAGACGTGCTGGGGTGCTCGCTCGAGGAGATCGGCGCGCTGCTTCAGCTCACTTTACCCGCGGTGAAGGCATCGCTGCACCGCGGTCGGGTGCGGCTGCGGGAACTGGCGGGCGCGCCT
>Ga0209006_10002377_pt1 | contig 17182 bp, 18 predicted proteins | sample JacPin_JW_Ref_O2_FD_188567 | JGI IMG/M metagenome (GOLD analysis project Ga0209006, IMG submission 188567) | Forest soil microbial communities from Algoma, Ontario, Canada - Jack Pine, Ontario site 1_JW_Ref_O2 (SPAdes) (version 2) | ecosystem: Environmental > Terrestrial > Soil > Boreal... | reverse complement strand
CCCCGCGAAATCGAACCAGAACTTGTCGTTGAAGCCGATGGTATCCACCACCAGCGTGTCGCCCTCCCACTTTCCGATGGAGTGCCCGTACCAGGTGGGGTCCAGATCGTCCGGATGGCCGCGGCCGTCCAGAAAAATCTGCCGGTAGCTGTGGATGTTGCCTTCAAACAGAAACACCATCAGCTTGGGCTGCTGCACTATTTTCCACGGGTACGGAGCCATGCGCGGCACGCCGCCCGGAAGGCAGTTGGCTTCCGGATCGTCCTTGGACATGTGCTGCTTGGTGACTTGTTCGGCCCACGGCTGGAGCGGCAGGGTCTCGCCCTTTTTCAGCGTGCTGACGATGTCGTAAATGAAGTTGCGATCGGGGCCCCAGATGCCGTTGAGATCGGGCTTGCCGTCGGCGGTGCGGGGGGTGGATTGTGCAACGGCCAGCGGCGAGAGGACTAGCGCAACCGCGGCGCTCAGCAGGATTCCGGTCACGCGTTTGGGCATGTGTATCGCTTCCAGATTGTATATCAGGCGCGTGGCGGGCGGGGATGCCGTCCCTGACGAAAAGGCTATTTTGGCCGCCGATGAACGCGGATAAAGGCGGATAAGACGAAGAAGACGAAGAATGGATATGATTAGCAGTCGAATGCCGAATCGAGCCACATGGATGCTGATTGCTTTGACGGCATGGCCGGGGTTCATTCATGCCCAGTGGCTGAACTATCCTACACAGGGCATTCCGAGAACCGCGGACGGCAAGCCGAAACTATCCGCGCCGACGCCTCGTGCAGCCGATGGAAGACCAGACCTCTCCGGGCTGTGGCAAACCGAAAGCGCTCCACCGGAAATGTTGGAACGCTTGATTCCAGGAGCGACGAATGGTGCGGGCGAAGAACCTCTCTCGCAGTACTTTATTAATATATTGTTCGATTTCAAACCCGAAGACGCGCCCCTTCTGCCGGCCGCTGCCGCGTCATTTTTGCAACGCGCGAAAGACTTCAGCACCGAATCGCCGCTCTCACACTGTCTTCCGGAAGGGATGCCGCTGGTAGAAATGGCGCCCGCGCCCTATAAGATCATCCAGACGTCCGGGCTGGCATTGATGCTTTATGAGAGAGACACAACTTTCCGCCAGGTGCACATCGACGGCCGGAAATTGCCTGACGATCCGCAACCATCGTGGCTAGGGTACTCGGTCGGTAAATGGGACGGGGATTCGCTGGTGGTGGACAGCAACGGCTTCAATGACCGGGGGTGGTTGGATGCGCGCGGACACACCCATAGTGAAGCGCTGCACCTGACCGAGCGATTTCGCCGCGTGGACTTCGGGCATATGGAACTGCGGATCACGATTGACGATCCCAAAACCTATTCCAGGCCGTTCACCATACAACTGAAGCAGCACCTGATACCGGACAGCGATCTGCTGGAATCCTTTTGCGCTGAGAACGAGAAGGATGCATCTCATTCCGGCGTAAAGTAGCGCTCGAGTGGGGCGTTACTTCTTCGGCGCGGCTGCTTTTATTTGTGCGTCGATGGCGTCCAGATGGCGGGCATCGCGCTCGTTTTCAGTGCAGACGTATTCGATCAGGTCGCCGCTCGCGAGCAGAGGCGTGATCTCGGTGACCTTCCAGGGGCGCGTGTACATGATGGGGTCCTCAATGGTGATCTCCCATTTCAGGTGCCCCAGGTCCGGCCGCGAGTAGCGCTCGATGACGTGGAGCTGATCGGAGGCCGGATGCCCGGCGAGGTCGAGCCAGGTTTTGCCGTTGAAGCCCACCGTGTCCACTACCAGTTGATCGCCTTCCCAGTGGCCGATGGAGTCGCCCCACCAGGATGGATTCAGGTCGGGAGAGTGCTCCTTGCGGTCCAGAAAAATCTGGCGGAAGCTATGCAAGTTACCTTCAAACAAGATCACCACCAGGTTCGGTTGTTGGATGATTTTGGATGGATACGGATCCCGCCGCGGCACGCCAGTGGGAAGACAGCGCGCTTCCGGATCGTCGACGCCGTCTACGGCTTGTCGCTCCTTGAAGAGTTTGTCGGCCAGAGGGGTCATGGGCACTTCGCCGACGTCGTAATCTTTCGCAATGTCGGAAGTGTAGCCGGCGTAGCCCCAGACGCCGCTGAGATCGGGCTTGCCGTCGGAGGTGCGGGGCGCGGGGCTGGTGGGCGCGGCAGCCAGGGGGCGGGGATGCCGCTTGGATTTCGGGATGGTGCTTTCGGCGGGGAATTGCGCCGCCGCGGGGATGGATAAAAATAGCAGCGCTGTCGCGGTCAGCATAGAACCCGTAAGTTTGGTTGTCACGCCTTTACTCCACGCCGCTGGGCTAGGCAGCGACGTTAGCGATTATCGCGCTAATGGGGCGGTTCAGCAAGTTTTGGCGGGCGTTCACATGAGTGTGAACGCGGCACGCAGGAGTGCGTGCGCCACGTCAGGTCAGTTCGATGCGCAGCATTTGGAGGTGATTCAAATGTTCTTGTTCCTCGGCCGAGGCTTCCCGAGGAATCCGGATGCCAACGTGAAACTCGTTGGCTGCAATGCGGGTGCAGTTCCGAACGATGCCCACTACGGATGTACCCTCGATGCGAATCTCCACTTCAGTCCGGGGAAGCAGGCGGAAAGGAACCGAGACGCGGAAGCCGGAGGCGGACACATCCAGGACCCGGATCACCGCAATGCCTGCGCTTTCGGCTCGGAGCAATGTCGGGTAATTGGCGCCGTGGCGATTCTCGGTTCTTCTCTCCAACCGCGGTTTATTTTCGCTGGGAGGCTGAGGGCTGACCGCGAGCAGCAAGGGGTGGGATTGGGGAGCGCCTTCAAATACTGCGGTGAAGCTGAAAGTGGAGCCGAGGCCGGGCTGGCTGGTAACGTCGATCTGGCCGCCCATCAACTCCACCAGCTTCTTTGAAATCGCAAGGCCCAGACCGGTACCTGGATTGTCCTCCGCGATGCCAATGCCCGTGTCCCTTACTTCGAATCGGAGGCTGGTGCGTTCTGCGCCGGAGACTTCCTCTACGCGCAGCACGATTTCGCCGTGTTGGGTGAAACGCACTGCATTGCTCAGTAAATTGACCAAGACCTGACGCAGCCGTTCCGGATCGCCTCTCACCGCGCTCGGCAAACCTTCCTGGATGGAGCTCCTGAGTTTCACGCCCTTGCGATCCGCCAGCGGAATGAAAAGCTGCACGACTTGCGCCACCAGGGCGGCGGGCTCAAATTCTTTGGAACTGAGCTCCAAGCTGCCTGATTCCAGCCTGGAATAATCCAGCAGCTGGTCGGCTACCTTGGTGAGCGATTCCGCCAACCCGGGGTTGGCTTGCGCAGTCTCTATCAAATGGCCGACGTGCGCCAGAAATCGGTTCTTGATTTCGGATTCCGATCGGGCGACGGCCAGCGCGGCAATAACCTCTTCGTTAGTGGTTCGCAGTTCCCGCTCCAATTTTCTCTGGATGGCGCTGGCGATGCGCAACCGGCGGACCACGAAAACCACTCCGAAGGCCAACAGGCACGCGCCCGCCACCAAGGCTTTCAGATAATTCGTTTTTTGCGCGATGCTGTCGCCGGTCATGGATAGCTCTTGGCGAACTGAGCGCTGCGCATTCAGCAGCTCCGAGAGCGCTGCCTGGCCACCTTTGGGAGATTCATTCTTTGCCATTCGCGTGACGAGGGAATCCACGCGCGCGAGCGTTTCGCGAACTTTTTGCGATGGGGCGGAGGTGGAAAGGATCCGGTCTAGATCGGCGCGATAAGCGGAGTATTGTTGGCGCCGCGCCGCGTCGTCCGCTGCTGGAATATTCTCGAGTTCAGCGATGGCGAAAGAAAGCCGGTCCAGCCCGTCCAGCAGGGCTAAATCTCCATCGACGGCCGTTCTCTGCGACTCGCCGGAGAAAACGATAAGAAGGACGGGAGCGATGGTCAGAAACTGAGCCAGCAGCAGGAGGCTGGGCAGCCAAAGCTGGCTTGAGCGCCGGCCTCGTTGTCGAGGCTCTATTGATTCGGGCGTACTCATTGATCGATTTAAACATCCATCGGCCAGTTACGCTTTTTTCTTGAATAGCTTAAGGGTTTTATCCGCCCGTAGGCACCTGGTGCAGTCCGAATTTCAGCCCGGACGGGTCAGCGCACATACAGAAGCGGCCGAATCCCGGTTCTTCGGTCGGTGCTTCGGTAGTTCCGCCGAGGCTCACAACGTCGGCCATCGCCTTGTCCAGATCGGGAACACCGAAAAACACGAGGAAGCCCGGGGTGGGGTCGCTGCCGTGCATTCCCACCTTGATGGTCGGAGTCTGAAACCAGCCTTCTCCGCCGGTGCCCATAGGATGGAAGGGCCAACTGAGGAGTTGTTGCAGGAATCGATTGGTATCGGGAGCGCTGGAGGTGCCGATTTCGACGAAGGAAATATCAGGTTTCATAAGTACACGTCCAAGTCTAGTCCTTCGCGTCAGGCCACAAATACCTCGCGTCCACGGGCAGTGACCGGTACGACGTCCTCCACCTTCCCGCCGCGCACCAGAATCGCTTTATCAAAGTTATTGACCGTCGGGCACACGTGCGCGGGCAAGAGATAAAGCAACTCCCCGCGCGACGGCGTTTCGCCGCTTCGCACCTCGATGGGCAAGTGTTCCTCGCTCGGCTTCAGCCCGATCAGTCCCGGCCGGCCCAGCACGTCGCAAGTGGGCACGCCCGCATCCGCCGACACGGCCTTGTGACCGGCATCGCAAGTGACGCGTTTCTCCCGCGGACGGCTTACCACGGTCGACAACACCAGGGCCGCCGGCACAAACCCATAGTCCGGCAAGTCCTGCAGGCTGTTTCGATCGTTATAAACGATGGTTCCGGGCGATACGCGATGCACAAACTCCCCCTCGCGAAACGGTGCGAAGTTCAGCGCATGCGGCATGGCCGGCGTGCCCGACGTAATCACTTCGTGCACCTGTATCCCCCAGCGCTTGAGATGCCCGATCAGCCCCACCAGCCGCGAGTAACCTTCGCGAGCCGCCGTCGCGGCCGATGGGTCGGTATTCTTGATTTGTCCATCGTAGTGATGCAAGCCGCAAAAGCGCAGCCCAGCTTTCTGAATCTGATCGATTAGATCGCGAACTCCCTCGAAGTGATCCTCCGCCATACCGGTTCGATCCATGCCCGGATTGAGATCGACAAACACGCCGACTGCGCTGGACCGCCACTCGTCGATTTGATCGGCGCTTTCTAGCAGCGTGGAGATCCGCCGCTCCGGGTGGGACGCCGCGAGCTGCCGCACCCGCGCCGCATTCGGACCCATGAGCGGAAACGCCATCAGCACATCCTCCATCCCGGACTCTAGGGCCGCCACCAGTTCCAAGGTGGTGGCGCACTTGGCCAGCTTGACTCCGCGGGCCACCAGGCGGCGCATCGTGTAGCCCAGTTTCGCGGTCTTCAGGTGTGGGCGCCAGCGGCTGGCATCGCCGTTCATCATTTGGAGCGCGGCGGAAATATTCGATTCGAGCATGTCCGCATAGATCAATAGTGACGGCGTGGAGAGAGCCTGTGCATTTTGTACCTCATATGGTGGGAGAGAGTGAGGCATGGCTTCATTATCGAACTAACAGGATGCTGCGAATCCCGCAGACCGCTTCCTTACGGGCGCGGCTCGGAATCGGGACTCTAACGGTCGGCATCTTGCGAATCCCGTAGACCGCTTCCTCTGGGCGCGGTTCGGAATTGGGGGACCTCAATAGTTGACCTGCTGGGTGGCGTGACGGGACATGTACCAGCAGGGCGTCAGCCCGAGTTGGGGAAACAGCGAATGAACGCACTGCTGCGGTTGCGGCGGATCGGCGATGTATTGGGTTTTGTGATCTTTCTGCGGCACGGCGAGCAATGTCTGCACTTCAACGGAACCGAATTGCTCTCGTCCATTCGGAATCCGGTATACGATCGAAATATGATCGCCCAAGTAGAGGAGCACCAGCAGTGCTCCGGCGATGAGAATCAAACGCGGCCAGGGCAGCTTCATCCATTTCCATTATCAGGGAGGGCATATGGCTTTACAGGACTTTGTCGAAGAAGTGCAGGTGCTGGGACGGGACCTGGTGGAGAAGGTCAAATCCCTGATCCACGAAGGCAACGTGCGCCGGATCATCGTGCGGGATGAACACGGCAATACGTTCGTGGAGATACCGGTCACGGTGGCTGCGGTAGGAGCGGTCTTAGCCCCGGTTTTGGCTGCGCTCGGCGCTATTTCGGCCTTGGTGGCGAAATTCACCGTGGTGGTAGTGCGGGCCGAAGACAAACCACCTGGCGGGGCCTAAGGCTGGGGCCATCGGACCACGGCTTCGTAAAGGCCCTCCCGGAGTTCGACGGGAGAAGTTTTGCCCTTGATCATGTAGCCGGCGGCTCCCGTGTCTAAAGTAATATTTCGGGAAATGGGGCTTTCGTCGGAAGTGAGAATGACGATGGGAATGGTCTTTCCTACCACTGCGTTAATCGCGAGATGGGTCTTGTAGCCGTGCAGCTCCTCCATCCCGAGATCCAGTAAAACGACATGAATACCCGGTTTGGCGAGCCGGCTCATGGCTTTCTCCAGATGGTTTTCCCATTCCACGTTGAACAGCGTGTCGCGCCCCGTAATGATTTGAAAGCGGGTCAAATCGGCGCTGTCAGCGTCGTCTTCGACGAGCAGCACCCGAATGGCGGGAGACGCGCTTTTGTAGGCTGCGCGTTCGATGCATGTTGGTCCCATGTAATCACATCGGCCAGCGGAGTGTAAGCCTGAGGGCCTCAGCTCCCTTTCTTAGATAAAATGTTAAATACCATGCGGTATTTGGTGCGCGCGCGTGTCAGGCCCGGCGGCGAACGGGCGCTTTTGCAGGCGATCGAAGACAGAACTCTCGGCCAAGGCTCCGTGGCCGGGGGCGAGTACTTGCGAAACATGCAAGAAGCGCGGCTTTGTTCGGATGGCACGGCCCGCTGGGTTGAGGTCTGTTTTTGTCCCACTCCGCTCGAGGAAGAGCGGCCCTATTGGGAGCAATACTTCGAATTGGTCAAAGTGCAGGATGCGCATGACCGTGCGCGGTGCCGCGACAAGAACGGATCGGAACCGTGGGCCTGCGAGAACTGCGATTGCACCGCGCGTTTGGAGAGCAAGCTGGCCACGCTTGGCGATCCATTGGTGAAAACGCTTCGTGACGGGGTTTAGCCGGGCGTCGGCATGAGTGCCGACGCGGCACGCAGGAGTGCGTGCGCCACGATGGATTCAAACTAAGTGACAGTGGATTGGAGCGTGCTCCTGGCATTTATCGTAAGTAGGGCGATCTGATCTGGTGTTTGGCGCGTCTAAAATAAGGATGAAACTTCCTTCTCGCCAAACCCTTGGCTTGGCGGCCGTGCTCGCCGTTTCCATCTGCTCCGTTGGCAGCCGTTTGGTGGGCGCCGCTCAAAGTGATGTTACGCGAGCCACTCTCAGTAATGGACTGCGCGTGGTGATTGTTCGGGATCCGATCGCGCCTGTAGTAACGGTGGAAGACAACATCCTGGTGGGTGGCGATGAAACGCCGGCCGGATTTCCCGGCATGGCGCACGCTCAGGAGCACATGCTCTTTCGTGGCTGCGCCGACTTAAGCGGCCCTCAAATCTCGGCCCTCTACGCCCAGCTGGGAGGCGTGGATAACGCCGACACACAGCAGACCGTTACCCAATATTTCGCTACCGTGCCGGCGGAGGATCTGGACGTGGTGCTCCACGTGGACGCCGCCTGCCTGGCGGGCGCGCAGGATTCGCAAAGCGAGTGGGCACAGGAACGAGGCGCGATCGAGCAGGAAGTGGCCCGCGACCTGTCCAATGCAACTTACAAGTTCATCACGCGGCTGAATGCCGACATGTTCGCCGGCACGCCCTATGCGCACGATGCGCTGGGAACCAAAGCATCGTTCGACGCCACCACGGGAGCGATGCTGCAGAAGTTCTACCGCACCTGGTATGCGCCCAACAACGCGGTTCTGGTAATAACCGGCGATGTGGATCCCGAGAGTGTTCTCGCCCGAGTGAAGAGCCTCTACGGCGGAATCCCGCGGCATGACGTGCCGCCGCATCCGGCAGTGAACCTGCAGCCGGTGAAACCCGAAACATTCACCTTGCCGAGCGACCTGCCGTATCAATTGGTGTTCGTTGCTTTTCGAATGCCGGGGACGGACAGCCCCGATTTCGCAGCGGCGCAAATCTTGAGCGACGTTCTGGCCAGCCAACGGGCCAAGCTGTATGACTTGGTGCTGCAGGGCAAGGCTCTGGGCGTCGATTTCAGCCTGGGCGAATCCTACCGGAAAGCTAGCGTGGCGTTTGCAATCGCGGCCATCCCGGGCGGCGCCGATGCGCGCCCCATCGTCACGGAGATCCAGAACGTCCTCACGGACGCCACTACCAACGGGCTGCCGCTGGAACTGGTGTTGGCCTCGAAGAGAAAGGAAATTGCTTCTGCTGAGTTTGAGCGGAATTCAATTTCCGATCTCGCCTCGCGTTGGTCCGACGCGGTAGCCGTGGAAGGCCGAGAATCTCCGGACCAGGATGTGGCGCTGATCGAAAAAGTAACGCCCGAAGAGGTCCGCCGCGTCGCCAAGGAAAACCTGGTTCAGCGCAACGCCATTATCGCGGTGCTGAAGCCCGCTCAATCCAGCCAGGCTTCGGCCGCGAAGGGCTTCGGCGGGAGCGAACAGGCCACCGTTCCTCCCACGTCACCGGTGACTCTACCGCCGTGGGCGGAGGCGAAGTTGAAGGCATTGTCGATTCCGCAGGCCTTGGTGCGGCCGTCCGATGTGACGTTGTCGAATGGCATCCGGCTGATTGTTCTGACCGAGAACATCAGCCCGACCGTGACGGTGGTGGGTGAAGTTCGGCATCAGAGCGATTTGGAGACGGCTCCTGGCAAAGAGGGAATCGACGACGTCCTGGATGGATTATTCGACTATGGTACGGCAACGCTGGATCGGGTCGCGTTCCATAAGGCGCTGGATGATATTGCGGCGTCCGAAACAGGCGGCCATTTCTTCTCGCTACGGGTTCTGAAGCAGTATTTTCCGCGCGGGGTGCAGCTGCTCGCGGCCAATGAGCTGACTCCGCGACTGCCTTCGGACGCGCTGGAAATCGTCCGCAAAGAAAATGCCGAATTCACGGCCGGGCAACTGATGAGCCCGTCCTACCGCGCGGATCGGGCGCTTCAAAAGGCCTTGCTTCCGCTGAACGATCCCGAATTGCGCGAAGCCACGCCGCAGACGATTTCGAGCGTGACTATGGACGACGTGAAGGCATATTACCGCAAGGTTTTTCGCCCCGATCTGACCGACATTGTCGTGATTGGCGACATCACGGCGGAAGAAGCCAGGAAAGCGTTCGAGGATTGTTTCGGAAAGTGGAAAGCGGAAGGAGCGAAGCCCGACATCACGCTGCCCCCGGTGGCGCTGAATAAACCCGCGTCCTTCAACGTAGCGGACGATACTAGCGTGCAGGACTCGGTGGTGCTCTCCGAGGAGTTGGCCATGAATCGTTTCGACCCGGATTATTATCCGATCGAGTTGGGCAATCACGTATTGGGCGGAGGTTTCTACGCCACGCGGCTGTATCACGACCTGCGGCAGGTGAACGGCTATGTTTACACGGTAGGCGACACCATCGCGGCTGGAAAAACCCGCGCCACTTATACGGTGAATTATGGATGCGATCCCGCCAATGTATCCAAGGCGGCTGGGCTGGTGAAGCGCGACTTGGGACAAATGCAAACAGAGAACGTCAGTCCGGCCGAATTGACGCAGGCCAAGGCGCTGTTGCTGCGGCAGATTCCGCTGAGCGAATCGAGCGAGAACGACATCGCGAGGCAATTGCTGGACCGCGCCACCGTCGGGCTGCCGTTGGACGAACAGCGCCGCGCAGCCGCGCGCTACCTGGCCATGACGGCCGAAGAAATCCGCTCCGCATTCGCGCGCCGCATTCGTCCTAACGATTTTGTTTCGGTAGTGCGCGGCCCCGCGCCGCACTAAGGATTCGTGGAGAAATGGAGTATTTCTTCGCGTGCCCGTACTGTTATGAACGCATATCGATGGTGCTGGACACTTCGGTAGGCAAACAAACTTATATCGAAGACTGCGAAGTGTGCTGCCACCCGATCGAGGTTAGATACACGTCGAACGACGAGCGGGTGTGCCAGTTTGAAGCGAGGGCGATCTAGACCTAGGACGGATTACGATCGGGCTCGCTGTCTCTGGTGCGCTTTTTGCGAGCGCGCTTTCGAGCTAACGCCTGCTTGACGCGCTTCTTCTGGCCCGGCTTCAAATAGAAAGCGTGCCGCTTGATGTCCTTGACAATATCTTCTTGCAGGACTTTTCGCTTAAAGCGCTTCAGCGCGCTTTCCAGGCTTTCGCCCTCATGTAGTTGAACTTCAGCCAACGGAACTCTCCTCAGTTTTTGCGATCACTACGCTACTCATAGCGTAGCAGTTTTCAGCCCGCCGGCTTGCTGGGGTCGCGGCCCGTTCCCCCGCAGTTGGGGCAGCGGCCCGTTCCGGCGCATTTGGTGCACTGTCCGCCGTTGCTGGTTCCCTTGCAGACCGGGCAATCGCCGGTGCCTCCGCAAGCCGTGCATTTGTGCCTTTCAGGCTCCATGGATTCTCCTTAGCGGCTTACGTATGATCCCCGGGATTCCGCCGATGCCTGTGACGCGTTTCATTTAGAACCTCCGGGCTATTGTACCCTTACGTTAAGATGGTAACTTACGGCTATGTTGTCTATCGTCATCCCCATTCATAATGAGGAACCTTCGATCCTGCCGCTTTACGACCGGCTGACGGCGGTGTTGGAGTCGATCCAAAAACCTTACGAAATTATCGCGGTGGATGATGCCTCAACGGATCGCAGCTTCGACCTGCTGGCGAATCTGGTGGAGACCGATGGCCGTTTGAAAGTGATCCGCCTGCGCCGCAATTTCGGACAGACCGCCGCGCTTTCCGCCGGTTTCGACGAAGCGCAGGGCAACGTGATTATTTCGCTGGACGGCGATCTGCAGCATGCGCCCGAGGATATTCCGGCGCTGCTCGCCAAAATCGACGAGGGCTACGACATCGCGAGCGGCTGGCGCAAGGAGCGCGTGGATAACGCGATCACCCGGAAATTACCCTCGCGCATCGCGAATTGGCTGATGGCGAAATCATCGGGAGTTGCGTTGCGCGATTTCGGCACCACGTTCAAGGCTTACCGCGCCGAAGTGCTCAAGGACATCAATCTGTACGGCGAGCTGCATCGCTTCATTCCGGCGCTGGCGAGTTTCTACGGTGCGCGTATCGCCGAAGTTCCCATTCGCAACACGCCGCGCGTTTCGGGCGATTCGCATTATGGGCTGGGCCGGACCTTTAACGTGATGTTCGATATCCTGACCATCAAGTTTTTGCTGAAGTACTTTACGCGTCCCATGCACTTCTTTGGCCGGCTGGGGCTGGCGGCATTCAGCGCCGGATTCGTGATCCTGGGCGTGGTGTCGGTTCCGAAACTGTGGGGACAGGCCATCATGGTGAACCACGGGCCGCTGGTGATCCTGGGAGCGCTGCTACTGCTGGGCGGTCTGATGATGTTCAGCACCGGTCTGTTGGGCGAAGTGCTGATGCGCACGTATTTCGAAAGCCAGGGACGGCGGATTTACGCGGTGCGCGAAGTGCGCTGCCGGCGCGAGCCGGTGGCTCCGGCGTAAGCAGAAAATGGGGAGGCGTTCACAGGAGTGTGAACGCGGCACGCAGGAGTGCGTGCGCCACGTTTTAGAGTGAGCCGTGCTCGGTGTTTTCGCGCCCCTTGGCAGCGAACCAGATGGCCCCCAGCACTCCAAAGGCGAAGGCCGTCATGAAATTTGCTTCCGGTCCCGCTTTCCACAGAAAGGCGCCACCGAACGCGGACAGGCAGACGATGGTGTCGCGGCAAAGATAGTAAGCGCCGAATGCAGCGGCCTTCCGGCCTTCCGGCGCCAGGTGCATGATCAGCGCTTTGCGAGTCGGCTCTCCGAATTCCTTCAGGCCCCGCACAATGAAGGCTACGATGAGCGCCGCGAAAGTGTGACAGAAATAAAGCACCAGCGGGAAGCAGGCGAAATTGATAAAAGTGATTACCACGAACGGTTTCTTGCCCACTTTATCCGCGGACCTGGCTACCGGAATGTAGCAGATAACGGCGGTCAGCATCTCGATACCGGTTAGCTCGCCGAACTGCAGGGCGCTGATGTGGGCGGTAGTGTGTCCTGGAATATTAGCCATGCACCACAGCACCACGTAGGCGTACGGAATTTGCTCGCAGAAGCGAATCAGGATATCGGAAACCAGCAGATTTCGAAGCGCGGGAGCGAAACCTTTGACCAGCTTCAGCGGGTTGTTCTCGAAGTCCTGCGTCTCTGGCTTTTCGTCGTCTTCGATCAGAATCTGCTGCGCCACCAGTGCCACGATCGCCATCAAAATGGCGGCGCCGAAGGCCAGGCGCACGCCATCGATGGGGCCATACCGGTCTATAAAGATGCCGCCTACAATAGGTCCCAGCGCCATGGGAAAGCGCCGCACCAACGAATGCCACGTGACGCCCATAACGTGTTTTTGCTTGGGCAGTGTTTTCGAAACCAGCCCCATGGTTCCGGGCAGCGAAATGGCGGACCAGGAAAGAAATAGAAACGAACCAGCCACCACGGCCTGCCACTTGGGAACCGCGGCCACCAGCGCGAACCCGGCGATGGCCATGAGATTGAAAACCAGCAGCGACCGTTTTGGCCCGATGCGCTCCGCGAGCCAGCCGCCCGGGAAGGAGTAAAGCGCTCCGACCAGGTTATTAATGGCGTTGAGAAACCCGGGCCACAGCATCCCGCTGCCCAGCGCGATCAGGTAAATGGGCAGAAAGCGCTCCGACATTCTTTCGCCCATCCCGACCAGCACCGCCATGCACAGAATGCCGACGATGCTGCGGTGCAGGCCCATAGACGCGGTCAGTTTTCCCGGGCTCTTCACACCGGGTGGGCCTTGCGCTTGCGGTTTTTGAAGACCGGAACTCATTTGAAACTGGTATGGTAACATTCGGTTCAAACGGTTCCTATGAGAGTACGTAACTGGACAACATTGTTTGCGCTCGGTATGTGGGCGCTGCTCGCGGGGTGCTCCAAACCGGCGGCGCAGCCGGAACAGAAGACATTGGTTATCTTCCATCATGGTTCGCCGACGCCGGCTATTGAGGCCGCCGAGAAGGTGTTCAAGGAAAAGTACCCCGACACCAAAGTGCTGCGCGAAAAGGACGACGCTCTCCCGAACATGCGCAAAGTCACGGACCTTGGAAAACTTGCGGACATCGTCTATACCGACGACTACTCGATCATTCCTCCGGTGATGTTCCCGAAATACGCCGATGCGTGGATCCGGTACGCGCACGATGAGATGACCATCGCCTACGCGGCCAACTCCAAGTACGCGAACGAAATCAACGGCGATAACTGGTACAAGATTTTGCAGCGGCCGGACGTGAAATGGGGCATTGCGGATCCCAACGCCGGACCCGACGGCTATTTCTCGCTGGGGCAAATCATGTTGTCGAATATCTATTACAAGGACAACAGTATTTTCAAAAAGCTGATCGCCGATAATACCGCGATCACGGCCACCGAATCGGGCGAACGTTATATCGTGGATTGTCCCGAGAACCTGAATCCGAAGTCTGCGCGGGTGATTATCCGGCCCGATCCGGAAACGCTGTACCCGATGATTCTGGCCGGCGACATCGATTATGCGTTCGGCTATATGGGGTCGGTGATCGGTGAGGGGCCGGCGGGTATCAAGACGGTGAAGCTGCCGGCCCAAGTGAATTTGTCGGATCTATCGCTGGTTTCGAGCCTCTACAATCGCGTGAGCATCAACTTATTCAGCGACAAGCCGGAGCGGAAGATCAGCGTGACTCTCGGCGCCAAAGCCAACGGTCTGACCATCCCGTTGAATGCGCCTAACAAGCAAGGGGCAGCCGATTATCTCCAGATTTTTCTCGGCCCGGTGGGGCAAGCGGCCCTGCAGGGCGTGCATATTACGCCGTTGAATCCGGCTGAAACCAACGATCTCTCGAAGGTGCCCGAGAGTTTGCGTCCGCTCCTTAAGCAAGGGCAGTGATCGCACCAAGCGGACAGCTAGGAGCGCGCGAAGCAAGCAAGCGCGGCGGTGTTTCGGCTGTCTCCTGGCTGCTGGTCTTCATTCCGTTTGTCGTTGTCTTTCTCCTGATTGGCCGCTATTTGATTGCCGCCGCGGTGCTGGCGGTTACCATCCTGTGGGCGGTGAAAGACCGCAAATCGAAGAGGCTGCCGCTGGCGCCGTTGGCCGTTTTCTCCGTGGCGGGCGGCCTGCTGATTTTTTTCATCATTCTGCCCATCTTGAACCTGCTGTTTACTACCGAGATGTCCCGCGTGGTGAGCACGGCGCTGGATCCGGCGGTACAGAGCGCACTCGCCATCACGCTGAGCGCGGCACTCATCGCCACCTGCATCTCGCTCTTGTTCGGGATTCCTCTGGGTTACGTTCTGGCGCGGGAACAGTTCGCCGGAAAATCCGTGGTGGAAGGGATTGTCGACATGCCGGTGGTGATTCCGCACACCATCGCCGGTATCGCCCTACTTTTTATTTTCGGGCGCGGCGGCATTCTGGGCGCTCCGTTGAAAACGCATTTCAACGTGCTGCTGAGCGACAGCTATTGGGGCATCGTGCTGGCGATGCTTTTCGTTGGACTGCCTTTTGTTGTGAACCAGTGCCGCGATGGATTTCTGAAAGTGGACCCGAGAATGGAGTACGTGGCGCGCAGCCTGGGCGCCAGCTGGCTGGGCGCCTTCTTCCAGGTGACCATCCCGCTGACGCGTCGCTCGCTCCTCTCGGGCGCCATCATGACATGGGCGCGCGCCATCAGCGAATTCGGTTCAGTGGCCATCATCGCTTATTATCCGAAGACCATCAACACCCTGCTTTTTGAGTGGTACAACTTTTTCGGATACACCTATACCAAGCCCCTGTCGACGCTACTGCTGCTGGTGGCTCTGGCGATATTCGTGAGCCTGAGAGCGGTTGCTACGCTGAAGCGAGCGGAATATTGATCAAGCTTGAGGGCGTCAGCCGAGTCTGGCCGGAATTCGCGATTCAGGATATTACGCTGCAGGTGAGCGAGGGCCAGTATCTGGTCATCGTGGGACCAACCGGCGCTGGTAAAACACTTCTGCTCGAGCTGCTGCTCGGAGTTCACCATCCCGATGCGGGGCGCATTTTCGTCGGCGAGAGAGAAGTGACGGGGCTGCCGCCGGAGAAGCGGGGCATCGGGATGGTTTACCAGGATTACCTGCTGTTCCCGCACCTGGATGTGGCTCGCAATCTCGCGTTCGGATTGCGTTACCAAAAATGCGATCGCGAACATACTCAGCGCAGGGTGAATGAAATTGCGGAATTGCTTGGCATACCGCACCTGCTGCATCGCTATCCGTACACCTTGAGCGGCGGTGAGAAACAGCGCGTGGCCATTGGAAGGGCGCTGGTGACCGAGCCTCGCGTTCTGCTTCTGGACGAACCATTGAGCGCTTTGGATCGGGGCACGGCTGCGCGTCTGCGCGCTGAATTGAAATCGCTGCACTCGGCGAAGAAACTGACCATCGTGCACGTTACGCACGACCTGTCCGAAGCACGCTACATGGATGCGCCGATTGCCCTGATTAAGGAGGGACGCCTGGATGCTCTCGGGACCGCGGATGAAATGCTACGGCGGCCTCCCACTTTATTCGCAGCGACGTTTTTCGGCGCAGTGAATTTGTACAAAGCCGATTTCGCCGAAACGGCCAGCGGGCCTCGCGTGGTGGCTGGGCCTATTGTCGCCGAGGGGGGACTGGCGGAGCAGGGAAGTCATTTGATGATCCATCCGGATGAGGTGGTTCTCATTCCAAATGAGCCGGCGGAAACCACCAACCATTTGTGCGGGGAAGTGACCGCGCTCACCGATGAGGGCAATTTTGTTGCAGTTCAGCTGCGAGTGTCGGGGCTGCCTGCGCCACTGACGGCTTACGTGAGCCGGCATTTTGTTCGGACAAATAAACTCGAACTGGGAAGCGTGGTCACGGCGGACGTGAATCGGGCGATTCACGTTTTGAAGGAATGATGGTTTACGCGCGCGCAGCTTTCTCCGCCAGAACGCATTCAATCGCGTATTGAACCAATTCGCGCGAAGTTCGCAGCGAGAGTTTTTCTTTCAGCCGCGCCTGGTGAGTCTCAATGGTCTTCACGCTCAAGTGCAGCTCTTCGGCGATCTGACGCGTGGACTGGCCCTCGCCCATGCGGCGGAACACCTCCAACTCCCGGTCCGAAAGGCCGTCCAATGGTGAGCGCCGGTCACTATCGTGAGCGCCCGTCAGGTGGCGAAGCAAACGGTTGGCGATCTCATCGCTCACGTAGATCTCGCGATTCAGAATGCGGCGGATGGCCACCAGCACCTTATCGGTAGCCTCCTGCTTCATGATGTAGCCGTTAGCGCCGGCGCGCAACGCTCGTTCCGCGTAGGTGGTTTCGCCATGCATGGAGAGAATGAGCACGGGCATCTGCGGATCTTTGGCGCGGATCATTTTGAGGAGCTCCAGCCCATCGCGGCCGGGCAGCGAGATGTCGACGATGGCCAGGTCGGGCCGGAGGGTTTCGACGGCCTCAAGCGCCGTATGGGATTCTTCGGCAGCGGCGCAAACTGTCAGATCGGGCTCCCGATTGATGAGCAGCGTCATGCCCTCACGCACAATCGGGTGATCGTCCACCACCAGCACCTTGCGCTTGACAGCGCATGAGAGCATGGGAATCGACATAGATTCAGGTCACCTCGATTCGTTATTCGCCGCTCACTTTAGCGCTCCGCCGCGACGGGGAAATAGCACGTAACAGTTGTGCCCTGTCCGTTGGACCCGATCACTACAGCCCCGCCAATCATTTTGGCGCGATGTTTCATGATGTCAAGGCCCATGCCGGAGCGCTCCGCCGGCCCGGGTGTGATTCCACAGCCATCGTCCCGCACAATGAGGACGCCGGATGCGCGCCTGTGCCGCAGATTGATTTCAATGTGCCGGGCCTTGCCATGCTTGATCCCATTGCTCACCGCCTCCTGCGCGATGTGATAAAGATGGCTGGCTACGGTAGCGTCGCGAATCAGCAACGGCTCG
>Ga0209006_10002376_pt1 | contig 17190 bp, 20 predicted proteins | sample JacPin_JW_Ref_O2_FD_188567 | JGI IMG/M metagenome (GOLD analysis project Ga0209006, IMG submission 188567) | Forest soil microbial communities from Algoma, Ontario, Canada - Jack Pine, Ontario site 1_JW_Ref_O2 (SPAdes) (version 2) | ecosystem: Environmental > Terrestrial > Soil > Boreal... | reverse complement strand
ACAAAGGTCTCAGCGGTGAAACACGCTCCGCCATGCGAAACGATGGATCACACTCGACCGTTTCAGTTGTCGTTGCTCTCGCGCTGGCGCGGCCCGCGCCTTCTTCCTGAGAACCGGCCCGGACGAATGCTTCGCATTCGCCTTGAGAACCAATCCAGACGAAGGCTTTCAGAAGCTTAGTCTGGTTTGCTTCGTCGCTTCGCTCCCTCGCAATGACGATAGAGTGATTCCAATAGAAAGCAGCACGCTCTAGCTAGACAATCTCTTCGTCGCAACGGACCTCGCGGGAAAGCGCGGCGACAAAATCGACGATGCTGACGGGGATTCTTGCATCCCACGGCCGCGACGCCGTCTTCTTCCCTCGCGCCTCGTAGACAATCTGGCCGAATGCGATTTCGATGACATGGCGCACTTCGCCCGAGTGCGTTGCATAGCATTTGCCGACGGCGACATCCGAAACCTTGACCGCCATGGCCAGCCGGCCTCCTGATTCAGCCAATGAGCGCTCGCGCGCCATTTTCATCATAGTCCTCGCTCGCGCCTGTGGCGACCGATAACCAGTAGTCGGCAACAGCCCTCGGCGCGTCGGACATTCGCCGCTGCGCCCCACGCCGCCGATGAATTTCGTCAACATTTCCGGCTATCGCAAGATCAGCCGCATTGTGGGCCGCGCCCGATCGCGGCGAGGGCCGCCCGGAGAGTCCATGCTCCTTGGGCGGCCCGTCTTGCATCGATTCAGATCACTTGGGCGCATCGCCAGCCGGCGCGTCGCCGGGATGCGACGTGTCGTGCTTGATAGGATGGCCGCGGTGATGGTGGTGGTGATGGTGATGATGGTGATGCGCCATGGGGGCGGCGGCCGCCGCATCCGGCGCGGCGGCGGGGGCGGCGCCAGCCGGGGGAGCGGCGTCGTCGGCAAGAGCGACAACGGGAGCAAGCACCAGCGCCGACGCGAAGCCGATCGCCGAAAGAATCTTCAACATTTGATTTCTCCATGTTTGGCCTGAGAACAGGCAGCGTCAGGCCTTCACAGATTGGAGATTAACTTGGGATGAACGGCGCTTCCGCCACTATTGCCGCGATCCGGGCGCCTTCGGATGAAGGGCGCAGCCGTTTCATAGGGATAGCCCAAAATGGATCGCGCGGTCAGCATTGGCCTGACCGCGCGCATTGAACGATTTCTGCTTGCCGACGAGCGTCTTAACGATCGGCGATGCAGCTCGATCCGCCATAGGGAGACGCCATGAGATGTCGTCCGGGCTGACAGGGCCTGGAGCCGTTGAACGAGGAATAACCCTCGAACGCCGCGCGCCCTTCGCCGCCCGGCGTTTGCGCGACAGTCACGGGCGCCAATAGCGCATAAGGCGAGGCCGAAGCGGCCAAGTCGCCGCTTTGGGACCCACTGGCGCCGCCCATGGCGCCAGCTTGTCCCGCGCCTAGAGCGAGGCACGCCGCCGTCGCGGCTATAAGCATGGCTCTACCGATGTGATGCCGTTTCATGTCCAATCTCCGATTTTCAAAGCCATCGCCCTCTGATTTGGCGGACTCCTATGATTACGGCGTGGGGGCCTTGAGGGACTTGGCGACGTGACAGTCTGGCGAACACAAAAACGAGAGGGCTCGTGGCGGTCGGCTCGATGGCGGTCAACGACAGGGGCGCGATCCTCGAGCCTCACGCTGACCGTGGGCTTGTGGCGTCACAAGGCCAAGGCGTCGCCACGCGCTCACTCGGAACCCGCGGCCGCGGCCGCGCGTTTTGGCGGCGTCGCGATCCAGAGGAGCCCGACATGGCGAACGATGAGCTGAAGCGAAAGCGACTCACGCCCGCATGGTCCCCGGCCGCCCCCGAGGAAGAGTCCGCGCCGGCGCGCGAGAAGCCATCCGACCTGAAAGACGCGTCGGACATGCTGAGGCAGCAGGCGGACGTCGCCAAGAGGGCGGCGGATTACGCGGACGCCAACGCCGGCGACTTCGAGGAGGAATGACGAGGAGCGGCCTGGATCAGAACGCTCACGGCGCAGTGAAAGCGCGTAAGGCGAAGGTATGCGGCCGGCTTCACTGTCGCGTCAGTTCGGCGGTCCCGTCGCCCTGGTCGCTGTGCAAAGTCGCGGCGGCGGTCTTGTCGCTGGTCCGCGTGAGAGTGACAGTGACCCCCTGGTCCTCGTAGGTGATTTTCGCAGCGGTTACTTTGCTGCTCGTCACCGGATGAGATACGCCTTGATAGGTGTAACTGACCACCCGCTTGCCGGCGACCGTCACCGAAGTAGCCTCCGATTCCCTGCCTCCCCAGGCTCCAGACCAGGTGCCGTCCCACGAACTTGCCGACGCCGCATGACCGGCGCTTGCCCAAAGGAGCGACATCGGGATTAAGGCAAATACCATGCGGCGACGGATGTTCATGCATGCTCCCCCGGATTCGATCTTGCCTCTGTCAAGCGTAACGCGGGGAAATCGGTCGCACAAGGCTTGGAATCGATCAAGGAGGCAATCCCGGCGGCGCGCGCGGAACGCGGTCGGGGCAACCGTCGCCCCGTGGCGGCGTTGTATTGCAGGAGCGAAGGAGAGACCGATGATCGCCAACGACCACTTCACCGTCACCATCAGCAGCCTCAACGGCGGCCTCAATGACGACCGCGTGTCGCTGTCCGGGCACACTCTGGGAGTCAGCCCGGACGGACAATTGTCGATCGACAGCGAGAAAGGCCGGCATACTTTCGCGCCAGGCGAGTGGGACGACGTTGAGCTGAAGATGCTGCCCCATATTGAGAAATCGTCGCTCGCCGATGTCGGGTGAGCGCGGCGTCGCAGGCGCGACAGGCGATAGTGCGGCGTGTTGCTTGCGGGATTGTTTTTCGATGCGCTTGCCAACCAGGCGTCAGAGCGCCAAGACAAGCGTAAATCATTGATTTAACTAGTGCAGGTAGCGGGAATCCGACGGGATGCCGCTCGGAGTCCCGGCGTCAATGGCCGCGCCGCGTCCGCCTCGCCGCGTAATTCAATAGCCGGCCTCGACAGCGCCCTCGCCGCGCGCAACCTTCGCGGTGTCCAGTGAATGGTCGTAACCGTCAAAGGCGCCCGCGGCAGGCGCGACGGTGGCGCCATAGACGCCCAGCGAAGCAAGGCCGGTGAACAGGGCGAATGTGAATGCGAGAAGCGTGGTCTTGAGCATGACAAACCCCCAATCGGTGTGATCGTGTGTTAGGCCGTTGCGTCAGGGGGCGCTGTGGCGAGTGTCACACTGCGATCGGGGGCCGGCGGCGTCCGCTCTGGCGTTCGCCAAGCATATTTGCCGGACAACCTTGACCTTTCTCGCATCCTTCAACATCAATATGCGTTAGTCTGCACGATCGCTCCGGGACCGGGGGGACGACTTGGCGCCGGATCACTTTCGCAAGCTTGTAAAACAGCTCACCAATTCCCTGGCGCGAGGAAGCGGCGCTAATCTGACGCCGGAAGACGTCGATATTGCCTTGGCCGCGCTACGCGCCTACCGCCGCGAACCAGTTCCTCGCCGCGCCACCGACGCGGCTGTCAGCTTTCAAATTGAAACCCTCGATGAACTGAATTTGCCGCGAAAAATGCTCGCCATCACTTTCGACGAGCGCGTAGCTCACGCCGGGCTTGCGGTGGCGAAGAAGCAGTTCCCCGACAATAACATCGTACTGAGGGGGACGACGAGCTCAGGCGAGAGAATCGCTCCGGTCGTCAAACGGGCGCGCCGAACCGTTCGCCAGGAGGGGGCATAGCGAGGAAGGCGGGGACAACCTTGACGTTTTCGCAAACCAGGGCGCCTGGTTCCTTTGCGGCGCCGCGGCGCATATCGCTTCAGATTGACCAAGGCGGGTCCCCAGCATTTGTTGAAGACCCGCCCTTGGCCGCGCTACGTTTAAATCAGCAGTTGCTCATCGTCTTGGTTTCGCTGTTTCCCGCGGCGTCAGTGCGAGTGACTGATTTGGTCGCGCAGCCGGAATTATCCGGCGGGGGAGCATCGACCGCGCGGCGCTCGATCACGACGGGCGCCGGGGGCGGGCCATCGTCGCCGATGATGCAACCGCCGAGCGGCCCTATATGTGCGCCTACCGCGCAATCGACATGATGGATCATCGGCGCCGCATCGTGAGACGCGGGCAGCATGGCGGCTTGAGTGGAGGCGTAAGAGGCGACAGTCAGCCCCGCGCCGACGATCGCGGCGGCCGTGCCGCCCATCAACTGACGTAAAGTCATGGCTTTTCCTTCCGTTAGCGCCGATCGAGCGCTGGTTGAGAATGCGACGGATTGGAAACCGCGCGCCGGGGTCAACTCGGAAGCGTCAAAAAGGCTCCCTCATTATTCCTGCGGCGGGACATAGGGTTACGAAAGCGCTGTCATCGGCGACTAGCCAAAGATCGGCCCGGCCCGCGCCCGTTGGAGGTTGAGCGCGAGCCGGAGGCTCAACGTCGAGGTCGACCGAGAGCTGCGCTGTCGTCACTTAATCCGACGACCTATCTACGCTGCCTGGCCGCAATGCAAAGTTGAACGAGATCGTTGTCGAACGATGCTTGATCGCTGAGAATTTGCGGACAGCGGCGCTTCAAAGCCAGGGCGACCAGTCGATTTCCACCGGTGGGCCCGGCGCCGGCTCCGCTGGAGCCGTCCGCGTCGCTGCTCGCCGCGCCGGTTCCGGTTGTGGCGCCTGCGCCGACCCCCGCGCCGACGCCCACGCCGACGCCCACGCCATCTGCGCCGCCTACGCCGACTCCGACGCCATCGCTTGTCCCGTTCACGCCGACGCCGGCGGTAGCGCCATCGGCGCCGCCGACGCCAACGCCCGCTCCGCCGGTTGCGCCGCTAGCGCCGCCGACGCCCACGCCAACGCCGGCGGTAGCCCCAGTTGCGCCGCCGGCGCTCGCCCCCGCGCCGGCGCTCGCAGCGGATGTTCCCCCGGTGGACGCGCCGGCCCCCGCGCTAGCGCCAGGCGCGCCCGCGCCGACACCGACGCTGGCGGCGTTCGACGGAGCAGCCGCCGATGCCAAAATCATCGTGAAAGCGCTGGCTAAAAGCAGATATCGGCGACCAATAGCGCCGCTATTCGAGACTGAATTGTTCATGCTGTCCTCCTATCGGATGGTTGTTGTCATCGCCGATAACGAGGAGCGGAAGTTTCAGTTCGAACATTATATTGATTGTGAGCGGGCGATGCTAAACGTAGCTTATAGAGGTGAAGTGAATTCGGGCTGTTATTAGTAAAAATGACGGAAGCAGGGGAGTGCGTGTCTCGTGCTGTCGACCTATCTGGAACTCGGCCCCGCGCCTTAGGCATTCACGCGACGAACGTCGCCGCTGCGATGAAAGAGCATACCGACAAGGGCGAAGAGAGCATGAAGGCATCGCCGCTCGAACAGGCCGCGCTGCGTCCGTTGTCATAACGCCGGTGGAACCTGGCGACTATGGGCGCGGTCGATGAACCGCAGCCACCTCAGCCATTGCGGGTCAGAGCTTTATCGCAGCAAGGGGGACATCAAGCTCGCAAATGACGCCTGTCGGCGCGAAAATGATTTGCGAGCGCCCCTGAAGGCGCCGTGACAAGCTCATCTCGATCAGGCGCAGCCCGAAGCCGCGACGGGTCGGCGTATGCACAGGCGGTCCGCCCTGCTCGACCCAGTTTAGCCCGAGAAGTCCGGCGTCGGCGTCGACACGGGTCGTTAGCGTGATCTTTCCGTTCGTCGTAGAAAGCGCGCCATATTTCAATGCGTTCGTGCAAAGTTCGTTGAGGGCCATCGCGAGCGGCAATACGGCGTCCACCCTCACGTCGATATCGGAACTCTGAACGACAAACTGAGCGGAGCCCTTTGTATGAAAGGGCTCGACCGCCGCGCTGATGATCGCCGAAAGCTTCGCGCCAACGCCTCCGGTTTGCAGGAGCAGATCGTGAACGCGACCGAGCGCAAGCAATCGGTTCTGAATCGCGTCGCGCGCCTGATCCATAGTCTCCGCCGATTGCAGGCTCTGAGTAGCGATGGCCTGGACAGTGGCGAGCGTATTCTTGATCCGATGATGCAATTCCTCCATGAGCAGCCGCTGCAAACGCTCGGTAACTTCGTGCTGGGCTGCATCGACGCCTGCTTGCTCCAGCAAGCGTCGCAGATTTATGTTCTCCGTTTCGAGGTTGAATTCTTCCTCGGCCATGGCCGCGTTGCCTCAAAATGTCTCAGCCGCGGGGCGTCGATCGGCGGCGCAGGCGTCAAAGAGCGCTATTCTCGGGAGGGCACGATAGCACGACTCCGGCTAACAAACACGCGCCGCGCCATAGGGTGGCGGCATGATCAAAATCCTCACGTCGAGGCGAATGAAAGATTCGAGGAATACGAGATTCGGAACAACCCTCACAACATGGCCGTCATTCGAAGCCGTGAAGAGGACGCACGACGTGCGATCGTCCGCTTATGCCTGGGAATGGGGCTTCGAGGGCATGCGCCCGAACGGCCCTGGCGTCCCGGAGTTCGGCGCCCGCATGAATATGGCGTCGGCATACGCGAAGCTGCCGCAGATGCAGCCGGGCTATTTCGCAGTGAGCCCAGGCGGGAACGTCGATCACTCGGTCACTAACAACGTCGTCCACCACAAGACCGACGTTCACGTCGACGGATCGCAAGACCCGAAATCACGGCGCGCATGGTCGGCTCGCATATCCATCGGACCAACCAAGACCTGACGCGCGATATGATAGGGGTCGCCCAGTGAGCGCCGTCGTGATGTTGGAGCGGCCGCGCGCGTCGGCACCAGTCGAAGCGCCGGCACGGTGGAGGGCGGAAAACATCGGCATCCGCCGCGGCCGCGTAGTCATCAAATGCAATGAAGCGCATGGGGCAGCGCCGTGAACAATCACACTTAGCGCGGGCATTTGGCCGGCCGCAAAAGAATGGAGCGAACAATGTAGGGCAGCGTAAGCAAACTCATTGTGGTCGGGAATCTCGGCAGGACCCAGATCGCTACCGTCGCGCTTACGGTTGGCCGCTAGAAGGCGGATGAGAATTCGTTTGTGGAAGCTGTGCGAAAAGCCTCGGGTCGAGCTGCTTGGCTAAGCAAATTGAGCCCTCTTTCGTGAGATGCGCGGTGTCGAATTGGACAGGGACGCCCTCCGCGCCGAAGAGGGCGCAGCGAGAGTTTACGATGGCCTTATATGTCGATTCATAGGAGACGCGTGGAGGAAGGCGGCTGGCGGCAAAATCAGAATCGGTCGCTAAGGGTTCGAGCTTACGATGCTTGGCGGCCATTTCTACATAGTTTCCGTGCGATTCCGCGAGAGCAAGTATGCGCGGCAACGGCAGATCATATTCATCAATAGGACCCGCCAGGATGACTTCGCTGGCCCAATTCGTGACCCGAGCAGCGGTCGCTAGAGCGGCCGGGACATCATCAGCGGTCCATCTAGCTGAAAGAATAATCCCATCTAGTCGGTGTGTCGGAAGGTATTCGTCGAATATATAGCGCATCATATCAGTGCAACGCCGCGCCCCCCGCGACTCCAGATAAGGTATGCATCCCGACGCCGTTGCCTGCAAAAAATTGATGGTCGGATAGACGCTTTGTAACCCCGGCAGCAGGTGCGCAGCATGGCTGTCGCCAATTAAAAGATAGTTCTGGCGCGACGGATCGATGCGCAGGCACTTGTCTTTTTGAAAACTTGAAAATTCTTCGGTTTCGCCAACGAGGAAGCATGTGCCCACGCGCATACTGTCCCTAGCGTCATAATCCTCATAAGCGAGCAATTCCTCCGCCTGGGGCGCCGGGGCCCAAATCGCCCTGTTAATGGGACCCAAAAAGACAGCAACGCAGGTGCAGGCGATCATCAACGCACCGCCGAACGCGATCGTCGCCTTGGCCGAGAATGGGTACGCCTTACGCCTGAAGGGACGTTCGACGAAGCGCCACGAAACCGTCGCGATCAAAACGCTGAGCACGAACAGGGATATCTTCCCGACGATCCTAGGCTCGCCGAAATTGCGCGAGAAAACATATGTTGGCCAATGCCAGAGATATAGCGAATAAGAAATAAGCCCGATGAACCGTAGAGGGGGACTCGAAAGGACTTTTCTTACAATCGTATCTTCAGAGCCGGAATAAATCACCGCGGCCGCGCCAAGACACGCTGCCAACGCGCCCGGTCCTGGAAAAGGAACAGACGGTGATAGTAACAAGACGCTACCAGCGATCAGCAAAATCCCTACAAACCCGATGCATTCCGCGCGCCAGCTGGCCTTTGGCAATGGCGCGTGCGCAACTGAACTAAGCGCGAGGATAGCGCCGATGAAGAGCTCCCAGGCGCGGTTTTGGACGAGATAAAAGGCCGCAGTCGGGGCAGCAAATACTGCGAAGGTGGCTAAAATGAAACTCGCGACGGCGATTGCCACTAAGATTATGTATTGAGTCTTACGTTGGAAGCGCCGTATTAAAAATATTAATAGAGGGAATATTATATAGAACTGTTCTTCAACGGACAAAGACCACGTATGAAGCAATGGATTTGTCGACAATTCACCAGAGAAGTAGCCACTTAGATTATAGAAATAAATATTGGAAACAAAAAAAATCGAAGATATTAGTGATTTTGCTACTCTAGATGAGTCCGCTGGAAATTGAATAGCCGCAGAGAACACGGCGCATAATATAAACATTACGAAAAGCGCAGGAAATATTCTCAATATACGTCTGTTATAAAAATCAGTTACGCTATAAGTCGCTTCGTTTACGTCTCTATATATAGTGCCAGTGATAAGATACCCGGAAATTACAAAGAAAACGTCGACCCCAACAAACCCGCCCGGAGCCAATCTAGCTAGGCCAAAATGAAAAACAACGACCGGAACGACTGCCAAACAGCGAAGACCATCGATATCAGGTCTATAGTCTCGCGCGCGGTTTTGCATTCGTTGCACTCCGGTCTACGCTATTGTCGCATTTTCTCTCACTCGCGCGGCGATGCGGGAGACAATCATAATCGGCCGCGACTCGTCGTCCTTCTTCACCATTCATAGCAAATGCCGTGTTTTTCAAGCAGAGCCAAAACGTGCTGACGCATTTCCTCCACCGTCATCCGTTTCACGGTCGAACACCCTTCTGGCGCTCGCGTGCGGAGATTCACCCGCGACGGCTTTTGAGCCATCCGCGTAGCTCGCGAATGCGTATGTAAATCTTGAGCCGCTGGGCAGATCAGTCGGCATCGGCGACGCCCTTCCTCAGCTCACGCCCGGCCCTTCGCCACTCTTGGCGATGATCTCGCCGTCAGTCACATCCTCGGGAAGCCTGATTGCAGCGGCCACCGGCGAGGTCAATGGATGCTGTTACCCCACCAGTTCCCCAACGCGAGGCTCGGTTCGAATTCGCTTCTCAAAAAAATACTAACTCATTGATTTTACTGGTGCCGGTTGCAGGAATCGAACCCGCGACCTACTGATTACAAATCAGTTGCTCTACCAACTGAGCTAAACCGGCATTCCGCTCTATTGACCGGGCGCTTGTCGTCGCGTCCGCCATCGTCGATAGCGGACAAATAGGCCGGGGCGGCGTGGCGGACAAGCGAAAGTTGCCTCCGAAGGCGCCCTACAGGCCATGCAGCATCGCTTTGACGACGCCAATCAGGCCGGCCGCCCATAGCAGGGCGGCGGCGCCGGTCTGGATCGCGAAGCCGCGGCCGCGTTTCTCGGCGGCTTCCGCATAATCGCGCGCATAAAGCGCGCGGCCGGCGATCCAGACGAGGGCGAGCGCCGCCGCCGCCGGGTCGTTTACATAGATCGCGGCGAGCCAGAGCGCGGGCAGGAAGATCGGCAGCCATTCGAGCGTGTTCATCTGGACGCGCACGGCCCGTTCGAAAGCGGCGTCGCCGACCATCGCCGGCGCCTTGATGCCCGCTTTGGCGCGGGCCCGGCTGACGGGCGCGCTGAGCAACGCGTAGAACAGGACGGCGAGCAGTGTCGCCAACGCGGTGAAATGGGGCATGGAGGGTCCGATTCTTGCAAAATCGCGCCGAACCGTAGCGACGGCGGCGCCGATTGCCTAGTCGGCGGGCTTAGTCGACGCTTACCGTCGCCGCCCAATGCCCCTCCACGCGCACGCCCTCTTCGGCGCCGGGCCAGGGTGGCATGGTGATCGCCAGGAAGGTGAGGGGGGCCTCAGGGGTCGCCCTGAATTGGAAGATGGCGCCGAGCGGAATCGTCACGGAAATTCCGGGCTCGACTTCGATGACGCTCTCCTGCGCGCCGAATTTACGCCAGATCTGACCGCGGCCGCCGACGAAATACCAGATTTCCTCCACCGTTCGGTGGGTGACCGCATGCGAAACGGCGCCCGCCGGCAGTTCGAAATGCGCGAGGCTGCCGCCCGGAAGCGCCAATAGCAGGCGCACCAGCGTGCCGTCGGGCGCGATGGCGTCGGGCTTTTCGGGCAGGCGGATCGATTCAAGCGTGCGCATCAGAAGGGCTCCGGCGGAGGCGATCGGAGAATCCTGCGCATGACGCCGCGCGATGCGCAATGGCGGGCTTTGGCGCCGGGGCCGCGCCTGCTATGAAAGCGCATGGCCGAATCCATGACCGAATCGGAAGTTCTCGACGAATTCCGCGCCGCCGGCGCGCTGCTTGAAGGGCATTTCATCCTGTCCTCGGGGCTGCATTCGCCGGTTTTCCTGCAAAAGATGTTTATCTTTCAGGACCCCGCGCGCACCGAGAAATTGTGCCGCGCGCTCGCGATCAAGGCGCGCAGCGCCTTCGGCAAGATCGACGTTGTCGTCTCGCCCGCGCTTGGCGGCATCGTGCCGGGCTATGAGACGGCGCGCTGGCTCGGCGCCAAGGCGATATTCGTCGAGCGCGAGGCGGGCGTCTTCAAGCTGCGGCGCGGCTTCGTCATCGAGCCGGGCGCGCGCGTGCTGATGGTCGAGGACATCATCACCACGGGGCTTTCCTCGCGCGAATGCCTCGCGGCGATCGCCGAACATCCCGGCGCTTTGGTCGGCGCCGCCTGTCTCATCGATCGTTCGGGCGGCAAGGCGGATATCGGGGTGCGGCGGGTGGCGCTGGCGACGCTCGACATTCCCAACTATGCGCCCGACGCGCTGCCGCCTGAGCTTGCCGGGACGCCGGCGATCAAACCGGGCAGCCGGGCGAGCGTCGGCGCCGTTTGAGCGGCTGGACGTCGCCGCAACAGGAAAGGATGATTGCGTGGGCGTGCTTCGGCTTGGCGTCAACATCGATCATGTCGCGACCGTGCGCAATGCGCGCGGCGGCGCTTTGCCTGACCCGGTGCGCGCGGCGCTCATCGCCATCGAAGCGGGGGCCGACGGCATCACTGCCCATTTGCGCGAAGACCGCCGGCATATCCATGACGACGATATGGTGCGGCTGAAGCGCGAGATATCCAAGCCGCTCAATTTTGAAATGGCGGCCACTGCGCAAATGCTCGACATCGCTTTGCGCATCAAGCCGCACGCGTGCTGCCTGGTGCCGGAAAAGCGCACCGAGCGCACCACCGAGGGGGGCCTCGATGTGGTCGGCGGCCATGATCATCTGAAGCCTTTCGTCGCGGAGCTCAGCCGCGCCGGCATCAGGGTGTCGATGTTCATCGAGCCTTCTCCGGAAGCGCTGGAGGCCTCGGCCTCGCTCGGCGCGCCGGTGGTCGAATTGCATACCGGCGCCTGGTGCGACGCGCTGGCGAGAGCGGAGGCGGATCGCGCCGCGAAGGAATTCGAACGGCTGCGCGCTGCGGCGACGCGGACGGCGACGCTCGGGCTTGAATGCCACGCCGGCCATGGCCTTGATTTCGACAGCGCTCGCACCATCGCGGCGATGCCGGAGATCGCCGAGCTGAATATCGGTCATTTCCTGATCGGCGAGGCGATTTTCGTCGGGCTTAGACATAGCGTGAAGGCGATGCGCATGGCAATGGATGAGGGGCGCGCGCATGCCGGCTGAGCGGCGATGATCGTCGGGATCGGCTCCGACCTCTGCGACATCGACCGGATCGAGGAGACGCTCACGCGCTTTGGCGAGCGTTTCGTGGCGCGCTGCTTCACCGATATCGAGCGCAAGCGCTCTGATCGCAAGGCGTCCCGCGCCGCCTCTTACGCCAAGCGTTTTGCGGCCAAGGAAGCCTGCGCCAAGGCTCTGGGCACCGGCCTGCGCCATGGCGTGTTCTGGCGCGACATGGGCGTCGTCAACCTGCCGTCCGGCCAACCGACGATGCGTCTGACCGGCGGCGCCGCGGCGCGCCTCGCCGCGCTCATGCCGCCCGGCTGCGAGCCGTTCATTCATTTGACGATTACGGACGAGCCGCCATTGGCGCAGGCGTTTGTGGTGATCGAGGCGCGGCCGGTCGGGGGCGGGTGAGGGTGGGGGAGCATAGAGACGCTCCCTGAGGTCGCGCTCGTGCCATCGGCGTGCTCGGCGTCAATCCCAAGCCGCTTCGCGGTCGCAGCTACGCTGCGAGGATTGACTCCTCCGCGCGCCGATGGCGTTTTGCCGCCAAGAGCTTTGCTGACGAGACTGGCCTCCGGCCAGATTCGTCAGCAAAGCTCTTGGTAGCAATAAAGCCGCGCCGTCCTGTCGCGGTCACCCGCAGGGGCGCAGCGAAGCGGAGCAGCGCCGCAGGCTGCGGACGAATGCTACGCATTCGCCTAGACTTGACGGCGAGAGGGCGGCGTGGCCCTTGCTTCGTTAGGCTACGGGCGCGGAGGCCGAGCAGCCGCTAAGCGATCTCAAGATGCCGGGATGGCTTGGGGATCGGGCGATCCATATCCCGCGCCGCCTCGATCCATACCGCAATGGCGTCGCGCACATTGCCGAGCGCTTCTTCCGGCGTCTCGCCGTCGCTCATGCAGCCGGGAAGATCGGGCACGATCGCCGCAAAACCACCGCCTTCCTCTTCCGGCAGCGGCTCGACGACGACGGGATATGTGAGGCGAGGCATCATCGACATTCGATAAACGCACTCATCGCTTTTGCTTCGTCTGCAATGTCCGCAGGTTGAAGCTGTTGGGACGCCTCTCCGACCTCGTATTTGACGCTGTTCGATTGAAGAAAATTTGCGGCGACAGATGCTTTAATGGCGAAATTGACATTCTCCGGGATATCGCCGTTTGTCGCGAGCATGATCTTCACGGCGTTCAGCTTCGCGGAGACAATGCCGACCAAATTTCCATTCTGGTCGAGCAAGGGTTCACCTGAATTGCCTGGCTGCACGGGAGTCGAAACTTGAAGGTATCTGCTGTCATCACTGAGACCAACGAGCGCCGAAACGTTGCCAAGGGTGAAGTTTCCCGAAGTCGCGAGCAATCCATTTAGTGGATAGCCAAACGCGTCAACGCCTTCCCCAAGACGAGTGTTGGTGCGGAGTTGTGCGATTCGGCTCGCCGCGTATGCCGTTTTCAGCAACGCTAGGTCGTTGGTCTTGTCGAGAGCAACAATCTCTGCGGAGAAAAAGCTGCCTTTCGTGGGGGTGACGTGAATTTCCGAGCAACCCTTAACGACGTGGGCGTTAGTTAAAACTAGCCCATCATGTGTAATGAAAAAACCCGTTCCCGAAGTGCCGCCAGCTTGTTCTTGAGGCTTCGCTGTCGAGCCTTGCGAGGGAGGAGAGTCAGAAGTTGTCGTGCCCGAAGGCGTGGCAGCCGTAGGAGGCGGGTTGGCTGGAACGGTCGGAAGAGAGGCAACGGTCGCGGCTGGCGGCTTTATCACGAACGGATCGGCGAATGGCGCTCCCGTCATTACGCTCCACAGCGAGCCGGAAATTAATGTCGCGATGCGCTCGACGTGAATGTCGGTAGCGTCATGGCTCCAGTAAAGGCTGAATCCAAGTCCGCCTTCCCAAGTTTGATGGTAACGGACGTAAGCGTCAGTCTTTCCATCCGACATGGAAACTACGAAAAACTCATCTTTGTATACCTTCGAATAATAAATTTTGAAGCCTCTACTGATAAAATCCGCCATGAGTGCTTCATAGGAGCGGCGTGTAGAAAAAGTTGGAAAGTAATCGTAGGTTAGGAGCAGGCGTTTTGCTGGATCAGAGTATTTCAAGCCGGAAGCCGTTGGTTCCAAAATCAGGCCAAGACCCAACGGCACCCATATGGCAGCATCTTGGGTTGGGTGGCGGACTTTTTGAAACCCCCATTGCTTGATAAGCGGGGTGCTCAGCGTAAACAGGTGTTCAAATTCTTCGGCCGTCAGAATACCAGTGGGGGCAACTGCGCTGTCGATCTGAAACCGTGTGATGGCATCAAATAGACGGCCGCTAAAATTCTGGTTGGGAACGGCCGGCCAATATCCGGCCGTGGTGAGGAGCAATTGCAGCTCAATTCGCTGGTCCAAAGTCAATTGATTGAAAGCATTTTCTGCCTCAGCGTAGCCTGCAGGCCGCTCATCGGCCTGAGCGCCCCACGCGGACAAAGAAGCTATCGCAAAGCAGGATAACGTCGCAAAGCAAAAGCCTATCAACAGCAATCTCGCTGCAACGGGCAAGACGCCACGCAACATTTTAAGCCCCCAACGCGGGCACCAGATATTGGCCACGGTTCATCATAGACGAGAATAGATGTCGCGCCAGCAAGTGTTTCACAGCGGCGTACCCCCAGCGAGCGGAAATGAGTGCGGCGATCACGACCTCTAGCTCAGTCGAATCTCGCCGCAAATCCGGATAATTAGTTGAAATAAAAAAGAAATTTTGGATAAGAGCGGCCGTCTCTGAACGTTTGCGATCACCGACGTGCCCTCCGCCCTTGCCCCGACTCGCCGGCTCGTCTACCCCTCCGCCCATGGCCAAGACCGTTCCCCCTCCGCCGCCGCCTCAGGCGCCTGTCGACATCAATCTGCGTGACGCGCTGGAAGAGCGCTATCTGGCCTATGCCCTCTCGACCATTATGGGCCGGGCGCTGCCGGATGCGCGCGACGGGCTGAAGCCGGTGCACCGGCGCATCCTCTACGGCATGCACATTCTCAAACTCGATCCGGGCACGGCGTTCAAGAAATGCGCCAAAATCGTCGGCGACGTGATGGGCTCGTTCCATCCGCATGGCGACCAGGCGATCTATGACGCGCTGGTTCGGCTCGCCCAGGATTTCGCCTCGCGCTATCCGCTCGTCGAGGGCCAAGGCAATTTCGGCAATATCGACGGCGATAACGCCGCCGCCTATCGCTATACCGAAGCGCGGATGACCGATGTCGCGCGCCTGCTGCTTGAAGGGATCGACGAGGATTCGATCGACTGGCGCGACAATTATTCCGGCGACGCCAAAGAGCCGATCGTGCTGCCGGCCGCCATTCCGAACCTGCTCGCCAATGGCGCGCAGGGCATCGCGGTCGGCATGGCGACGTCAATCCCGCCGCATAATGTCGCCGAACTCTGCGACGCCGCGCTCTATCTGATCGCCCATCCGAAGGCCGGCTCCGAGCAATTGATGGCCTTCGTGCCGGGCCCGGATTTTCCGACCGGCGGCATCATCATCGACGAGCGGCTGGCGATCGCCGAGACTTATCGGACCGGGCGCGGCTCGTTCCGCGTGCGCGCGCGCTGGGCCAAGGAAGAGACCGGACGCGGCGGCTGGGTCGTGGTCGTCAATGAAATTCCCTATGGCGTGCAGAAATCGCGCCTGATCGAACAGCTCGCCAATCTGCTCAACGAGCGCAAGGCGTTGCTGCTCGGCGACGTGCGCGACGAATCGACCGAAGACGTGCGCATCGTGCTGGAGCCGCGCAGCCGCACTGTCGAGCCCGCGACCTTGATGGAATCGCTGTTCAAGCTTTCCGAGCTTGAAACACGCGTGCCGATGAACATGAACGTGCTGGTCGACGGCATCACCCCGCGCGTCGTCAGCCTTGCCGAGGCGCTGCAGCAATGGCTCGACCATCGCCGCGAAGTGCTGCTGCGCCGCTCGCGCCATCGCCTGGCGGCGATCGAGCGCCGGCTCGAAATGCTCGCCGGCATGATCATCGTCTTCCTCAATCTCGACGAGGTGATCCGCATCATCCGCGAGGAGGACGATCCTAAGGAGGTGCTGAAGGCGCGCTTCTCGCTGAGCGAGGCGCAGGTCAATTATATCCTCGACACGCGCCTGCGCGCTTTGCGCCGGCTCGAGGAAATGGCGCTGAAAAAGGAGCAGGCCGACCTTCTCAAGGAGAAGACCGAGATCGAAAAACTGCTCGGCGACGAAAAGAAGCAATGGCAGACGATCGCCTATCAGATCCGCGACACCAAGAAGAAATATGGGCCCGAGACCAAGCTCGGCAAGCGCCGCACTTCGTTCGAGGCGGCGCCTGAGGTGATCGTCGCCGATCTCGCCGAGGCGCTGATCGAGCGCGAGCCGGTGACGGTGCTCGTTTCGCAAAAGGGCTGGATCAGGGCGCTGAAAGGCCATCTGACGGATCTGTCGACGCTGGCGTTCAAGGGTGACGACGCCCTGAAAATCTCGTTCTTCGCCGAGACCACTTCGAAAATCCTGGTGCTGGCGACCAACGGCAAGGCCTATACGCTGGAGGCCGCCAAACTGCCGGGCGGGCGCGGGCAGGGCGAGCCGATCCGCCTGATGGCGGACATCGACGAGGGCGCCGAAATCGCCGCCGTCTGGCCCCACAAGCCGGGGGCGAAAATGCTGGTCGCTTCGAGCGACGGGCGCGGCTTCATCGTCGCGCAGGACGAGATGCTGTCGTCAACCCGCAAGGGCAGGGCGCTCATCAATGTCGAAACGCCGGCGGAGGCCTGCGTGGCGACCTCAGCCGAAGGCGATCATGTCGCGGTGATCGGCGAGAACCGCAAGCTGCTGGTGTTCCCGTTGAACCAGGCGCCGGAGATGGCGCGCGGCAAGGGCGTGCGCCTGCAACGCTACAAGGACGGCGGCCTCGCCGACGCCCGCGTCTTCACGCTGAAAGAGGGGCTGACCTGGCGCGATTCCTCGCAGCGCAACTGGACCGTCGCCGCCGCCGAACTGAAGGAATGGATCGGCAACCGCGCCGAAGCCGGCCGCCTGCCGCCGAAGGGGTTTCCGAAGAACAATCGGTTCGGGTGACGGGGCGGCGTTGAAACATGCGCCGCCATCATCGCTGTGCAGGTTCACAGTTTCGTTGATCGGGCCTCCAATATGGGAGGAGGTTCAGGATGCGAGACAACGGCTTCGACAGCCCCTACCGACTTCGCTATTGAGCCATTGTTCGCATGGAGGCAATTCTTTCACCGCTG
>Ga0209006_10002374_pt1 | contig 17192 bp, 14 predicted proteins | sample JacPin_JW_Ref_O2_FD_188567 | JGI IMG/M metagenome (GOLD analysis project Ga0209006, IMG submission 188567) | Forest soil microbial communities from Algoma, Ontario, Canada - Jack Pine, Ontario site 1_JW_Ref_O2 (SPAdes) (version 2) | ecosystem: Environmental > Terrestrial > Soil > Boreal... | reverse complement strand
TACGGACAAGGATTTTCTCAATGAAATGCATAAATCACTCGGCTCTTGTTATGGCGATTTGCGCCCTCAGCGCTTGCGGTGGCAGCGGCGGCGGTAGCAGCGCTCCCGTTGCGGTAGTCCCTCCCCCCGTCGCTGTTGTCACCGATCAATCACCGGGCGGCATTTGGACGGCTCACTACACTGTCCCATCGGGTACCAATGCGGGTGACGTAGTAGATTTCGAAGGGCTTGTTTCTGAAAACGGTCAATTTTTTGGCTACAGCAAGAACACCACAAACGGTTGCGCTGCGCTTGGGTTCGGGCAATTCTCGGTGAGCGCAAATAACGTCACGGGCTCCGAAACGTTTCTGCTTGTGCAATACTCAACCATTCCTGGCGTAACGACAAACTGTGTTGAGCCTGACGGGTCAACCAGCGGAACGGGGTCGATTACCGGCACTGTCGCTCAGCGCTCAAGCTTGACTCTTTCATCTACGGAAACAACTTCGAATGGAAGTGTTTCTCCTTCCAGCACAACGGCGTGGACGTACTCTTCCCTTTACGCGAATCCATCCTCTTTTGCTGTTATCGCTGGTAACTACAACGACAACGGCGCGACGTTAAACATAAATGGCAGTGGGCAAATTTTTGAACAAGATTCAAATGGATGCACAGTCGTCGGAAATGTATCGATTATCAACGCCTCGTACAATAGTTACGCAGTCCAAGTGTTGTTTTCGAATTGCGGAAGTATTCCAAATGGGACATCGGCATCAGGTTTGGTGACTCTGGATACCTCCGTCTCCCCGACGAATCTCATCGGTGGCGTTAGCGGAAGCATTGGGGGCACGACTTACGCTCTCGCGTTCGAAGCGCCAAAAATGTAAGAAGGCGACGGTAGCATGTCCTACACCCCTACACGCCCGACTCCTTCGGCGTTTGCATATTCGTCTCACCACGGAAAACCCCCACATGAACGTCAATACTAAATTCATCGCAGCCCTGTTCTGTATCGTACTCGTCAGCGGGTGCGCGTCGGCTGGTAATCAAAGACTAAAGGACCAAACGCAGTCGAGCGTCGCGTCTCAACTGACAGAAGGAACCACTACGAAATTTCAGGTTGAGGCAAATCTCGGTAGTCCGAACGCAGTATCGTTCACGGATTCCGGTAACGAAATATGGGTGTATAGGTACGCGCACGCGACGTCGCATGCTCAAAACTTCATTCCGGTTGTAAATTTGTTTTCGCGAGGCGAGGACGTCAATGTAAAAGAGCTTGTAATATTATTCAACAAGGATGGCGTGGTAACGAAGTACAAGATGCGCGAAACTCAGAGTGAGGTAAAGGCTGGAATCGCGCAGTAATTGCTCGCGGCCGCTCGCGCCAACATTTCATAAACCACCGAAAACTTATCATGGTCGTCAATACCAAATTCATTCCAGCCCTGATGAAATTACGAGTGATCCTCGGCGCCGCGACGGCGGTCGCTATCACCGCTTGCGCAAGCAGCGGCGTCATTCCTGTCGGCAACTAGACACCGCTCGCACGGCTGCTCTCTGTGCGCGACTGCCGGCACGCGCTGATCGGCAGGCGGCACCCCCCTGTCTGGTGGTAAGTCTAGTGGTAAGGGCGCGAGCGCACTCAAAAACGTCGCTATTTGCTGGGAAAAGCAGGCGGCGCTGAGTCCTCTCCTGGGCACCATCTCTCAAGCTGTATATCCATCCATACTCGGCCGCCGCCGCGGCCGGCTAGGGTTCCATAAATCTGTCATGAGCGCCCGGTAGCCTCACTCGTTTCGTTGTATACATTTGGAGCCAACCAGGGATGCACTCCGCGAGATGCACGGTCTTTCTGTTGATCTTGGCGTCGGTCCGCGCTCCGCTTGCACGTGCGAGCGACGAAGTACCCGCTGCCTTGGGACACGCTGCCTCGGAGCAGACCGTGGTCGTGCGAACCACGCCGCTCCCGGGATCTGATGGCCCCGCTCGCGCCGCAGATGTCGATCAAGATGAGGACGAAGGAATCGGGACTCTGCCCGGTGTGACCGTGCAGGGCGCGCGCGATGTGGTGCCGAGCGAAGCTCTCCTTGATCGCGGCTCACCGCAATCCATCGTCAACGAGCGGGTGATCCACGAGATTGCATCGCCGGTCGGCGACTTTGGAACCGTCGCTAATTTCACGCCGAGCTTCGTGAGTTCCGCACCGAACGGTCCCGGCTTCGACGCCGCCAAGAGTCAAACTTTACGTGGTTTTGTCGACGGGCAGTTCAATGTAACGATGGACGGAATCCCATTTGCGGATCCGGATAGTTTTGCACATCACTCCACGTCTTACTTTCCCGTGTCCATGCTCGACCATGTGATCATCGACCGGAGCCCCGGTGCCGCCCCCGACCTCGGGTATGCATCGTTTGGCGGTTCGGTCAATCTCTTCTCCGAATCGATTCCGGACCAAGCCCGCGCTCGGGCTTACGCCAGCTACGGCTCTTTCAACACGAGCCTCATCGGGACGACGGTGAACACAGAAAGTCCGCAGACCTCCGGTCACACGGGCCTGCTCGCGACCATCGAATACAGCCACTCTGACGGCGCGATGAGTTACTCGCCGGGCGATAAGGACGACGTGTTGCTGAAGAGCGTATCGCTCCTGGGCGACGTCAGACTGACCGCGCTGTACGCCTACGATAGGTATCATTTCTACAATCCCGGCAATATCACGGCGACGGACCTCGCCAGCTACGGCTCCTCCTATGGGTACAATAACAATCCGGAAACTGCCAATTATTATGGCTATTCTGCGACGCAGCGATCGTCGGACTTTGGCTATGTGAAAGTAGAAAGTCTTTTTGCCGACAGCTGGGGCGTGGAGGACCGGCTCTACACCTACTCGTACGATAATACGGGCTTGAGTCTCAAAGGCGATCAAACGTCCTCGCCGCTTGGTAGCGGGTTTCCCGGAATTTCGCCGACCGACATCGCCGGCAAAACGAGTTATGTGGACTACCGTACCGTCGGCAACGACTTGCGGGTCAATCAGCACGCCCCGTCCGGCACCGTTCTGTTCGGTCTCTGGGCGGAACACAGTTGGCAAAACGCGTCGCGGCTCGGCGTCGATTTCACCACAGGAATGCCCTACGACGTAAACAAGAAGGCACATACGCCGATTTACTATGATTTCGGCGCTCATATGAACACGCTTCAGCCGTACGCCGAGTATGCGTGGCAAGCCACCGAGGATTTGAGGGTGCGTTTTGGGTTGAGGTATCGGGATGTCACGCGCGACTTCGACGCGTCGGTGATTCAGAATTTCTTGCCCGGTACGTCCGGACAAGTCTCAAAGACCGTTCACAGCACCTTGCCGAGCATCGATGCAGCGTATCGGCTGGGTGAAGAAAGCAGCGTGTTCGCGCAGGTATCCAAGGGTTCGTTGGTCCCCAGTCAGTCATTTTTCTACACCTCGAATCCGACTGCCGGAAATCAAGTCGATCCGGAGACATCGACCGCGGTGCAACTGGGCGTGGTCCGGCAAACCACGCACTACGGGGTTGGATTCGATGTCTACAACATCAATTTCGACAATTATGTGTCGACCATCGTTCAAAATGGCGACACGCTCTACGTCAATTCAGGCAGCGTCCGCTACCGCGGCGTTGAAACCGAGGGCCATGTGAACCTGGGCTTCGGTGTAACCGCCGTGGCCAATGCAAGCCTGATTCGCGCAACTTTTCAGCAGTCGGGCATGACATCGCCGATCGAGATGGCCGGCGATACCATCCCCTACGCGCCCAGTTACACCGGGCTTCTTGGCCTCGTTTACGGTCAAGGCCCGTGGGGGGCCAGTCTGCTCACGAAATTCGTGGGCACCGAATATCAGGGTAAGAACGGCAGCGCTGATGGCGGGACCTACCGCGTCAACGCGTATTCGTATACCAACGCCACCGTTACCCGCAATCTCGTCGATTGGCTTGGGACACAGCGCGTACGGCTCACATTCGCGATCAATAATCTCTGGAACTCGGACGCCGTCACCGACAATGCGGGACCCTCGATCGCCGCACCGAATTCGAATCTCTTGAACGTTCTAGCGCGGCGTAATTACATGATTTCGGTCGTCGCTGATTTGTAGGTCCACTGCGCTCCGCAATTGCGCAGCTCGCGAATGCGTGCGGGGCTAGATCCTGCGGATCGACACGCTGCCGGCCTCCGGGGCTTTCGGACTCGTCCGCGGAGCGACGGAGGCGCTGATCGTTTGGAGGCGTCGTGTCGCGATAGTGCCGAACTCTTGCTCGAGATCGCGGTAGCAATCGACCAATTCTTCGCCAAATTGCGTCAGCACAACGCCGCCCCCGCCCGGACCACCCCGGACCGCGCGCGTCACGGGCTCGCGGAAGGCGCCCTTGAAGCTGTCGATGAGCAGGCGCGCCCGTCGATAGCTCATGCCGATGTGGCGGGCCCCCCGGGATAATGAACCGGACTGCCGAATGGCTTCGAGCAGATCAATCTTGGCCGGCGCCACCGCGCAAGTGGCGGAGAAATCTATGCGGAATCTAATCACTGGCCTTGGCACAGGTGTCTCTCCCGAAACATCACAGTAAGTTCCCGCCGCTTATGGCGTCGCATAAGCGAATCCTACGACGAGCGTCGTAGGTATGCAAACGGATGATCGGCCTTGCCGAGCCGACGCCGCCACTCGCTCAAATACGCTGCGCCCGGCGAGCCCCGTGCGCGCCGGTAATCTGAGTGCGGTCGGCGATCGATACACGGTCCCGCCCGTCGCTTTTCGCCGCATAGAGCGCCTTGTCGGCCCGGGCGATCAATTCGTCGAGAGACCTGACGTCGGCGTCGAACGCGGCGATTCCGGCGCTCAAGGACACGCGCAGGGCGGCGCCCGACGCCGGTAGGTGAATTCGATACATGAGCGTGCGCAGCCGCTCGAGATTTGCCATGCCCACCGACAACGTCGACCCCGGGCTCACCAGCAGGAACTCCTCTCCCCCCCAGCGCCCCAGCAAGTCGCCCGCGCGCAACGCCTCGCCGCCGGCCCGGGCGAATTCCTTCAGGACATAGTCCCCCGTCGCATGGCCACAGCAGTCATTGATGATCTTGAAATGATCCATGTCGATGAGCGCGATGGTCAAGGGCTGTCCCGTCACTCTCGCCGTCTCGAGGGCCGTGGTCGCGAATTCCGCGATCCGGCGCCGATTGGGCAATCCGGTCAGACCGTCCTGGCTGGCCAGAGTGACGAGCCGTTGCCGGTAGCGAACATTGGTGATCAGAAAATACATCAGCAGGGCGATGATGCATATGCCCGTCGCCGCGACGACCGCGTTCCAGTGCAATTGCCGCGTCTGGCGTCTCGACAGTTCCTGCGAAACGGCGAGTTCCCTCTGCAGCGACGCATTTCGTTCGATTTGCCGATCCGTTTCGAACCGGGCGCGCAGCGCGCCCGCCTGCCGGCGGCGCTCGGCATCGTTCGACGACGCGTAACGCAGCGCATACTCGCGAAGATCGTAGAAGGCGTTGCGATAGTTGTGCAGCGCCGCGTTCGCCTCTGCGCGAGATTCGTAGAGCGCCGCCACATCGATGGGCAGCAAGTCGGTGCCATCATGATCCAGCACCGTGTTCAAGGCCTCGAGCGCACGCTGCGCGTGTCCCAACTTGAGATCGATGCGGGCCTGCAGGGCCTGCGCCGCCTTCACGGAGTCCGCGGACTGCGCGCCGGCGAACAGCCGGGCCGCTCCGGCGCACTCACCTTGCGCCGCTGTGAGTTCGCCCAGCTCGATATGCGCCTCGCATATTCTGAGGTCGGCAAAGGCGATGCCCTGCGAATCGTCGAGGATGACGCTGAGCTTGCGTGCCTGAGTAAACTCGACGATGGCCTCAGGGTAGCTTCGCATCAGCTTGAGGATCTGTCCGCGCATGAATCTCGCGACGGACAGGCTCAACGTCTCGCCCCGGGACGCATGCCAGTCGATGGCCTCCTGATTCAACGCCAGGGCCTGCTCGTAATCACCCATGACGCGCATGACTGCCGACAGCACCTCCGCGGACAGAATATGCGGCTCCATCATCGAGGGCGCGGCGCTCGCATGATAGGCCTGGGTCAACGTGACGATTGCCAGGTCGGCTCGATTCTGCCGGTGCTCGAGCAACCCGCGGGTAATCAGCAGGCAGACTGCGGTCTGCGTGCCGCTCTTCTGCGCGGCTCTCGCGGTTTCTATTTCAGCCGACGAGGCCGCGATGCCCGCCTCATCGTATACATTCTCGGCGTAGACCGACAGGAGTTGGAGACGGACCGTATCATTCGGGAGCGTCGCGAGCTTGCGCCCCTCCGCGGCGGAGTTGCGCGCCTCAGCCGAGCGCTCCAGGATCCCGTAGGCTTCCGCCTGCACCGCATAGAGCGACGCGAGCTGCTCCGCCCTGCCCAGCGAAGCGCCGGGTTCTTGACGCACGGCGTTCCTGCGCAGCGTCGAGGCGGCTTCCCGGCTCACGGCGTCCATTCGGTCTTCAATCTGCGTGAGCGCCTGCGTCGCATCTTTGGCGATCAAGCGTTGAATCTGCCGCATTTCGGGATCGGGATTGGCGATGCATCCGGCGTGTACCGCGGACGACCACGCCCCAAGCAGCACGGCGGCCGGCCAGATTAGGAGCCATGCCGTTTGCCTTGAGCGTCGGCCACGTTCCCATAGTATGCGCATGATGACGCCAAGCTACTTTACCTTCCCGGGGCACGTCCCCCCACGCGGTCACGGTTTTCGAATTCCGTTGGCCGGACGGGCCCACACCTTGATCGCTGTGGCAACTTTTTGGCGTCCAAGGCATAGTGGCCGCCTAAGAACAGCAAGATTCCTTGGACGTAGGGGTAAATATCTTATGTCGTCAGGTTTCCTCGACCGGGAAAGCACGATTGCGCCTCCCGGATACAACCGGTTCCTGTTCCCCCCCGCCGCGCTGGCGGTGCACCTGTGCATCGGCCAGGCCTATGCCTTTTCCACATTCAATCTGCCCCTGACCAAGCTGCTGGGCATCACCCACTCCGCGCCGTCCGACTGGAAATTGACGGACATTGGTTGGACGTTTTCGATCGCCATCGTCTTCCTCGGCCTGTCCGCCGCCGTCTTCGGAAGCTGGGTCGAGCGGGTCGGTCCGCGCAAATCCATGTTCACCTCCGCCCTGTGCTTCGGCGGCGGCTTCATCGTCTCGGCGGTCGGTATCCATTTTCATGCGATTTGGCTCCTCTACCTGGGCTATGGCGTCCTGGGAGGGTGCGGATTGGGCATCGGTTATATCTCACCGGTCTCGACGCTCATCAAGTGGTTTCCGGACCGCCCCGGCATGGCGACGGGAATGGCCATCATGGGCTTCGGCGGCGGCGCGTTGATCGCGGCGCCGTTGTCGATCCTGCTGATGGATCACTTCAAGTCGCCGACATCGACGGGAGTTCTGGAAAGCTTCGTCACCATGGGCGTGATCTATTTCATGTTCATGATGATCGGCGTGCTCGTCGCGCGCGTGCCCGCGGCGGACTGGAGGCCGGCCGGATGGATCGAGTCCGCGCACCGGAAACCCTTGGTGACAAACGCCAATGTGGCCGTGGATATGGCCTGGCGGACGCCGCAGTTCTGGCTGCTGTGGGGCGTGTTGTGCATGAACGTCACGGCGGGAATCGGGGTGTTGGGTCAAGCCTCACCGATGATCCAGGAAATCTTTTCCGGAAAAGTCACGCCGTCCGCCGCCGCCGGGTTCGTCGGTCTATTGAGCTTGTTCAACATGGGCGGCCGGATTGTCTGGGCGAGCGCGTCCGACTACCTGGGCAGGCGCTATACGTACATGGTGTTTTTTCTGCTCGGCATCGCGCTATATTCGCTGGTGCCCTGGTTCGGCCACTTGGGTTCCAGAGCCCTGTTCGTTGCCGCCTTCGCCGTCATCCTGTCGATGTATGGCGGCGGCTTCGCGACCATTCCGGCCTATTTGCGCGATGTGTTTGGCACGATGAACGTCGGCGCCATTCACGGGCGCCTGTTGACGGCGTGGTCGGTGGCGGGCGTGCTCGGGCCGGTTCTCGTGAACTACATCCGGCAGTTCCAAATCGACCACGGCGTACCAAAGGCTCAGGCCTACTCGATCACCATGTACATCATGTGCGCGCTTCTGCTGGTGGGATTTCTATGCAATTTCGCCATGCGTCCCGTGAACGAGAAATACCATTACCGCGGCCGGGAGCCGGCTTCGACGCCGGCCAAGTGAGGACAATTCAATGAAAGTCCGCTTCATCGTGCTGTGGGCCGCCGTTCTCATCCCGCTCGCGTGGGGCGTGATGAAGACGCTGCAAAACGCCCTCAAGTTATTCAATTGACCATGGAGTACTCGCGGCTATGAACATGCATATGAATCTCAGCATCGCCCCGCTCGTCGCCCTGCTCGCCGGCATTCTCATCCTGGTCATGCCGCGCCTGTTGAACTACATCGTGGCGCTCTACTTGATCATTACCGGGCTACTGGGCCTGTTCGGCGGCACGGGCTCGATGCACCTTCACTAAGTCGGCAGGATGCCGAGTGACTAGCGCTCCACGGCCTCGCGCAGGGCTCGGTCCAATTCGTTGATGTCGTAGGGTTTGCGAAGCACGCCGATATTCTCATCCTGCGCGCTGTCGATGACGGCCCCGGCATAACCCGACGTCAACAACACGGGCAGGCCCGGCCGGCGCAACTTGAGTTCCTTGACCAGGCCGAGCCCATTCATGGCGCCCGGCATCATGATGTCCGAGAGAACGAGGTCGACCTGGCGTTCGTTCGCCAGCGCGCCGAGCGCACTCTCGGCGCTCGCGGTCCGGGTCACGCGATAGCCCAATTCCTGCAGCATCTCGGTGACCAGGGTGGCCACCTCGTCATCGTCCTCGACCAGCAGAACCGACCCCACGAGAGCGGGGCGCCTTGCACCGCCGGCATCACCCGCCGCAACGGATTTCAAATGCATCGGCAACTCATCCGTACGAGGTAGAAATAGGGTCACCGTGGTGCCGCGCCCAATCGTGCTGGCTACCCGGACGGCGCCGCCCGACTGCTGCGCAAATCCATAGACCTGCGGTAGTCCCAAGCCGGATCCCTCGCCGATCTTCTTCGTGGTGAAGAAGGGTTCGAAGATGCGCGTGAGCACGTCTGCCGACATTCCCGTACCGCTATCCTCGACGGTGACGACCACGAAATCGCCCGAAAGCTCTCCGTCGCGAACCGCGGGAGCATTTTTCGCGCGTATGGTGATGATACCGCCGTTCGGCATTGCGTCCCGGGCATTGACGCACAAATTTAACAGGACGAGTTCCAATTCGGCGCGATCCACTTTGATCGGCCACAGCGGATCGCCGCCCGGTGCATCGCTGAGTTCCGTTTTTACCTGCACGTCGCCGCGAAGCGTGCGATCGAGCAGATCGCGCATGCCGTCGATCTGCCGGCGCAGGTCGAGAGGCTCCGGCTTCAGCGGCTGGCGCCGTGCAAAGGCCAGCAGCTGGCGGCTCAACGAGGCACCCCGTTCTGCCGCCTGGCGCATTCCGGCGATGATGCGCTCGCGGCGGTGCGCATCGGTGCATCGCTCGATCAGACTCAAGCCTCCGGAGATGACCATCAGCAGATTGTTGAAGTCGTGCGCGACGCCCCCCGTCAATTGGCCGAGCGCATCGATTTTTTGCACCTGCCGCAGATGTGCCTCCGCTTCCGCGCGCTCGGCCAGGGCTTCAGCCACGCGCCGTTCCAGGCTCTCGTTGAGTTCGAGAAGCCTCTCCTCCGCTGCTTTGCGAGCCGTGATGTCGATGGCAGTGCCGAGGACGCGCACACAGCGGTCACCCTTGAAAAGTGCCCGTCCCTTCGCCGCTACCCACCGGACGACGCCGTCCTCCTTTCCGACGGTGCGATATTCGACGTCGTAAAGCGCGCGCCGAGCGGGGTCGAGCGCCGCGGTGTAGGCTGCAACCGTGGCCTCCCGATCATCGGGATGAAGCCCGTGGTGGTAGTCGGCCATGGAAACTGGAACATGCGCGGATATGCCAAACATGGCCTTGACGCGGGCCGGCCAGTACAGAGTGCCGCTGGCGACATCGAGATCCCACAAGCCCACCTCGGCGGCTTCGGTCGCGAGCCGCAACTGCTCCTCGCTTTCACTGAGCGCCCGAGTGGCCGCTCTCTGATCCGTCACATCGATGCACGAGCCGATGAAGCCCACGAATACCCCACCGGCGAAGCGCGGGACCCCCGTGGCGTCCAGCACGCGCCATTGACCATCGTGGCGCCGGCGGCGATATTCCGTGCGGTACGACTGATGACGGTCGAATGCGTCGCTATAAACCGCAACGCAGTCGTCGATGTCCTCGGGATGAACGCCGTCCACCCACCCGGCGCCCATGTCCTGCGCCATCGAACGTCCGGTGAACTCGAGCCACCGCTTGTTGAACCAGATGCATTTTTTGCTGATGTCGGAAATCCAGATGAGCACGGGGGCCGCGTCCGCAACCTCCAGAAAGCGCGCCTCGCTTTCGCGCAACGCCGCTTCCGTCAACACGCGGCTGGTGACGTCGGTTCCTTGCACCAGGATACCGGTCACGGCACCCGCGCCGTCTTTGATGGGCTGATAGACGAAGTCGATATATCGTTCCTTGGTCGGGCCGCCGGCGGCATCCTCGCCGGAGAATTTGACGCCGTTGGCGATGCGCGTCTCGCCGCTGCGATGGACCTGGTTCAGCAGCTCGATCTGGCCCTCCGCGGCCGCAAAAGGCAGAGCTTCGACGACGGTGCGCCCTACCACGTCCCGTTGCCCCAGCAGCCGAACGATGCCAGGGTTTGCCAGTTCGATTCGATGTTCGGCCCCGCGCAGCAAGGCCGTGAAGCTCGGCGTCTGTTCGAACAACTCCGTCAGCCGTTCGCGCTCTTCGGCGATGCGTCGAGCCCCCTCCACCTGCTCCGTGGTCTCGCTGCAGATCACCAGGACGCCGCCGACGCCGGCGGCGGCGCTCTCGTCGTTGATGGGACTGTAGCTGTAGGTCCAATAGACATTGTCGAGTCGGCCGTCGCGCGTGATGGGTATCAGCGCATTTTTTTGCCAGGTCGCTCCGCCGCCGGCCATGACCACGGCAATCTGCGGCCCTATGACGGCCCAGATCTCCTCCCAGACCTCACGCGCCGGACGGCCGAGCGATGCGGGGTGGCGCTCCGAGCCGATCAACCCGCGATAGGAATCGTTGTAGAAGCAGAGAAGTTCCGGGCCCCACCAGATGTACATGGGGTGGACGGTATTGAGGAGCAGGCGCACCGTGGTACGCAGCGGGTGCGGCCAGGTCTCAGGCGCACCGAGACTCGTCGTCGTCCAGTCGTGCGCGCGCATGAGGGCGCCCATTTCTCCACCGCCCTGGATGAACTCGGGTGACATAGGTCCCTGTGCTTGCGGCTAGCCGTCGCGCCTCGTCACGAGCGGGCGGCGTGCGAACAGACCAAAGGCGAGAATGCCGAAATAACAGATGGCAGGCACGCTGAGCGACGTCTTCAGGCCCCAGAGATCCGCGGCAGTGCCGGTCACCAGGGGTACGATGGCACCGCCCACGATGGCCATGCAGATGACGCCGGAACCTTCGGCCGCGCGAGTTCCCAGACCCTCGCTCGCCAGCGTGAAAATAGTCGGGAACATGATGGAATTGAAGAGCCCGATCGACAACAGCGCCCACCCCGAAGCGGTTCCGCTCGAGAGCGCCGAAAAAGTCAGCAATGCGATGACGACGGCCGCCACGCAGGCAAGCACCTTGCCGGGCGCGAACAAGCGCAGCACATAGGCGCCAATGAACCTGCCCACCATGGCACCGCCCCAGTAGAACGGCACGTGCTTCCCCGCCTCCTCGGCCGCCACGCCGAACACGGAACTCTGCATCAGGTAGCTCACGATCAGCGAGCCGATGGCGACTTCGCCGCCGACGTAGAGAAAAATGCACAGCGTGCCGAAGGCGAAGCGCGGCCGGGTCAACAGGTTGAACGCCCGAAGGATGGGCGTTGCGGGCGCAGGCGTCTCGACCAAGGCCTTCCTGCGCAACCAGACGACCGCCGCGAGCACCAGCAGAGCGATTGCCAGACCGAGATAGGTGTGAACGATCACCCGCGTTTCGACGCCGCGAAACGCATCGAGCGCCTCTCCGGAAAGCTTCGCCGGATCCACGGTTGCCAGCGAGCCGAGAATCAGCATCGATCCGACGTACGGGAAAATCGTAGTGCCCAAGGAGTTGAATGCCTGCGCGAACGTCAGGCGGCTGCTCGCCGTGGCCGCACGCCCCAGCATCGAGATCAGCGGATTGGCCACCACCTGCACGGTGGTGATGCCGACCGCCAGCACGAACAAGGCGAAGAGGAACAGCACGAAGATTCCCTTCGACGACGCAGGCACGAAGAGTAGGCAACCCGCGGTCATCGTCAAGAGCCCGACGGATGCCGACCGCATGTACCCGATGCGGCGGACCAATGCGGCCGCCGGTATGGATACGATGAAGTAAGCGGCAAAAAATGCCGACTGCACCAGCATCACTTCGGCGTAGGAGAGCGTGAACAGCGCCTTGAGCTTGGGAATCAGTACATCGTTCAAGCTGGTGATGCCGCCGAACGCGAAGAACAGCGCGAACACGAAAGCCTGAAGATGGCCCGTATAGCGCGCCGTCGAGTCAGCGCTGTCATCCGTAGATCTCGTCAATGTGCCCGTATCGAATGCCATGTTTTTATCTCGCTCCCTGTTTAAGCAGATCGACCCTTCGCAGCGTACCAGCGATATCCCGGTTGCGCTCCCCCGGCCGCTTAGGCGAAAGGATTCTGGCGCAGGATGGTCTGGTCCCGATCGGGGCCGGTGGAGATGATGGTGATCGGTATGCCCACCAGCGCCTGAAGGCGCTCGAGATAGGTGCGGGCATTGGCCGGCAGTTCCTCGTATCGCGTAACGCCAACGGTGCTCTCCTTCCAGCCCGGATGCTCTTCGTACACCGCCTGGGCGGACCCGAAATGTTCGGACAGCAGCGGCGGAGTGAGCACGGTCTGGCCATCTATCTTATAACCCACACAGACCTGGATGGTGTCCAACCCGTCCAGCACGTCGAGCTTCGTGACGCACAACGAGGAACAGCTGCTGTGCACGATCGAGCGCCGCAGAGCGACGGCATCGAACCAGCCGCAGCGCCGTCGGCGGCCCGTGACCGAGCCGAATTCGTGGCCGACCCGGGACAGGTGTTCGCCGAACTCATCGAACAACTCCGTCGGAAACGGCCCCGCACCGACGCGGGTGGCATAGGCTTTGACGATGCCCAACACTTCGTGCAAGCGCCGCGGGCCGATGCCGGTGCCTGCAGCCGCTCCGCCGGCGGTGGTGGTCGATGACGTGACGAAGGGATACGTCCCCAGATCCACGTCCAGCATGGCGCCCTGCGCGCCCTCGAACAGGACGTTGTGGCCGTCGATGAAGAGCTGCTCGAGAATTCCCGTCACGTCCGCCACCAGCGGTTTCAAGCGCTCGCCCAGTTCGAGATTCGATTCGAGCACCGATTGAAAATCGATGGCCGCGGCCTGGAAATAGCGCTGCAGGATAAAATTATGGTAATCGAGGACCTCGCCCAGCTTGGCGGCGAAGCGTTCGCGGTGGAACAAATCGGCGACCCGCAGTGCGCGCCGCGCGACCTTGTCTTCGTAGGCAGGACCGATGCCCCGGCCGGTGGTGCCGATGGCGTTCGCGCCCTGGGCCTTTTCACGGGCGCGGTCGAGCGCGACATGGGACGCGAGGATCAACGGGCAGGAGGGGCTTACCTTCAGGCGCTCGAATACCGCTATTCCCTCGCGGATCAGGGTCTCCGCCTCCTTGAACAACGCTTCCAGCGACAGCACCACGCCGTTGCCGATGAGGCATTGGACGCGGGGATGCAGGATTCCGGAGGGGATGAGCGAGAGAATGGTCTTCTTACCGCCGATCACCAGCGTATGCCCCGCGTTATGTCCGCCCTGGAAGCGCGCCACGGCCTGTACGTGATCCGTCAGCAGGTCGACGATCTTGCCCTTGCCTTCGTCGCCCCACTGCAATCCGATCACTACCAGGTTCTTACCCATTGCGCGCCATCCACAGCAGGGCAAGGCCGGCCACCATGCTGATCAATCCGCCCCAGCGCAGCTGTTTGGTCTCGGTCTGCGCCAATTTGGCCATCAAGCGCTGCGCGGCGCCCGGATTCAGGAACGGCAGAACGCCTTCCAGAACCAGGTACAGCGCAAAGGCGCCTCCCAAATACCGCGCCAACTCACTCCATCCGATGTCCATGGTCGGCCTGCCCGTTAGCGCTGCGGCTGGGGTTGTTTGAAATATTTGAAGTACGCGCTGTCCGGAGCGATGACGAGCACATCGCCCTGGGTTCCGATGGATTCGCGATAGGACTGCATGCTGCGGTAGAAGCTGTAGAACTCCGCATTCTTGGAGTACGACTTGGCATACACCTCGCTCGCCGAAGCATCCCCCTGGCCGCGCGTCTGCGCCGCCTGGCGCGCCGCATCGGCCAGGATCTCGGTCTGCTGTTTGTTCGCTTCGGCGCGGGTGCGTTCCGAGGTCTCGATGCCTTCGGCGCGCAACTTTGCGGCCTGCGCCTTGAAAGTGGCGCGCATGCGATCGAACACCGAATCGCGCACCTGTTGCGGCAGATCGATCTTGGTGATGCGCACATCGACCAGCTGCACGCCCAGCTGCTCGGCCGCGGGCCGCGCGTTCTTCATCATGGCATCGGTGAATTCCGCCCGTTCGGCGGTGATCACCTGTTGCAAGGAACGCTGCGTCACTACGCTCTTGATGCTGTCCTTGATGGTTTCACCCAGCCTGGCGTTGGCCACCTCTTCGGTGCCCCCGGTGGATTCGTAAAAGCGGCGCAAATTGCTGATTCGCCACTTCACGTAGAAGTCGACGTTGAGCTGTTCCTGCTCCCGTGTCAGGAAACGCTCCGCCGGGTACAGCTGGGTGATGATTCGTTTGTCGAACAGCCTCACTTCGTGGACCAGCGGGATCCGGAAGTGCAGCCCCGGCTGGAGGTTCGAGTCGACGATCTCGCCGCCGATCGACTTGATGGCGAGCCGGCCTTCGGTCACCGTGAACACGCTGGCGCGAATCAAAAGGATCGCCACGACCAGCCCCAGCAGAATATACAACGCGCGATTCTGCATCATCGCACTCCGCGCGCGCGCGCCGGATCCTCGATGGGAGTCACCTGCACTTCCGGCACCCGCGCAGGCGCCACCGTCATGGTGTCGTTCGGCATGCTGATGGATTGCGGCCCCGGCGCGACCAATTTATCGAGCGGCAGGTACATCATGCTGTTGTTGTTCTTGGTGTCGACGATGACCTTGCGCGAATTCTTGTACACGTTGCCCATGGTGTCGAGGTACATGCGCTCGCGCGTCACGGCCGGCGAATGCTCGTACTGTTCCAGCACCTGGTCGAAGCGGGAAGTTTCGCCCTTCGCCACCGCGAGCACCTGCAGCTGATACGCCTGGGCATCCTGCAGTTGCTTGGCGGCTTCGCCCCGGGCCCGCGGCAACACGTCGTTGCGGTACAGTTCCGCTTCCTGCTGGTAGCGCTGCCGGTCCTTGTCCGCTTTGATCGCATCGCGTTGCGCGTCCTGAACCGCCTCAGGAACGTTCACGTCGGTGAGGTTGACGGAAAGGATGTGGATGCCCATGTCGTACGCATCCAGCGTGCGCTGTAGCAACACCCGCGCACGATCCGTGATGGACGGATCGAAGGCCAGCGCCTTGTCGAGCGATGCCCGCCCCACGGCCTCGCGCATGGCGCTCTCGCTGACCTGACTCAGGGTTTCCTCGACATCGCGAACCTTGAACAACAGCTTGAGCGGATCGGGCTGTATGTATTGCACGGCCGACTTCACTTCGACCAGGTTGGTGTCGGCGGTCAGCATGCTGGCGTCATCGGTGACGCTGTACTGGCGCGACACATTGACGGTGATCTTGCGCTCGATCGGCCACGGAAGATGCCAGTTGTAGCCCGGGCCGGTCGTCTGCTCGTACTTGCCGAAACGCAGGATGATCGCCCGCTCCTGCGCATCGACGCGATAAATGCCGCTGCCGATCCAGACGGCCCCGATCAGAACCAGCGCGCTGCCGAGTCCCCGGTTGAAGTTCGCCGAGCTCGGGCCGCCGCCGACCCCGCCGCCGCCGCGTCCGAACAGCGCCGATAGACGGCGCTGCAGGTTGCGCAACACGTCGTCCAAGTCGTTTTGCGCCTGTTGAGGGCGATTCCACGGGTTGCGTTTCTCGCCGCCGGGTTCGTTCCAAGCCATGCGTCATGCCTAATTTTGGGTTGCAGTCAGGTTGTTCGTTTGCAAGCAGCCGGGCATTCTAACAGCCGACCCGGTAGTCACAAGGCCCGGACCTTGTCTGAGGGTCCGAGCCTATGCCACGCGTTGTTCGCGGCTTGTATTGCTATTATCCACCAAGTTGACTCCCCGACTGCCCAGCAGTTTCGCTACTTCGGTCAAATCCAGCTCGACGATGAGCTCCCAACTGCCATCGTCGCACTGCCGTTCCGCGCGAACCGCGTTGCGGCGGTACAGGTCCGACCGGATGGCAGCCGCCGGCAGGTCGAGGTGCACCGTGCGGCGCACCTGATTCGGTCGGACGGCATGCGTCAGGGCGTCGCGCAGGATATCGAGCCCGGCGCCCGTGGCCGCGGAAACCCAGGCCTGTGAAGCGATCCCGTCAGCGCCCACGACAACCCGCGGCGCAGCGGATCCCGCCTCCGCTTCCATCAAATCCACCTTATTGAACACCAGCAGCTCGCGGATATCCCCGGCGCCGATGCTCTTCAACACCTCTCGAACCTGGCCGATGCGCTCATCGCGCAATGGATCGCTGGCGTCCACGACATGCAGCAAAAGGTCAGCTTCTCGCGCCTCTTGCAGGGTCGATCGAAACGCCGCCACCAGTTCGTGGGGCAGCGCTCTGACGAATCCCACGGTATCCGCCAGAACCACTTCGCCCACTCCGGTGAGCTTCACTTGCCGAACCGTGGGATCCAACGTCGCAAACAACTGGTCGGCCACATAGGTCGCCGAGCCGGTCAACGCATTGAACAGAGTCGACTTGCCGGCGTTCGTATAGCCCACCAACGCCACGGTCGGCACCGGAACCTCGCGCCGCACGTGACGGCTGGTGTCCCG
>Ga0209006_10002373_pt1 | contig 17193 bp, 13 predicted proteins | sample JacPin_JW_Ref_O2_FD_188567 | JGI IMG/M metagenome (GOLD analysis project Ga0209006, IMG submission 188567) | Forest soil microbial communities from Algoma, Ontario, Canada - Jack Pine, Ontario site 1_JW_Ref_O2 (SPAdes) (version 2) | ecosystem: Environmental > Terrestrial > Soil > Boreal... | reverse complement strand
AGGAAGTAGAAGCGGTGCGCGAGTCGAAAAAGCTCGAGTCGAGAACGAAGGAAATTTCCGCCATGGCAGAGGCGAAGGTTCAGGCTCGCCGAGCTGCAAAGAAAAAGCGATCTTCCCCTACCCGATAACGCAACTTCGCAAAAAGCTGTCACCACCCGAAACGTCCGCATGAAGCGCATTCTTCTCTCTTGGAGCAGCGGCAAAGATAGCGCGTGGAGTCTTCATGTTCTCCGCCAACGCGGCGAGTACGAGGTCGTGGGTCTGCTGACCACGTTCAACGACGACGCCGGGCGCGTTGCCATGCACGGTGTGCGGCGCGAGTTGGTTGTGCGGCAAGCGAACGCCACCCGGCTTCCGCTCTGGGCGGTTCCGCTGCCTTGGCCGTGCTCCAACGAGCGCTACGAATCATCGATGGCGGAAACCTGTGCCAAAGCTGTTTCCGAAGGGATCGCGGGAGTGGCCTTCGGCGACCTGTTTCTTGAGGACGTCCGCTCCTATCGCGAAAAACAAATGGCGCGCACCGGGCTTACCCCGATATTCCCCTTGTGGGGTCTGCCGACGCGGACGTTGGCGGAAGAGATGATTGCAGCTGGAGTGCAGGCTAAGTTGACTTGTGTCGATACCACGAAACTTGAGCCATCCTTTGTCGGCCGCGAGTTTGACCGGACGCTGCTTTCGTCTCTGCCGGACGGAGTGGATCCCTGCGGAGAGCGCGGCGAGTTTCATTCGTTTGTGTACGCAGGACCGATGTTGAAGGTTGCGGTGCCACTTGCCGCGGGCGTCAAGGTGGTTTGCGATCCATTTGTTTTTATGGATTTTATCCCAGCCTGAGAAGGTCGCTGAGGGTGCGGTTATCGTCCGGCGGCAGCTGCGTGGGCCTTGCTGGGCTCGCGGGCGGCTACATTAAGTTCCTTTTCTAACGAAGAAAAGCGCTGAAAGACTTCGTGTAGCCGTAGCGCCATGTTGCGGATGGCATCGGCTTGGATTTGAACGGTCGCGGACATTCCCGCCTCGTAAACCAATAACTCGGCATTGCCGAGCACAGTGGTCAGTGCGTTATTTATGTTAGAGCGCATCTCGATCATGTAGCGGCCCAAGGCGGCCTCCGCCTGGGCTGCGGCGCCGAGTCTTTCGGCTTCGCGGGCGCGGGACTCAGCGTCGACTCGGCGTAAGATTTCCCGGCCTAGAAGTCCGGTAATGGCAGGCCAAAGTTCGGATTCGCGGCGCAAGTCTATCACCGGGCCCTGAATGTTGTAGAAGTCGAGCGAAGGATCGGTGTGAATCACGATGGCAGGCTTGCCGGCGGCGGCAAGCGAGTGCCGTAACTGTTTGTTGAGGCGCTTGTTTAGACGCTGGTGGCTGGCGCTTCCGGGTAAGTCGAGGTCGGTTTTACTTTTTTTGGGGCCGGAGTTTTCGGCGGAGGAGGAAATCCTGTCCACGGAGGAGGCGTCAGCAATTGCCAGATCGAAGTTGCTGCCTTTAAGATCGCGGGAAAAGCCTTCGTCGAGGACGACAAATTCCGGGCTGTCACCGTGAGGCGTGGGTTCCTGCGGCCAATTCGCCTTGATCTCGCGCGAAAACGCGGGATCGCTGGCGAGAATAAGAACGGTTGGGCGATTAGTGGTCATGCTTGGCGACGTTGATTTTGTTTACGGTTTCGGAATTAGCCGCTTAACGTGCGGTTCAGGCGACCCCCTAAACTGCGGTTTTGGGAGAAAGATTATTTCGGCCTTCCCGCAGCTGTCCCGGGGGCGGAGGCTCCCTTGGCCAACGGCGTTTTACGGCCGCCATTCTGGAGTGCGTCGTCTACCGCCGCTCGCAGGTCGACCAACATGCGCAACGGCTGTCCGGAAGAATATTCGGCGTGGAACATAACCTTCCACGACTGGCAAATCATCCGCAGACGGGAGATGGGTTCATCGGCGGAAAATTGGGCGCGGCGACAATCGATGGTCTCGATCTTGCGCCGCTCTAGATCACGGAGGCCGTCCTGGATCGCATTGAGATCGTCATGCATCAGGCGAAAGAAAATTCGCCGCACCATGAAGCTGAAACGGGCGAAGGCCACCATGGCCGCCGGTTCAAAATAGCGTGCGGCGTTTTGCGTTTTGAGTTTGCGACCCTGCTCCAGAATGCCGCTGTGCAGCAACTCGCTTAGGCGTTTGCAGCGCGCCGCGGACTGCATGACGGTTTCGAGCGAGGCCAACCAATCCGGGAGTTTGGTATCCACCGGACCGAGGACAGGCTCGAGGACCTGGGCGACATATTCGAGATCGAGATCGGTATCTTCCAGTCCCGAAGGCGCGCACAGTGAGAAATACTGGACGAGTAGGAAGTCGGTCTTGTCGCGGTCGCTGGCGGACTTCGACGCCTTCTGCATGTGATGTACCAGAAGATGCCGCAGTACAACTTCATTGGCCAGCGGAGTGGTCTGCAGGAACTGGCGCAACTGGTGCACCTGTATCTGGGAGTCGACCTGCTGGAACCAGACGTTGGCATCCTCGACCGATTCTTGCGACGGCGAAAAGGACTCGTCTACCGGGCAGGGCGCGGCATCGATGACAAATTCGCGCACCAGAGCTGAATAGATTGCCTGCAAGGCGATGAGCGTAACTCCCTGCTCTTCAAACGACATTGGGGTGGAAGCGGTCATGATTTCACAATCCAGTTGGGAACGTGTTGTAGGAAACGGACGGCAACTACCGTCCTTTCCATGTGATATTGAACGGCAATGACGGAGGCTTCGGCATGGAGAGTGCCGTCTTTGCTTTCGACGACGACGTGATCGGCGAATTCCAGCGGACGGTTGACCACGAACAGAACCTCGCGCGAGGTGCCGAATTCGATGACGGTTTCCTGTAGAAAAACGCTATCGATTTTCTTCTTCCTATGAGAATCCAGCTGGTGCGCAGTTTGATGTTCCGATGGATGAGTCCCGCTGCCATTGCCGTTCGAACTGCCGTCGCCATTGTTGTTGGCGCGGCTGAGCTTGATGGGAATACGCACCGGCGTCGCTTCCGGAAAGAAGCGTGCCAGACGGCTGACAATCTCTTGTTCAAGCGCTCGAGCAGTTGCCTGGTTGGGCACGGTAAACCTCAACTCCGAAGCTTGCAGCAGACGAGTCCCCCCTCTTCCTGGTTTAAAAGAGCACTTGGGAGACTTGATCTGCGTTATCGGGATTTTGTGGTGCATCCACTACGCCAAAAACTTGAAGGTCATGGTCTTAAGAGCAAGTGCAAGAATGGATAGGAGTTAGCGCACATCGGCGTGGTTTTTGCGAGGATCGCCATTCGATCACTGGCTAACTTTGTCTCAGAATGACACGGATGTCTCAGATCGGGGCGCGGGAATGGGAGGGTGGACCGAGGTGCGCTACCCCTTGATAACCAGGGGGCGGCTGTCGCCAGGAAATGCTAAGCCCTTACTGCAGGGTGGGGGATTGCTCGGAATTTTCTCTGGACCCTATGTTGTAGCGCTTCAGTTTGCGGTAGAGCGTGGCTCGGCTTATGCCCAGCATTTTGCCGGCGAGCACTTTGTCCCCTTTAACCTGAGAGAAGACCCGTTCGATGGTGGCGCGTTCTATATCTTCCAGATCGGTGGCTCGAAGGTCGGGGCGTGCGGAGAATGCTGGCGTTTCGGGTGTCTCGTCCTGGGGATGGGCGTGGGCAATCGATGCCGGCAGATCGTTGACCTCGATAATTTTCTGATCGCCGAGCGCCACGGCACGCTCCAGGCAATTTTCTAATTCGCGGACGTTGCCGGGCCAGTCATAGGACAGCAGCGCCTTCATGGCATTGCTTGAAAGCTGGACGCCTCGTCCGGGAGCGAGACGCTCGAGGAAAAACGCGGCGAGAATTGGAATGTCGGAACGGCGTTCGCGCAGCGGAGGCAAGGAAATCGTGACTACGTTAAGGCGAAAGTAGAGATCTTTGCGAAAAGTTCCTCTCTGGTATTCGGCGTCGAGATCGCGATTGGTGGCGGCCATGATGCGCACATCGACTTTTACTTTCTGATTGCTGCCCACGGGGCGCACTTCCTTTTCCTGAAGAAAGCGCAGGAGCTTGGCTTGCATTTCGAGCGGAAGTTCGCCGACCTCATCGAGAAAGATTGTTCCTGTATCGGCGGATTGCAGCAGGCCTTGCTTGGATCGAAGCGCTCCGGTGAATGCTCCTTTTTCGTAGCCGAAGAGTTCGCTTTCAATCAGCGTTGGGACCAGCGATCCGCAATCTACGGCAACAAATGGGCGGCTGGCCATGCTGCCGCGAAAATGGAGCGCGCGGGCCACCAGTTCCTTGCCGGTTCCACTTTCCCCAGAAATCAGCACCGGAGTGCTGGTGTCTTTGAGCCGTGAAATCAGGCGCAGCACATTTTGTATTCCGGTCGAATTGCCGATGATGCCGTGGAGCGAGGTTTCGGTTTCAGATCGCTCGCGGAGATAGAGATTTTCTTCGACTAGGCGCACTTTATCAGCCATTCGGCGCAAGAACAGCCGCAACTCATCAAGCGGGGCGAAAGGTTTGGAGATGTAATCGTAGGCGCCGAGTTTCATGGCCTGCACGGCGGTCTCCACCGACCCGTGGCCGGTCATGACGGCGACTTCGGTTCGCGGGTAATTGCGCTTGACCTGTTCGAGGAATTCGATGCCCGACATGCGCGGCATGACCATGTCGGTGAGCACCATATGGATAGGCTGTTCCTCGAGCAGCGTCATGGCGGCGTCGCCACTCTCTGCTTCCAGACAGTGAAAACCGAGCGACTCGCCCACGGTAATGCACAAGCGACGGATGGTCTGCTCGTCGTCGACAATCAGCAATCGAATTCGGAAATCTTGACTCATAGCCATGGTGTCGTTGAGTGATCAGGTCGTAGTATGGCGCCGATTAGCTTTGGCTTGGCATCTTTGGCTTAACATCTTTGCCTTAACATCTGTGGCTTACATAGAGTCTACGGAACGGCTTTGCCCAGGGTCTGCTCGATTACGGCTAGAAAGTCGTGAACCCGGAACGGCTTTTCGACACACGGCGCGCCGGTGCGCCGCAGAGTCGCGGCAGTTTCTTCATTGGCGATGTCGCCAGTGATGAACACCAACCGACGGGCCAATTGGGGTTTGTTCACGGCGATCCAGGCATAGACCTGCGCGCCGTCGACACCGCCGGGAGTGCGCATATCGGAAACAACTCCATGAAAATCGCGTCCGGCGAGTAGGCCCAGGGCATCGGCCCCCGATTCCGTGGAGACAACGCTGTAGCCGTGGCCTTCGAGAACGGCTCGGACCAGAGCCATGACGGCCGGTTCGTCTTCGATGAGCAGAACTGGCACGGTCGTGGATTTCGTTTCTGCGGTCATTTCAGGCTTCGCCTCTAACTTTGTTCCCCACTCTGTCATTTTGGTTGCACTCCTGCGACTGCCCCGAACGACGATGTCTGAGCCGCGATGGGGAGCCGGACGGTAAAAGTCGCCCCTTCAGAATCCGGGTTGTTGTCGCAAAGAATCTCTCCGCCGTGTTCGCGGACGATGCCGTAACAAATGCTGAGACCCAAGCCCGTACCCTTACCAACATCTTTGGTGGTGAAAAATGGATTGAAAATAATAGTCGGGTCGGGAACGCCAGGCCCATTATCGCGAAAAGAGATATCGACGAACGCACCGACCTTGCCGCTCCTAATCTCGATGCGAGCCGGCCTGGTGGTTTCGCGAACGGCGTCATAGGCATTGTTCAAAATGTTGAGAAATACCTGTTGCAGTTGGTGAGAATCTCCCACCACCTGGGGCAACGACTCGTCAAGAAACTCGATCACTTGAATGCCGTGGCTAATGAAGTCGTAAGAGCGCAGGTGCACGGTGCGCTGCAGAATGGAATTGAGCTGCACGGGTTGGCGTTGCGGCGGCATCTGGCGGGCAAAGCTGAGCAGATTCTGGACAATCTGTTTGGTGCGTTGGGCTTCCTGCAAAATGACGCGAAGATCGCGGCGGGCACTTTCGGGGAGCTCAGGATTTTCCATCAGGAGATCGGTGAATCCGAGAATCGCGGTGAGCGGATTGTTGACCTCGTGGGCAACTCCGGAAACCAGTTGTCCGACAGCAGCCATTTTTTCCGCGTGCATCAGTTTGGATCGCAGCATGGCGGAATCGGTGACATCCGTCATGACGACGACGATGCTGCTGACTCGACCATCTTCTCCACTGATGGGGCTGAGATTCAGCGAAAATTGAGCGCTGACGCCATCGCCCCGCACCAACGGCATGTCGAAGTTGTCGATCTGCTGCCCGCGAGCCACGGCTGCCAGCGCTTCGCGCAAAGCGGCGCGGCGCGGGGCCGCACAAAGATCGGGAAAGGGGTGGGACAGAATCTGATTCTGCTGGAAGCCCAGGCCGCTCCAGCGGCGGTTCGCGTAGCTGATCATGCCTTCCGTGTCAGTGACGAGGATCAGGCTTTGCGTGTGATTGAGTATCTTGCCGGAAAAATCGCGCTCTTTCTGAAGTTCGGTTTGCGACTGGTGAAGCACGCTGACGTCGAGGATCAGGCCGCGATGCTGCACGACGTTTCCCGAGGCGTCACGCATGGCATGGCAGTTCATGAAAACGTGAACCGGCGATCCATCTTTCCGCCGTAGAACTTCTTCGTGATTGCGCATTTCGCCGGTGTGCTTGAGCCGTTCGGTTAGTTCATGCCGCCTTTGCGGAGAAAAATACACTTGGGTTGGAATATCGAGCTGAAGGAGTTCATCGCGCGTGCTGTAACCGAGGATGCGGACCAAGGCATCATTCACTTCGATGAAGCGGCCTTGCGGTGAAGAAACGTAGATGCCCTCCTGAATATTGTCGAAGAGTTCACGATAACGGCGCTCGGCTTCGCGACGGTCGGTGATGTCCTTAAGCACGTGCACGGTCTGCCACTGCGCGCTGCTCGCGGCATGAATGCGGGAAGTGGAAATCAGGTAGGTGCGTTCGAGGACGGGATGCACATATTCGTCAAGTCCTTCGCCGCCGCGGCAGAAAGGGCAGGAGTGCGGTGACGCCCCGGTGGTAAGGGCGTCGAGCGCGCGCATGTTGATGCCAATCAACTGGTCTGGCGCGATACCGACGAAATCCGCCAGAGAGCGGTTGACGCGGAGAATATTGTGATGCTCGTCGTGGACGACGATGAAATCGCTGATGGCGTCGAATACTTCGAGCCAGTGTCGATTGGCGTGCTGCATCCGCGTAAAAAGGCAAGCATTTTCGAGGGCGATACTGGCGTGTCCGGCGATGGCTCGCAGCAATTGATGATCTTCAACGGCGGGGGGAGCGCCGCGATCGGCGAGGCAGAGAATGCCGACCAGTTCGCCGGACGACCCGGCGAGCCGCACCAGCGTGCAGTCGGTCCATTCCAACGTTGAAGCTAGAGCCACTCCCAACAGATCGCTGGCGCTCACGAACACGACTTCGAGGGGATATTTCGGGAGCGCGGAACTGAGAGCCTGACCAAAACGACGGAGAAGCGATTTGTCGTTGATTTCCTCCGCAACGGGTTCTAACGCGCCCGAAATGATGACCGTTTCCATCTCCTGGGTTTGGAAAAGACTGAGCGCAACCGAGCGCGCCCCCAGCAGTTCGGCTGCGCGCAGCGCAAAGTTATGGGTGAATTCAGGAAGATGCAAAACGTTGTTGAGTTCAAGAGCAATCGTAACCAGTGCTTCGGCGCGGCGGCGATGCTCCTCGGATTGATGCAGGTTGCGGGTAAGTTCGAGGGCGATCGCGATCTGCGCGGCTAGAGCACGGGCGCGGCGGGTGTCTTCGTCGTTAATCGGTCCGGTTTCGATGCGATCGAGCACTCCAAACATGCCGAGCACATCGCCGTTGGAACCGAGCAGGGGCACGGCGAGCAGTTGCCGGATATGAAACGCGGCCACGAAATCCAGGTTCGCCCCTGGAGTCTTGGAGGCATCTTCGGAGACGAAAACATTCTTCTGCTTGAGGGCGCGAGTGGCGACGCCGTCGTACAACGGGATGTGGACGGGACGAGGCACACCTTTTTCCACTCCCCATCGAATGTGAAAAACCTCGCCCTCGAGCAGTCCGATGAAACAGCGCTCAAAACCGAGGAAGCTGGCGGCGCGGACCACCGAGGTCTGCATGAACTCGTCCAGCTTTCCGGCCGATCCGAGTTCGAACGAAATCTCAAGAATCTCGTGCAGTTCGTGCGCTTGGGCGCGCGCCATGCCATACAGTTCGGCGTTGGCGATGGCAACTGCTCCAAACCCGGCCAGGGCCGATACCAGAGTCTTGTCTTCCTGCGTGAAAGGGTTTGTGGCGCGTGGGTAAACGAGAATCGCTCCGTAAGAACGGGAGGTACGGAAGGGCGCGGCGATAAGAACACCCGCCGGAGAATTCTCGCCGAAATGGGAAGTGCCGTCGATGCTGACTGTAATGCGCTCGCCGGCGGCGACGGCGCGAGTCGCAATCTCAAGCGACGAGCGCAACTGGTTCTGCTGGAAACGCGAACGTATGGAGAGTGCGAGGGGCGGAGATTCGGTCGACACCGCCTGCAAGTGGAATTGCTTTTCCTGTTGCACGAAGACGAGGACGGCCGGCGAATGCACCAGCACGCGCAGGCGGTCGGCAACGTTCTCCATCACCGAAGCTGTGTCGGGCAAGCCATGTAGAGCGGTGGCAACTTCAACCAGGATGCTGGCGCGCCGGTGTTCTTCGCGGGAGAGTTGGTTTAAACGAAGGGCTTCGAGCGCGGTGCCTAGCTGAGCGGCGAGGATGGTGACTCGGGCCAATGCCGAGTCGTCGAAATCACAGTCCGGCTGGTTGCGAAGATAGTTCACGGCACCCACCACATCTCCTGATACCAAAAGTGGCGCGGCCAGCGCGGCAGTGGCATGGCTGGCAACGAGCCACGGGTAGCCGGCGATATCGGCGTAATTCACGAAAAAGGGGCGGCGCTTCTGGGCTGCGTCCATGGCGAGAGACGCATCGCCAGGACTTCGGCGAGTGCCGCGAAAGGATTGGGTTTCGCCATTGTTCTTGTGGCCGTTGGATCCGGGATGCGGATCGGTGTCGGCTTCGGTGCCGATAAACTCGCCATCCGCAGAGCGGCTCCAAAAATAGGCACCGCTGGCTTGAAAAAAAGTGCGGGTCAGGGAACAGAAAGAGCGAATGAGCTGGCTGGCCTCGCTGCTCTGAAATGCCGCGCGGGACAACTCAAGTAGAAGCTTCTGGAACGACTCGTCAGACTGAGACGCGCCGCCGGCAAGCGAATTTCCGGTGGAGGTAGTCAGTGCTCACCAATCCCTAAGCTAAGCAATTGAAAACAATTGAATTATATATAAACCGTACGCTGGAATCTCAAATTGAGTCAAGAGAATATGAAGGGTGGTGCCGACATGGGAAATGGCACCAAAGTGTGTCTCAATCTGCAACCGGCAACGGTCACCACCGCCGGGATGGGCTAGAAGCTATTGATCATCATGGGACAGCATGGCGGTTGAAAATCGAAGCGCGGCTCTAGTGAAATTCCCCACTCGAGATGGGAGCGCGATTGCCAAGGAGTGTTCATTCATCGTTTTGCACGGATCACCAAAGTAATGCTCAAGAAGAACTTTCGGTATCCCCCGGCACGTTGTTCCCGGAAGATAAGCGAAAGCACCTGGGACAAGGGAGGTTCCGTGTCTTTTAAAGTTCTGAATCGCACGGTCGCGGTGGGTCTGCTGCTGCTCGGCGGATGGGTCGCGGCCAGTTCTTCGCTGGCGTGGGGCCAGCAGGAAATCACTCGTAAGGTCAAGACAAGAGTGGCTCCGGTGTATCCGGAGCTAGCGAAACGCATGAGCCTCAGTGGGGTGGTGAGGATCGAAGTAACAGTCACGTCCAAGGGGGATGTGAAGAACACAAAACTGGTCGGCGGCCATCCCTTGCTGGCTGGCGCGGCACTAGAAGCGGTGAAGAAGTGGCGTTTCGAGGCCGGCCCGGAAGAATCGGTCGGCATTGTGGAATTTCACTTCGATCCGACTCAGTAAGAAGGTGGCGTGGCGCAAAGCGCCCGCTGCGGAAGGTGGAGCATGAACATCGGTAAAAAACTTTATATAAGTTTCGGCATCATTCTGGCGACGGTGATGCTGCTGCTGGCCATCAATCTGGTCGCGGTGCAACGCGAGCATGAGACCAAAGCGGCGGCGCAACGGTCGATTGACATGACGGAGGCGACCTCGACGGTGCGCTTCCAGATGATGCAGAACCGGCTCCATTTGCAGAACTACCTGCTCAGCGGCGACACCCGCGACGTCGAAAAAATGACGGACGGCGAACATCAGTTGAGCGAAGCTCTACGCCGCGCCCAGGAACTTTCGAACTCTCCGCAACAGAAAAGCAATCTCGAAAAGGTCCAGAGCCTGGAACAGGCGTGGGGCACGGATTTCGCCAATCCGCTGGTGGACAAGCGCCGTGCCGTCGATAGTGGGAATGCGACGGTGGCGGAACTGCAGATTTTCTATCTACAAAAAGATCCGAATTCATGGGTATCGCACTCGAGCGACGTCCTGGATGAAGTGGACCGCGAAAACCACACACTGCTCGACGCCCGGCGGCACTCCGACGACCAGGCAGCTACGGGAACAATACTGGCGTCGGTGATTAGTTCCCTGTTCGCGCTGGGTTTGGGAATCATCATTGCGTACCGTACGGCGAGCGGAATCACCGGATCGCTGACCCGTTTGATCCATGTGGCCGATCAGATTGGACAATCGGGCGACCTGGAGCACAACATCGACGTCCACGGCACAGATGAAATCGGGCAACTGGCCAGGACCTTCGATTCCATGGTTAAGTATTTGAAGGAAATGGCAGCGGTTTCGGAAGCCATAGCGGGCGGAAACCTGTCGGTCGATGTGCGTCCGCGTTCCGCCAACGACACGCTGGCCAACGCCTTCACCCGCATGGTAGAAGGCTTGCGGGGATTGGTACGGAATGTGCGCGACGCGGCTTCGCAGGTGGCCACCGCTTCGACCCAGGTAGCGAGCGCCTCCGATGAATCGGCGCGCAACAGTCTGCAGACTTCATCCGCCATTGATGAAGTAACGAGCACGATGCACGAGATGAGCGTCAACGTGCAGAACATGGTGAAGAGCACGCAGACGCAGGCCTCGAGCGTCAGCGAAACTTCGGCATCCATCGATGAGATGGTGACGTCGATTCAGCGGGTCGCGGATACGGCCAAGGTTTTGCTGGATATTTCCAACCGCTCGCGTGAGGAAGTGCACAGTGGCATCGGCACCATGGAAAAAGCGACCGACGGCTTGAACCGGATCAATACGACAATCCGTTCGTCGGGCGAGATCATCGACGCGCTCGGAACGCGGGCGGACAACATCGGCAAGATTGTGGAAGTGATTGACGACCTGGCCGAACAAACGAACCTGCTGGCGTTGAATGCCGCCATTGAAGCGGCTCGCGCCGGCGAGCACGGACTTGGATTCGCGGTGGTGGCCGACGAAGTCCGCAAACTCGCGGAGAAATCGGCCCAGTCTACCAAGGAAATCTCGGAGTTGATTGAAAGCATTCAGAAGGAAGCGCGCAAGGCCGTCGATAACATGGAAAAGAGCACGACCATCGTCAACGAAGGCTTAAATCTGGGACAGGAACTTAACGCCGCCCTGAGAAAGATTTCAAACGTGGTAACGGAAGTCTATAAGTTTGCGCAGGAAATCGGCGCCGCCACCAATGAGCAGTCGCATGGGTCGTCGCAGATCGCGCGCGCTACCACGCGGCTTAACGAAATTACTCATGAGATCAACTCGGCTGTAGAGGAACAGGCTTCGGGAGCGCAGGCGGTGGTGCAGGCCATGGAACGCATGCGCGAACTGGTGCAGTCCTCCACTTCCAGTTCGACGGAGCTGGCCGCTTCTTCCGATCAGATGTCGAAGATGTCGCGCGGTCTGCTCGATTCGATGGACCGCTTCGCGCTGCGCAACGACCGGTCGAACGAAAGGACGAACGATGCCGCACGCGGCGCAGCGGCAGGATCGCGTTGAGGGAATATTGTTCATGAGCCGCGAAACACACATTGTGGGCTTTCGAGTGGGCCGTGAAACCTACGGCGTCCCCATCACTTCACTGCACGAGATTGTCCGCGTTCCCGAGATCACGGCGGTGCCGGATGCACCCGATTATCTGGAAGGTGTGATCAACCTGCGCGGAAAAATTGTATCGGTGGTGGATCTGCGAAAACGCTTCGGGCAGCCGTCGGTTGCGATCGACCGACGCAGCCGGATTCTGGTGGTTGAGCATCGGGGACGTTTGGCAGGGATGATTGTCGATTCGGCATCCGAAGTTCTGAAGATTCCCGAGAGCGAAATTGAAGCGGCTCCGGCCATGATGCAGGAAGGCGGCTTGGACTGCGTAACTGGACTGGGCAAATACAACGGGCGATTGATCATTCTGCTGGATATCAGCAAGATATTGACGGTCCGTGAGATGCAGAACGATCCGGCGCTGGAAAAGCCGGCCGCAGTTGGAAGTGGCAAGGCCGGAAGTGGAACCATGACGAAGAGCGTTTCGGCCGGAAAGTAGCAGTATCTACCCAACATACATGAGCCAGAGCGAAGCTCCAGCCCTTACCGACGCGGAATTGAAGCTCCTGCAAACGCTGGTCTACCAGGAATGCGGCATGCACTTTGACGATCGCCGCACTCCATTCCTGCAAGACCGCTTGCAACGCCGGTTGAAGGAGTGCCAACTCGATTCGTTCTACAGCTACTATCGCCTGCTTATCAGTCAACCGGGTAAACAGGAACTCTCGCAACTGCTGGAAAATCTCACCGTCAACGAAACCAGTTTCTTCCGCAACAAAGCGCAGCTCGACCTGTTTCAAAAAGAAGTGATGGAAGAACTGCTGCGACACAAGCAGGAGCGTCGCGACTATAACGTAAGAATCTGGAGCGCCGGTTGCTCCACCGGACAGGAACCTTACACGGCCGCAATGCTGGTAGCGGACGCGATGTCGTATCACTATCTGCGAAATCCGCTGCCCTTCGAATCGCCGCTGCCGAAGCCTCTTGTACCTGCGCCCTGGCGGCTGGAAATTCTGGCCAGCGACATCAACTATTCGGTGCTGCGCGCGGCCCAGGAAGGCTCGTATCCCGAGCATCAGATGACCCCGGTCGATTATGGATACCGCTTACGGTATTTCGACAAAGTCGGTGACCGTTACATTGTGAAGAGGAACGTCAAGGAACTGGTCCACTTCGACTTTCACAATCTTAAGACGGAATACCTGCCGCAACGCAACGACATTATTTTCTGCCGCAACGTGATGATGTATTTCGACGAAGCGGAACAGAAGCGACTGATCGAGAAGTTTTATCGATGTTTGAATCCCCACGGTTACCTGTTCGTAGGCCACGCGGAAAGCCTCCTTGGGATGACGGATAAATTTCAGATGGTGCATCACAACAACGGCACGGCTTACCGCAGGGTCGAGGTGAAGATGTGACTCTGCCTCCCGAGGACCGCATGTCTGACCTGCGCCAGTTGTTCTTCGAGAGCGCGGCGGAACTCGTCCAGAAACTGAACGATGAAGCGATGCAATTGGAGAGGACTCCAGGCGACGAGGAAACGGCTCGCAGCCTGCGGAGAACCGTGCACACCTTGAAGGGCGATGCGGCGGCGTGCGGGTTCCGCGAGCTCAGTGAACTGGCGCATGAATTTGAAGATGTCCTGACGCTGGAGGATCCGGCAGCGGCGGCTTTGGTTCCGGAAATAGCCTTACGCGCAGCCGATGTTTTTACATCTTTACTGGAGGCCTACCAGAAGAATACAAAACTTCCCAGCATCCAGTCATTCCGGGCCGATATCGCCCGTCTGGCGCGGCCGGCGGTTAGTGCCGTCAAATCGAAAAAGAAAGCGACTAAAGTCTCCGCCCGCACGAAAGCCATGCGCTGGTCGGAATACGATCACCTGGCGATCACGCGCGCGGCTGCGGAAGGCAAACGGATTCACCACGTCGTGGTGCAGATCGATCCGCAGTGTGCCATGCCGATCGCGGGACGGCAGATGATTCAGTTGGCCCTCGCAGAATTAGGCGAGGTGCTGGCGCTGTATCCGGCGGAAGGCAGTCTGGAACCGGTGACCGGTGTTGAAGCGGCTTTGGCGTCGGAAAGACCAGTCGAGCAAATCCGGGCGAAATGCAACATTCCCACCATCGCAGCCAGCGTAAAGGTCACTCCATTGCGCATCGCGGCCACGGCGGTAACGGACTCCGCTGCATCCTTCGCCCAGAAAGACAAGGCGGAAGTCACCACGGTGATTGCGGCCGACGTTACAGATTTCGCTGCACTTGACGTGTCCGATAACATCTCCGGGAATGACGCCCCGTCGCCAGTCGATCCGGCTGCCTCCATCGCGAGCGGCCCCGACAATGTGTTGCGCGTCGACGCGGAGCGCATCGACAGCGTACTCAATCTGGTTGGCGAACTCATCCTGGCAAAATCGATGTTGCAGCAGGCATTGCTCGAATTTGGGGAGCGCTTTCCGAAAGATGTACTGCGCGGCAAATTCTCCGATGCGATGGCCTTTCAGGGCCGGGTATTGAATGACCTGCAACATTCCGTCATGAAAATTCGCATGGTGCCGGTCGACCAACTCTTCCGCCGCTTTCCACGCATCGTGCGCGACGTCGGACGGCAGAGCGGGAAGGATGTGGAGCTTACAGTCAGGGGCGGTCAAACCGATCTCGACAAAAGTATTCTCGACGCAATCGCCGAGCCGCTGACGCACATTTTGCGTAATGCCGTTGGTCATGGCATTGAGACCGCGGAAGAACGGATTCGCGCCGGCAAGCGTCCGCAGGGAACCTTGCGTCTGGCGGCGTATCACCAGGGCAACCAGGTGGTGATCGAAGTTTCAGACGACGGACGCGGTGTGGATCCGGAAAAGGTGCGGCAGCGAGCAGTGTCACAGCGACTTTTGAACGCCGAACAGGCAACTCGCCTCACCGAAGCGGAAACGCTTGATCTGATCTTGAAGCCAGGATTCTCCACTGCGGAGGAAATCACCGAACTCTCCGGACGAGGGGTGGGGCTGGACGTGGTGCAGAGTGTCCTGGGACGGCTCAAGGGTACGGTGCAGATCGAAACCGTTCTAGGTCGCGGCACAACCTTCCGACTGCGCCTGCCGCTGACGCTGGCGATTATTCGAGCGCTGCTATTCCGCGTGGAGCAGCGGCTTTATGCCCTGCCGCTGAACGCTGTAGCGGAGATCGCGCGCGCATTTGAAGAAGAGATTCATCAAGTTGAGCACTACGACGTATTGCAGCTGCGAAATGATGTCCTGCCTTTGCTGCGTCTAGGTGCCGCGCCTCCGATTGCTCCGGAGACGGCACGGCGAAAGGTATTTGTGCTGGTGATTAATAGCGGAGAACGCAAGTTTGGCGTCGTCGTCGATGCGCTTGAGGGCGAAGACGAACTGGTGATCAAGGCGCTCGACGATCAGTCGATCACCACTGATCTGGTAAGTGGCGCGTCGATTCTGGGTGATGGGCGTGTGGTTCTTATCCTGAACATGATTGCGCTGATGGACCGCTTCACTCAGGGTCGTACCGGGGGTGGTCGTCCCGAGGCTGGTCGTGGGAAGGCGGGTGGTAGCGAGGCAAGTGGGCCGCGGATGGCAGGCTTGCTTTCGACTCTTCCGGCCGCCAGAAGTACCGACAACGGAGTGCAGCCTGGCGGCAGGCAGGCGCGTGGCACGGCAGGGGGTCAAGCGTGAAGAAGCAGGTGCGGGTGCTTGTAGTGGACGACTCGGCGCTGATGCGCAAACTGATTCCGAAGATTCTCGAACGGGACAATTCAATTGAGGTTGTAGGCACGGCAATGGATGGCAATTTTGCTTTGAAAAAAATCGCCGATCTTGCGCCCCAGGTGATTACGCTTGATCTTGAAATGCCGGGATTGAACGGCATCGACACTCTGAAAGAAATTATGCGGCGGTGGCGCATTCCCGTAATCGTGGTCAGTTCTCACAGCACTGCGGGGGCGGCCATCACACTCAAAGCGCTGGCACTCGGGGCTTTCGATTTCGTCGCCAAGCCGACCGATGTTTCGGCGCGAATGCCTGAAATTGCTGCGGAACTCATCAAAAAAATCCAGGCGGCGGCGCAAAGTGCAGGCGTGCAGTCACAATTTTTGCCGGGGGATACTCCAGGACTGACGGGGAGCAAGCTTCGCCCGATCGCGCCGACCCATATTGTCGCGATCGGCGTCTCTACCGGCGGACCGAATGCATTGCAGTATTTGTTCTCGCATCTACCGGTTGAATTTTCGGGCAGCATCCTGGTGGTGCAACATATGCCGGATGGGTTCACCGAGCTTTTTGCCAAGCGGCTCGACGACTCCTGCCCAATCCGCGTAAAGGAAGCGCAATCTGGCGATTTGCTGCTTGCTGGACGCGCCCTGATTTGTCCGGGAAACCGGCACATGAAGGTCCGTAAGATGCCACTCGGCAACGTGGCGGTGCTTTCCGAGGAAGCTCCGGTCAATGGTCACCGCCCTTCCGTCGACGTGCTCTTCCACAGCATCGCTGAAGAATTCGGTCCGCAAGCCATGGGGTTGTTGATGACTGGTATGGGCGAGGACGGAGCATCGGGCCTGGGCGAGATCAGAGCCGCCGGGGGCTTTACCGTGGCGCAGAGCCAAGAAACATGCGTAGTTTTTGGCATGCCCAAGGCGGCGATTGAACGGGGCTTTGCCGCGCGCGTAGCGGATCTGCAGGAATTGCCCGATATTTTGCAGGCACAGTGCGCGCCCGATCGTGGCCGGGGGGACAGCGAACTTAAGAGCGCCACGAGTGCCGGAAGTAACTAGAGTTATCTGTCTGAAGTACGTAGGATCGTGATTAAGTGATAGGTGGGGAGGACTGCGATGGAAAAGTTTGCGCCCGTAAAACGGAGCGAAGACGGACAGCCGGTGCGCTATCTGATCGTGGATGACTCCGTGTTTGCCCGCAAGAACCTAGCCCGGATGGTGGAAACCTTTGGGGGACAGGTAATCGGCGAGGCCGGCGACGGAGTGTCAGCGATCAGCGAGTACGAGCGGCTTACACCCGACATCGTTCTGATGGATATCACCATGCCGCAGATGGAAGGCATTGAAGCGGCGGAGAAGATCGTTCGCGATCATCCGACTGCGCGCATCGTGATGGTGTCCTCGGTCGGCTATCAGG
>Ga0209006_10002372_pt1 | contig 17199 bp, 11 predicted proteins | sample JacPin_JW_Ref_O2_FD_188567 | JGI IMG/M metagenome (GOLD analysis project Ga0209006, IMG submission 188567) | Forest soil microbial communities from Algoma, Ontario, Canada - Jack Pine, Ontario site 1_JW_Ref_O2 (SPAdes) (version 2) | ecosystem: Environmental > Terrestrial > Soil > Boreal... | reverse complement strand
CAAAAAACGCGAGGCGGCAAGCCAATAAGCATGAACCCGCCAATCGTCAATCCTGAGTCTGCTGCTCCGCCGCCCATGGTCCGGCTGAAAGCCTCGCAACGACTATTTTCCACGCTCGAAGGCGTCTTCCATGAAGAAGTATTTTTCCTCATCCTCTCCGTCTTCATCGGAATCTTTTCCGGTTTGGCCGTGGTCTGTTTCCGCCTCGCCATCGACTGGACGCATCTTGCCCTACTTGGGCCTCTGCCGGAGGCGCACAGCTGGCGATTGCTCGTCGTTCCTTCCGTCGCTGGCCTTGTCGTTGCCGCGCTCGTACTTCATGTCTTTCCCGGCATTCGTGGTAGCGGGGTGAATCAGACGAAATCCGCGCTCTACATTTTCAACGGGTTCATACCGTTTCGCACCGCCGTAGGAAAATTCATCTGCGCCGCAATTGCCATTGGTTCAGGCCAATCGCTCGGTCCTGAGGACCCCTCTCTTCAAATCGGAGCCAGCATCGCCTCCGCTCTTGGACGTCGTCTCGAAATTTCCCGCGAGCGGGTACGCCTTATGGCTCCCGTCGGCGCCGCTGCCGGTCTCGCCGCCGCCTTCAACGCACCCATCTCCGCCGTCCTCTTCGTCATCGAAGAAGTCATTGGACGCTGGAGCGCCGGCATCCTCGGTTCCGTAGTTCTTTCCGCCGTTGCCAGCGTTGTGATCGTGCGCTCGTTTCTCGGCAGCGAGCCACTGTTTCGCATCCCGGTCACAACCTTCAAACGCCCCAGCGAACTGATTGCCTATGCCGTCCTGGGCATTGTCGGCGGCCTCGCTTCCGTTGCCTTTGCTAAATCCATCGGTTACCTCCGCCCCCGATTGAAACTCCTCCCTCGCTGGACACAATATTTTCAACCGGCCATCGCCGGATTGTTGGTCGGACTGATCGGTTTCCTCGGCGCTCCGCAAGTCATGGGCGCCGGCTATGGCGCAATGGATGAGGCCATGCACGGCCAGTACGCCTGGAAGGTTCTCGCTTTACTTGCTGTTCTCAAAATTGCCGCCACCACGGTTTCTTTCGTCAGCGGCACGCCTGGCGGCATGTTCGCCCCAACCCTCTTCATCGGAGCCATGCTGGGTGGTGCCGTCGGCGATATCGAACGCCTCTGGTTTCCCCACCTTACGGGATCCACCGGCACCTACGTCCTCGTCGGCATGGGTGTTTTGTTTGCCGGATTTTTACGTGTGCCCATGACTTCCGTTTTCATGGTTCTTGAGGTCAGCGGCAACTACGAAATTATTGTTCCCGTCATCGTGGCGAACACTTTTTCCTATGTGGTTTCACGCGGACTGCAGAAAATTCCGATCTTTGACATGCTGACTCGCCAGGACGGCCTGATCCTGCCTTCCCTCGAAGAAGATCGTGAAGAAACCATACTTCACATCGAGGACGCGATGCTGCCGGCTCCTTCCACCATTCTCGGCGCCCAGGAGTATGTGGATGCCAGCGCCCGACGCGTTCAGAATTCCGCCGACGCCACTTTCCTCGTCCGCATGCATCCCAGCGGCTGGAATTTCATTACTCGTGAGCAAATACTGCGGCTATTCCGTGAGGGCAAAGGCGAACTCACACTCGGCTCAGTTTTACCCCCTCAATCTTTGCCGAGCTTGTTTCCGGATCTTCCCCTCGATTCCGCTCTGCGTTATGTGAACGATTATCCGCTCGTCCCGGTGGTGAATCGCGCCGATTCCCGCCATCTGGAAGGAATTGTGTCCCGCGACTCTGTCTTTCAGAAGTACGGGAGCGTGCGCGCCATCGAAGTTCCCAGTGCAACCTGATCCTCGCGTCCGTTCGCAATAATTCCGGAGCTCACCCAGATCATCCGTACAATCAAAACCCGCTCCCAAAAGGAGCGGGTCCATGCGGCGATGGGGGAGAGCCGGTACTAAGATCCGTTCTGGCAAACCGACAGCGACTCACCCTGGAACGTGAACCAGTTATTCACGCTCGTGCTGGGAGGCGCTCCAAAATAAGGCAGTGTCACCAGATCCTGCAGGTTGTAAGTGAATCCGTGCAAAGTATAAGGATACCCTCCATAGTTGGGATTGCCTTCCAGCGGATCTCCCACCTCCAGAATTCCGCACGGCGTATTGTTTCCGTTGTAATTTACGGTGAGCGGGTCGTCCGCCCATTCTCCGACTTCGTGGGACAAGGCCGACACATCCTGCGAAAACGCGCCCGGATGATCCACGTACGTTGCTTCCGCATACGATTGTGGGTTGCTCACGCTGCCTTCCGAGCTGTGATAGCCGCCGATGCAGCAACTGCCGCCCTGCGTCAGGTAAACGTCATAGGTCAAGAAGATAGGAAACGTGTTGGGTTGAATTCCCAATTTGCTGATCAGGCCCGGCAACTGCGAGTCGAACCAGTTGATATCTACTTCGCCGGCAGTGAAGCCAAATGGCGACCCAGTTGTCCCGTAGGTGCGAGAAGGGCTGAGCGTCTGCTCCGCCAACACCGTCGCGCCTAGGAGCAGGTGATAATTCGGTTCGTTCTTCACCGTTCCCCAGAAATTTGCCCGCTGGTACGCATCGATGTATTGAGTTGTACCGACGTCGACTCCACCTTGCGTGTAAGTCGTGGCAGATTCGAAGATCGGCGAGTCCAACGTGTTCGTGGTCACCGTGTTTCCGTTGGAGAGAACATGCGAAGGATCGAACGTAGTTTTCGTCCCCGAGCGCGAGGTGATTACGATCTTCACCGGAATGATGTACGTCGTGATCGTGGTGGATGTGTTCGTCGACGGGGCGGTTCCAACCATGTTGTAGGTGTACTTGGTACCACTGTAGGTAAATGATCCGTTCCAACTAGGCAACGACGCCGCAGGCGGGGCAATGTCCGGATGCAAGTGGGCCGGCAGGGTGACAAACATTCCCCGCGCTGGCTGGTTCGTTTCAGAATTGTCCTGGGCTAAGGCGGCTCCGGTGCACGTTCCGAGAATCGCCAACGCTACTAGCAAATTCACCCGAATGGAACTTTGTTTCATCACTGAGCGCTCCTTCTAACGAGTTTTGAACGGTGGTGACGCAGATCAAAGCGGCAATCGGTTGCGGTCAACCCGCCGCCCCAAGCGGCGAGCTACATCGATACGTGTTTTTTAATAGTGTCCCCAGCACATGTCAATCAGGGGTTTTTGAAATTTCTGATTTCGTAAATGGATTTCTGAATTTCGTTTTTCGTAAATTTTTTCCGACGTTGTTATCAACGATCCGTCTTGAAGAGCAAATAAAAGCCCGCCCCTTTTGGGGCGGGCAGGTTCATCAACTACATGACTAGCCACCGTTGTTGCAAATGCCGAGGTGGAACGGGTTGTCGTGGAACGATTCCGTGCCGCCATCCACCGAAGTGGTGTTCGGCGCTCCGAAATATTCCAGATAAACCAAATCCTGCAGGTTATAGGTGGAACCGTTCAGCGTGTAAGGGAATGCGCCGAAATTGGCGAAGCCCTCTTCCGGATCTCCCACTTCCAGAATTCCGCAGGAAACCGGATTGCCGCCGGTGTTCACAACTAGCGGATCATCCAGCCACTCGCCCGCTTCGTGCGACAAGGCCGATACGTCCTGGGCGAAAATTCCTGGCGTCCCGATGTAGGTGAAGTGCGAATACGCCTGGATCCCAGCGCTGGTGCTGAAAGAGCTGTGATAGCCGCCAATGCAGCAGGTGCCTTCGGTCAGATACGCATCATAGGTAATGAAGATCGGAAGTGTGTTCGGCGTGATGTTCTTCTTCAACTTGGTCAGAATTGCTTGCAGTTGTCCGTCGAACCAGTTGATGTCCGCCAGACCAACCTTAATGCCGAACTCAGTGCCAACGCTGCCATCGGCGGCCGGAACTACGATTGTCTGCACGGGCGCTACCTTCGGGGTTCCCAACAGCACGTGATATCCCGGAGCTGCAGATACCTGAGTCCAGAAGTTTCCACGCTGGAATGCATCTTCATACTGCGTCGTGCCCAGGTCCGTTCCTCCCGGAGTGACCCAGTCCATGTTCTTAAAAATCGGCGAACCGGTGGTGCTCTGCACCGCAGTCAGGCCGTTCTTCAGCTTGGTCTCGGGAGTGAAGGTTGTGGTGGTTGTTCCGCTCTTATACGAGAGCGCGACCGGAATAATAAACACCGGGACTGTTGTTGACGTTCCAGTCGAGGGCGCAGTTCCTACCATGTTGTACTTGTAGGTGTGTCCCTTATAAACGAACGAACCGTTCCAGGTTGTGAGCGTGCTAGGGGGCACTGGCGCATTTGGGTCTAAGTGCGGCAGCAGCCGTGCGTAACGTGGGTGAGCGGGGAGTGTGTCGGTAGAATCCTGGGCGAAGGCGGTGCCGGCCAAGCTGGCCACCACCAAAAGCGCAGCGAAAACGCTGAGCGCAGTGAATCGGTGCTTCATATTTCGATATCTCCTTAGGAGCGTTGACGTAACTTCGAGTAGCAATCTGTGAAACGAACGACTGGCTTGTTGGTTTTTCCAAAACTTTATCTAAATGGAAGCAGGGGGCAACAAGATTTGCACGATTCTCGTCATTTTGTTTTCCGCTGTCAACTGTGCAAGATCTTTCATTGCCGAACTCTGAAACTTTTTCTCCGAATTTTTCTCCGCAAAGTAAACCGGAGCACTTTCTCCGAACGCAAGAATCTGCACACTACGCAGATTCGTTCCGCTTACCAAAATTTACAATATTGTTTACCGCACCCCTGAGAAGCGTAGTACGATTCCCGAGCCGAAATAACCGTCGGGATTCCTTCCCCGATACTCCTCCCCAAACCGAAAAGCTTTAAGGAGAACTTGTGATGCGAAGACTCAGTACCTTTCTGCTCGCGATCGCCGCGATCGTGACAGCTCTGAACATTGTTTCCCAGGCCCAGTCACAGACCCTGCTGACCCACCATGTTCGCGAAGAAGTTACCAACGGACAAGCTCCCGCTGTCGGGCACCTTTCCCCAACCCAGTCCCTGCGTCTGGTTTTTGCTCTACCGCTTCGCGACCAGGCCGGCCTCGAAAATTTCTTGCGCGATGTCTACGATCCTTCCAGTTCCTCCTATCGTCAATTCCTCTCAGTCGAGCAGTTCACTGAAAGATTTGGTCCCACGCAGGCGGATTATGACTCCGTCATTCAGTTCGCCAAAGCGAACGGCTTTACCGTGGCCGCGACCTCTCGCAATCGTGTGAACCTCGACGTCACCGGCTCCGTGGCAGTCATCGAACGAGCTCTCCACGTCAACCTGGCGCTCTACCAGCACCCAACCGAGAACCGCACGTTTTTTGCTCCTGATCGCGAGCCCACGCTGGACTTGGCCCTTCAACTCTGGCACATCTCCGGCCTCGACAATTTCTCGACTCCGCAACGGAATCTTGTGAAGCGCGAGGCGACCACCGATTCCAAGCCTCCTGCAACCACTGGCTCCTGCCCTCAGGCGTCGTTCTGCGGTAGCGACATGCGAGCCGCTTACTACGGTGGCACTCTCACCGGTGCTGGTCAGTCCGTCGGCATCTTCGAGTTGCTGGGTACCGATCTGGCCGACCTCACCACTTATTACACGAATGCCAAACAAACCAACAACGTCCCGATCACTCTCACCTCTGTCGACAGTCAAAGCACTTCCTGCGTTTTCAGCAAAGGCTGCGATGACACTGAGCAGACTCTGGACATGACCCAAGCCCTCGGCATGGCTCCTGGCATGTCCAGCCTCGTAATGTACATCGGCACCGGCGGACTCTCGGGACAATCGGTCGATGATGCCGGCATCTTCAACGCGATGGCTACCGCCAATCCGTTGAATGCTCAGCTGAGTTCTTCCTGGGCATGGCGTCCGGCTGATCCCAATACCGATAATCCTTACTTCCTGGAATTCGCAGCGCAAGGTCAGAATCTATTTACCGCTGCCGGCGATAGCGGGCACTGGACCGCAGCCACGGAATTCGTCTGGCCCGCGGACAGTGTCTATCTCGTCTCTGTCGGCGGAACCGACCTGACCACGACCGGCGCGGCTGGCCCGTGGAAATCGGAAACTGCTTGGGTTAACGGTGGCGGCGGCATCTCCACAAACAAGTTTCCCATTCCATCGTGGCAAGTCGCCGCAGCCGCCGGTTGCGCTTCTTGCTCCCAAACCCTTCGCAACGCTCCCGACGTTTCGGCAAACGCCAATTACACCTTCTACGTTTGTGCGGACCAGAAAGCTTGCTCCGCCAACCTCTACGGTGGAACCAGCTTTGCCGCTCCTATGTGGGCCGGCTATCTCGCTCTCGCCAATGAACAAGCAGTCACCAACAGCGGCAAGCCGCTCGGCTTCCTCAATCCGTTGATTTACACGCTGTATGCCGGTTCCGGGTACGATTCCGAGTTCCACGACATCACCAGCGGAAGCAACGGCTACAGTGCTACCGTCGGATTCGATTTGGCTACTGGTTTGGGCAGTCCGAATGGACCCGCTCTGATCAACGCTCTCGCCGGATCCACTGCTCCCAGCTTTGCTCTCTCTGCCAGCCCCACCACAGTCTCCGTCGCTCAGGGCAGCAGCGGAACCTCAACCATCACCAGTACGATTGCCGGTGGCTTCAATTCCGCAGTCGCCTTGTCCGCAACGGGCCAGCCAACAGGCGTAACCGTGGGCTTCAATCCCACCTCGATCGGAGCTCCAGGCTCCGGTACGTCGACTCTCACTCTGACCGTTGCTTCCACCACCGTGGCTGGCACGTATCCAATCACTGTCAAGGGTGTCGGCGGAGGTCTCACGGAAACTACTACCGTTACCCTGACCGTCACGGCTGGTGCGAAAGGCAACTTCGCCATCGCTGCCGCTCCTACGACGCTCACCATCGCTCGGGGTAGCAGTGGCACTTCCACCATCACCACGAAAATAGGCAACGGCTTCAACTCGGCCATCACTCTGTCGGGCGGATCCGGAACCACTTTCAGCGTCAACCCGATTCCCGCGCCGGGTGCGGGCAAGTCCGTCCTGACCATTACCATTCCGAAGAACGCACCTACCGGTACCCACAAATTCACCATCCAGGGCACCGGCGGCGGCATAACCCACTCCACTACTGTTACCGTTACTATCACCTAGTAACGAAAACTCTAGTAACCAAAAACAGAAAGGCCCGGATCTCCTGATCCGGGCCGTTCTTTTTCCAGAACGAATAAGCCCACCGTCTCGCTCTAAAATTCCCCCCGCTTTCCCCAATATGTGCAAAACAGTTGCTCTTGCCTTGCTCCACTGCCTCTAACTTGAGTCCCACTCGCACCTGTTTGGTAAGGAGATTGCCCCTTAGCAGGATGAAAGTCGCAAGTCCGAATTTTGCGAGTTCTTTCCATTAGGACCGTCGCACCATGAACGACGTTTTCCCCCGGACCAGGATGATGACTATGAAAACCGCCGCATTCGCTCTGTTTTTTCTCTTCGCCGCTGCCGCCGCATTCGGACAGGCTGCTCCTGTCCTCTCCAATACTCCGTCCCAGATTAGCGTGCCCGAGCATCCGCAGCATGCTTCCCAGCATGCCATGGCAGACGAGACCAGTCTCTTGGGAAACACGCAATACAGCTACGCCCAGGGCGAGCAACCGCTCACAGATTTTGCCACGGCAAAAGTGGAAATTCCGCTTGGCGATGTAGCTCGCGCCTACCGCCAGGGCCATGTTCTGGATAAAAAGGCCAAGATAGTAGTTTCCGAGAATAATTAAGAAGAAACGCAGCGGCGCAATACACATCCGGCGCGCTCACGCCGATCCGTCCAGTCGCTACTCGCCCGCTGCTCCCATCATCAGGATGGGGGATGTCGGGACCGGCGAACCGGTGTCTTTCTCCACCGTGATGGCAAATGCCTTGGCCTCCACTCCCGCAGGCAGCGGAGGATTCACCACCGTCGCGCTGCCGTTTGCGTCAGGCCTGAACACCCCGGCAGGAATCGGACTGCCGCTCTTCGGAATCAGCCACAACTCGTAAGCCTTCTGCTGCGGTAGAGGCGGCATGTTGTTGGCCAGAAATACCAGGCTATTCCGGTTTCGTAAATAGAACGCTTTGCCTTGCGGCTGCGGAGGAGTCTTGGCTGCTACAAGTGTTACCCTCTGCGCTTCCGGTTCAAGGAGGGGTGCCGCAACACGCCGCAATTCTTCCAGTTGGCGGGAACTCTCGGCCGCGCGTGAATTCGCCGATTCCGCAACGGACTTCAGCGCAGAATTTTCTCGCCACAACGACAGCGCGAATATAACAACCGCAGCCGTTGCCGCCCATCCCAGCCATCCCCACCATCCCTTGCCGGTTGTCGTTTCCCGGGCCGCGGCCCGGCGTGGTTCCCGTTCGATGGCCTCCAGCAGTCGCTGTCGCGCACGCCGCGGCGGTCTCGGCCCGCTGGCCGTGAGAGCCAGCAACGCCGTATCCCCGCGCAGTTGCTCCAACTCTAACCGGCAAGCGGCGCACGTCGAGAGATGCTGGTCGAGCTTCGCCCGCTCCTCTCCCCGCAGCGCGTCCACCGCATAGAGAGCGAGATCCTCGGCGTATTGTTCGTGTTCCGTCATCGTTTACTCGATCACGCTTCCAGGAACAGCCCTTTCGTCCGAACCTCAGAACCATGGTCGAACCAAGTCATGTCTGGAAAGCCTTGCGCAGCGCGATCAGTCCCGCGCGTATCCGCGTCTTCACCGTTCCCAACGGTTCTCCCGTCTTGTTCGCGATCTCGGAATGGCTCATGCCCTCCCAGTACGCCATTTCCAGCGCTCCTCGCTGTCCCGCCGGCATCGTGCCCATTAGCCCGCGCACCTTCTCGGCAGCGCGGGCACGGTCCGCCTCGGCGGCCAGGTCCGGTGCCACTGATAACACCACATCTTCAATATCTGTCTCTGGACGTCGTTTTCTGAGGGAGTCAATTGCCCGGTTACGCGTGATGACCGCCAGCCAACTCGCTAAACTCCCGCGAGCCGCATCAAAGGCGCTGGGGTTGCGCCATAATTGCAGAAAGACTTCTTGCAAGACGTCCTCCGCGGCCCCCGTGTCTCCGAGTACCCGCAATGCTACCGCGTAAACCACTGAAGAGTAGCGATCATACAAGTCCGCCATCGCCCCGTGGTCGCCGGCTTTTAAACCGGTAACCATGGCCAGATCTGCCGGCATTCCTTGTCGTTGCGGGCTCGACAAACGCTCTTATTCTTCCTTGTTAGCTGTACGTTTCTAAAGCCTTGGCGGATTGCTTTCGAAACACAGCCTCGAGATATTTTGAAGCGATTCCCGCCAACAAGCCGTCGCGAAAAGATATCAGCCGCCTGTCCACCCGGCAAGCTTATGTGGGGACAGCCGCCCTCGGCTGTTCGTCGAGCAAAGCTCGACTGCTTCTTGCCTTCCGGCCCTAGTGGCTGAGCTTAATCGCCAGCTGCCGCTCCGGCTGCGTCATCTGGCTCCATAAGTTCTGTACTTGATTTTGCAGATTGGGGTTGTTCGGATCTTTATGCAACGCGAGTGCAAACCATCGATATGCCGTAGGCAGGTCGCGCGGCGTGCATGTGCCGCTCGAGTAGAGCGTTCCCAGTGAAATCATAGCTCTGGCGTTGGCTTGCGCCGCAGCCGGCTTCAGCAGCCGCAATCCACGATCGCAATCCTGCCGCACGCCTCGTCCGTAAATAAAAGCCTCCGCCTCGGACGTTGGATCGGCCGCCGTAGCCGGACTTGGCTTCCTCTCCGGCACTCTCGGTTTCAGGGGAACGCCTGCGGCAGCTTTCGCCGCGGGAGCCGCAGACTTCCTATCGCCCTCGTCTGAGTTCTCACCGGAGTCCGCGTCCGCCGCTTTTTTTCCGGCAGAAGTATCCGGCGAGGAAGATGCCGGCGAGTCTCCAGCCTGAGGACTACTCTGCGCGGGTGCACCGCTCGCAGGAGTTGCGGGCGGAGCGCTCGAATCCGGGGAAGACGTTGGTGCAGCCGCGGACCCCGCACCATTTCCTAAGTCCGTAGCAGGTGGCGGAGCTGCCGCCCCTCCGGCATTCCCTGCGTCAGGAGTTGTCCCACCTGGTGCCGCGGCATTCGGATTCGCAGCATCTGGAGCAGCCGTCGCTGCCGGCACATCGCCGGAATCTCCCCCAGTCGCCGGAACCTGTGCCGAATGCTCTGGTGCCTTACTTTGCATCAGCCAATCAAATCCACCCTGCTTCCATCGTAAGTATCCAAATCCTGCTAACAAGGCCAGCGCGATCACAACCAACGCCAACTTGCCCCATCCTCGCCCCGCTGCCTCATCGTCTTCGAGCAGATAGTCGACACTTCCCGAAGAATGCAGGTTGGAATCATGGCGGTTCGTGGAGTCGTGCGCTGTTTCCGCTGGCTCCCAGGTTCGCCGCGCCGTCGGCTGATTCAATCCTAGAAATGAAGGTCCACTGATTCCCGGGTCATACACGATTCTTTCCGTGCGGATCGGCGGAACTGCTGCCGGCTGCGCAATCGCGGATTGCTGCTCGATTCGCTGCTGCATCTCTGACTGCGATGCAGGCGTCTGCGCAACAGGGGCCTGCGTGACCATCCGCCCCGTTTGCGGCGAAGGCCGCAAGAGAACTCTCGGATCAAACTGATCCTGATCCACCGGCCGGTTCGTGTCGACCTTCGGACTTCCTGTTGCTGGTTGCGGCGGTCTTTGCTGCGGCGGGCTTGGCGCCGGCATCGCCACGCTCGCGGCGGTCGGCGCTCGAGCCATAAGCTCCGCACCGCACATTCCGCAAAACCGGTTCCCCGCGTCGTTCTCATTCCCGCATCGTCCGCAACGCACTTTACCTCCAAGGTCCATACTCTTAGATTAACTCCACGCCCGTATCGAACGCGAATACGATGCAAATCCTGCCTATCCCGTCTAACCCCCTGATATCGGAGATGATTCCGTCCCCAACCGAGTTGCGGATGGGGAACGGCCAGCCGCTAATTGCCAATTGCCAACAGCTTTCCATGCTATGCTGCCGAAAACTAGCTTCTCAGGACGCTCCGTGCTGGTTGAACTGCGGTTGGAAAACTACGCCGTAATCGATAATGCCGCGGTCGAGTTCGCCTCCGGCCTGAATCTTCTCACAGGGGAAACCGGCGCCGGCAAATCCATTCTCATCGACGCGCTCTCCCTTCTGCTCGGCGAGAAAGCTTCCAGTGACGTGATTCGCACCGGCTCCGAGCGCGCCGTCATTTCCGCGGTTTTTGAGTGCCCCGATAGCGAAACCTCCCTTCAGGAAATCCTCGAGCGCAATGGCTTGGACGAATCTGACGATGGCTCCCTCATCGTGCGTCGCGAAATTGCCGCCGCCGGCAAGGGCCGGGTCTTCGTCAACAACCAGCCGGCCACCGTTGCCGTTCTTCGCCAGCTTGCTCCCCATCTCGCCATCATTCATGCGCAGAATGAATCTCTTCAGTCGTTCGATCCGCCGGCTCGACTTGGCTTGCTCGATGGCTTCGCCGCCAGTCACCTTGAGCCGGTTGCCTCCTCCCACTCCACGTGGAACGATATTCGCAAGCGTATCGAAGACCTGGAGCAAGGCGAACAGGATCGCCTCCGCCTCGTCGACCTCTGGACCTTCCAGTCCCGCGAGATCGAAGACGCCAAACCTCAAGCGGGGGAGGACGAAGTACTGGAAACCGAGAAGCGCGTTCTCGCTAACGCAGAAAAAATCTATAACGCCGCCATGCAGGCCTTCGACCTGCTCTACGAAGGGGATGCTTCCACCTCCGCGTCCCTCCGTTCCGCGCAAAAGCAAATCGAGGAACTCGCCCGCTACGAACCACGGTTCCAGGAAGCGCTCGCTGCTTTGGAAACCGCTCGCATCAGCGTCGAAGACGTCGGCGCTACCGTCCGCGATTATGCCGGCGGAATCCACGCCTCGCCCGAACATCTGGCCGAAGTCGAAGACCGTCTGGCCTTGCTCGACCGGCTGAAACGTAAGTATGGTCCAACCCTCGACGATGTAATCAAGTTTGGATCCGACGTCGCCCAGAAGCTTTCTGAGGTCGAAAACAAAGACGAGATTCTTCGCGATCTGCGCGCGAGTCTCGCCCAGGCGGCCACGGAGTATTTGCGTGCCGCCCGGTCTCTATCGAAAAAACGCCACGACGCCGCCCGCAAACTCGAAAAACTGGTCGAGGCCGAGATCAATGATCTGGCCATGAAATCGGAGTTCCACATCGAGATCGCCACCGCGGAACAAGAAGGGAACTGGTCTGCCTCTGGAATCGATCAGGTGAATTACGTGATCTCCACCAACCCCGGCGAACCCATGCGCCCGCTCGAGGATGTCGCCTCTGGCGGAGAACTTTCCCGCGTGATGCTCGCCTTAAAGGTAAGCGTGGAAGAAGATCTCGCGCGCGGCCTGGAGCGAGACTCCAAAGCACCATCATCGTCCAGAGGAAGAAACTCCCGCTCCGCCGCTCAGCGCACCATGGTCTTCGATGAAATCGATACCGGAATCGGTGGTCGCGCCGCCGAAGCTGTTGGCAAGAAGCTGAAGTCTCTCGCCCGCTCGAATCAAGTCCTCTGCGTTACGCACTTGCCCCAAATCGCAACTTTCGCCGACCAGCATTACGTCATCGAAAAAAAGGAGCGCGGCGGACGCACTCGCACCTCCATCCGATCCGTCTCCGGGGTAGAACGTACCGAAGAAGTCGCCCGCATGTTGAGCGGTGCCAAACTCACTGACACCTCTCGCAAACACGCTGAGCAAATGATCAAGGCCAACGGTTAAGGTTCATACGAGTGGTGTCCTGATTGGCCGGTGACGGACACGAGTTACTGACCTGCTGGAATCCCTGAGAATCACCTCTCCCCGTTCGCTGCACCCTTTCCCCCATTCGCTGCTAATCCCCGCCGTTTCTGTCGCTTACGTTGACCAGAAGGATTCTTTCCGTTACTTTAGAAACACTGGAACTCAGGAATCGTGTAGCCTGTTTGTATTCGCAGTAGGCCTCTTTTTGCATCGAAACATAGAGTGGGATGATCTCACCAGTGGGAGCTTAATGGTGCCAGCAAGCCAGGGAAAAACTCTACTTTTACTGAAGCCGCGAGGCTTCTGTGCCGGCGTAGTCCGCGCCATCGACGTAGTGCGCATCGCCCTCGAAGCTTTCGGGCCACCGATCTATGTCCGCAAAGAGATCGTTCACAACAGCTTCGTGGTGGACGAACTGCGCGGCAAGGGCGCAATCTTCGTCGATAGTGAAGACGAAGTTCCCAACGGCGAGCGCGTCATCTACAGCGCTCACGGCGTCTCTCCGGAGGTGCGCGAGCATAGCGCCCGGCGCGGCTTACGCGTCATTGACGCGACTTGCCCGCTCGTCACCAAGGTGCACGTGGAAGCCGTCAAGTTCGCTAAAGAAGGCTATTCCCTGATCCTCATCGGTCATCACGATCACGATGAAGTCATCGGCACGCTCGGCGAAGCTCCGCTCGTTACCCAGGTGGTCGGCCATCCCGAGCAGGTGAATTCGCTCTCCGTTTCCGACCCCAACCGCGTCGCTTACCTCACGCAGACCACGCTCAGTCTCGACGAGACCAAGGACATCATCGCCGCCCTCAAGATAAAATTTCCCAACATCAAGGGCCCCGCCGCGCAGGATATTTGCTATGCCACCGAAAACCGGCAGGTCGCGGTGAAGCAGGTCGCCTCTGATTCCGATCTGCTGCTGGTGGTTGGTTCAGAGAATAGTTCGAATTCCAATCGTCTGGTGGAAGTGGCCCGCAACCTCGGCACCAACGCGCATCTCATCGATAGCTATCGCGATATCCAGCCGCAGTGGCTAGGAGCAGACGTTAAGACGATTGCCCTGACGGCCGGTGCCTCCGCGCCGGAATGTCTGGTAGAGGAAACCGTGAATTTTCTCGCCACCAAAGGTTTCGACAACGTGCAGGAACTCGAAGTGATGCCGGAAAACGTTCGCTTCGGACTGCCGCCGGAGATTGTCGAAGCCATCGCCGCCGCTCCGGCCATTGCCTCCGCGGACTGACGCCAATATCGATTGGTATCGTCCTGAGCCAAGCGAAGGATTCTCGCGTGTACAACGAGGAACTTGAAGATGGATAGCAGCTCCCCCGAATCAAACTTAGCTTCCGCACCTCAACTTCGTTTCGGTAAAATCGATGGCCTGTTCAGCCGTGTGGGTGCTGCCATCGCTGCCGCCCGCAAGCTTCTTTTTTCCACCCAGCACGACGAGGGCTACTGGTGCGGCGAGCTCGAAGCCGATACCACGCTTGAGTCCGATTACATCCTGCTGCATACCTTGCTCGGTACGGGCGACCCCGGGCGGTTTCAACGCGCCGCCAACTGGATTGTCCGCCATCAAAATGAAGACGGCGGATGGAGTATCAACGTCGGGGGCCCCTCCAACATCGGTGCCTCGGTCAAAGCTTATTTCGGCTTGAAGCTCGCAGGATACTCCGCCGAGCATCCCGTTCTCCAGCGTGCCCGCAAAAAGATTCTCGAACTCGGCGGTGTCACCGAGGTCAATACATTTACCAAGATCTATTTGTGCTTTTTTGGCCAGTACGATTACGACGCGGTTCCCGCCATTCCACCGGAAATCGTTCTTTTCCCCAACTGGTTCTGGTTCAATATCTACGAAATCTCTTCGTGGTCCCGCGCCATCCTGGTTCCGTTGTCGATCGCTTACGCCAAGAAGCCTTTCAAGAAAATTCCCCGGGAAATGGGCGTCGAAGAATTATTTGTCGGTGGCATGCAGAAATCCCGCATGCATTTGCGCTGGTCGAGCAAACTCGTATCCTGGCGCAACTTCTTCCTCTTTCTCGATCGCATGACGCATTGGCTGGAGCGTGTTCACATTCGCCCGCTACGCTCCATTGCGCTCAAACAGGCCGAAAAGTGGATGCTCGAACGCTTCGAAATGAGTGACGGCCTCGGCGCGATTTATCCTTCGATCATGAACTCCATCATCGCGCTCCGTTGCCAGGGATATTCTCTCGACGATCCCCAGGTGATTCGCGCCCTCGACGAGTTCGAAAAACTCGGCATCGAGGATCCGGAAAACGATACCTTCCGCATGCAGCCCTGCATGTCTCCCGTCTGGGACACCGCATATGCCGTCTTCGCCCTCGGCGAGGCTGGAGTGGCCGCTAACGATCCGCGCATGGTGAAATGCGCCGACTGGATTCTGCAAAAGCAGGTTCGCACCGTCGGCGACTGGCAAGTCAAAAACACCAAGGGTAAGCCCGGCGGTTGGTATTTCGAATTCAATAACGAGTTTTACCCCGACGTCGATGACACCGCCATGGTTTGTCTCGCGCTCAGCCGCGTCGAGCATCCCAACGGCCGCTACCAGCGCGAGTCCGTGCAGCGTGCGATTGACTGGATTCTCTCCATGCAGTGCAAGAACGGCGGCTGGGCCTCCTTCGACAAAGACAACGACAAGATGGTTTTCCAGAACATCCCCTTTGCCGATCACAACGCCATGCTTGATCCGCCAACGGTTGATATTACGGGCCGCATCCTCGAGATGATGGCGACTTATGGCTATAACCAGAATCATCCCGCCGTGAAGCGCGCCATAAAGTTCATCCGCGACGAGCAGGAGCCCGATGGCAGCTGGTTCGGGCGCTGGGGGGTCAACTACATCTACGGTACGTTCCTCGTGCTTCGCGGCCTGGAAGCGATTGGCATGGATAATCACGAACCCTGCATTCAGCAAGGTGCTGAGTGGCTGCGCATGATGCAAAATCCTGACGGCGGTTGGGGCGAGACCGTGGGCTCCTACGACGATCCTGCACTGCGTGGCGTTGGCGAGAGCACTCCTTCGCAAACCGCGTGGGCAGTTCTTGGACTTCTTGCGGTTGGCGACATTCGTAGCGATTCCGTCGCTCGCGGCATCGCCTACCTGTTACGCACTCAAAAAGAAGACGGCTCCTGGGACGAGCCCTTCGAAACAGGTACAGGTTTTCCGCGCGTCTTCTATCTTAAGTATCACCTCTATCGCGAATATTTCCCGCTGCTCGCGCTGACAACCTACGCCAAGGTAATGGAGAAAAACGGAAACTAGAACGACCTGCGTAATACCGTGGAAGAGCGGCGCGTCAGCGCCGCATGAAGCATATAAATATATCCGGGCTTTAGCCCCCACGAAGAAGAACCGCGCTGCGAAGCCGCGTTGATCTGACCGCTAAAAACTAATTGCTCCCATGAAGACTTTCGTCACAGGCGCAACCGGATTCCTCGGCTCCCACGTGGCTCGTGTTTTGTCCGAGCAGGGAGCCGACCTCCGCCTTCTGGTCCGCCCCTCCAGCAATCTAAGAAATCTCGAAGGGCTGAAGGCGGATACCGCGATCGGCGATCTCTGCGATCCCACGTCTCTGGAAAAAGCGATGCAAGGCTGCGACACCGTCTTCCACGTCGCCGCTGACTACCGCCTATGGGTCAAAGATCCCGCCGGGATGTACCGCTCCAACGTTGACGGAACCCGCGCCATCCTGGAAGCCGCACGCAAGAATAACGTGCGCTCTGTTGTTTATACCTCGAGCGTCGCCACCATCGGTTTCACCGGCAACGGACGCTCCGCCGACGAAGATTCTCCCGTCTCCCTCGCCGACATGATTGGTCACTATAAGCGCTCGAAATTCATGGCCGAGCAAATCGCGTTGGATGCTGGTCGTTCCGGCATGCGCGTCGTGACCGTCAATCCCACCACTCCCATCGGCGAGCACGACGTCAAACCCACTCCCACCGGACGAATCGTTATCGACTTCTTGAAGGGAAAATTTCCCGCCTATGTCGAAACTGGACTAAACCTGGTCGACGTTCGCGAGTGCGCCCTCGGTCACATCGCCGCACTTGAAAAAGGCAAGACCGGGGAGCGCTATATCCTCGGAGGCGAAAATCTAACGCTCAAACAGATTCTCGACAAGCTCGGGGCCATCGCCCATCTCCCGTCTCCCAGCGTTAAGCTCCCCTACTTCGTAGCTTATGCGGCAGGCTTCGTGGACGAGAATATCGCTGGTCGCTTGCTCGGCCGCGAGCCTCGCGCCACCGTCGAAACTGTGCGCATGGGCAAGAAAAAAATGTGGGCCAGTTCCGCCAAGGCCGAGCGCCAGCTTGGATGGAAATCCCTGCCTGCTGACAATGCTCTCCGTCGTGCCGTAGAGTGGTTTCGGGCCAACGCCTATGCCTAAGGTCGCCATCGTAGCCGCGCTCCAGCGTGAACTCAGCCCGCTCATCAAGCACTGGGG
>Ga0209006_10002371_pt1 | contig 17201 bp, 15 predicted proteins | sample JacPin_JW_Ref_O2_FD_188567 | JGI IMG/M metagenome (GOLD analysis project Ga0209006, IMG submission 188567) | Forest soil microbial communities from Algoma, Ontario, Canada - Jack Pine, Ontario site 1_JW_Ref_O2 (SPAdes) (version 2) | ecosystem: Environmental > Terrestrial > Soil > Boreal... | reverse complement strand
ATCCAAATGTAACGGTGACGACTGCCGCGGCGCTCGAAGGACTAAAGTTCCCCGAGAAACTCAACCTGTTCTGGATTTCCCGAAACTACCACGACCTACACGACGAGTTCATGGGCCCCGTCGACATCGCCGCGTTTAACAAGGCCGTCTACAGTGCGCTGAAGCCCGGTGGCGTATATGTAATTCTCGATCATTCCGCCGCTCTGGGTGCTCCCGCAAATGTAACCGAGACCTTGCATCGCATCGAGTCCTCGACCGTGCGCCGAGAGGTCGAAGCCGCGGGGTTCAAGTTCGACTCCGAGAGTTCGATTCTCTCCAATCCGGCTGACCCCCGCACGGCCAAAGTGTTCGACCAGACGATTCGCGGACGAACGGACCAGTTCATCCTGAAGTTCCGCAAGCCTAAGTGATGAGGATTTCGGGCAGACCGCAGGAACCGGTGAGTAGAGGAAGTGGAGGCAGCATGAAGAGATCATTGTGTAGAGTGATGATCGGTGTCGTCGGCCTGGCGGTGCTCGGGATGACCGCAACGTTGGCCGCTTTACGCGGCTACCGGTATGGCGAACCAACACCGTTGAAGTCAAGGATCTGAAGGAGCGACGTGAACGCAAAATTTTCGGGGTGCCTTGCCAGCTTGAGCACACCTCATCTTGCCGACGCTTGCTTGCGTGTGGGCACTCCGGTGCGCTGCGCCCCTGCGGGTGTGACAGCGGTCCAAAGAGGGATGCGCTGCGCTGGCCGCGCATTGCCCGTACGTCACGTGGGCAGCGTTGATGTATTTCTGGAGGCCTTGGCGCACGCCCGGCCAGGAGACGTGCTCGTTGTGGATAACGGAGGCCGGCTTGATGAGGCGTGCGTTGGCGATCTCGTCACGCTCGAAGTCCAGAAGGCGGGCTTGCACGGCATTGTGATTTGGGGGCTGCATCGGGATACCGACGAATTGGTAAGCATCGGCTTGCCGCTCTTTAGCATGGGCACAATGGCGACCGGACCGCAGCGTCTCGATCCGCGCCCGGCAGATAGCATGAAATCGGCTCGCGTTGGATATTGGAACGTCACACAACAGGATGTTGTGGCTTGCGACTCCGACGGCGTACTTTTTATGCCTGAGGAACAACTTCAAGAAATCATGGTTGCTGCAACGAATATTAGAGAGACTGAGCGTCAGCAAGCGGAAAAAATGCGCGCCGGCATCTCGTTACGTGTGCAGACTCGGTTTGTGGAATACCTGAGCGCACGCGCCATAAACCCGTCCGTAGGATTTCGCGAACACTTGAGAAGATTGGATCGTGCAATCGAAGAATAAGATTCGTGCCGAAGTGCGATCGCCATCCCGTCGCTTTATGCCATTGGCGGGGAAGTCCTGCGTGAGGGTTTGAGTCAGCGGAGCCAGCAGTCGGACCTCGAAGCGCTCGTCCAAGCCTGTGAGGAGTTAGGCGTCGAACTCGAAGCTCGGACGGGTCACAAAGCCGTTCAGCACGTGAAGATCCGCAGGGTGGCGGACGATGGGGACCGGACAGGGAGCGAGGGTGCGCAAATCATCGAGTAAGGGCGTCTCCAAAGGCGTACTCCCGACAGTCAGAATCGTGCTCCAACAGAATTATGATCGTGATAATAATGAATTTGTGTAATTTTCTATTTGGCGTAAAAGTGTCAGGAACATTCGGGACAGGTCAGGTTAATCCGGGTGTTGGCCGAGTAGCGATACATCACAACAGGTGAAGAGAAAATGATTAAGACTATTATCTTATCCATGTGTCTCGCAGCTTTCTCACTTTCGCTTAATGCACGTGCCCAGGATCAGCGCCAATATACTGAGGGCCCGGTCACTGAGGTGGACGAAGCGCACGTCGAGTACGGGCATTTTGAAGAGTACATCGATTGGCTAAATTCGACATGGAAGCCGACCATGGAAGCTTTCAAGAAAGCTGGGCTAATCATTGATTACAAGGTCTTCCAGCTCACTCCAAAATCCCCGGATCAGCCTAATATATATCTCTGGATCACTTTTAAAAACGCGGCTGCGGCTTTAGATAAAGGCGTCGAGCTAGAAGATGTTGCCAAGAAAGTAATCTGTAGCACCGAGTGTCAGAACAAGGCCAGAGTGGCTCGGAGTGAATACAGAAAAGTTCTAGGCAAGGAATATATTCGTGAAGTTATTTTAAAATGAAATTGTTATACGTGTTCACTACTCCGAGCGATCAAAACCGACCCAAAGTCCGTGCTGAAGGCGCTAGCGGCTTGAAAGCAGGAGGCGGCTGACCGGGCTAATTGACAATTATCTGTCAATTTATGTCGGAAACAGCAGGCTGCAAGCGAATACTGACGGGCGTACAACGCTGACGCCAAGCACCTGGTCGCAAACCAGGGACTTGGGCGTGGCGACCGCTTCTATAAGGTGTCGCGATTAATTCCAGTGAATCTCACGGGATTGACGAACCGGTCGACAAGATGTCATTGGAAACGAAAACATCCAGTACCCGCGTCGTTGGCCTTGACCTGCCCGTTCTTGCAATCTCGGCAGAAGCTATCGTTTGGCAGCAGCGATGGGTTGGCCCAGCTTGTCCGCAAGCCACAATTTAATCAGCGACTGCCGTGTCACACCGAGCCGCCGAGCCTCACGGTCGAGAGACTCCACCATCCAAGCCGGGAAATCCACGTTGACCCGCTTTGCATTGGTGCCGATTCGCCGAGCCTTGCTCAGATCTAGTTGATCAACGACTTTCTCGCCAGAATCAAACTTGCGATCAAATGTCTTCGCTTTCATAGAATGCTACCTCCTCATTTCGTGACCGCCTCACAGAAATGAGTCGAATGTTATCGCCGCGCCGAGTAATTATCGCGGACCAATGCTGCTCCTCGATTTTCCCGATCAGCAGCCAGCGCGGTTCATCGGTTGTCCGGGCCGGAATCTCCACCAACTCGGGGTCAGCCCATAGCCTCTGCGCGCTCTCAAAATCAATGCCGTGTTTGCGATTATTCTCGGCGCTTTTGTGCGGGTTGTACTCAAAACCCATGATAGCGGAGCTTCAAAAGGCGGTATATTAAAGGTATAGATATTATACTATTTAGGAATGATTTTTGCCAGTTTGGAAAACTGGCCTTGAAATCCGGATGACGCAATGCGTGCCGGCCGAGAGGATGTGATGCGGGCTAGACCGCCTCGCCTTAGGGGGATCTCATTGGCGTCCGTCGATGGACCAACTTGATCTGATTGATCTCCTCGCCGGATTAAGGGGAGTGCGATCCTCTATTGTCACGGACGTCACTTTGCAGGCGGCAGATGGGCGGCGCTCACCTCTCCGCACGGCATTCTGCGGGATTCAGGCGCCCACGAGACACGTGTAGAGGTCCCAACAAGTCCAAGGGCCCGATCGCGAGTAGGGTCCCTGCTCTGAAACCCGGGGCTCGCAGATCCTGGCTTGGGGCGCCCCACGGGCGCAAAATCGGACCTAGTGGTCCCGAAGTCGTCAAGCTGTGTTCTTCCCATAGTGCTCGCCGCGCTGTCATTCATCGGGTGCGCGCGAGAAGTCTTTGCGATTTCCTACTCCTACACGCGAGTGGGCAATCGGCAGGATATCCACACCACGACCAATGCGGGCACGGCCATGATGGGTGGGGGAAAGGATCTGGATGAAGCGTTCCGGTGGCTCTGCTCCAAAGGCAATAAAGGCGATTTCCTTGTACTGCGCGCGACCGGTGATGGCAGCTACAACTCTTATGTGAACGGCCTTTGTGACATGAATTCTGTTGCGACTCTGGTGATTCCGGACCGGCGCGCGGCTCGCGAGCCCGCGGTGGCGCGGATTATCGGCGAGGCTGCGGTCGTGTTCATCTCAGGAGGAGATCAGGCCAATTACATCCGTGGCTGGCGGGGAACTCCGGTGGAGGACGCCATCACCGCCCACATCGCCGGCGGCAAGCCCGTGGGAGGCACGAGCGCGGGTCTTGCGGTGCTCGGCGAGTTCATTTACGGCAGTCTCCACGACAAACCCGACGAGAATGATCTGTCTTCCCGCGAGGTGCTGCAGAATCCGTACGCCGACCGCGTCACCTTGGTGCGGCACTTCCTGAAAATCCCGCACCTCGAGGACCTCTTGACGGATTCGCATTTTGTAACGCGCGATCGCATGGGGCGCACGCTGGGCTTTCTCGCACGAATCATGCAGGACGGGTGGGCGCCCTTTCCGCGCGAGGTCGCCATCGATGAGCGCTCTGCCGTCCTAGTCGAAGCGGACGGCAACGCGAAGATCGTGGGCAAGGGGCAGGGCGCCTACTTTCTGAAGCCCGTGCGTAAGGCGCAGGCGTGTGCCGTAAATGTTCCTCTCACGTTGCGCGACGTACGCGTTCAACGGGTCGCAAGCGGCGGACAATTCGACTTTAACTCCTGGACAGGTAACGGAGTGAACTATGTGCTCTCGGTCAATGAGGGCAAGGTGACGAGCACGCAGCCTGGCGGCTCGATTTATTAGGCAACGCGCGCGGAGTACGCTGGCGTGCGGCGCAGTCCCCGAGTGCTGGCCCTGGGAACTACGGAGCGTGCAATCTATTACGGATTCCCAGTCAGTGTCGCGACGGGATGTGATAGTTGACGGTCAGATAGAAGTCGCGGCCTACCGGACTGAACCAGTTACGCGTGTAAAACGGCCAGCTCGTCCAAGTCGGATCGAACTGCGGCTTCGTGTCGAGAAGGTTATCGACCGTGAGGCGTACTTGTGCATTGTCGCTAAAGGCGTAGCTGAGCGAGCCATTGTAGACAGCGGTCGATGCAAGCCGCGCAGTACCGTCGAAATTCGGCAGGCCCCCGATCAGTCGATCGAACACGGTTGCGCTCAGGTGACCCAGGGACCAAGTGATCGAAGCGTTGGCCTTCCAGATCGGCAACTCCCAGAGGAAGAGGTCGGTGAGCTCGTTGTCCACAGGATCCTGCGGAAAGTCCTGGGTCTTGTGGGAGAGAACGCGCGTGAGGCCTGCACTGAAGCTGAAGCTGCCGAATCGCTGTGTGTCCAACGAATAGTGCGTACTGAAATCTATGCCGTCGGTACTGTCGACCGCGGCGTTTATGGGCTGGACGAGGACGGAGGTAATCTGCAGCGGATCGAAGGAATTGGCCGGATTACGCGCCACCTCACTGATCACCTGCTGGCAAGTCGGGGAGTTCGTATCGACGCGTTCCCCGGTGACGGTCGTGCCCAGCAGGCAGTCGGCTTCCTCGCGCAGAACGATATCGCTGCTCTGATACTCCACTTCATTGCTGAGTCGGATGTGGTAGAAGTCGACGCTGATGTCGAAGTTCTTGATCGGCGCAAAAACGAATCCGCCGGTGAAAGAGCGGCTCGTCTCGTTCTGCAGCGCAAGACTACCGTGGCTTCTGCCATCGAAGGAGATGTCGCCGTAAGGACAGTTGTCGAAGTAATCCGGTCCGCTCGAGGCGTACTGGAGGCGGCAAAGGTAGTAGTCGGTGCCGCCCGAACTTGAGCCGCTTGGGCCCGCGTACAGATAGGAAAGGTCGGGCGCGCGAAAACCGGTGGAGTACGAGCCGCGCACCAGCAGGCTGCGAAACGGCCGATACTCGAGGCCTGCCGCGTAGGTGACTTTGCCGGCGGAAGTGTCGCCGTATTTGTAGGTATCCAGGCGCGAGGCGGCGGTGAGGGTGAGCTCGCTTAGAACCGGTGCGCGCACCTCAAACCCGAGTCCCGTGTGGCGGCGGGACCCATTGGCGCCGGTATTGAGCAGGTCAAAATAGCTGCCATTCAATGACAGCGGGTCGGCCGCAGCGTCGAAATACTGCGTGCCACCCTCGGCCACCGCGGCGAAGCCCACGGGACCCGCGGGCAGCATGAAGAGCTTCTCGTCGTTGACCTGCAGCGTGAGGTTGTTGGCTCCGGACTTATCGTGATCGATCGAGTCCTGCGTGATGGAGTCAAACTGTGCAACCGTCAGCGGCGTGTACAGTCGGCTCGGCGGCGCGTAATAGATATTGAGATCGCTCGTAGGATCGATCCCGAGCGATGGGCCTAGATAGAGCGCCTGCGCCTTGGCCGAGATCAGCGCAGGCTCGCGACTCTCGAGGTAGTTGTGAGAGGTGCCGAAGGTAACCTCGTAGTCCCAGTTGCTTCCGAAGAGCTTGCCCTTGATCCCGGTGTTGAGGGAAAGCGTGTGGTTGATCTCATGGATCTCGCCCGCCTCGAGGCCGCCGTTCTCCTCGAGCGTAAAGAACTGCCGCTCCCATTGCTCAACCTGCCCGGTTGCGGAGTTGAAGAAGGGGGTAGGCGTCGAGTTGTCGTTGAGTATGTAGCTGTTCTGCCATTGCAGCGGCGAGTTGTAGAGCACCTGGCTCGAGGTTCCGGCCTGCAGGTCGAGGAACAGGTGGGCTTCATCGCTCAGATGATAGGTCGCCGAAGCGTAAACATTCCCTGCACGATCGCCGTTCTCGAGGGTCGCGTACGCGTAGTCCCGGTAGCTACCGCAGTAGTTCCCGAGTGCCGGGTCGTTGGCATAGATGATGGAATTGCGATCAAGGTGCGAGAGACTGGCGCAGGTCGCCTGTCCCGGGTCGATATAGTTGCCATTGCCATCGAGGCGGGCAAATACCGGATCGGCCACGTTGCTCGCCGCGCCTCCGGGGCCGTCAAGCAGCGAATTGGTGAAGCTACGCTGGTAGGCCCAGATCGGGTTCGAGTTGTAGAGCTCGATGCCGAAAACCGAATCGAAGCGATCATTGGAGAAGCCGCTGGAGATCTGCAGGCGCTGCGAGGCGCCGCCGCCGTGTTGGGTGTCGCCCACACGCAGGTCGACGGTTGTGCCCTCCATCTTGTTCTTCAGAATAAAATTAATCACCCCAGAGACCGCATCCGAGCCATATACCGCCGAGGCGCTGCCGCTTAACACTTCGATACGCTCGACCAGTGAAGTCGGAATATTGCTGATGTCCGTGAAGTTGCTGTTTCCTTGGTAGGCCTGGGGGTAGTCGGCGATGCGCCGGCCATTAATCAGAATGAGCGTGTGGTTGGGGCCCAGACCGCGCAGGTCGACCGCCTGCGCGCCGGGGGAGAAGCCATTGGTGTACTGATTGTTGTCGAGCGCGCCGAGGTTTTGCGTGAGCGATGCCATGACGTCAGGTATGGTCGCAAACCCATTGTTCTCGATGTCCTGCGAGGTGATGACGATGATCGGCGCGGGCCCCTCAACCTGGGCGCGCGGAATGCGCGAGCCGGTGACGACGACCTGCTCGAGCTCCTGCGCCGAAGAGGCGGCGGTGCTGACCGGCACCTGCTGCTCGGCGACATCCGCGCTCGCGCCCGCAATCCGCGCCATGGCGAGCGCAAAAGCGGCAGGCAACACGAAGCGCATGCTTGTTGTGATGCGTACTTTCTTAATGTCGGCAACCCCGTGTGCGGCAGGATCAATCCGTTGCCCACGCGCAGCGCTCTTTTTATGTACGGTCGTATCCTACCCCGAAATGCAGCGCGAGTGGCAGTACTAGGGGATCAATCTTCCCGTCCTCAGTAGTGCAGTGAATCGAAGTCTGCCGCGAAGGTTTCCGCGATGGCGATCACTGCCGCGTGAATGGGACCGGACGGGATCGCAGGGATCACCGAAGCATCGACCACGAAGAGTCGCTCGGATCCGTGCAGCTTGAGATCCGCGTCCACGACGCTGCCCGCCAACCGGCCCATGCGGCAGGTGCCGACCGGATGGTGATGGGTCATCACGGCATGTTCGACAAAGGCACTAAGATCCGTGTCGCTGCGGCAATCGATACCAGGATAAATCTCCTCGGCCCGCCACTCCGCGAGCGCGGCTTGATGGCCCACCGCACGGGCGAGTTCGAGCGCCCGCCGTGCCAGGCGTCGGTCATGGTCTGTTGAAAGGTATGCGGGATCGATCTCGGGCGGGTCGCTGACCTCGGGCCCGGTGAGCGCAATCCGGCCGCGGCTCGTCGGGTGAGTCACGCCGGAAAGAATCGTGTAGGCGCTGCCCATCGCAGGCCGTGCAAAACACTCTGTGACGGTGGGCGCGGCGACACAGCCCAACACGACATCCGGTGCGCCATCGCTGCGACCGAGGTCGTCGCTATGGAGATAAGTCAGCGATTCCGAATGCTGTAGTCGCGAGAGCGGGACGGGCTTTTTGGCACGGTAGACGTTTCCTGCAGTCAGCAGATGGTCATGCAGATTTTCGCCAACACCGGGGTGATCCGCGATGCACTGCACCCCGGCGCGCTCGAGACTCGCGGCGGGACCGATACCTGAACGCATGAGCAGCAGCGGGCTTGCGATCGTGCCGGCGCATAAAATCGTGACACCCGCCTCGAGTGTCGCGGCTCTGCCGCTGATTTCTGCGATCACCCCGGTCGCGTTCGTGCCGGACAGCGTTAGGCGATGCACCAAGGCTTCACTGATGACCGTCAGATTGGCGCGCGCTCGCACGCCATCGAGATAGGCGTTGGCAACCGTGACGCGGCGCCCGGCGCGGATCGTCAGCGAATTCGGTGCAACACCGACGAGCCTGCCGCTGTTGTGATCGCCGAGCCAGGCAATGCCCGACGCCATCGCGGCTGCCATATAGGCGCGCACGAGCGGACTCACCTCGGCATCGGGCAGCCACACCGGAAGCGGACCGTCGCCACCGTGATGCTCGCTCGAACCGCCGGAAAAACCTTCGAGCCGCCTGAACGCCGGAAGCAGACCTGCGTACGACCATCGCGCGGAGCCGGTCGCATCGCTCCAGACCTGGAAATCCTCCGGTGACCCGCGCACATGGGCCATCGCATGCATGCAACTGGATCCGCCGATGATGCGCCCGCGGGGCCAGTCGTGTGACCGGCCCGCGGTTCCGGCCTGAGGCGTCGTGCGATAGCGCCAGTCATAGGCGCGTCCCGCGAGCAGCGGCCACTGCTGCGGAATCGCAATATCGGGGTCGGTCGCAGGGCCGCCCGCCTCGAGGAGGCCGACGCGTAGATTTGGATTCTCGCTCAAGCGCGCGGCGAGGACGCAGCCGGCGGAACCGGCACCCACGATGAGTACATCGAAACTGTCGTTCATCCGATGAATCAATTGGCGAAATGGTTCATCGTTTCGCTGTCGCGGCGGCGCGTTGGCCGCGGATCAGATCGGCGGCCTTTTCCGCAATCATCATGACAGCGGCATTGATGTTGCCACTGACCAGATCCGGCATCACCGAGGCATCGACGATGCGCACTCCCGCGACGCCGTGCAGCCGCAGCTCGGAATCGACGACCGCCGATGCGTCGGATTCCTTGCCCATCTTGCAGGTACCTGCGGGGTGATGGACCGTGATCGCAGTATTGCGAATATGTACATCGATATCCGCATTCGAGTTCTTGTCTGTGCCCGGAGCGATTTCCCGCCCGATGTAGTTACGCATAGCCGGCTGCGCCGCGATCTCGCGCGCAATACGCACGCCGGCGCGCAGAGCACTCCAATCGGCATCGGTCGATAGAAATCGTTGCAGAATGCGCGGGTGGGCCTTCGGATCCCGCGATTGCAAGCTCACCTCGCCACGGCTCTGCGGGTGCAGCATCACGATGCGGCTCGCGAAGCCATCGGTGAAAGGCGCCTTGAAAGGCTTGAAATAAGGCCACGCTCCAAGCGGCGCCGCCGTCAGCAAAATCTGTGTGTCGGGCAATGCGAGCTGCGCGCTGCTTTTCAGGAACGCGACGATGCCGCCGGGCACGTCGGCGGCGAAGCCCTTGCCGAATAAGTAGGCCTTCGCGAGTTCGCGCGTGATGCGGTCGTAGCGCATCATCGCGAAAAACGGTCCTGGTTGGCGCCGCTGGTACATGAGGATCGCCGAGGCGTGGTCCTGCAGATTGCGCCCGACGCCGCGCAATGCGGCCTTGACCGGAATATCGAGGCGCGCGAGCTCATCGGGGTCGCCGATACCCGAGAGCATCAATATTTGCGGCGAATTGATGACGCCGCCCGAGACGATGACTTCGCGACGCGCGCGCACTGCGAGCGCGGCACCAGCGTGCAGATACTCGACCCCGGTCGCTCGGCCGTTGTCGATCAGGATCCGACTCGTCAGTGCCCGGACTTTGACGGTCAGATTGGGCCTCCCCAGCGCCGGTCGCAGGTAGGCGGTCGCAGCGCTGCAACGCCGGCCTTTGCCGATCGTCATTTGCAGCCGGGAAAATCCATGCTGGACCTCCGCGTTGTAGTCATCGGTCCAGGCATGCCCCGCGGTCCGTCCGGCCTCGGCGTAGGCATCGAGCAGCGGATCCAGATATCCGCAGGTTTTGACGGCGACCGGTCCGTCGCCGCCGCGGTACGCGCTCGCTCCGCCTTCCCAACACTCAAGTTTCCGAAAGTAGGGCAGCACGGCCTCATGGGACCAATCCGCCGCGCCGGTGGCTGCGGCCCAGCGATCGTAGTCGCCGTGATTGCCGCGCACATATGCCATCGCATTCGTCGACGAACAGCCCCCGATCACCTTGCCGCGCGCACACTCGATGCGCCGGCCGGCGACCGTCTCTTCGGGCTCGCAGAAATAGCCCCAGTCGTGCAGGCGCTTCTGCAGAATCTTGCCCCAGCCGAGCGGGATGTGGATCCACGGGTCGCGGTCCCAGCCGCCGGCCTCCAACAGCAGCACGGTAACATCGGGATCGGCTGTCAGCCGGTTCGCGAGGACGCACCCGGCCGAGCCCGCACCCACGATGATGTAGTCGAACTCAGCGATCCGTTGCAACGCAGGCAAAACCTATTGAGCGGTTTCCGATCGCGGAAATGCCTGCTCAAAAACGTATTGCTGGACGTCGCTGAGATGGCGCAGCATTTGCGCGCAGGCCTCCTGGCCATTGCGGGCGGCGATTGCCGCGGCGATCGATTCATGGAAGCGTGCGTAGACCGCCTGGCGCTTGAAGCAATGTGCGTGCTCGCCCAAGCGGCGCCAGCCGGCGTCGCGTTGCTGCGCGCACATGGTATCGAAGAACGCGAGAAACAGCGTATTGCGCGCGGCTTCGGCGATGGTGCGGTGAAACAGCGCATCGGCGCGCTCGTAAGTTTCCGGGGTGCTCGCAGCGCGGGTCTTTCCCGCCAGCGTCTGCAGACGTTTGATCTCGGCGGTGGACGCCCGCAGGGCCGCGAGGCGCGCCATCGCAGGTTCCGTCGCGAGCCGCACTTCGATGACCTCGAGCGGATTGGTGTAATCAAGGATGTTGCCGAGAACGCTCGTGAGCTTGCCGCTCGCCGTGCCGTTCGGCGGCGCATCGGGTGCTGCCGTGACGGCCCGATAGGTCGCCGGAGAATATATGAAGGTTCCGCGTCCCTGATGGCGATAGATGCGCCCTTCCTGTTCGAGCACTTCGAGCGCTCTGCGCAGCGAGCGGCGCCCGACGCGCAGTTCGGTCGCGAGAGTCCTCTCCGGCGGGATGCGTCCGTCGACGGCGAAGTCGCGTTTCTCGATGAACCCGCGCACTTTGCTGAGAGCTTGATCGGTTCGGTCCATGGTGCTGCGGCCAGTGTACTGATATGCATTACGATACCACAGCCGCAGCGTCCATTGCGCCGGCGGCGCTGCGCATCGCGGTTGACGAACGCAATGGCTCCGAGCAGACTCGATGCGAGCGGAACCACTTGCCGCTATTGGTTCGTGAGGGTCTACGATGCGCGTTGAAGCTCAGTCTGCAGGGGAGGCGAACCCCGAGCTTGCGGCTTCCCTCGACGCATTGCACCGCGACGTCTACGCCAACAATATGGCCCCCTACTGGGTCGTCGATCGCAGCGTCGCGCACGACGAAGACCGCCAGATCCAGCAAGGCCGCAAGGCGATACCCTTCATCTGGAAATACCAGCGGCAAATCGAGCCGCTGTTGCGCCGCTCGGCGGCGCTGATCAAGACGGAGACCTCGGAGCGGCGCTCTTTGGTGCTCGTCAATCCGGGCTTGGCGCCGCAGCGCGCAACGGCGTCGACCTTGTACGTCGCCTATCGCGTCAACGATCCGAACGAGATCATGCCGCCGCACCGCCATTCGCCGAATGCGATTCGCCTCGGGCTCACCGGGGTTACGAACTTCACCGGAGTCGAAGGCGAGAACATCGTGTTCGGGCCGGGCGATCTTGTGCTGACCCCGCACGACACCTGGCACAACCACGGCAACGAGGGCGATGAGCCAGCGATCAATCTCAGCGTGCTCGATCTGCCGTTGGCGGAGACCCTGAACTGCCTGTACTTCGAACACGATTACACCGAGGAGGAGGAGGGCGTGCGCATTCGCCGCGCGATGCAGACCGAGCGCTTCCCGGCGAGCTATTCTCAGCGCGTCTACGGCAGCGGCGGCTTCCTGCCGCGTTTCGTCTCGCACCATCGGGGCGCGGGCGCCGCCTCGCCGATGTACGTCTACCGCTACGAGGCCGCGCGCGAATTTCTCGAGAAGTGCCGCGACTGGGACGGGGACCGTTACGAAGCGCTGATGCTCGAGTACGTCAATCCGACGACCGGAGGACCGGTCTACAAGACGATGACCTTTTTCATGCAGATGCTGCGTCCCGGCGAGCGGACGCTGCCGCTCAAGCAAAGCGCAAACCTGGTCTTTTCGCCGTTCGAGGGCGCCGGCTACAGCATGATCGGCGACAAGCGCATCGACTGGGAACGCTTCGATACGGTCGTCGTCCCCGGGGGAACTTGGTGCCAGCACGTCAACGCATCCGACAGGCAGCCGGCGATTCTATTCGTGGCCAGCGATGAGCCTACGCTTAAGGCACTATCCTTCTATCAGAAGCATGGCAAAAACGACAACGGCGATACCGTCCGGCTGACGTAGGTCTTGGCGCTCGAGCGGGCGCCCGTCAAGGTTTTAGCTTTTAATATAAATGGCAGCTTCCAAAAACACGCGACTCGTCGCGCATATCGACTGTCCCGGCGGCGGACAGGTCTGGGTCGACGGCAAGACACTCTACATCGGGCACATGCGCCAGCCGACCGGTACAACTATCGTGGACGTGGCGGACCCGAAGAACCCGGTGGTGCTGGCGCGCGTCGACCTACCGCCGGGTTGGCATTCACACAAGGTGCGCGTCGCGAACGACATCATGGTCGTCAATCACGAACGCCAGGGCAAGGACGGCGATCCGTCGTTCGGCGGCGGTCTCGGCATTTACGATGTCTCAACCCCTGCGCAGCCGCAACTGCTCTGCAAGTGGCGCACCCACGGCAAAGGCGTTCACCGCTACGACTTCGATGGCCGCTATGCCTACATTTCGCCGACCGCCGAGGGCTACGTCGGCAATATCATGATGATCCTGGATCTGAAGGATCCGAGGCGACCCGAGGAGGTTGGGCGCTGGTGGATTCCGGGGCAATGGGAGGCGGGTGGCGAGACCTACCCCTGGGCCGATGGGCCGGCGCCGCGCTGCCACCACCCGATGCGCATGGGCGATCGCTTATATGTGAGCTATTGGCATCACGGCTACCACATTCTCGACATCGCGGACATGTCGAAACCGAAGCTCATCGCGGGCGGCAACACTTCGCCGGCATTTCCCCATCCAACCCATACCTGTTTGCCGATTCCGCAGGCGCTCAAGGGACGCAGGATCATGGTGGTCGCCGACGAGGATGTCGCGAAGCTCTGGCCGGCGGCGCCCGCGTTCACGTGGATTTACGACATCACGAACGAGCGCTGCCCCGTCCCGATCTCGACGTTCCAGGTCGCGGGCCTCGATCCCGACGGCGCACCTCAGCCGCCGTTCATGGGCTGTCATCAGCCTTCGGAGCGCTTCAAGGGCACTATCATCCCGTTCGCATGGTTCGCGAAGGGATTGCGAATACTGGATATCGCCGATCCGTTCGCGCCGCGCGAGGTGGCGTACTATGAAACAGACGCGCCGCAGGGATTTGCGCTTTCCTCTTCGAACGACGTCACGATCGACGACCGCGGTCTTTGCTACTTGATCGACCGGCAGCGCGGCGTCGACATCATCGAAACATCGGTACTTTAATTCAACAGCACGGCAAGAGCGCAGTGAACGATAAGATCATCACGATAGGTAAGCGCAATCCGAATCTCCCGTTTCATCCGGGCGTGCGGGCCGGCGACTTTATTTTCATCTCGGGACAGGTTGCCAAGGACGAGAACGGCAACATGTCGAGCGGCAACATCGAGGAAGAAACGCGCTGGACGCTCGAAGGCATCCGGCGGATTCTGCTGCTCGACGGTGCGGATTTGAACGACGTCGTCAAAGTCACGGTGTATCTCGCCGATGCGCGCAATTTCGGACGCTACAACAAGGTCTTCGGCGAGTATTTCCCGGACGGCCGTATCTCGCGGACCACGGTCGAAGCGCGTGCGGTCATCGAATGCAAGATCGAAATGGACGCGGTCGCCTACAAACCGCGCAGTTGATCTCGTTAATCCAGGTTGATGCAGGGGTACGGGAGAGAAGAACATGCTGAAAATTCTTGGTCGCGGCACATCGGGGAACGTGCAGAAAGTCGTCTGGCTGCTCGAGGAGTTGGGGCAACCCTACGCGCGGGAGGACTACGGGCGGCAGTTCAACAACACGCAGACCGAGGCGTATCTCGCTCTGAATCCGACCGGCAAGGTGCCGACGCTCGTCGACGGCGACGTGAGCATCTGGGAATCGAATACGATCCTGCGCTATCTGTGCAGCAAGTCGGGCGGCGGCACTGCGCTGTATCCCACCGACCCCGCGGCGCGCACGCAGGTGGAGCGCTGGATGGATTGGCAGCTTGCTTCATTGAATGGCCCCTACCTCGGCGTCTTTAGAGAGGCCAAGAAAAAAGAGAACGAACGCGCTGCGAGCTTCGCCGTGGATTCCAAGGAGTTGGTAGCGCAACTCGAGATCCTGGAGAAGGGGACTGCGGGGCGCCCCTGGATCGCGGGAGCAAATTTTTCGATTGCCGACATCTGTTTGGGACCGATCGTGGAGCGTTGTCTGGGCTTCCCCGTAGCGCTGCCGGCGATTCCGCACGTCAGAGCCTGGCGCGAAAAGTTCGCATCCCGCCCCGCCTACCAAAAGTCGAAATCCTGAAGCACGTTTGCAGCCGGAGGGACAGATGAAGAACGTCGCTGTGATCGGTCTCGGCACGATGGGGCCGGGCATTGCCGCGACGCTGGCGCGCGCCGGCATGAAGGTCACGGCCTTCGATGCTGACCCGGAAAAACGCGCCAAGGCCGGGCAGGGGTTCGCGGCCGCCGCAGCCGTGCTAGCGGCGCTCGCGGTCCCCGACCATAGCAGCGGCGAGATCGCGGTCCACGAGAATTTGCCGCACGCGGTCGCGGGCGCCGATCTCGTGATCGAGACGGTGCCCGAAAACCTTGAACTCAAGATCCAGGTTTTTCGAGAGATCGAGATGCAAGTGGCGGACAATTGCATGCTCGCCTCCGATACCTCAGGGATCCCGATCACCAAGATCCAGGCCGGCACGCGCGTGCCTGGCCGCGTCGTCGGCATGCATTGGTCGAATCCGCCGCACATCATTCCGATGATCGAAGTCATCGCCGGCGAGCGCACCGCGCCCGGTGTCGTAGCGGCGCTCACGGAGCTGATCCGGCGCATCGGACATCTGCCAATTATCATTCGCAAAGATGTCGCAGGATTTGTCGAGAATCGCGTGCTGTACGCCGTGATGCGCGAATGCCTCGATCTCGTCGAACACGGCGTCATCGAGCCCCAGGACCTCGATCTGTGCGTTTCCTGGGGCATCGGCTACAAGCTTGCGGTCGTGGGTCCCATGGCCTTGCTCGACATGGCGGGCCTTGACATCTATTCCGCGGTCGCGGGATATCTCAATAAGGAATTGTCGGCACGGGCGGATGTCGCTGCCTACGTCACGGAGCGCACCGCGCAGCACAAGCTCGGCATCAAAACGGGCGGCGGCATCTACAGCTACACCCCCGCGCAAATTCAGGAGCTGCAGCGAGCGCGCGCGCGCAAACTCGTCGCCGTGCGCAACGCCTTGCGGGCATGACGCGCAAGTCCCGGCTTCTCGTGCGTTGCGCGCTCTTCGGCGCGCTCGGGTGGCTCGTTGGCGCAGGCGCGAGCGGCGCCGGCGTCGAGATCCATGCGCTTGCGATCATGATGCCGGAGGAGCCCACGGATTACGGTTGGAATCAGCAAGGCTTCGAAGCGGCCAAAGCCGTCGCCGCGAAGTTTCATTTGAGGTTCATGCCGGCGACGGGACTCGGCTACGGCGATGTTCGTGCAGAGCTGCGCGAGCTCGCCGATGACGGCGCAGGTTTGATCATCGCCCACGGCGCGGGCTACAACACCGCAGCGCCCGAGATCGGCGCTGAGAAGCACGTGCCGGTGGCGATCGTGGACCGACCCAAGGACAGCAAGCCCGGTGCGGTTGCCGATTACACGTTGTCGGGCCACGAGGGTGCATACCTCGCCGGAGTTCTCGCGGCGAAGACCACTGCGACCAAGGTCATCGGCATCGTCGTAACCGGCGAGCCGCCGTCTTGGAACTCCCAATCGGCCGCTTTCGCCCAAGGCGTGCGCTCGACCGATCCTGCACTGCGGATCGTCTACGCGGTCATCGGACCCGCCTCGTACGCGGACGCCGCCGGAGGCCGCCGCGTGACCGAGTCGGTGATTGGGGCAGGTGCCGACGTCATCTTCGGCCAAGGGGACGGCGCAAGTTTCGGGATGCTGCAGGCTGTGGAAACCCGCAAGTCGACCGGCGGCGGCAAGGTATGGTTCATCGACGTGATCGGCGACAAGACACCGATCGATAAGGGCAACCTGCTCTCGTCCGTGGTCTGGAATCTCGTTCCCGTGTATTCGGCGATGATCCAGGACCTCTTGGCCAACAAGTTCGGCACTCACGCCTACCCGCTTCATCTCGCGGACGACTCGGTTCGGCTGCTGCATTCCAAATACATTTCCGAGAAGGTTTGGAGTGAAGTCGCCGCGGTGCGCCAGCAGATCATCGACGGCCGGCTCAAGGTCGAGCCGACCTTCGACGCTGCCAAAGTTCGTGCGCTCATGAACTCGGTGGCGGCGCCGCCGAAGTAGCCGGCGCGAATCGCTGCCGTCCCGGCACCGCAAACCATCACGCGTATGAACAACGCAATGCAAGCAGGGCAGTCGGCTGAGGCGAGGGGCGTCCCGATCCCAGTGGCGGCGCTGCGGCGGGTCACCAAACGCTTCCCGGGGGTCGTGGCGCTAGATCGCGCGTCGCTCGAATTCCATGCCGGCGAGATCCATGTC
>Ga0209006_10002369_pt1 | contig 17205 bp, 17 predicted proteins | sample JacPin_JW_Ref_O2_FD_188567 | JGI IMG/M metagenome (GOLD analysis project Ga0209006, IMG submission 188567) | Forest soil microbial communities from Algoma, Ontario, Canada - Jack Pine, Ontario site 1_JW_Ref_O2 (SPAdes) (version 2) | ecosystem: Environmental > Terrestrial > Soil > Boreal... | reverse complement strand
ATCTCTAAAGCTCGACGAAAAGATGCGCCGGACTGAAGGACCAGGGAAAGTCTCGCGTGTCGAAGGCCTCTCCGGGGGCGACCCACACCAGAGGGCTTTGCCAACCCTTTGGCTACGCGTTCGGTCGCTTCCACCACAATGGGGGCAGTGATCGCGTAGATGTCTCGCCCGCGCGTTCGGCCACCGCCGTCGGAGCAGGATGGCGGATGTCAAAAAGTGGCGTGATATTGAGGTACGCGCGTTATCTCAGGCGTCTGCAGATGCCGTGAGATGAGGACGGTTTCGGCTAGCGAGAGACCCTGAACCTCTTGAGGGGCCGAAAGGCGCCGGCAAATTCCAAATGCGCCCCAGTGGCGTATCGGCACGCTCCAACCGATTGTTCGAAAAAAATGAAATGCTGGCCTGCATTGCGCTGGCCGGTCAATCGAGTTCCCCGCGTCGGTTGCCAACTATCGAGCGCCACCGCAATGCAGATTTCCTCCGCCGCAGCCCATCTCTCGATAGCCTCAGTGGCTAGGAGATCGCCGAATCCGCCGTAGAGCGCCATCGCGTGAACGATCACAACGCTCGCATTGCGCGCGACTTCCGCAAACCGTTCGAAGACGCGAGAACATCTGGCTGTTACACCGCCACATCTAAATAGTGAATGCCCGAAAGGAGCGCAGCTTCGATGACCGGCGCCTGCGTGTCAATGAACGGCCCGCCGTCGATCTGTGGCTTGTCTAGATTGGGAGTACTTAGGGCCTCGCTACAGCTTCATCGGCTTCGACAGAAGACCTCTGGCAGCGCCCTGCCCGATCCAGACCTGATCATGCGCTAAGGTTGCGGTAAGATTTCATGCAATTAAGGTTTTCGATTTTAGATGCAAAAGGGGTTCGATCCTATGGCTCAGTTTTTTGAGCGCGTTTCCATCATCCCCGGCCAAAGTGCGGCCGCTACATTAGCACGATACGGCATAGACAGCGCGCGCTGGCCTGAGGTTCGACAGTTGCAACAAAACGCTCACATCCCAGCCGACTCCGGACTGAACATTGGCCCGCCACGAGTCAACTGGTTGTGCGTACCAATCGATGATTTCATGACGATTGTGAACTACCGGATCGTCAAGGACACGGTAAACGGTCTGCGGCCGGCGAACCTGTCTTGGACGCCGGCAGAACGGGCGGCCAATGTAAAGGCGAGCGAGCACGGAGTAGAGATTGAGGTTGAGCGTGATGGAAATCCTTGCGTCGGCCTGCATTGGGTGCAAACTGTGAAGAAGCGAAACGCTACTCGGTTTCACGGACTGATTCCACCACCGGAATTTGTGGATACAGGAGTTACGGGAACTCCCTTCCAATATGATGCAGATTCTCCGGAAGACGAGTTCAGTGATACGCCGTGCGGCCCGGCGCCCAGCACGTTCGGGATGGGCCTAGACTTCGCTGCTACGGTTTCGTTGGTTGTGTGGACCCCGCCGCGAGTAACCATCGTTGAGGGGTACACATATCATTTCCAGATCGGTCCGGCAGGAGCATTCTGGATCCTCAAACCTCGGGAAGCAACCGACGCTGAGTACACGGATCAGGTTCGAATCCTAATGGCAGGCGTTGGCGAGGTGCACCAAGATTCTGGCAAGAATCTGCAATATCGCAAGCCTCCACAACTCGGGGCAATAAACCAGTAGCGAACCGCGAAATTCGATAGGCTTCGAAGGAAGCACGACCACCCTGCAAAGGGGGCGGGAATGTTCCGGTCACCGCCCAGGACGACGTTAATTGCTCAAGGCCTCTGTCGGTTATAGCCTCCAAACCGAAGCGTTCAGGGCACAAGATTGATCGGCGGCAAATCCCATTCTGGGACAGTCGGCTATCGCAACGGTCAAGCAATGGAAATACCTCCCCCGGGAACAATAGGACTAGAATCGTAGAAAAATTGGAGTTTGACCCTCACCGCTGAACACCAACTCGTACTGGCTTAAGTGATTGAGAAACGCCGCTTCCGGTCTAACAGAACTAGTGAGGTAGATTCGCGCCGCGTAGCCATCTGAGGCCCCTAACGTGCGAATCGCGAAGGGAGTGCTGTTGCGTGGGAGTTTCGATAGTTAGTACAGCGTGATGGAACATGGCCAACCCTAAACATCTCAGTAAACTAAAGGAAGGTGCAGGAACACTGGTTAGGGCGTTAGGGCAGCTGCTGCAAAATTAGGCCCGTATCGACAAGCTCCCCGGCAGGGAACATCCGCGTGAAGCCGAACATGGTGATGCCGGAGCATATGGCACGATTTCAAACTCCGGTGCGGGTTTGGGTCGGGAGCGTCGACTAGGGCCTACATTTGTTCCTGGGCATACCATCGCTACTTTCCACCGGAATCGACCAAGGCCGGTCTGCGAGGAAGGTGGAATCCAAAACGAGGCGGACCGAAAGCGGTCCGCCTCCAACGCAGGCACACCTAGCTTAAGCTAATTAGAAAACGAATTTTGCTTGAAACTCGATTAGCCTTGGTGAAGCGTCCGCCCCCAGACCTGATCCATAAATGGTTGTCGGCTGGCTTACAGTCTGGGTAATTTGTCCGAACCCGGCGCTATCCATATTGGTATTTGGGAAGGCGAAGTTCGGATGATTGAACAGATTAAAGAACCTTGCGCCAATCGAAAACGAGGCACTTTCCCATTTCGGTATCGCAAATGCCTTCTCCACGCTGAAGTCAGTGTCGAAGTAGCCTGGACCGCGAAACTGGTTACGGCGCTGAGTTCCGAAATTGCTTGTCGGGTCCGCGAAGTTAGCGGTGCTGTAGCATGGATTGTTCAATTGCGCAGCCGAATTGCCGCAATTGATGTTAGTCGGGCCCACCACGTTGGCCAGTACAGCCGTGGTGGTGGCGGGACTGGTACTGCCGAACGACGCTCCTTGCAGAGTCGCAGTTTCGTTACTGCTGAAGATGGAATACGGGAACCCAGTGTGCTTGAAGATGGTGCCGGAGAAGGTCCAGCCTTTCATCAGAGCATTCGGACCTGAGCTGGTGATATGGCGGAGCGCGTCACTCCAAACATAGTTCATGACGAACGACTGCCTGACATCGTAGTCGGCGTTGCCATAGTTAAGTTGCCGGATATTGAATGGATTCAAGGGCGTGACGACATCGACATTGTTGTTGGCATTCAAACCGAAGGGATTCAAAGAGCTATTGGAGATTTCATCCAGCGCGTGGCTATAGGTATAGGAAGCCTGGAACTGGAATCCTCCAGTGAAGTTGTGCGCGGCAGTCAGTGTCAGGCCGTTGTAGTTCGAGTTGCCGACGTTTTGGGTCTGTGCCACCACCCCAAATCGTGGGTCGGGCTGGGTGAGAGGCAGCCCGCCAAACGCCGCGCCGGTGGGACTAAAGGCATTTAAGGCTGGATTGGTAATTTCTTCATGCTCACCGTGATTGCCGACATATTTGGCGCTGACCGTGGTGTGCCAACCCAGAGCCTGCTGTATTTCCAGATCCCACTCGTCATAACGCGGGATCTGCACTTTGCCGGGGTTGAAAAAATTGAACGCCGGCACGGTGCCGCCATTGGCAAAGTTGGCGCGGAAAGAGGCATTGGCCGCTATCTCTTGCGCGTTCAGGTTTCCTGCCGTCCCCGGCGAGAGTGGGGCATTAAAGAGAACAAATGACGGATCGTTCGGCGCGTTGGTCAGGATGTCATCGATCCCACCGGTAGGAATGGCATCGCTGAAGATACCGATTCCGCCCCGGACAACGGTATTCTTGGCTCCGAACGGAGACCATGCGAAACCCACCTTAGGCTCGTACACCACAGAAGTTACCGACGGAAATGCTGTATGCAGTCCGGTGGTTAGAGCTTGATTCACCGGCGCTGTCGGATGCAGTTCCTGGAACGGTCCTGCCAGGCTTTGGAAGCAATTGCTCTGGCAGACTGGGTTTGACAAGTGGTCAAAACGCATACTCAGGGTCAGCTTCAAGTTCGATGTGACCTTGACTTCGTCTGATGCATACCATCCGAGTTGATAGAGCGCTATGGGGACATCTGTGTTAAGGGGAAAATTCTGAGACACTAGATTACCCACACCGGTATTCGTAGGCGCCACACCTCCGAACGCGAAGTCGTTCAGAGTGACTTCTTCGACGAACGGAATAACTCCCGTGAAATTGTGATCGCTCACATCGTCGCGCCGGTAGTTCGCTCCGAATTTGAAAGTGTGTTTTCCGCGTGTCCAACTGAAGTCGTCCACGATTCCATATTGGGTGACGCTTCGGCCCTGCGGGAAGGCGGTGCCGTCATTGTTCAGCGGGAATAGTGAACCGTCGCCTAAGGACACGGTCTGGGGAAGGGTCTTAAATTCGGCGGCGGAGTTCACCATCGTGAATAGTGCGCTGTACCACTGCATCGAGGCGACGAAGTTGTTTACCTTGTTGGTGCCGAAAGTATGAGTCTCGCTCAGCTGGGCCTGCCACTCCGGCTGAGCGCTGTGTGCATCGAAAGCGGAAGTGAGAGGATCCGTGTAGGTGGCCTGTTGGCCGCTTTCGTGTTGCACCCGGACGAAGAGTTTGTCGTTGTTGCCGATGACTTGGTCATAGCGACCCACGATCAGGTAGTCGTTGGTGGCCTGAGACGTACCGCCTTGGAGCTGCAGAGCGCAAGGATTAGCAGGCCCGAATGCTGTCCCTGCAATCATCGTGACATTGGAGCAACCGCCATTGGTGAGAGTATTTTGCGCATGTGCCGCTCCCGGCGCCGCGTTCCAAATGCCGAACAGGCTGTTGTAAAACGGCACAGACGAAGGGCTAACCGTATTCAAATTGGCGATTACTGCATTTTGAAACTGCTGACTTGGCAGGTTAACCGAAAATAGCGACGGAATCACCAGGCGAATACCTTCATAGTCAACAAAGAAAAACGATTTATTCTTAATGATCGGTCCACCAAACGAAGTCGCATACTGATTGGCATTTACGAATGGACGCGGGTCGATCTGGCTTCCAGCAACGCCGTTTGCCTGATTCCGGAAATAGTTGTTGGAATTCAATGCCCGGCCATTCCACCAATATTCGGCATTCCCATGGAAAGAATTGGTGCCAGATTTGGAGACGTAGTTAATATTCGCTCCCGCCAGGCCTCCGTATTGCCCACTGTATCCATTCGTCACCACGCTGGTTTCCTGTACGTCGTTCAGTCCGAGGGTGAGATTGGTAGCCCCGGTGTTATTAATATTGAAGTATGGATCGTTGTCATTGGCGCCGTCGTAGCTGAACACGTTGGAATTCGACGGCAAACCATAAAACTCGTAGTTTCCTCCGCCAAATATGGACCCGCCGGTGGTGTTCATCACCACTCCTGGCGCGGTCAGAGCTACCGCGCTCAGATCGTTGCCTGGATTGGGCAAAACTGCGATCTGTTGCGCATTGAAGTTGGTTTCGAGATTGGCATCCTCGGTTTGGACGCCGGTCGCGTCTCCAGTTACCTCGAGGGTCTCATTCTTGGTGGAGAGCGAAAGTTGCAGGTTTGCCGTGACACTGGACCCGAGGACTACGGTGAGCTTCTTCGTGATGCCCTGAAATCCGGAAATAGTCGCCGAAACCGAATAGTTCCCCGGTTGCACTAGAGGAAACCCATACGAGCCTTGGGGATTGGTTGTGGTGGAGGCAGTGCTGCCGGTATCCACGTTCTTCAGCGTGACAGAGACACCGGCCACCACCGCAGCCGACGGATCTGTCACGACTCCAGTGACGGCTCCTGTCGTCGAGGTCTGTGACCAAACACTTGAAACCGACATTACCAGAAATGTGAATACCCACACTGCCATTACAGATGAGTAAGCAGCGCGCGACTTCTGTGAATCACCGGGATTGCTTTGAATTCTTACTGCTTGACTGAACATTGCTTTCACTCCGTTAAAAGGCTGATCCTGAAGAATCAACACTGTGCAGAGCAGTTCCACAGCCAACCGCCGGTGCGACGAACTGGCTTGCAAACACGATGAATCCCAGATGAGACAAAACAGAAACAGGGTCATACAAATTCTTGTAGCGGATGACTCGGAGGCTATGAACTGTGGGAGGCGGCGGGAGGTTCGGAAAGAGGGCGCAGAACGCGACGGGCAGGGCACAGCACCGCGTCCGCGGGCGGACACGAGCCCAGAGCTCCCGCTTAAAATATGTCTTTGAGACGTTTTCGCAGGGAGGAGCGGTTGTGGCGCCGCAGAGGGAGAGAAACCCCGGTATTCAGCGTGACGAACATGTTGCCCTCCGGGGGCAAATAAAATTCTGTCACGCGATCAAGATTAACCATCGCGTTTCGATGAACCCGCAGGAACCTTTTCGGGTCAAGCTGCGACTGCAGCGTTTTCATGGTCCGACGGAGCAGGTGGCAGGCGCCCCCCGCGTGAAGTCGAACATAATCGCCGGATGATTGTATCCAATCAATATCTTCCACTCGGACAAGCAACATCTTGTGATCTGATTCCACGACCAGCCTCTCTAGAAACTGCCGCTCCGGGAGGTCTTGTCGCCTACGGTCTGGGAAATGGCCTGAAGCGCTCTCCGCATGCTCGCGAGCGATTTGTGACTTGGCGGCATCCATCGCGGCGTCAAACCGGTCGGCATTAAACGGCTTGACGAGCAAGTCGACTGCAATTGGTGCGAATGCCGCTAATTCGGCTGGATCATAGGCTGTCACGATCGTGGCAGATGGCAGTTCACCGAACGCAGATAAGCTCTCCGTCTGGAACGGCGTCAATGCGCGCGCGTCGGCGACAAGAAGATCTGGGAAAGTTTCCTTGATTGCATTGAGCACTCGGACATGGTTTGACTCGACGACCATTAGCATCTCGGATTCGAGCAAAGAACAAATGAGCCTGCGGCTCACAGCGTCAGGTTCTGCCACCAGGACCCGAATGGGCGCTTTGGGTACATAGGCAGACGCTGGAGCCTCTGGTTCAGGAATCTCGGTAACAGACCTCAATGCATCCTCCCTATCACGCTCCCCCTAACTTGTTCAGAAGCAAACCCCGGGGCCTGAGTTGCTCCGTCCTCTGCCGGAACGTGTCGATCTGTGAATTCGCTCGAAAGGACCGATGGCCCGCAGATACGCAAGAGCGCAACGGCCTCACCCCGGCCGCAATCGACTCATAACGCAGGTTCCCGGGATACCCAAAGGCCTTGCGGTCTCCTTCACACTTACTAGGAGTACGAGCTCGAGGAAAAGATAGTAAAAAGATGGTCAATCCGAGTAAAGTTTCGTCAAAGGGAGACTTGGGCAGAAGGCTCTGAGCCTTTTCGGAAGTCCTTTCAATTGCGCCTTCGAAAGATTGCCTCCATTTGCTTGCGGGGTCGATCCAAATGTCAGGAGGAAGCACGCCTGTCCAAAGCTTAACAGGAAGAGCAATCCATAGGGGACTCGGCGCACGATCCAAACCGGCGAGCAGTGGTTCAGGTTAAGTCGAACCTTAGGCAGTTCGGGCCTGCGCTCGGTTACGCCATCGAAGCTGACGGCAAATGCAAATGGACTGGAGCTGGCTTATAGCTAGTCGCTGCTTGTGATAGCATCCCTGCCGTGTTTCTGCGCGGTTTGTGTTCCCAGATCTCCGTGGTCACAAGTTCGATTCTTGCCGTTGCGAAAAAGGAGGCGATTCGCATGAAGAAGGCTCCTTTTCAAAAGGCTGCGATGGCGACTGCCTTGGTCGCTGCGCTTGTTGTTGCCAGAGGGAATTCTGGAATCAGTAAACTGGACTTGATCGAACCTCGCGAAACGGTTTCTTACGCAGCTGCTCACTCGGATTCACCCGCGGCAGCAACCGCGAGCTCCTGGGATCCGAAGGCAGCCGCCGCTTACCTCGATCAAAGAGCGCAGTGGTGGAAGAGCTGGGACCATGCTGCTCGCGATCATGGGACGTTCTGTATTTCCTGCCATACCGCGATGCCCTATGCTCTGGCGCGGCCGGCGCTTCACAAAGTGCTGGGGGAACGAGCGCCGACAGAAAATGAGCGTGTTCTCATCGACAATGTGACCAAACGCGTGCGTCTTTGGAAAGAGATTGCGCCGCCATACAGCGATAAAGAATACGGCGCGAATAAGGGCAACGAGTCACGGGGGACCGAGGCGGTTTTACTTGCGTTTGTGCTCGCGAACACTGACGCTCAAAGTGGGAAACTGAGCGCTGACACGCGAACGGCGTTCGACAATCTGTGGGCATTGCAGCAGACCGACGGAGCCCAGAAGGGCGCATGGCTCTGGCAAATGTTCGGTTTGAATCCTTGGGAAGGCAGCATCTCTCCTTACTATGGCGCAACCCTGGCGGCGATCGCCGTGGGCACGGCACCGGAGCACTATCGCTCGACGCCGGAGATCCAGAACAACATGAAGGAGCTTCGTGATTACCTGGACCGCGAATACTCGGCTCAGCCACTCATCAATCGCGTCACACTTCTGTGGGCGGCCGCGAAAGTTCCGGGGTTGCTGACGCCGGAGCGGCAAGAGTCCATCACAGAGGACGTTCTGAGTAAGCAACAAGCGGACGGTGGATGGAGCCTGTTTCCACTCGCCAGGACCTGGAAAGATTTGGGCCCTTCGGCACTCGTCGGTAAGTGGAAGCGGGATGATGGAACTGTGCAAGAGACGGGCAGCGATGGATTCGCGACCGGGATTGCGGTGTTCGTTCTGCAGCAGGCGGGCATTTCGCGCGAGAATGCCCAGCTCAATCGCGGCCGGGAATGGCTGGTGAGGAACCAGAACAGAACCGAAGGCTTTTGGGTTGCCTATTCTCTGAACAAGCGTCGTGAACTGTCGTCCAACGTGGGCAAGTTCATGAGTGATGCAGCCACGGCCTTTGCCGTGCTCGCGCTGACCAACTGAGCTGCAAAGAATCTCGAAGAGATCTCGGTTGATGTCGTATCGTCGCCTACACGGTTATCCAGAAACGTGTTCGGGGAGGTGACGCAATTGGGTTGCATTGCAGAGAACCCAGACAATCCTTTTGTGTCTTGACGACGCACTGAGGACAATCCGACGGACCCTAACTTCCGACAAGAGGCCTCTGCTCAGCATGGTTTGCGCATTGCCCGTCATCCGCACTCAATCGAGGGTAGGACTCAATGGAACATGCAACTTACCACAAGCCGACTTGTCAGTACCGATGGCGATCACAGTCGCCAGTGGCACTGGGCTCGCGGAGCTAAAGGGAAAACCAGTTACCAGTGATAGCAGAACGCGGTCACTGTTTGACCGCAGTTCCACGAGAAGTCGCTATGGGATCGGTAACGTCCTCCTCTTTGGTTGCTTACTCGAACCCGCCGCCACGCACCCTCGAGGTCCGAGTTGCTCGTGCTCACTTGCTGGGAGGGACTGCTTCCATCAGCAACGCAAGGGACTTTTTGAAGCTCTTCACGCCCTCATCTGCACCTTTGAAGTGCCCTAGCCGCACAACGACGAGGTCGTGAGACGGAATAATCATCGTCCTTTGCCCGCCGGCACCTGACATGAAATAAGCGTTCCTCGGCACCGGGTATGAACCGTCGCCGTTGATCCAGAAGAAAGCGCCGTAGACCGGGTTATGGTCGGCTACCCAGGCCGGCGACAGCGTGCTGACGAACTTCACAAATCCCTCGGGCAGGATTCGCTCTCCATTCCAGACTCCGTCCTGAAGGTAGAGATTGCCTAGTCGCGCCCAATCGCGTGCCGACGCGAATTCATATCCCTGCATGAGGAAGTTGCCAAACGGGTCCGTCTCAACCACCATAGTGCGCATCCCGAGCTTGTCGAATAATGCACGCCGAGGGAATGAAAGATATTCCTCGCCACGCTTCTCCACTGCCAGGCGGATCAGATAGTTGGTCAAAACCGGGTCGGTGTTGCGATAACGTCCTACTTTCCCCGGCAGCCATTGCAGCGGCCGCGTGGCCGCGTAGTGGAACGAGTCCACACTGCCCGTGTACAAATAGAAGTGGTCGGCGTACGCGCCGGTGGGATCGTAATCGGGGTCCTCGGGCGCCTTGATGCGAAGTCCGCTCGACATATGCAGCAGGTCGGCGATCCGGATCTCCGAGCGCAGGTCGTTCCCCTCTTGCCACTCTGGGATGGGCGCCGGCTGCCACAGTTCGTAGACGCCTTGCTGGATCAGCACGCCCATCAGGGTGGCGGTAACGCTCTTGCCCATCGACCAACTCTCGAGCGGCGTCTGTGTCGTGATCCCCGGCGCGTATCGCTCGGCAATCAGCCGTCCCCTCCAAGTCACCACGAAGGCCGCCGTCTTCGCATCCGGCGGCGCGAACGCCGCGTCCACGGCCTCCTTTACTTTCGCCATGTCGAGTTCGCGGGGAGGCGGTTCACTCGGCAGCACGTCGCCCATCGGCCAGGCTTGCTCTGAGGCAATCGGCAAAGTGATCTTAAGTTTGACCGGCTTGAAGCTGACCGAGTCCTTTCCCAGCGGAAGAGACACGCAACCTTGATCGCCGAGGTAAACAGCCGTGCGGGTCGCCCCGTCCGGTACGGCGACTCGCACCTGTTTGTGCTCCCGATCAACGATCGGCTTGCCAAGCTTTGCCCGCACATCGTATGGCGCAGTGAAGTAGCCGACATTCTCCGCGGCGAACTCGGGATCGAGTCCGGTGATGAATACTGCGGAACATATCACTTTGGCGAACCCGGCCGCGTGTTGTAGCAGCGGGTCCCCGGGTGGAGCAACGTACGGGGTGTTCAGCTCCAGCGCCTTTGCGCGCGCGACCAGCGCCGCTGGGCTTGGCGCCGGGTCCGCCGCCGATGGCGCTAGTTTGGGGGCGCCGGTCGGGAACTGCTGAGTCTGGGCACCAGTGACTACGAATGCCAACAAGAATGCCGTTACCAATGCTCGCATCAGATGCTTTCTCCTGGTTTCGGGCGCGCTCGCAGAAAGCACGAGAGGGCAGCGCGCTGGGCAGGCTGAACGGGACCGGTTGTATGGATGAGTGGCGCGCCCACAAGTCGCAGATTTTGAGGGTAAGCCGTGTAAATCCATTGTCGGGCGAGGTCGTTGCAGCTTTTGAGTCTTGACGAATAATAACCTGCTTTATAGCGATCGAAGGTCAAGCGGTCAAGCTTCTGAGTGCTCCCGCGAAGTGCAACTGTTCTCTTCATTCCGCCTAGCGGCCTTATGCAGTTGGCAGGCGATCTGGAAGAGCGGCATTTCGCGCCGGCTCTCTGCGCACCCAATCCCGCAGACGGTTGAAGTTGCCGCTTCCTATGTCTCAGAAAGAGCCACCCCGGTCTTTCGGTCGCCCAGCGAACCTCACAATCCCCGAACTAGAACAATCAAAGACGGCCCTACTCAGTATGCTGCCTCTGCACATTCGCGTCGGAGCTATCAATACGTCATCGACAAGTTTTAAAGAATGGAGTTCGGCAGGATGCTGGAGTGAAACTCGATATAGTCTGGCGTGCGGTAAAACGATGTGCCAGGCGAGCAAACGACCGAACGATACATCGGGTGCAAGCAAAAGCTTAAAGCAGCTTTCAATGATCGATTTCGAATCTCACTCACAAACGATGCGGCTTAAATCCGGCCACTGTTCCTCGAACGCTGTCTCGGCCTATGAGCAGCACAAGTCCGAGATGCTGACTCATCAGGCAACCCGGATCACCCCACCCGCAGCAGTTTCCAAGAGGCAACCGGAGGAAAAATTAAGAGGTGGTGTCGATTTCGCTCTCCCTCGTTCGACGTACCGATAGAGGTTCGGTGGAATTGCATGACGGAGGAGGCTTTCGCAATGAAGAATCTTTTTGACGCGGTCTGGGTGGAAGAGGTGAAGCAGCGCATCGCTCGGCTGCAGCCCGGTAGCGAGCGGCAGTGGGGCAAGATGAATGCACCGCAGGCGGTGGCACACTGCTCGGGCGCCTTGGAATTGGCTTTAGGGGACATGCGGCCACCACGGGTTCTGCTCGGTCGGATCATGGGCTCCATCATAAAGCCAAAGATGTTTGGGAACGACGAACCGTTGCGCCGGAATACGCCGACGGTGGAAGGCCTGGTGATCCGGGATGAGCGGAACCTGGCCAAGGAACGCACGCGTTTGTACGGTATGATCGACCGATTTGCAGCCGCCGGGCCCAAGGGCTGCACTACGCATCCGCACACCTTCTTTGGGCCACTGACGCCGGAGCAGTGGGCGATCCTGATGTACAAGCATCTGGATCATCATTTGCGGCAGTTTGGGGTCTAGCAACGGGATTGGGGGACCATGAAATATCTGTGCGCTGTTTATCTTGAGCCGAACGCCTTGCAGGGCCTCTCCGCCGGCGAGCAGGCGAAGCTGAACCAGGATTCGCTCGATTACAACGATGAACTGGCGAAGAAAGGGCACTACATCGCGGCGTCGGCGCTGCAGCCGCTGACGGCGAAGACGGTCTGCCACCGGGGCGGGAAGACCCTAGTGACGGACGGTCCGTTTGCCGAGACCAAGGAAGTTCTGGGCGGATTCATCCTGATTGAGGCGCGGGACATGGACGAGGCGGTACGGATCGCGGAGAACATTCCCGTGGGGAAATTTGCAAGCATCGAGGTGCGGCCGGAAATGAAGATTGGATAGAAAGTTCAAGAGTTCAACGCGAACCTCGGAAAAGGACACCAACTACCCTAGCCTCAAAAGCAAACCTGGGCAACCGACTATAGGTTGTGCCTCGCCAGAATGACGTCGGATGAATATGTCATGAATCGGCTTCGTCCTCGCACGAATTGGAGTCCGCGGCGGACCAAGCCTCACTTCGCGCGTGTGTTGATTACCGACCGGCGTTTGCACCTAGAATCTGCGGGGCGCGCGCATACAGTTCCCTTGCATATATATTTAAGGACGGACGGGAGAAGATTTCCCCCTAGGGAACGCCGGGGCGAGAACTCGCTGCACGATCCGTGGCCGTGTTCTCGCCGTCGATCGAGTCGGAGGGTTGCATCACCGCTATGATCGAGCTGCCCATCTTTGGAAATTCTTCGAGGCTGTACGGTCACCTAAAGCGGTCTTGCAAGGTGCTGTATTTGGCCACCACGCGGCGCTCGCTTGCCATATGGCCAATGAATCTTGCTATCGGAAGACGCCGGTGTATTGGGATTCGATCTCGCAAAACATCAGGTCATGACGCGAGTTTTAGCTGCTCGTCGATCGTGCAGGCAAACCTTCTTAAGGACGGAAAGAAATGGGACTCACGATGAAAATTCGCCTGAGGATATTGGTTGCTGTAATCTTCACCTTGGTGTCGGCCAGTGCATTTTCCCAGGAAAAGAAGCCTTCGGCTTCAGCCGCGGCGGCTCAGCCCCTTCTAGGAGGTTGGGACTTGACGCTAAAGGCTCCCGATCGGGAATATCCCTCGTGGTTGGAGCTTTCCCAAGATGGCGGGCAGCTGAAAGCACGCCTGGTAAGCCGCTGGGGACACGCCCGGTTTCTCCCTAAGGTCAAGCTCTCAAATGGCCACATCATGTTCGTCTCTCCCAAGGAAGAAGAAGACCGGAAAGACGACATGGTCTTTGAAGGGAGACTTGTCGGTAAGATGCTAGTGGGCACAACCACCGGGCAAGACGGAACTCCGTGGACTTGGACCGGCCGGCGTGCGCCCTCGCTGAAAAGATCAGGCCCTCCTAGGTGGGCAAAGCCCGTGGCTTTGTTCAGCGGGAAAGATTTGGCCGGATGGAAGATGAGCGACCCAGCTTCCAAGGTGGCGTGGACGGTTGAAAACGGAGTTTTGACCAGTCCTGGACACGGTCCTGAGTTGATCAGCGAAGCCAAGTTTCAGGATTTCAAATTGCACATCGAGTTCAACTGCGGGCGGGGCGCCAACAGTGGCGTGTATCTGCGTGGCCGCTACGAACTTCAGGTGGAAGACGACCCAGTGCCGGAAGCGATGAGTCAGCGCACAGGAGGGGTGTACGGTTTCCTAGCCCCATCACCGGAGGCTCCACGCAAGCCCGGGGAATGGCAGACGTACGATGTTACGCTCCTCGGACGAATGGTGACCGTAGCTCTGAATGGTCAAACGATTATCGACAACCAGGAAATTCCGGGCATCACCGGCGGCGCTCTGGATAGCCACGAAGAGCTGCCGGGGCCGATCTACCTCCAAGGCAGCGAGGCCGGACACGTGGCTTACCGGAACATCGTCATCACGCCGGCGCGGTAGGGAAATCATGGATCCAAGCAAAACCAACTCAATAACATACTTCCTGCACGACGTCCTTCGCCAGCCTCAAGAGCTCCAGCGGGCGCTTGACTATCTGCAGAGCGTTGGACCGAGCCCGCTAGGCAGAGGTGGCGACGTCAGTGCAGAATGCCCGCCATGTTTACCTGACCGGTATTGGTAGCAGTTGGCGCGCCGCATTGACGGCAGCGCCACTGTTTTCACAACGTGGGTGTCCGGTCTACCTGCAGGATGCCGCGGAGTTACTGCAATTTTCCGCGATTCCGTCGGAGCCGTGATCGTGGCTATCTCACGGCAGCACAGAAATCGCCAATCTATTGGCAAGGGCTCGCGATTGCGGTGCGATCGTGATTGGCGCAACCAACTCGGCGGATGGGCGCAGCCGCAGAAGATTGCCGCCAGAGCGGAGTTGAGACGTGTCAACCGGCTGTCTGCCAAATGCCTACGTCAGGCGACATTTTGACGCCATCGACTTGAGCACCACTCCGCGAACGCTCCCAGAATTGACGCCAGTCCATCTGGCATTCGCCCTGGCACCGGAACTCGCTACCGCGGCCTCCCATTCTTCCTCCACATTCAGGGCACACCCAATTCAGAATGCTGGAGATCACTTCCGCCGTCGCTTTGAACCTGCTCAGTCTGATAAATGCCATGTATCACCTCCACCATCGCATAGGGCGATCAGCATCGATAATCCCGTTCACGCGACGAAGCGCAGAGAAACTCGTGCCAAATGTTTCCTATGTGACAGAACTTGCAATCGCAAAACTGGCTGATGCATTTCTCGTTCCAAAATCCGACGAGTGGTTTGTGAAAGAATGTAAGAACGCAGTGAGTCACAGCATCAAAGTTCCATGTGCCGATTCGCCAAGAGGGCAGCCGCCTTCGCAGTCCCGCCTCTCCAGAACCGTCATTCCACTGCAAAGGCGTCTTGCTCGGTGCGTCTCTTGAGCGGAGATAGGAGTAGAGAGTGGTACTGGTCGATAGGAACCACGGACAGCCAGTCTGCAATGGCGGCCTCCTTGACCTGTAAGCCAGTCGAATTGCCGACAGTGTCAATGGAGCGACTCCCATCTGCAGTCTGCGCGCCCGCAATAAACCCAGATCATTCACGAGGCTGCAAACACGTAGCCAACTAGCCAAGGGCTTCGCCCTTGGAATCCTCTCCAAAACGATGACAAAATTCTCGTTTCGAGGGGTACAAGGGAACTAATCTGCCGATTGGAACGTGGCGTACCGCTTGCCCTCGCGCCAGGATAGAAACGACCCCATACAACGGACGCCGACAGAAATCAGACGAGAACCTTCGACAGGCAACGTCGGTTTGGAATCGCACGTGCTAGAACTCAGTGCGTGCCGTGTCTTTGGTGGGCATGGATGGACTCGGGGTGAAGTCATGACCGGGGTAGTTGATTCGTTGATTGCACAATACGCAGTGATCGAGGTTGGTCGGACAGAAGGACCCTCGGAATGCATCGTGATTGCATATCCTGATGAGGATTCTCTGCGGGATCTCATCGCCGGACCCAGCATCATTGGGTGCCGCTTCGTCTCTCGTGAGGAGGCTCAAGGAACGATCGACGCTAACTTCTGGAAAGCCGCCGCTTGGAAGCAAACTTCCCGAGGACTTACAGTCGAGGGAGCTGAGAAATGCCCAGGCGGCGCTCTTCCCGCGAAGCGGTGCTTAGGAGCGGGCTTCGATCTGAGGCAGACTGTGGGAATCGTTCATGGCTTTCTCCAGGCTGCTGCCGCCACGGCCATTCTCATCTTTTATTCCAGAAATGCGGTGTCCACCGTGATTCGGTCGTTTGTCGGAGGTTGATTTCAGTTCGGCAATGCATAGGAGCGTGAGTGGGAATCTATTTTCTGACACGCGATTTTGTAATCGCTTGCTTCATGTGAGGAATAACGTGCAAGGGGCAGATGTACACGTCGAAAGTGAACGGCGCCTCGAAGTCCCCGACGATGAAAGCGCAGCTCGGGAAATGCAGGACGTTCTGTCACGCCGCTTACCATCTTTTTACAGAGTTGCCTATCGACTTCTGAGGAACGCAGCCGACGCCGAGGATGCGGTACAGGATGCCCTTTTTACCGCTTACAAGCACTTGGACCAGTTCAGGGGACAGTCACAGATGTCGACATGGCTAACCGCTATCGTCTGCAATTGTGCGCGGATGCAGTTGCGCAGGCGACCGCGCCAAATGCACGTCTCTTTGGATGACCCGATCGGGGCAGAGCACGAACCTCCCCTCTCGGAGCAATTGGCCTGTGGAGCACCTAGCCCCGAAGATGACTGCCGACGATCTGAAATGAACCAGCACTTGGTGCAGGCGGCCACTCGGCTCACGCCCGCCTTGCGCACAACACTTCAGCTGCGGGATGTGGATGGCCTATCGATCCGCGAAACGGCAGAGATTCTAGGAGTAGCATGCGGAACCGTGAAGGCCCAACTGTCAAGGGCACGCGCCAGGATGAGAAGGTCGTTGTCCCAGCGACGGAGCGGAACGCGCCGCACGGCTGCGACCAACAAGAAAATCGCGCATTTCTTCGAAAAGATTGGGTAGGAAACACGCCAGTACAGGATTGGGTTGTTCGCGGCGCCGTGGCAGGCCGGCAAATACTCAAGATCGTCGCGCTTTAGGACCTTCTCAGGCCCGAATCTACGTCAGCAAATACTCCTCATGAAAAGAATCGCCGCCTAGAATTAGAAATCGCAATTCTTCTCTTTGACAAACCCATGACCTTCGTCCTTGGCCATTAAGTACCAAGCGGGGGTCCCATTCTTCCGTAATGCCGCAACCATGGCCTCCGATTCACTCAGGGGCACAATGGGATCGTTCATGCCCTGCTCGATAAATAGCGGCTTTGTAATTTCCACGGCATTGTTGCGTGGTGAGATGTTTTCTAAGAAGGCTCGGATTTTCGGGTCGCCCTGGAGAAAACACAACCTACATTCTCATAAATGAGCAATAGCTGTGACGCCGAGTGCAATTGTGCTACTTCTGCCCGCGGATAAGCTCCAGTTCAGAGCCGATGAATCCCCAGGCGTTCCATGCCTCGCCTTTCG
>Ga0209006_10002368_pt1 | contig 17213 bp, 16 predicted proteins | sample JacPin_JW_Ref_O2_FD_188567 | JGI IMG/M metagenome (GOLD analysis project Ga0209006, IMG submission 188567) | Forest soil microbial communities from Algoma, Ontario, Canada - Jack Pine, Ontario site 1_JW_Ref_O2 (SPAdes) (version 2) | ecosystem: Environmental > Terrestrial > Soil > Boreal... | reverse complement strand
GGCCAGGGCCTCCGACAGCGGTGTGTTCATCCGGGCAAGGTGATATGCGGCGCCGTCATTGCTCCAGTTCAGCAATCCCAGGCCGCGGTCGTGGTAGGTCGGAACCCAGCTCGCGACGAATACATATCTGCAGCCCTCGGCAAACTTCTTGATCATTTCGGCAAAGGCATCGACGCCGTCATCCAATCGCCGCGCCGATACCCTCTGCCCGGCCAGCAAGTTCGCGAATTCCGGTATGACGCCTTCCGGGCGGGTCCAGATCAACGCCACGCGGTGCGGATCACGGGTCGAGTTGTCAGACAGGACCTGGAAAACCTGGCCGTAGGGAGCGCTGAGCGCGCTGCATTGGGGAAGCGAGCTGTCGGCCGAAATATATCTGCTGACCAGTTCGGCATTGAAATCCGAAACCACCAGTACATCGCAGGTCCTGTTCATGGGCCGACGGCCTCACCAACCAGTTCGGCCAGCGCGGCCGGCGTGGAGAACCGCGCCAGATTGTCGTCCAATTCGCGTCCGTCGAGCAGGCTTATCTCCTTGCCGGAGATCCTGGAGGCCTGGCGCTCGATGTTAAGAATCAGCATGGTGAGCGCCAGCGAGTCGAGGCAGCCGCCTTCGCCGACCAAAATCACATCCGGCCGTTTCTCGATGGCCTCATCCGGTAGTCTGAGGTCGTTGATCTCGTCGATGCATCCGTAGATCAGAGCAAGGACTTCGCGTGGATTGGGCGGCATTTTGCAGAGGTTTCCGTAGCATCCCGGTTGCGGCGGTATCTTAGAATTTCACCGCCGATTTGTCACCTGTTCGAAAACGCTGTAAGCCAGCCTTTGTCCGACGATTGATCCCCGAGCGTCCTGGCTCGGGAAGATGGCGCGATGCGAGCTCATCTGATTGACTTCATAAAGCGGCCTGCGGTGGTTGCGGCGGTGTCGGTGCTGATCCTGCGCGGACTGACGCTGTCGAGCCGCTTTTTGCTGTCGGTGTTGCTCGCGCGCATGCTCTCCCCTGATGAAATGGGGCAGTACGGGCTGATAACGGCCGTGCTGGCTTTCGCGCTGCTGACGCTGGGCCTCGAATTTTACTCTTTCATGTATCGCGAAATGGTCCCGGCATCCCCAACCAGGCGAGCGCAGATCATTGCCGATCAGGCGGCCCTGGGAGCGGTGGCGTTTCTCGCGGCGGTGCTTCTCTCGGTACTGGCCGTTTTGGCCGGCCTGTTTACATCTAGGCTTGCGCCGTGGTTTCTGCTGATCCTTGCAACCGAGCATATCTCGCTTGAAGCAACGCGAATTTTGATCATTACTTCGCGGCCGGTTCGCGCCTATATCGGCGTATTTCTGCGCGGCGGCGTATGGGTCTATGCGATCGCAATTCTGATGTTCACCGTCCCGTCCACGCGCTCGCTTGAAACAGTTCTGGTCTGGTGGGCGCTCGGCGGCGCAAGCTCAATCATCTTCGCGGCGTTCTCGCTGCGTGATCTGCCGTGGCGCGAACTCAGGGGAAAACGGCCGGATTGGAACTGGATTTATCGCGGACTGCGTACCGCCCGTCCTTTCATGCTGACGGCCGGAGGAGCGCTGACGATCACGTATGTCGATCGTTTTATTATTGACGAATTTTTGGGGCGCGAGGCGTTGGGTATTTATACTTTCTATTCCACGATTTCGATTGGCTTGCTATCGCTCGGCGCTTCCGTTTCGCACCAGTTCCTGCCGAAGGTTATCGCCGGGTATGCGTCCGGACAAAAGGACTATCGGGCAAACGTTCGCGCGTTTTTCTGGTCATTGTTCGGCATAGCATCCGGAATGACGGTGTTCGCCGGTCTGACCATTTGGCCGATGCTCGCTTTGTTCAGCCTCCCGGCATATGCAGCGAGTATTTGGGTTTTCTATTCAATGTTGCCCGGAGTTTTGCTGCGCATCCTGGCCGATGTGCCTTCATATGCCCTCTACGCAGCGCGCGCCGATGGCAAATTGCTTTTTTGCAATGTCGGATCTGCGACCCTCTCCATTCTTCTCAACATCGCGCTCATTCCGGTCTTCGGCCTCTACGGCGCAGCATTATCCAGCGGCCTTACCAGCGGCACCCTTCTCCTCGCTCTGACGTACTTCACCGTGCGCAAAATGCGCGACCCTCGCCAGGAACCCGGCGCAGCGGCGTCGGCTGGCCTTCCAATGGATACGGACATGCTCTACCCGTAGCCTCACAGGGCGTCATTGCTAACGCGTTACCTGCTTGCTACACAACACGGATTAACAGCGCGATTCCGAACGCAATGCAGCCTGTTGTCAAGCTAACTCGCGGCCTTTCGTCGCCTGCGATTCTCATCGTCGCCGTTTGGTGCGCGACGTTGACCAGCGTCGCAATCGGCCCGATCGATTTTCCCTCGCAGCCCTCGACGCCTGTGCTGGTTCTGGTCGCGACGGGCCTGACATTGTTTGTGCTGGCACATTGGGCAGGCGCCAGGTGGTTCGGCATTTGGTTGCGGAACCGGCCCCAGATATCCACGCCGTCGAATTCGATCCTCAATGCAGCCATCGTTGCCACGTCGTTGGCCGGTTTGGGCGGAATTGCGTTGCTTGCTTTCGATCGTGCGGTGTTGAGCGGCGCCAGCGGCGGATACGCGGAATTGCTGCGTTGTGCGCCCGAACTGGTCGACTTCATCGAAATCAAGCGAACGCCATTGCTCTATCTCGGGTATCTCACGTTTTCCTTCGGCTATGTTTCGTTGGGGTTGTTTCTTCTGCGGGGCGAGGAAATCAGGGGACTGACGGCAATTCTCGCGCAACTGTCGATACTCTCCCCGGTCGGTTACGCAGTGCTTTATTCCGGACGCATGCCGATTTTGTTCATTATTGTCCTGATCGTCGCGGCGGTGCTGGTCCGCATCGGTCAGGGACGCCGGCCTTTGCCGCGCGGACATCACCTGCTTGTCAAGATGGTCGTCGTTTTCCTGCTGTTCGCAGCTTATTCCAGCTCGATGTGGGCGAGCCGGCAAGCCTTCTGTGTTCAGATGAGCGGATTGATCCGGGAATTGCAGGTTAGAATGAACGAGCGGGACCTGGCGCGCACCCCCGTTCCTCAGTCGACGCCGGCGGAACTCAAACCGGAATCGCCGCCGGACCTCCGGCAACCGGAGCCGGACAATGGCGCTGCCGGCGACGCTGGCCGAAAAGCGGAGGCTGGCGCGCCGGCGCCGTCAACCGATGGTCAGCCGCAACTTGCACCGGCTCCCCCGCCGCGATCCGCCGATTCGATCAGCGCCGCCGATTTGAGCAACAAGGTCGGAGAGACAAACGCATTGCCGGGTGGCGGTTATCAGGTGCATTCGGCTACTGCCGCCGCCCTGTTGGCGACGATGCAGGAAGCCTGGCACGTGCAGCCGCGCGAATATGTCCTGTCAGCGATCGAATCCGGCCGCCTTTTGCCGGACACGGCCAGGAGCGTGCTGAGCACGTATTTCTATTTGATCCATGGCGTCCGCATGCTCGATCAAACCTGGCATGCCCGTGCGCAATTTACGCGGCATTGGGGCGTCTACGAAATCGGCGTCCTCTCGCCCATCCTTCGGGTTTTCTTTCCGCAAAACCAGCTTCTGGCCTCGATGAGCGCGCAACTGAGGTCGGCGGGGGTTTACGGCTTCTTCCCGACGGTCTGGGCGGCCGCTTATATCGACTTCGGCGCCGCCGGGGCGGTCATCTATATTCTGATCTGGGGATTTGCCGCCGGCTGGAGCGCGTTTGGCACCAGGCATTCCGCGCTTGCCCTGCCGCCATTGCTGCTGACATTCATTCTCGCCAGCATATTGCTGAGTCCGGTGCAGGGCCCCCTCGGGATCGCCAATTCGGCGCTGGTACTGGTGTCGATGGTAATCGTCGGGCTGGCGATCGATCTCGGAGGCACGAGGCTTGGTCGAACGAGGCTGCTTGATCTGTATCGGCCGCAATCGTCGTGAACGGATCCGCTCGGCATGGAAGGTGCCGTTTCTCCGGCACTCAAACTCCATTCACGATTCGGAATTTGCCCCGGGCTCGGTATTGATATGTTTCTTGCCGCGCCCGACCTTCAGCGTCTTCGATAGAACGTTGCGCACGGCATTATCGGCGGCGCTGACGATCTTCTTGATCGGCTCATCAGGACGCCCGTCAAACGACGTCACGTGGAAATAGTCGGTCTGGTCCGGTGAAACCTTCGAGAAATAATAGTTCGACACGCAACATCGAGGGCGATCGGCCACTACCTTGCTGACGGAATGCCACGACGTCTTGTCGGTCTCCATGACGAGCAGCCGGTTTTGCTTCGATACAATCGTGCAAGGTACCGAGCGTTCATCATTCCACAATTCGAAATTGCCGCCATTCTGAAGCGACCAATCCGGCGAAACGTAATAGAGCAGGTTGAGACGGCGATATCGGTCGCGCTTCGCGTCATGGCTGTTGTCGATATGGGGATTTAGGAAATCATCCTTGAACATCATTGAAAGGCCGCCCGCGTAGAGTGACGGGTCCGGCTCAATGTCCGCGAATCTCACTATCTTCGATATCTTTGCGACGACGGCTGGATCCTGCATTGCATAGGTCAGATCGCCCAGGACTGGAGCGTACTGATTGAGATGAGCAGATGTCCGTTTCTTCTCGCGAAAGGTTTCGCGGCTGAAGAATCCGCTTCCGTCTCGCGGAAACGCCGCATAGGCCGCGTTGGCCAAATCGATCGGCAGAAAATCGTCTACATGGAAATGCCTGGTGCTCGTTCCCTTTGGCGCCAGCCACTGGGCAACAATGTTGCCTTCTTCAGATGCCAGACGGTCCAAAATCAGCTGCACGATCTCGTTGCGCTGCATGGTCATCCCCCTTGCTGGGCGCGTTTCTTGCGCAGTTACACCGAATCCTCGGAGTTGTGAAGCGAGTTGAGCTTCAATCGACCGCTGCGGTTGAACCAGGCCGCCGTTTCCTTGACCCCTTGCTCGATCGTGTAAGGCAAGGGACCGCAGACGGCCTTCGCCGCCGTGAGGTCGAACTGATACTGCGTCAATATATTGCGTAGGCGGAACGAATTGAATGGAAAGCCCCTCATTCCGACTGCATTTACCGCATCGCCGCAATAGGCGAGGGCCCGGGCGAGGCCGAGCGGGACGTGGGGAATGGGCCGCGACTGGAACTCGCGCTGGAACGCATCGCACCAGGCGAGCAGATCGAGTGGCTCGTAATCGGCCAGATAAAGCATCTTGCGATGGACGAGGTCGGCCGGCGCTTCTAAAAGCCGAAAATACTGGAATGCGATGTTTTCGATATAGCTGAACGATTTCCGGAGCGGAGCGTTGCCGACGTGGAAGTAGTGGCCGCGCTGGATCAAGTGGAGAAGCCGTTGGTAATGCGCGCTCATGCCGGGGCCCCAGACCGTTGTCGGGCGGACCAGGCACCATTCGCGGCCGGCGCAGTCCTGTTGGCGGACCATTTGTTCCATCAGGACCTTGCTCTCGCCGTAGAGCGAATCCGGGGCGTAATCGGTATCGCTGCGCGGTGCGTAGCCGACGCGGCACACCAATTGCGACGACGTCCAGATCGCCCGCTTGATCGACGGCGTGAGGCGAATGGCGGCGATCAGGTTTTGCACGCCGTCGATGTTGGCGACGTAACCCGCCAGAGTGGTCTTCTCATCAAGGTCGGTGCGCGCCGCCAGGTGGACCAGCGCGTCCGGCGAAATTTCCCGAACGACCTCCGTAAGCCGCGCCGCATCGAGGATGTTGCACAGATAGCCCGATGTCGCGCCGGATTCCTTGTCAAGACCGGCGACTTCCCAACCCGCAGCCTTCAGTCGCCGCACCAGCGCCTGGCCAATAAAGCCAGAGCTGCCGGTCACCAGTACTTTCATCGCTGAATTCGCTATTTTTGATAGAAAAAGCAGTCGCTCGACCAGCCTATCCCGGTGCTTTACCAAACCGCCCTGTCGATTGCAAATTGGCAATCGAAATTGTTCAATCGAACCAAACTGCTAAACTGCACTGAACCAATGCGCCGTCAGATTTCCGCGAGCAATATGAAAATGCAGCGGCGCTCGCCCTTGTTGACCATGCCGCCGCGGTGGATGCCATTGCCGTCGAACAAGATGCAGTTGCCGTAGTTCGAGGTCGCGCTGAAATGCCCCTCGCGCAGGCGTTGGGCCTCATTGGAGTCGTCGAGTACGTCGGCGCCGAACTCCGCCTTCTTGCGGAGGAACCGCGGCAGCGCCATGAATTTCTTGCGGACCTCGATCTTGCGGCCCGAGAAGCCGGCGAAGTCGATGGTGCGCCGGACCATGCCTTCGAACCAGCCGACTTTGGCGCGCTGGCTGCCGCGCACATAGCAGAATGGTCCGCCGTCGGGGCCGATCTCATGCATGTAGATCGCGCATTTCAGCATGCCGTAGGTGGCGTCGACGTGCAGGTAGCTGCCCCAGGGGTCAGGTATTTTCGTGTCGGCGAATTGCCGCTTCCAGAACGCATAGTCTTCGTCGTTGATCTGCGCGTTGACGTGCTTCACGCCGACCGGACGGCCGAGATAAGCGCTCGCGGTTTCGGCGATGCCGTAACGGTTGAAGACATTTTCGACCGTCGCAAATGCCTCGGGGTCGGACGTGCGCGTGCACCAATAGGCGTTGTCGTCGAACTTTCTCTTGTCCAGCGGAATGGCCGCCCGGCGCTCGTCGAGCTTTGCGAATCCCGGATTGGTCACCGCGCGAATTCGTTCGATCTCGCCGGGCGACAGGGTCAGACACACGATGCCGTCGGACTTGAGCTGGTTCAGGAGCGCGGGATTGGCCGGAACCGCTGGACGACGCTGCCCCGTCAATGTGCGGGCCAGACGCGAAGCCCGGATACTGGCGTACATCGAGATGAAGCGGACCGCGGTGGAAAAATTCAGTCCATTGAATCCGGCTTCCTTGGTCAGCAGCGGCATGTTTTCGTAGTCGACGATGCGCCTGATCCCGACAAAGGCAAACGCGCGAAGGAAGGTGGTCAGCGCCTGCGCCCGTTCGCGCAGTGTCGGCCTGGGAAGCATGGCGCCGTAAGCCGGATGGGCGTCGTAGTCGATCTCCGGCAGCGACGTGCCGCGATAGGAAGGAATCGGCAGCGCGTTGATTGCAGGCGGGAGAGCCGCGGGCGCCACGTCAGTCATTGAGTCGGTTGTCGTCATTCTCACCTTCTCCGGACGCCGAACGGGTCCGATCTATACAACCTGCGGCATCGTCGACGCAACAACAGCAAGGCCCTTCAGAGGCCGGGATCCGGCTGCGGCGGAACCGGCAAGTCATGGAAATACTTTGGAAATGCGCGTTTCAGATCGATCCGGCGGACAATTGCGGCGATCCTCTTCGATGCGCCGCCCCGCCCGTAGGGCGGCTCGCGCAAGGCATCGGGATGGAACCGACCCTCAAGGATGCATTGCAGTGCCGCCAGAATCGAAGCCTGCTCGGCGCGGCAATCGATGATCGAGGACGCGCGCAACCGGCCGAGCTGGCGCTCGCCGATGTTGACGGAGGGGGTTCCGACGGCTGGCGCCTCCGCAATGCCGCTTGACGAATTGCCCACCACGGCATCGGCCAGCCGTAGCGCCGCCCAGTAGCGCTCGCTGCCGAGCGAGGCAAAAAGGTGGGCGCGGCCGCTCCGCGCGGCCACGAATGCGCGGATGGCGTCGTCGATCGCCCGATGCCCGGGATCGGCGTTGACGCCGGTAAAGATGATGGTGCGATCCTCGATTGCTGCCAGCGCGCCCAGCAGGGCGGCGACGGTGGCGGCATCGGCTTCGGGCCGCGCCGTGGTCGGATGCAGGGTCACCAGCAGGAATCGGCTTGGGCCGCCGATTCCCAATGCCTGGAACAGCGCAGGCTGGTCGAGCGCGGGTGCAGTGGCGGCCTCATCGAGGCCGGGCGCGCCGACGTTGAAGACGAACTCCGGATTTTCCCCCATCTGGATCACCCGCCGCCGATACGGCTCAGCGGCGACGAAATGCAGGCAGGCCATTTTGGTGATAGCGTGGCGGATCGCATCGTCGAAAGCGCCTGACGTGACCTCGCCGCCGTGAATGTGCGCGATCGGGATATTCAGCAATGTCGCCGCTACCGCGGCCGACAGAATCTCGAAGCGATCGCCGAGCATCACGAGCAGGTCGGGCGCCAACGCCGTGAGCGTTTTGGAAAAGCCGATCACGCCGACCCCGGTGCCGCGCGCAACCGTCTCGGCGCGGTCGTCATCCAGCTCCAGGTCAATCTTCGCCGCGATGGGAAACCCGTCGGCCTCGATGACGCGCCATGTCTCGCCGAACTTCGGCAGCAGGTGCATGCCGCAGACGATGACCTGCAGATCGACGTCGTCCATGCCCCGCAATTCGCGCAGAATGCCGCGCAGCAATCCGTAGTCCGCCCGCGAACCTGTCACCACAGCGATGCGGCGGCGCGATGCGGTCATGGTTGCGCCTGGCGCCAGGCGGAGGCGTCGAGCATCCCGCGCTCAACGACGTAACGGGCGTAGTCGAGATCGGCGGCGGTCTCGATCTCGATCGAATGCAGGCGGTCCATCAGGATGCCATAGCTCGCGGCCGGATCGGCATAGACCTTCCGATTCCTCCGCATCGCATCCCAGCCGATCAGATAAAGCGCGCCATTCATGGTCACTTCGGGCGGCTGGTCCTGCCGGCGCAGCGCCGGCGTTTTCAGCATCTTGTCGACGATGGCGCCGATCGAACCATCGTTACCAAGCGGCCCCACGAAGACCGATGCGACTTCCGTCTCGCGCAGCCCCACCACGAGAGCCGCGTGGCGTGCCATGAAGAGATCGACGGCCTGGTCGTAATGTTCCGATCGTGCGAACGGCGACGACGGTTCCAGCACCATGATCGCGTGGTAGCGGCGGCCCTCGTGCGCTTCGATCCAGTCCATGGCGTGGAGGATCACATCATTGGAGGAGGCGGTGTCGGTCGCAAGCTCGGCGGGGCGCGAAAACAGCACCTCGGCGCCATGGCGCTTTGCCTCGGTCCGGATTTCCTCGCTGTCGCTCGACACGATCAGCCGCGAGCAATAGCGCGATTGCCGCGCCGATCTCGCCTTGTAGCCGATCAGGCTGAGGCCGCCGATCTCGCGCAGATTCTTGCCCGGCAGTCCCTTCGATCCGCCGCGTCCCACCAGCAGGAACAATATCTCCTTCGAGGCTGTCATCGTCCCGTCATCCTGCGGCGAACATCAGCGAAGGTGGCAGCGCCGCGCCTTCAAAAGGCCGGTCTGGCGCGGTTGCCCCGAGCTCGCCTGCGTTGCTTTTACCAAGCTACTCGACTAAGACAACCACCTGATTTCGAGGGGCTATTTTTGATCGCCCGATGTCGGCTGACGGAAACTCATGCATCGCCGAACCACGATCATTGCCGAGGCTGGCGTTAACCATAACGGCGATTGCGGCCGCGCCCTGGCGCTGGTGGAGGCCGCCGCGCGCGCCGGCGCCGATGTCGTCAAATTCCAGTCGTTTCGTGCCGACAAGCTTGCGACCGCCAGCGCCGCCAAGGCGAGCTACCAGCAGGCTGCGACCGGAAGCGAACAGTCCCAGCTTGAGATGCTGCGCGCGCTCGAACTGAGTGAGGAAGATGAGCGTCGCATCGCCGAGGCCAGCGCAACCGCCGGCATTGCCTATATGTCGACGCCGTTCGACGCCGAGAGCGCGACGCATCTGGTGAAGAATATCGGCGTAACGACGTTGAAGGTTGGTTCGGGCGATCTGACCAACGCGCCGTTGCTGTTACACCTCGCGCGGTTTCGTCTGCCGATCATCCTGTCGACCGGGATGGCGACGCTGGCGGAAGTCGAGCAGGCGCTTGGCGTGATCGCCTTCGGTTATCTGCGCGAGGTGACCGCGCTTCCCACATCGGCGGATTTCGCGCGGATCCTGCTCGATCGCGCGGCCTGGACCGAACTGAACGGCAAGGTCACGCTCCTGCATTGCACGACGGAATATCCGGCCGCGCCGCATTCGATCAATCTGCGGGCCATGGCGACGTTGCGCAGCGCCTTCGGACTTCCGGTTGGCTTCTCCGATCACAGCCGCGGCATACATGTTGCGGCCGCCGCGGTTGCGCTCGGCGCGACCATGATCGAGAAGCATTTGACGCTTGATCGCTCGCTGCCCGGGCCGGATCACCGCGCCTCGATCGAGCCGGATGAATTGGCCGCGATGATCGCATCGATCCGCGATGTCGAGCTGGCGTTGGGCGACGGGCGCAAGGTGCCGGCAGCGGAAGAAATCGCCAATCGATCGGTCGCCCGCAGAAGCCTTGTCACAACCGAACCCGTCCGCAGCGGGGAGCGATTCTCGGAAGCCAATCTCGGTGTCAAGCGGCCGGGAGATGGCATTCCTCCTATTGAATATTGGGCCTATCTGGGCAAAAAGGCTGATCGTGATTATGCGGCCAACGAGGCTCTGGAACCATGAGTCTCGTCGTTCTCTGTGCAGGCGGCCATGCCCGCGTCGTGATCGAGGCGTTGCGCAGCCGCGGCGCGCGCCCCACCGCGGTGACCGATCGTGATTCGACGCGCGTGGGCTCTTTCCTCGGAGGGATTCCGATTATTGGTTCGGATGAGGATGTTCTGGCGATGAAGGCGGACTCGGTGGAACTTGCCAACGGCCTCGGCAATCGCGCGTCGCGGTCGTCACCGGGCTTGGCGGGCCGGCGCGAGCTGTTTGGCCGCTTTGCCGCGCTCGGCTATGCATTTCCGGTGATTTCTCACCTTTCCGCTGTGATCGCCTCGGATGTCTCTCTCGGCGAGGGAGCCCAGGTGATGGCCGGCGCCATCATCCAGCCGGGTGCGCGGATCGGGCGCAATGTGCTTGTGAATACGCGCGCCGTGGTGGAACACGATTGCCAGATCGGCGATCATTGCCATATCGCGCCGGGCGCGGTGCTTTGCGGCGGCGCTTCGGTCGGCGAGGGAACTCACGTCGGAGCGGGCGCGATCATTCTGGGAGGGGTCAGCCTGGGCGCAGGATCGGTCGTTGCCGCCGGCGCGGTGGTTGCGAAAGATGTGGAGGCCGGTTCCTTCGCCGGCGGGGACCGGGGTCCATGAACGGGGTATTTGTTGTTGCAGAAGATACGGCCTTGATCGAAGCGCTGCGGCGCATCGACCAGGGTAATCTGCAACTGGCCGTGGTCGAGCGCGACGGCAAGATCGTCGGTACCGTGACCGACGGTGACGTGAGGCGCGCTTTGCTGAGTGGCGTCGGCCTCGAGGCGTCGGTGGAGCGGGTCATGAACCGCACGCCGATCGTGGCGCCGGCTGGAATATCCAACGCGGCTGCGCTGACGCTGATGCGTCGGCATTCGATCCACCAATTGCCGATCGTCGACGCCGAGGGAAGGGTCACCGAGGTAAAACTGATCGACGATCTCGCCGTCGTGCCGGCATCCGACGATCACTGGGTGATTCTGATGGCCGGCGGTCTGGGCTCGCGCTTGAAACCCCTGACCAACGAAATGCCGAAGCCGCTTCTGCGGATCGGCGACAAGCCAATTCTGGAAACCGTCCTGGCCGGCTTCATCAAGGCGGGCTTCGGAAAATTCTTCATTTCCATCAATTACAAGGCCGAGATGATACGCGAGTATTTCGGCGACGGATCGGCTTGGGGCGTCGATATCAGTTATCTCGAGGAGCACGAGCGCCTGGGTACCGCGGGCGCCCTCTCGCTGCTGCCGCAGCGCCCGACTCAGCCGTTTTTTGTGATGAATGGCGATTTGCTCACGACGGTGAATTTCGAGCAGATGCTGAAATATCACCATGAGCATCAGGCTTTCTCGACGGTCTGCGTCCGCGAGCATTCCATCACCGTTCCGTTCGGCGTGGTCGATTTCGACGATCACCGCCTGATCGGCATTCGCGAGAAGCCGACCCAGAAGTTTTTCGTCAACGCCGGCGTGTATCTGCTCGACCCCGGCATTCTCGATCATCTCGAAGCCAACGAAGTGGTCGACATGCCGGCGTTGATCGAGCGGACCATCGCGAACGGCAAGCCATCGGTTGGCTTCCCGGTGCGGGAATACTGGATCGATGTCGGGCGCCTCGATGATCTGCAGCGCGCAACCGATGAATTCAACAGGTTTTTCAGGTGAGCGCCGACCGCTCCTTGCGCGAGCTGATGTCGCTCGAAGGGCGTGTGGCGCTGGTGACGGGCGGAGCCGGCCACATCGGAAAGTCGATCGGGCACGCGCTGGCCGAACTCGGGGCGAATATCGCGGTCATCGACATTTCGGCGTCCGGCTGCGCCGACGTCGCCACGGAGCTGAGCCGGAGTTGGCCCGTTGCCGCGGCCGGGTTCGACTGCGATCTCGAGCATTCCGAAGGGGTGCGCGATCTGCCGCGCCGGGTCCGCGAACGGTTCGGGCGCATCGATGTCATCGTCAATTGCGCGGCGCTGGTGGGCACGAGCGGTCTTGAGGGCTGGGCGGTACCCTTTGAGCAGCAGTCGGCTTCGACCTGGCGCAGGGCCCTTGAGGTCAATTTGACCGCTCCCTTTGTCCTGGTTCAGGCGGCCGCCGGCGATCTGCGATCCTCGGGGCACGGCAGCGTCATCAATATTTCCTCGATTTACGGCCTCTCGGGCCCCGACTGGCGGCTCTATGAGGGGACCGATCTCGGCAATCCGGCGGCCTATGCCGCCAGCAAAGGCGGCCTGATCCAGGCCACGCGCTGGCTCGCCACCACGCTGGCGCCGCAGGTTCGGGTCAACGCGATCGCGCCGGGCGGGGTTTTCCGGGGGACCGGGGAGCCCTTTCTCAGCCGCTATGTCGCCCGCACCCCGCTGGCGCGGATGGCGAGCGAGGAGGATTTCAAGGGGGCGGTGGCGTATTTGGCGAGCGATTTGTCGGCCTACATGACCGGTCAATGCCTGACGGTCGACGGCGGGTGGACCGTGTGGTAAGGCCACCGCAAATCATGAAATCGCGGGACTTCTGGAGATGTTGAGCTGTAGCAAGTGCCTGTTGCCGGAAACGGCCGAGGCGACGTCGTTCGATGACAAGGGTTCCTGCAGCGTTTGCGCGCAAATCGAGGTGCGCGACACCCAGATCGACTGGGACGACCGCCATGCCCAGATGCTCGAACTGGTCGCGCAGTACCGCGACAAGGGGCTCTACGACTGCATCGTTCCCTATTCCGGCGGCAAGGACAGCGTTTTCCAGCTCTGGTACGTCGTGCGCAAACTGGGTCTGAAGCCGCTGGTCGTGCGTTTCGACCACTGGTTCTACCGGCCGCTGATCGAGGAAAACAACACCAGCGTCTTCAAGCAGCTTGGCGTCGATGTCCTGAACTTCACGCCAAACTGGCATGTGGTTCGCGAATTGATGCTGGAATCGCTGAAGCGCCGCGGCGATTTCTGCTGGCACTGCCACACCGGCATCTATGCCCACACCATGCAGATCGCCATCCGCTATGAGACGCCGCTGTTGTTCTGGGGCGAAAGCCTCGCCGAGTACCAGTCGTTCTATTCCTACGATGAGATGGAAGAGGTCGACGAAAAGCGCTTCAACCGCGCGATGAATCTCGGCATCACCGCCGATGACATGTATGAATTCCTGGGCGGCCGGGTCGCCAAGCGCGATCTGTATCCGTTCGTCTATCCGCCGCGCAAGGAGTTGATGCGGATCAAGTGCCGCTCGATTTGCCTGGGCAGCTACATCAAGTGGGACACCAAGAAGCACGTCGAGATCATCAAGCGGGAGTTGGGCTGGAAAGGCCAGGAAGTCGAAGGCATTCCGCCGGAGTACGACTACGAGAAGATCGAATGCTTCTTCCAGGGTGTGCGCGACTACCTGAAATACATCAAGCGGGGCATGGGACGGACCAACCACCTCGCCAACATCGACATCCGCAATCACCGCATCACGCGCGAAGAAGGCGAGAAGCTCGTCAAGCAGTATGACGGCAAGCGGCCGCCGAGCCTGGACCTGTTCCTCGACTATCTGCAGCTGACCGAAGAGCAGTTCATCGGGATCGCGATGAAGCACGAGGTCAGTCCGTGGCAATTTTCGCCCAACCAGGTCGAGCCGGGCAAGACGATGCCCGACATGGACAAATGGGACCGCACCCAGGTGCCCTGGCCGAACCATCCGGGTATTGAAATCGGCGGCAAGGGCTGATCCGCGAGCGTTGCTGGTGGGCGCCCCAGGAGTTGACGATGTCAGAGGTCGCGATTGTCGATTACGGCATCAACAATGTCAGGTCGGTGCGCAACGCCGTCGACTATTGCGGCTTTAATCCTGTTGTGACGCATGATGCCGCCGCGATCGCCGATGCGTCGCACGTCATTCTGCCCGGCGTCGGTGCGTTCGGCGATGCGATGAGCAATATCCGCGCCCGCGGCATCGACGAAATCCTTGAGCGTCACGTGCGGGAAAAAGGCAAGCCGTTTCTGGCGATTTGTCTCGGCATGCAATTGCTGGCGCGGACCTCCGAAGAACATGCCGACGGCAACGCTCCCTATCGGGGGCTTGGCTGGTTCGACGCCGACATCCTGCGTTTGCAACCCAACGATCCCCGGCTGAAGATTCCGCATATGGGCTGGAATATCGTGACCAGGGAGCGCGACCATGCGGTCCTTGCGAATATCCGCGACAGCAATCTCGCGTTCTATTTCGTTCATAGCTTTGCGATGCATTGCAACAACCAGAGCGATATTGTCGGATGGGCGGACTATGGTCAGCCGGTCACGGCCATCGTCGCCAAAGACAACATCGTTGCGACCCAGTTCCATCCGGAAAAAAGCCAGGACAGCGGGATCGAACTGGTCGGCAATTTTTTGCGCTGGAATCCTTAAAAGCCCAAAATGCTGAAAAAGAGATTGATTCCGAAATTTCTGCTCCGCGACGGGCGGCTGGTGAAGTACACGCGGTTCTTCGACAATGAGCGCATCGCCGGCAATCCGGTGACGACGGCAAAGGTCTACAATGATTACGGTGTCGACGAGTTGATCGTGCTGGACATCGTACCGAGCGAGCAGTCGCGGGGGCGCGTGGTCGAGATCATCGAGCGCATGTCGGAGGAGATATTCATGCCGTTCACGGTGGGCGGTGGCGTCGGCACGCTGGAGGACGTCAACCGGCTGCTGCGCGCGGGCGCCGACAAGGTTTCCGTCAACTCGGAGGCCGTCAGGCGTCCCGAATTCGTCCGCGAGGCCGCGCGCACCTTCGGCGACCAGTGCATCACGGTCTCGATCGATTACAAGAAAATGGGCGAACGCCATGCCAGCGTCTACATCGACGGCGGCCGCGAGCATGTCGCGCTGGATCCCGTCGAATGGGCGTTGCGCTGCGAGGATTTTCATTGCGGAGAAATTCTATTGGGGTCGATCGACCGCGACGGCACCATGGAAGGCTATGATCTCGACATGATTCACGAGGCGGCCCGCCGGCTCAGCGTCCCCCTGATCGTATCCGGGGGATGCGGCTCGCTGCAGCACGCGATCGACGCGCTGGAGGCGGGCGCCTCGGCGGTGGCGATCTCCTCGATGTTCCTGTTTACCGATCACAGCCCGATCAAGCTGCGCAGCCATCTGGCTTCGCGAGGTCTTGACGTGCGCACCAGCGCCAGCAGCAGGAACTAGATCAGTGCAACTCTCGCTCAGCCGAACCGAGCTCGCCGCTTATGTACGGAAGCAATTTGAAAACCTGTTTCCCGACGGGGCCGATCTGGCTGACCTGCCGCCTCTCGTCAATCTGGCGCTCGGCCGGGTCGAGCATTGTTTCTCCCGCGTCAGGCTGAAGGGCTATTTTGCAAACGGCCAGCCGCGCTTTTCGCACCTTCATTGCGATCAATATGCGGTCTTCCTGTATTACCTCGCCAACTCCGCGTTCCGCGAAAAACCCGGCCACCCCATCGCGGACAAGGCCTATGCGCTCAACAAGGCGTTGCATGCGCTGGACGCCTACTACGAAGTGCAACTGCCCGACGTGTTCGCAGTCCAGCATCCCGTCGGCACCGTGCTCGGCCGCGCCACCTATTCGGACTATTTCCTCTGCTACCACAACTGCACCGTGGGCGCGAACCTCGGCAACGACTATCCCTCGTTCGGCCGCGGCATCGTGATGTATGGCGGCAGCCGCGTGATCGGCAAGACGTCGGTCGGCGGCAACACGTTCGTATCAACCGGGGCGATCGTCATCGACGGCGGCGCACTCGAACCCAACAGCGTGCTGCACGGGATTTATCCGGACGCAGGCCGCTCGCGCACGGAGCGCGATGTCGTTCGCGATATCTTCGCAGTCGCAGCCTAGGCGATCCCCGCTTTGGGCGGCTTACGTCAGCCGCTTGAACCCCGAATGGGCGACGGGACCGCGCAGCAGTTGCCGCACGGCGTTCTGGTCGATCGCGATCTTCAAATCGTGAAATACCTGGTTGACCGCCTCCAGATAGCGGTCGACGTGGTCGTCGGTGTGCGCAAACATCGCGTAGAACGAGCCGGTGGCGAAGATGCCGCGGTCGAGCATCATCTGCGTGAAAAGGGTGCGGACTTCCTGCGGTTCCGGCACTTCGAACGCGAAATGTCCGAGCGGCGCGATGCCCGAGACATGAACCGGGAGATCGGTCGCCGTGGCGGCCTCAGCCCAGCCCTTTTGCACGCGCGCGCCGATCCGCATCAGGTGGCGGGCGACGTTCTGCTCGCGGTGCTTGCGTAGCGTCGCCAGCGCTGCGACCGGGCCGACCCGCTCGGTCCATGCGGTGGAGGAGACAAAGGTCTCCTGGGCGGCGTCCATCACCGCCTGGCGGCCGATGATCGCGGCCATCGGAAAGCCGTTGGCGATCGCCTTTGCGAACACGGCGATGTCGGGATCGACGCCATAGGCGAGATGCGCGCCGCCTGAGTTGATGCGGAAGCCGGAAGTCACTTCGTCGAAAATCAAAACCGCGCCGGATTTGTCGGCGAGGCCGCGAATCCCCTTAATGAATTCCGGCGCGGGCTCGCTGCTGCGCACCGGCTCCATCACGATCGCGGCGAGCCGGCTGCCGTGCTCGGCGACAATCGCCTCGATCTCGTCGAGCTTGTTGAAATGAAACGGGTGCATCAAGCCGGCGAGACCGCGCGGAACGCCCTTGGTGTCGAGACCCGGCAACAGATGGCCATCGAGCGCGGTCGATTCGCCGAGATTGGCGCTCAGATACCAGTCGTGCCAGCCGTGATAGCCGCAGAACGCCACCATGTCGCGGCCGGT
>Ga0209006_10002365_pt1 | contig 17222 bp, 8 predicted proteins | sample JacPin_JW_Ref_O2_FD_188567 | JGI IMG/M metagenome (GOLD analysis project Ga0209006, IMG submission 188567) | Forest soil microbial communities from Algoma, Ontario, Canada - Jack Pine, Ontario site 1_JW_Ref_O2 (SPAdes) (version 2) | ecosystem: Environmental > Terrestrial > Soil > Boreal... | reverse complement strand
GGAGGCGCGTATCGTCCTTGAGCATGCGGAAGCGAATCGTATTCTTCCCGCTCAAGAACTTCTTGTCGGGATCGACCCGCACATCGAGGTGGTAGTAGAGCAGTTTGTTGTTCGCGCGATACGGTCCCCAAGAGCCGCGCAAAATATCGTCGCGGGTAGGAACCGGTTCCGTTTGCGGCGCCGACGCCCGGCCAGTCGACGGCGGCTGTTGAGCAGAAGACGAACTTTGGGGCGCAGCCCATGCGAGCCCGAGAGAAAAGATGACGGAGCAGAAAAAAAGGAAAAAATTAAGGGCGGGGGACCCGAACCATCTCATATTGGCAGCTCTGGATTTTCTCTTCATAACTAAGTGTTCGAGCTTGCAAGCACCTATCGTATACAATATCCAGAGCTGGTTGTCCATGTGGACAACCAGGCCGCCCCTGTCATCAAAGTGACTGCGAGAAAAGCGCCCTGCTTCTTCCGAGGAAAAAGGGCGAGAGAAACAGAGCGCAAGGTCGAACAAAAACCATTCGATTGTTTTCGCCGGTTCTAAGGCTGGTGTTGCTTCATCGCCTGCAAAGCGGCCGCTTGCCGCGCCCTCATCGCTTTGACCTGAGCCATCCAGCGAGGATTTCGCGCCCACTCCACCCCCTTTTCTTCCGGCTGTCCATAGACCGCGGGATGAGCGTAGAATCCGCGCTCGCGGTTGCTCTTCGGTTTCTCCACGATCAGCGGGTTGCCCATAGCGTAGGGATCTTTGCGCACGCCGGTGATCTGCCATGAGACTTTTGTTCCCGGCATGCCGCCTGCGATCGAGAAATGATGGTTCGAGACTTCTTCAGAGACGTAGAGTCCCGGACTTGATTTACCGATCGCGGTGAGCTGATAACGGAAATCCCCGTTCAAGGCTTCAAACCATGCTGGCAGCGGCACTGACGCCGCTCCATTCCCATCGAGAGTGACCATGCCGTCATACATATTTTTCATCTCCGACGACGCGACCGACGTGTGAACCAGATACTTGTTGGCCGGATCGAGCGGATCGTCGATTCTGACATCGGATGTTCCGGTGATCACGCTGCCAGTGACGTTGACATCTCCGTCGAAATTTCCGGCGAAGCCGCTCGGCACGTTGCTGCCAGGTGTCGCGTCGATGCCGTCTCCATCCGCATCTTTGCCGCCCGCACCAAGGAACCCGCCACCGGCTCCGCCACCAGCCCCCGGCCCTCCACCGAAGCCCACAACGCCAGGTCCACCTCCGGTCTCCTCGTCGCCGCCACCGCCGCTCGCCACGATTCCCGCGCCTCCGCCACCCCCTTCTGGGGCATCTCCGCCGTGTGCATGAAGTGCGTCGGTTCCGTTAACTTGGTCGCTCTGTGTCGAAGGCCATCCGGTCACGCTCAGGCCCACCATAGAACTCGAGGGTGACGTGATGTCGACCATGCCACTGGCATCGGTCGAGGCAATCTGCACCATTCCGTTTCCCTGAACCCCAACCTGCTCGACCCCGTTACTGCGCAGGCTCAGAAGTTCGCCTCCCGCGGTATTGTCAAAGATGCCTGCGGGAACGGTCGCGACAGCCGTGATCGCGTGGAATGCTCCGGCGGGAGAAGTCGTTCCGACTCCGACGAATCCGGTTTTATCCTGGATAAAGACGGCGCTGGGAACTTTGAATGCGCCGATCGACAGTCCGGTGTTGAAGAGCGCCTCAATCGGATGGTTAGTATCGCCCACGTATAAGAACGCGGTGTTTCCGGTGGCTTTGAAATTGCTTGCGCCCTTCACGAGCAAGTTGCCGGAGTCGACTTCAAGCTTTTGTGCAGGAGCCGTCGTTCCAATCCCTACCAGTCCGCTGACGTTGAGATTTCCGGTTACCGTTTGACTGCCGGTGAAAGTGTTGTTCGCGCCGAGTTGCGGGACCTTCGTTATATCAACGTTGAGCGTCGTCGTGCCGCCAAGCGCAAGGGATCCGCCTCCGGTAAGACCAGTTCCAGGAGTTACCGTCACCGAGGAGTGCTGCAGCATTGCATTGGTTACACCGGCGCTTGCGATGCTGAGCGTGCCACTCGTCGTGATTGGGCCTCCCGTCAGACCGGCGCCGCTGCCTACACTGGTCACGGTGCCACTTCCGCCCGGAAATGTCTGGCCGGATGCAAAAGTAAGAATGCCTTTACTGTTAATCTTGAATCCCGTCTCTGCGGGCGTGGTCGTGCCAGAAGCATAGAGTAAATTGAGCGATCCGGCCGTAGCTGCGGTGTTGTTGCCTGTTGGCTCAACCTGCCACTGAAATTTCTGATTTATACCTGCAGCGCTCGAACTGTTGAACGCCGAAGCCACAAATAGCTCAGCCTGAGAGATCTTGCCGCCGGTCGCGGTTGCCGTCCCTGTGCTGGGCAGCGTTAGAGTCCCACGAATGGTTGCGGCGCCAGTGACATCGAGAGTTACAGCAGGCGTGACCGTGTTGATTCCAATCTTGGCAGTCGATCCGCTTCCCGATTGGAAGACGACGGAATTTCCAAGAGCACCGGTGCTGTTAGTCCAGAGCGGAATGAAATCAGTCGTACCTGTACCGCTCACGGCGGGAGTAACGAATGCGAGCGGTGTGGTGCTGCTCGCCGACCTCGAGGTCAGCGCCGTCAGTGCCGGTATGAGGGCGGAAGCCGGCAATCCACTGATTGTTTCTGCTTCCTTTGCTTTTAAGGCATAGGGAACTGCCGCTAACAGAACACGAGGTTGCGCTGCCTGGCCGGATAGCTGTACCTCCAGCCAACGAGCTTCGCCAGAAACGAAAATATCCAGCGGCAAACCGGATGCCGTCGTTGAGCCGAGCAGCACGGAATAACGCCCGGTTGGATCGGGCCGCACGTTTTGAGTCTCGATCCAAAGTGGGGCGCCGCCTTGTGAGTCTCGATAGATACCAAATGTGATCCCAGTGATGGTGTGCAGCGGTTTGCCAGCTTCATCCAACAATGCTCCGTTGAATGCGACAACATCTGGGACGCTCGCGTTCGATGCGACGATCGCAGTGTTAAGGGAAGGTTGTTGAGCAATAACCGTGGCAACACTGCCCAGGAAAACCACGATCTCAAAGAGAGGAAGGTAGCGCCTCATGGAACACCTCAAGGGAGTGAGATAAACGCGGGGGCCGAGCCGAAGAGTGCCGTGGGATGGGCACTTTAGCGGCGGAGAAGTCTGTCTCTCGGCGGACGGTTTGTCAAATCGGGAATATCTCTTCGCTAATGACTCAGTGGGAATTTCAAACTGAGCAGCTACCGCCACGAATATCTTAGTTTGGCCGTTTTGTGAGCGCTGTGAGATGCTGCTGGGCGATCGCGTAAGTTGATCCGGTGCTCTCAAACTCCGGCTTTTCGACACGCCGATACACCTCGAACACGCTCGACAAACTTATCAAGTATATTGCGTGTTCACTATCCAGTCGTGCATCCTGTGACTTGGGTGATGAGTGGGGCTGTTGCTCGATAACTCAGCGTGGCCGCCGCATTTGTTGAATCGGCGCCGGAATTTCGCCGGGGAGATCAATCGCGAATCTTTGCCCTGTTTGTAAAGGAGCCGTTCAAATGAATGGATTCAAGGTGGCTGAACTTGATCGCCAACTGGGGATTACGGGTGTCGCAAGAGTTTCCGAAGGTGACGGCGGTTTGGCGCGAGTACAGATTACGAGCCCTCTCGGGAATGGGGAGATATATCTGCATGGCGCCCACGTGACCTCCTGGAAGCCTGCAGGTCATGAAGAAGTGATTTTCGTGAGCACAAAATCCCGATGGGAGGATGGACAGGCGATTCGAGGGGGAATCCCGATTTGTTTTCCCTGGTTTCGTGGCAAGCAGGACGACCCGCACGCTCCGGCGCACGGATTCGTGCGCACAAAAATGTGGCAGCTGGAGTCTATCGTTCAAAGTGAAAACGGAGTCACCGTGACCATGTTCACACAAAGTGACGAGCACACTAAGAAATGGTGGCCCGGAGAGTTTCACCTTGCGCACCGCGTTACATTCGGCTCTGAGCTGCGTCTTGAGCTTGTTTGCAAGAACACCGGAATAACACCTTTTCGTTTCGAAGAGGCGCTCCACACCTACAACCGGATTGCGAACATACAGGATGTGCGACTGCAGGGGCTTGATGGCGTGAGTTATCTCGACAATACTGATTCGAACAAGGAGAAGACGCAGCGCGGTGACCTGACTATTTCCTCACTGACCGACAGCGCCTACAGCAACACACAAAACGAGGTTGCCCTCCTGGATCCGAATATGAACCGTCGAATCCGATTGGGGAAGGAACATTCGCTCAGCACCGTGGTGTGGAATCCGTGGAGCGAGGGCGCGGCGCGGCTGCAAGATCTGGGCGATGGCGAGTGGAAGCAGTATCTCTGCGTCGAGGCCTGTAATATTCTGGACGCCGCGATCACTCTCGCACCGGGGCAAGAACACAGAATGGCTGCGGTTCTCTCAGTCGAGAGGTCCTAATCCTGAGCACCCAGAACTTTGACAAAGATTCCGAGTCGCTGTGGCTCCCTATTTTTCTGCAGGTGCGGACTCGTGTGCGACATTGAGATGCTGATAGTTAAGGATGGCATTGAACACCAGCGCATAGGTTCCGATCGTCTCTCCGCGATACACCGGATTGTTGCCGAACAGTAATACGTTTCCCTGGCCGAGGTGTGCGTCCACCACCACCGCATGCTCTGCAATCGAACCAGCTTTGTCGAGCAAGCCGTCGAGCAGCAGACTCTTGCCATCAGAGAAGCGCAGGATGACATCTGGCCGGCCTTGCAACGGAATCACCAACGGGTTATTCCGTATTTGTTCTTCATCCAGCGGCTTTGGCTCCCACGGTTGCTGTTTCACGAGCGCCTCGGGCTCGGTAATCTTCCTGCCCCGCGGTTCGTCGCTGTCGTCGACGCTACCGCGGCCCGTGGCGCGTTTCGCGTAGGGGTCGAGAGGATCGGTTAAAGGATCCATCAACATGCGGCCTCCTGTAGCTCCTAGTATGCTGCTGACGTTAAACGCCATGCCGTTGGCGCTGATGACGGGAACGCCAGGCCCGTAACCGAAGGCAACCGGATGATCGCGATTAACGAAAACTGTGTTCAGCACCGTGCCGACCACGCGCGCGTCTCCTTTGGACGCGATGCTCACGCCGGGTGCCAGACCAGTTTCGATTGCAAACTGCGCGGTGTCTTCGCACGTGATCAGCAGGCCACCTTGCTCGACGAACTCTTTCAAGTGAGCGAGTCCGTCATAGCCTAGGCCGGGGCGGATGTCGGACGTGGCGTCCGGAACTCCGAGATTTGGAGTCAGATCAGATTTCTCCCACGGCATCGGATTATTCCACCGGGGAATGCCGTTGACAATTTCGGTCGTGGAAGCGCGGCCAACTGGAGCGAAGACGATCACGTCGTACTTCGCATGCAGGTCTGTTTGTGCGGCGACGGTTTGCGTGCTGATGTAATCAAAGGGCACGCCCGCGGCGTCGAAGGCATAGCGCCACCAGCCTTCGGTCTGCGTACCCAGCCAGGTGTGCATGAACGCGATGCGCGGAGCGGTGGCCGCTTGGAACGGCACCGACGGCGCCGCGTCGAGCCGCGAAGCATCGAGAGATAAATCCTGCAGAATTTTATCGATGCCCTGGTCAGGAGTGTTGCTGATGACGAGCGATCCCGCGCCGAAATGTTTGCCCCCGGCATCAAAAGGCTTTTCCGCAACTTGAATCGTTGCGCCTTTGAGTTTGTAGGCGAGGGACAGAAGCGAAACCTGACCGGTATTGGCCACGGCCAGCACCGCGCCCGAGCCGGATACCTTGCCCGCCAACGTTGCCGGATCGTCGAGCGGCGTCATCTTCGCCTTGAGGATCGAGGGATCGACGATGCGGACAACTTTCAGGTTGAAGAGATGACTGAACGACCATCCCGTGTCGTCATAAGGATGTTTTTGCGGATCGCCCGCGGCCCAGAACTGGCGATCGAGTAATGCATCGGCGGCACGCGAGTAAGGCTGATCCATGCGGATGACGATGCTGCCGGCAGGAAAAGTTTCCTGCTTCGGCTTGTCTCCGCGCTTTTCTGCTGGAACCGCCGAAGTAACAGGGTCAGATAGTTGCTCGATCTCGACATGCTGGCGCTTGAGCGCCTTGAGCAACTCGACCTGGCGATTCGCCTCGGCAGGGTCAGCGGGAATCACATAAGCGGCGGGGCCCTCCAGCGACGGCTTTTCAACAGAGCGCTTGCTCTTGGCGTAGTAGTTCTCGAGGAAGTGATGCGTGTGCTGCGAAAAATAAGAGAGAGTGGAGAGCAACGCAGTTTGTTCGTAGTTGTTGTTATCGCGCTGCGACCAGTTCACCACGGGCAGCGGCGGATTCTGACGGTACCAGGTGCGCGAGTAATCTTCGGGCTCGAGGATGCGCTTCTCCGTATCGGCGCCGCCGTTGCCGAAAGTTTCATAAAGGCGGCTGATACCGTTGTGCATACCGGCTAGAAACATGAGGTAGCCCGGACTCCAGGTGTCGAAGTCGCCGTGGGTAAATACTCCAGGCATGCCAAAGCTCTGCATCTGCGCGACGTTATTCCATCCTAGTTCCGCCCACTCATCGGCGAGAGTGGGATCGACCCACGCGTTATAAGGTCCATCGCCGACCGTGTTGTCGTAGAGAAACGGAACCGACTCGTGCAGATCGTGAAGCACCTGTGCATGCCATCCCAGATAAGTGTCGAGAACATTGCGCGTCAAATCGAGGGTCATCGCCATGGCGTCACGGTTGTTGTCGTGCGCGACGTAGTGGCCCCAGTACAGAAGGCGCGGCCACACCTCCCCCGGGTGAGCTTTGTGCCATTTGTAGACATCAACCATCCGGTCGCGGCCGTCAACTTCGACCACAGGAGTGATTAGAACGATCATGTGCGATCGGATGTACTTGATGTAAGGCGCATCGTCGACGGCGAGACGATAGGCGAGTTCCATCAGCGCCGTTGGCGCCCCGGTCTCAGGCGAGTGGATGGTGCCGGTGATGTAATAGACGGGCCAGGACTGGTCGATGAGTTGACGTGCTTTGGCATCGTCAAGGCCGATCTTGCGCGGGTCCACAAGCTGAGCTAGACGCGCATCATTTTCTTTCGCGGCGGCGAGCAGCTTGGCATCGCCAATGGCGGCGGCGATCATCTCGCGGCCTTCCTCGGTGTGGCCGATGCTAAAAACTTTCACGCGTGGGCTCGCCGCCTCGAGCAACCGGAAATACTTGTACACATCTTCTGCGTAAGGCAGCATGTCGGGCGCGCCGGAGACGTCGCCCAGCACTTTGGCCGGAGTGGGCACGGTTTTCGAGGCCGGAAGATAATCGACCAACGGAGAGATGAATGACGGATCGGTGGTGTATTTGTGAATGTGGTCGGTGTACTGCTGATCGATCGGCTGGCCGGGATCGCGGGCGAAGTTTGAGTTCAATTCCTGGGGCTTTGATTCTTGGGACAGGGCAGCGGTGCTGGAGAATAGGCTACAGAGGGCAACGATCAGGGCCAGTTTGGAGAAAGTCATTTTGCCTCGGTTCGACTCGGTTCTTTTCTTCGGGGCACAAGTGTCACATAAAACGGCCCTCGGGCGAAAGACGAACGCTTGTCGAATGGCAGAGGATTTTCGGTAACTCTATTTTCTGGCTTGCAAATTCCGCTGAGTGGTATCTTCTTGGCACGTTGTGTTGGCGATAGAGTATGAGTACAAGTAGGCAAACTCGCAGAACATTTCTCACGGGCTGTTCGGCGGCGGGACTCGCAGCAGCCGTTCCGTCGAGGTTTTACGTTCAGACCTCTGACAAATCCGGCAATCGACCTCTGGTTGTCGGTTCAGGTGCGCATACCTACGAATGCGTGCATGACTGGCTTGTTCCGCCAGATGGACTGGTATGGGGTGATACGCACGGGCTGTGCCAGGATGAGCAAGGAAGCATCTATGTCGGGCATACGGTCCACAAGTCAAGCATGCGCGGCGAAGCGATCGTTGTTTTTGATTCGAAAGGAAAGTTCATTCGCGCCTTCGGCGAAGGCTTTCGCGGTGGCGCCCATGGACTGAAACTCCGTCGCGAAGGCAAAACAGAATTTCTCTACCACTGCGATATCAACCGCTGCCGCGTGGTGAAGACCAGCCTTGCCGGCGAAGAAATCTGGGTTCACGGGTATCCGATCGAAGACCCGAGCTATAAAGAGCGGCCGATTGACTTCGTACCGACCAACGTAGCGTTCGCTCCCAATGGTGATTTTTACGTGGGAGACGGTTACGGCTCAAGCCATGTACTGCGCTACTCTCTTGAAGGAAAATTTCTTGGTGAGATTGGAAAGCCCGGGCTGGGCGACGGAGAGTTTCAGACCCCTCATGGCCTATGGGTCGATCTTCGTAGAGAGATGCCGGTTCTCACCGTGGCTGACCGCGGTAACCGAAGAATTCAAACCTTCACCCTTGACGGCGTCCATCTGAAGACAATCAAAGACGAGCAGCACATGCGAATGCCATGCAACTTCCACACCCAGGGCGAGTGGTCGGTGTGCCCTGATCTGGATAGTCAAGTGTGCATTCTCGATCGCGACAATTCGGTGATCGCTCAACTGGGGGACGGCAAAGCGGAAAACGGGGACGTGGGATCTCGACGCAGTCAGTCTCGCGCTCAGTTTACGCCCGGAAAATTCATTACGCCGCATGACGCCATTTTTCTACACAACGGGGACATTCTGGTTGCCGAGTGGCTGCCGATCGGGCGTCTCACCCTTCTGCGCCGGACTTAACGCGAAAGCAAAATTCCTGACGAAGCGGTGCTTTCGATTTCGAAGCTCGATTTGTTTATCAGAAAACAAGCTTGCCCACCAGGTTTTCGGGTACGGATTTCCCGGGGAGGATGGCTGTGTGTCCCGCGTAAAAATAGGAGAGTTTGGGAAGCTTTGCGATCGCGGGCAACACTGCGGCGGTAACCTGCGTTCCATAGACATTCAGCGACTCGAGTTGATTCAGGCTGTCGAGTCGCAAAACGGTCACGTCTGTAATACCCGTGCCCATGAGCCGCAGCAACTGCAAGCGTTTCATGGCAGCCAGCGTCGACGCGGAGTGGTCTGTGACGGCCGTGCGCGAAAGGTCGGCGACGATGATGTGGTCGGCGACTGGTGCGAAGGCTTCCAGTTCCTGGTCGCCGAAGGCGCTTCCAAGGACTGAAGCGTTCAATCGCAAGTCGGCCGACCCGCGTGAGTCATAATCCAAAATATTGGGGAATTTCTTTTGCAAGTCCGCAACCGCGGGAGCGATCGAGGAACGCTCGCGGGCAACGGCCGAGGGGTCGACCTCCTCAATCTTCACTTCTCGCGTGGCAGAACCGGACGGCACGTTCTTAATGGCATCGACCGCAAGGGTTGCCGAAGCGCCAGAGGCGATCCACAATTCGATCGCCTTCACCTGATCGGCAGACAAAGGCTGCTTTCCCTTGGGCATGAAATCGTCGTGGCTGGCTGGCAGAGTAATTCGATGAAAGAGATCGCTGGTTTGAACGCTGCCCGCCTGAATCGGCGGCCCATGTTTTCCGCCTCGCATTAAAGCCTGGTAACTGTCGAGCCTGAGGTTCGCTTTCTGTTTGTCAGCCCCATGGCAGCTGATACAGCGTGCGGTGAATATCGGCTGAATTCGTGCGCCATAAAAAGTGTTTGGATCGGCGCTCGGCACTGCTGCGCGATCGTCGTTAACGCCGAGCAGATTCCGCAGCGCCTCGGGCATGTGTTGCGTCAGATGATTCGGTCCGAGCGATAATTGGCCGCCTCGGTATCCGGTCAAGATCACCAAACCTACCCCCAGCGCCAGCATAACCGTGTAGGCCGCTTCGAGTTCGGGCAGCCGTGTACGCAGCAGCCAACAGACCCAGCAGATGATGGCCACCAGAATCCCGCCCCACATGTGTTGAGTGATCAGGGCGCCGGAGTAACCCCCGCTGCGTCCCAGGCACCATCCCAGAATCGCGGCTGAAGCTGCCCCGAGTGTTGCTAGAGCAAGAATGAAATTCACCGAGACACGCAGATGCGCGAGACCAGAGAATCGGCCGACGACTTCCAGGACCGGTACCAGAAGAAAAAGTGCGATGGGAAAATGCACGGTCAGCGGATGAAAATGCCCGATAAATTGGAGCCACTCTCCGCGTTCATTTCCGTCGGGAGGAAAAAGTGCGACCAACGTCGTCGCAACCAATATCGGAGCGAGCATCAGGAGCCCGAACCAAAATCGGATGAGTAATCCGCCGCGCTTTGATTGGATGGAAGGCCCGCTGTCCTGGTTCACACTTCCGCCGGCCAGACTCATGCCAGAATCTCAGCCACCACTCGCGCCAGCTTCACGCTGGTCAGCTTTTGCTCCAACCCCTGAAACTTGTAATTCAGTCTGTGATGATCGAAGCCCAGCAGGTGGAGCAGGGTCGCGTGAAGATCGCGAATTTCGACCGGGTCTTTGACAATTTCGTAACCCATGTCATCGGTCTCGCCATAGCTGAATCCAGGTTTTACCCCGCCGCCCGCGAGCCAGATCGTGAACGCGCCGGGATTGTGATCGCGCCCGACATACTTCATCGCTTGCCCCCCTCGATTTTCTCGCATGGGAGTGCGGCCGAATTCTCCACCCCATACCACCAGCGTGTCTTCCAGCAATCCACGCGATTTGAGATCGGCCAGTAGCGCAGCAGCAGGCTGATCGACTTCTCTACAACGATCGTTGAACCCCAAATTCAGTGCTTCTTTGGCGTCGGCGCCATGCGAGTCCCATCCCCAGTGATAGAGCTGGATGAAGCGCACTCCCCGTTCCGCCAACCGGCGTGCTACCAGACAGTTATTGGCGAAGCTAGCCTCGCCCGGCTTCGACCCGTACTGCGCATGCACGGAAGGAGGCTCTTTGCCGATATCCATTGCATCGGTCGCATCCATTTGCATCCGAAACGCCATTTCGTATTGAGCGATGCGTGTTACCGTCTCAGGATTTCCGTAGGCGGCATAGGTCTGCTGATTGATGTCGTCAATCGTGTCGAGCATGCTGCGCCGCAACGACCGGCTCACGCCGGGCGGATTATCCAGATAGAGCACGGGCTCGCCGTGAGAGCGGCACTGCACTCCCTGGTAGACACTGGGGAGAAAGCCCGAACTCCACAACTGCTTTCCGCCGTCGGGATTCTTGCCTCCAGAAAGCAGCACGATGAAGCCGGGCAGATTCTGATTCTCTGTACCGAGGCCGTAGACGACCCACGAACCGAACGAGGCATATCCGAGACGCGGATTCCCAGTCTGCACCAGCAGCTGCGCAGGAGCATGGTTGAACTGGTCCGTCCGCATCGACCTGATGAAACAGATTTCGTCGAGCTGTTTCTCGATATTAGGCAGGCGGTCTGAAATCCACTGACCGCTTTGGCCCGACTGATGAAAAGGATATTGCCCTCCCAGCAATTTCGGAACTCCGCTGATGAATGCGAATCTTTTTCCGGCGAGGAATGACGCAGGGCAATCCTGTCCATCAAATTTTTTCAATTCCGGTTTGTATTCGAATAGCTCAAGTTGGCTGGGCGCCCCTGCCATATGTAAGTAGATTACGCGTCGCGCTTTCGCTGGAAATTCCGGCGGCAGGGCAGACAACGGAGCCCTGGCATCGCGGCTGAAATCGAGTGCGGTGGTTTCTGATCCCGCTGCTTTGGCGCACAGCGCAAGCTCTGAGGCCAGACTGCCGAGGAAGAGCGTTCCCAAACCTCCGGTCAGGCCGCGAAGGAAATGTCGCCTCGTTCGCGCCTGCAGAAATGCCAGCTCAAGTTCAGAGGGCGATCCAGATGGGATTTCCAGTTTCAGCGGAATTCCCGAGCGAGTTTTTGGATTTGCCATAACGGATTACCTTGTCAAAGCCGCATCAAGATTGATGAGAACGCTCGCCACGGCGGTCATGGCAGGCAATTCCCGAGAGTCGCCATCTACGGTGGCCGCGACCGGTTGCAAAGTCGGCACTGCAGCCGTCTTTTGAAAGAGTGCCTGCAGTAATGCCAGCTCTCGGTCCGTCAGATCGCGCGACAGAACCAACCGGGCTCCGTATTTGATTCGGGCATCCACGCCTTGTTGCTGAGCGAGCATCCGACGGGCAAGAGCTTCGGACGCTTCGGAGTACACGGGATCGTTCAGCGTTACCAGCGCCTGCAGCGGTGTGTTGGTCGCGATCCGTCTCGCCAGGCTTGTGTCGTGATCGGATGAATCGAAAGTAAGAAAACTGGGATAGCCGCTGGTCCTCTTTATGTACGTGTAAATTGCGCGCCGGTAACGATCCGGCCCGGTCGCATCTTTCCATTTGGCGTCGTTGTAAACCGTATTCCACACGCCTTCCGGTTGCGGCGGCATTACCGGCGGACCGAACATTTTGTCCGACAGTAATCCGCTGGCCAATAGAGCCTGATCGCGAACCATTTCGGCGGTGAGCCTCTGTTGCGGTCCGCGAGCCAGGAGGCGGTTGCGCGGGTCTCTTTCTGTGAGAGCAGGATTCGACTTGGCACTTTGACGGTAGGTTGCACTGGTGACTAACTCGCGTAACAACGCCTTCATATTCCAGTGCAGATCGTTTTGAAAATGAAGTGCGAGCCAGTCGAGCAGTTCTGGATGGCTTGGCTCTTCGCCCACGCTGCCGAAATTCTCCAGAGTTTCGACGATGCCTGTACCGAACAACTGCTCCCAGTAACGGTTCACTGCGGTACGGGCGGTCAGCGGCTGGCCCGGAGTAAAGAACCATTTCGCGAAGGTCAAACGATTGCGTGGCGCGCCCTCAGGCAGCCGCGGAAAAATTCCTGGCACGTCGGGAGTGAGCGCAGGCCCGATCTTGGTGAGGAAGTTGCCGCGCTCAAATTCCAGTGTGCTTCTCTGATCGTAAGACGGTTCTTCGGCTATTACCGGCAGGGGAACGGTAGGAATTTTTGCCAGTTCCCGGCTCAGTTTTGTGAGTTGGATGAGGTTCTCTTTCCAAACGGCATCGTCCGTGAGGGTTTGCCAGACGGCATCGTTACTCACCGAGAGATGAGCACGCCGCACCAGCGCCGGCTTGTCGGTGATTTCCTCAGTCTGCGTGAGACGCACTTTAATTCGAGTGCCGGGGCTCAATTTCAGCGGCTCGGCGGGGACCCCGACGATCCAACGCGTGTGAAACAGACTCGGCGTGATCTGAAATCCGTTGGCTCCTGGGTCATCGGCGAGTTCGCGCTCCGATTCAACCGCGGCGTCGATCGCGCTCTCCAGACCCGAGTCAGAATCCGGAATCATCCAACGCAGTGCGATCTTGCTTGCTTTACCCGAACCTTCCATGACCCAGGCATCGATTCGATCGATGATGAATCCGAGGTCCGGCGTGTGCCGAGCTACTTCGGCATTCGCCGGATTGACTTCAATTCGCAACGCCGTGATGACCGGCGCGTCGACCTGCGCAGTCAGTTCGTAGGCTTGCTTGCCGGAGATGTCCGTGCCGGCCTGCAAATTTCCGTCTTTGATCGGAAGAGAAATTACCGCACCGGCTTCGGTTTGAGCCTTCTTCCGCGCGTCCGTGATCGCTTGCTGCAGATATTTCCGCGCGTCTTTTTCTTTTTTCGGAGGGAGCTTCTGATGTTTCAGCTGGACTAACTGACGTTCTAAATCCTGAGCTTCCCACTGCGATGCGAGCGCTGTACTGGCCGTTGCGGAAACGATTCTGATGGGTGACCATTGCGACTGCTCTTCCAGCTTTCTTCCCTGCGACACAACTTCCGATCGCAGCTTGCCGAGTTGCTGCTGTAGCTGGGCAGCTTCCGGGTAAAGCGCCTTGTCCTTTGGAACGCGCAAGACAGGAGTGTCTTCGGGAAGGTCGGCATCCTGGGTGGTGTTGAAGAATGCGAGAGATTTGTAATACTCCACGTGGCGAATCGGATCATACGGGTGCGAATGACACTGCACGCAATTGATGGTGAGGCCATTCAGCACCGACCACGTCGTTGCGGACCGGTCCATCACGGCAACGGTGCGATACTCTTCGTCATCGGTGCCGCCTTCATCGTTGACCGGCGTCTGGCGATGGAAAGATGTCGCGATTTTATCTTCAAACGTGGCATCTGGAAGTAAGTCGCCCGCCAATTGCGTTATTACGAATTGATCGTAAGGCACGTTGCGATTAAAGGCATCGATCACCCAATCTCGATAGGGCCACACTCCAGGCCGTTCATTGTCTTTTTCATATCCTTTGGTATCTGCATAGCGAGCCAGGTCGAGCCACATCGACGCCCAACGTTCACCGTAGCGAGGCGAGGCCAGCAGACGGTCGACTTGCTTTTCGTAAGCATTCGGAGAGTTGTCAGATTGAAAAGACGCTTGTTCTTCGGGCGTCGGTGGAAGGCCGGTCAGGTCGAACGAGACGCGCCGCAGCAGGGCCGACTTATCAGCTTCGGCGGAAGGCGTCAAGCCTTCCTTTTCCAGCCGCGCGAGGACGAATCGATCAAGGGGCTGGCGAGGCCAATTGCCGAGTCTGACTTGTGGCAGCGGCTGCGGCTTCGGGGAAACGAAGGCCCAGTGGTCCTCCCATTTTGCACCCTGTTTGATCCAGCGCCGCAACGTGTCAATCTGTTGGGAAGAAAGAGGCGACGTGTGGTACGGCATCCGTGTGTCGGGGTCCGAGGACGTGATGCGCGCTATCAGTTCCGACTCATCGGGTTTTCCCGGCACAATCGTCCGCTTGCCGGATTTACCGATGCCCAGCGCCTCTTCGCGAAACAGGAAGGAAACGCCGTTCTTTTGGCGAACTCCTCCGTGACACGGCATGCAGTTCTGGTTCAGGATGGGACGGATGTCACGGCTGAATCGCACTTCGTCGCCCTGACGATGCCGAAGGAAGTATGCGACAACAAGCACCAGACAAACTGCGAACAGCCCGAGCATCCAGAATCGGGCTGATCTCGAATCGGACCCTTTTAACTCACCGAGCATATGCTGCGTTGTGCGCGGCTACAGATTATATATTGCGATTTATCTCCCAGCGGGCCGTTTCTTGGCCCGCAGCGTGCCTGAATGCGAGGGAAATTGTTTGGCATCAGCTCCAACTTCGATGTGCGACTCTCTGAGCGCTTGAAGAAACAGGCCGTTTACATTTCGTGACGGTGAACAAAATAGGGCGGCGGGTTACGGCTGAAACTATCCGCACCCGCCTCCACGTTGTTGTTTCGCAAGGGCTACTTTTGCGCGACCGAAGAGATCGACAGCCCGCCCACGCTGCTTTGAGCGGCAATTGAGGTGAGCGTTCCAGTCACGTCGACTTGTCCCACGAACTTGCCGACATTCACGATCGGAATGGTCCCCAACTGAGCGCCGGTGCTGGGATTGAATATCTGCAGGCTCGCGACCCGATCGTTGCTGTTCGCCTCCACGGTAAGCAGGCCTTTTTTCACAATGTATTCGGCTTTGGTAATTACAACCGTTGCGGTCTCCTTGCGAACGGTCACTGTGCCGGTGCGTGTAGTTGTGCCAAATTCAGCCGACACGGTGACTGGGATATCCGCAGCAACATGTTGAGCTGAAACGGCGAAGGTCGCGGTCGTGGCGCCGGGTATGAAAGCAACGCTCAACGGAACCGTGAGTACCTTAGCGTTCGCGCTCGTCAGATTCACTACCGTCCCGTTTGCAGCGGGGCCACCTAGTTTTACGGTGCCCACCGCCGCGTCGCCGCCAAACATTCCGATCAGGCTCACGGGCGCAACCGATACGGACGTCAGCATGACCGGTGCGACCACATGAAGCGGCGTGGTCAGACGAGTGAAGTGGTAGTTCGCCGCGATCGTCACCGGCGTCGAGGTCGTAACCGCGCTGGTTGAGATGGTGAACTCAGCTGTCACCGCGCCTGCAGGAATCTTTACGGTTTTTCCATTCGGAAAGACCGCGGCCGGGTTGCTGCTGGTGAGCGTCACCAAGGCGCCGCCCGCCGGCGCGGGACCGCCCAGTGAAAGCGTCCCGGTCATAGTCGTCACACCTCCAACCACAAACGTAGCGTCGGTTGACAACTGCGCCAGCAGCGCAGGATGTCCGAAAGTATTCAGCGCGACCAGGATCCCAGTTCCAGTTGCGATGGCAATGTCCGGCGATCCATTTCCGTCGAAATCGCCGGCCACCGGAAACGAGGCGACGATCACCGATCCGAACGGCGCGCCGAATCCGAAGGAGCCGAAGGTGAACGTTCCATCGCCCACGCCGAGGCCAAGTCCACCAATCGGCGCACGAGCGATGTCGCCGACGGAGTCGCCCGTGCCGAAGATGTCCATCTTGCCGTCGCCGTTGAAGTCAGCGGCAACCAGGCCGAAGCCGTTGAAATCGTCGATAAAAGATGGCGACCACTGTCCGTTGGGCAAGCCAAGCGCCATCAAACCAGTGATGAAGCGGCCATCGCTGACGAATAACTCGCACAGATCGAGGATGCCGTCGCCGTTGAAATCTGCCGCCAGCACCGGTGTAACCGGAAGCGGCGTGCCGACGCCGAATGTGCCGTCGCCGTTGCCCAACAATTGCAGGCCCGCCGCCAGAATATCGGGTTTGCCGTCGCCATTAAAATCGCCGGCGATCACACCAAAAAGCGAGTCTGCCGCTATATCGCTGACCGTGAACGTTCCGTCTCCATTGCCCAACAGGATTTGTACGGGCACGCCCGCGTCACTTGAGACGGCCAGGTCCAACTTGCCGTCGCCGTTAAAGTCGGCCTTGGCCAACTCCAAAGCGCCAGCCGTGGGCGTAATGATTGCCGGCTTGAACGTGCCATCGCCGTTACCAAGCAAAACACTGACCGAAGGGAGAGGAGGACCACCGACAACCGGTACGGTCGAGTTCGGGTTGGCTTCGTTCGCCGTCGCAATGTCGAGCTTTCCATCATGGTTAAAGTCGGCGAGGACCACGAAGCTGGGGCTGCCTCCTTCCACAATTTGAACGGCTGGCTTGAATGTACCGTGGCCAATTCCGAGCAGGACACTGACCCCGCCGTCACCGGTCGGCGCTGCCGCATTGGCCGTAACCAAATCGAGGATGCCGTCGCCGTTGACGTCTCCGACCGCGATAACGGTTGCGCCGGGTACGTCGTAGGTGACGGGCTTGAGAAAACGGGGAACTTGGGCCGAGAACAATTGTCCGGTGGCGGCAAGGATGATTGGCAGCAGAGAAATACGAGACAGCAGCTTCATAAAGGATCCTCTCAACTGCTAGG
>Ga0209006_10002364_pt1 | contig 17223 bp, 21 predicted proteins | sample JacPin_JW_Ref_O2_FD_188567 | JGI IMG/M metagenome (GOLD analysis project Ga0209006, IMG submission 188567) | Forest soil microbial communities from Algoma, Ontario, Canada - Jack Pine, Ontario site 1_JW_Ref_O2 (SPAdes) (version 2) | ecosystem: Environmental > Terrestrial > Soil > Boreal... | reverse complement strand
GGCGGCTACTACGCACCCCGCGGCGCCGCATACGAACACCGCATCAAAGCATGCGCCGCGTGGGGCGGTGTCTACGATTACGGCGCCGTCTGGCGACACCGGTGGAACACCACGTCGCCGGCAGTGTCGGTGCCGTTCTGGCAACTGCCGTGGGTAATGGGCACCGACACGATGGAACACGCGCTTAATCGGGTCAAGCAATGGGCACTTGCCGACGCGCTTCCCCACCTGACGCAACCCCTGCTGATCGTGCACGGCGATCATGACCAAGCCATCCCGGTGCAAGACGCACGGCGGGTCCACGCGGCTGCGGGGTCAGGCGACAAGCAGCTGCGCATCTTCACTCAAGCCGAAGGCGGATCCGAACACGTCAACGCCGACGATCCCGACCCCGCACGCCAACTTATCGCCGACTGGTTCGCCGACCGGCTGACCACCATCCCCGCCCGACCCCGCTGACCAACCCCGCACCACACCCACCTCGAAAGGCAGACCGTGACAACGTTTCGAGCGGCCCAGGCCCTCTCGCCCGGCGCACCGCTAGCCGTGATCGACCAGGCATTGGCCGAACCGGGACCCGGCAGTGTGCGGGTAGCGGTGGAGGCCTGCGGCATCTGCCACTCCGATTCGCTGTTCGTCGATAACCAGTGGCCCGGTGTGCAGTTCCCGGTGACCCCCGGTCATGAGATCGCCGGGCACATCGACGCGCTCGGCGACGGCGTGCAGGGCTGGCGCGAGGGTGATCGGGTGGCGATCGGCTGGTCGGGCGGCTATTGCGGCCATTGCCGCAGCTGCCGTCGCGGCGATTTCGTGCACTGCGAGGTCGGGATGGTCACCGGCGCAACATTTCCCGGCGGCTACGCCGACTACCTGGTGGCGCCCGCGAGCGCGCTGGCCCGCATCCCTGACGAAATGTCGGCCGTTGACGCCGCGCCGCTCGCCTGCGCGGGGCTGACGATGTTCAACTCGTTGCGCCACACCGGCGCCGGGCCCGGCGACCTGGTCGCCATCCTCGGGATCGGCGGGCTGGGCCATCTCGGGGTGCAGTTCGCGGTGAAGATGGGCTTCCGCACCGTCGCCATCGCGCGTGGCCCCGAGAAGGGCGAGCTCGCCCACGAACTGGGCGCACATCACTACATCGACTCGGTGGCCAGCGACGTGGCCACCGAGCTGCAGAACCTGGGCGGGGCGCGGGTCATCGCGGCCACCGCCACCAACGCCGAAGCCATCACCGCGTCGGTCGGCGGACTCGGTCTGCACGGCGAACTGCTCGCATTGGCGGCCGTGCCCGACTCGATGCAGGTGACCCCGATACAGCTGATCACCATCTCCGGGACCGTGCACGGCCATCCGGCCGGCGTGCCCCATGACCTTGAGGACACCCTGAATTTCGCGGCGCTGCAGGGCATTAAGCCGATGGTGGAGGTTATGCCGCTGGAGAAGGCCGCCGACGGCTACCAGCGGATGCTGGCCAACCAGGCCCGCTTCCGCGTCGTGCTCACGACAGAGCACTGAGCCGAGCCGTCGCCCACCACCCCAACCAGAGGACACCAGCTGATGAGGGAGAATGCCGTGATCGGGGCAGCACCGTACGGGCACCTGCAGTATCGCGAAGTCAACGGCCAACAGATGGCCTATGTCGACGAGGGCGACGGCGAGGCGATCGTCTTCGCGCACGGCAACCCGACGTCGTCGTACCTGTGGCGCAACGTGATGCCGCACCTGGAAGGGCTGGGCCGGCTGGTGGCCTGTGATCTGATCGGAATGGGCGGCTCGGACAAGCTGCGCCCGTCGGGCCCGGATCGCTACCACTACGCCGAGCAGCGCGATTACCTGTTCGCTCTCTGGGACGCATTGGATCTCGGTGACAATGTGACACTCGTGCTGCACGACTGGGGTTCGGCGCTGGGCTTCGACTGGGCGAGCCGCCACCGCGACCGCGTCCGGGGCATCGCGTTCATGGAAGCCATCGTCACCCCGATGACGTGGTCGGAATTCCCCGACAATGCCCGCGAGCTGTTTCAGGGCTTTCGATCCACAGCTGGCGAGCGAATGGTGCTGGAGCACAACATCTTCGTCGATGGTGTCCTACCGGCCCAGATACAGCGCACGCTGAGCGAAGACGAGATGAACCACTACCGGCAGCCGTTCGCCAACCCGGGTGAAGACCGCAGGCCGACGCTGTCCTGGCCGCGCGACGTGCCCATCGACGGCGAGCCGGCCGACGTCGTCTCGGTGGTCGAGCGCTACCGCGACTGGCTGGCCGAAAGCGACGTGCCCAAGCTGTTCATCAATGCCAAACCGGGCGCCATCGTCCGCGGCCGTATCCGCGAGCTCATCCGCACCTGGCCGAACCTGACCGAAACCACCGTCACCGGAAGCCATTTCGTCCAGGAGGACAGTCCCGACAACATCGGCACCGCGGTCGCGGACTTCGTCCGCAGGCTACGCTCGACCTAGCCACACCGCGCTACGTGAAGATGGTGTGAGGCCGAGGCAACAACGCGCCATCGACGTAGATGTCGAGCTTCTCGTTGTAGAAGGCGATCATCCCGGCGATGGGTGCGACCTCGCGCAGCGGGTAGTCGTAGGCCCAGGCGATATCCGGAAACACGGAGTCGCCGCTTCGCAACGTCCAGTACCCCGAGGTGATTCCCTTGTAGGGGCACACGGATTCGGTTTTGCTCGGCTCCAAGTTCGAGAACTCGACGTCGGTGCGGTCGATGTAGAAGCGCGTCGGCAGACCTGTTTCGAAGAGCAAGACTGGGCTGTGTGTGTCGGCCAGTACCACGCCGTCGAGCTCGACCCTGACGTGACGGTGGGAACGCAGCGCGTCAACGCGCACGTACGGGTTGCGCGGATGAAGGATGATCGGTTCGTCTTCTTCGAACCAGTCAAGTGAATCCCATTCGAACCGAACGCTGCCTGCGACCGGACCCGAATCGTAGACACGGGCAGCCGCGGGCCAGGTGCGCTCGGGTGAGGTCAGCGAGTACAGCCGCGAGGAACCGAACTGCACCTTCTGGACGTGGTTCTCGTCCTGCAAGTGCTCCATGCGCACGTCAGACACGGGAATGTAGTACTGCGGGTAGTACGCGATCTCCCAGACGTAATGGGCCCGGATGGTGTCGAATACGAGTGCCTGGTCGAAATAGCCGCGCACCCGGCGGGGTGCGGGCTCGATAAGACCTCGGTCGCCAACCAACTGGGGGTAGTCCCGATCGGAGTTCGGTGACTGTGGACTCATTGCTCCCTACCTTTCCTCCTGGACGTGCATCGGTGAGGCCCGAAAACGGACGTCTTGGCGCAGTTCACCGGTCTCCTCATCCCGTATCCGGGTAGGGCAGACCCGCGCGGCTGGCCGATATCCGTCTTTAGACCGATCTGTATATAAACAGTACTTCGATGGCCACTCTGCGTCAACGCGCGTGTCCCGGACCTGAGGTTTACGCACTACCCCCAACGCTTGACCCCTCTAACGTCGTGTGCCATTGTTTAGACCGATCTGTGCAATAAATGACGGCGGTGAGACGTTGCAACGAGCACGTTCATCGCACCACCAAAGATTGGAAGGTCAACTGATGTCACGACTGGATGGCAAGGTCGCCGTGATCACCGGCGGCAGCAGCGGTATCGGGCTGGCAACCGCGCAGAGGTTTGTTCAAGAAGGCGCCTACGTCTTCATCACCGGGCGCCGCCAGAGCGAATTGGACAAGGCCAAAGCGTTGATCGGCGACGGCGTGACCACCGTCGCCGCCGATGCCACCAACAGCGCGGACCTCGACAACCTGTTCGCGACCGTCCTCGAGGAAAAGGGCGCGCTGGACATCCTCGTCGCGAACTCGGGGCGGGTTGAGCCCGAAGAGCTGGGCAAGATCACCGAGGAGAACTTCGACGCCACCTTCGACCTCAACGCCCGGGCAACGCTGTTCACCGTGCAGAAGGCGCTGCCGCTGATGCGCGACGGCGGCTCGGTCATTCTGGTCGGCTCGGTCGCGGGCTACGTGGGCATTCCCGGCTATAGCACCTACAGCGCCACCAAGGCCGCAGAGCGCTCCTATGTACGCACCTGGACCCGGGAGTTCAACGACCGCGGCATCCGGTTCAACACGTTGAGCCCGGGCCCGATCGACACCCCCATCATGGACGCGCAAGCCGACTCGCCCGAGGAAGCCGACGCGATCAGGGCGCAGTTCGCCGCGGCGATACCGCTCAATCGGATGGGCCGCCCCGACGAGATTGCGGCCGCTGCTTTGTTCTTGGCCTCCGATGACAGCAGCTTCGTGGCCGGCGCCGAGCTGAGCGTCGACGGCGGCATGGCGCAGGTCTAACGACAGTCGGCCACACCGGCGTGTTGGATTAGCGGCGCACCCCCGCCGTGCGGGCAACGGCCGCTTGGTTGACGTGGGATACGGCCGACGGTTTGCCGAAGAGTCCGTCTGGCTACTCAGAGGGTTAGGAAACCGATCAGAGGACAGGAACGTGGTCATGGCGAACATCGAGCTGGGCGTTCTCTCGCAGGCTCTGGGTCATCCCCGCGCGGAGTGCCCGGACGCTGACCACCACACGCGCCAAACCGAGCTGGTGCTTTCCGTTGTCCTGGCGGCATGGGCGATTGTGCTGCTCTGCGGCTGCATCGTCGCGGCCGGGCACTAGGTACACCGGGTCAATCCGGCGGGCAAGATGTTGTCGCCTGGCAAGAAGCCAACAAGCCAATTCAGGGACACTGCTGGTCAATGACGGGGCACCGATTACGCCGCCGAGCTTTGGCGGCGTTCCCGGTCGACGCGTCTGATCATCCGCGCCGTGGCGCGCTCGATGAGATGCTGGCGGGGCCAGCGTCCACCGCGGCGCTGCGCTTGGCGCACCGCGGGGGCGACGGTGACGCCGTTTTCGTAGGCGGTCACCACCCGCGGGTCGACATAGGAGCCGCGCGCGACCGCCGCGGTGTTGCCCAATTCCTCAGCGACTGAACGCATCACCGCCGCGACCGCGCTTTTCCGCGCGGTCTTGGTCGTCGGCTCGGGAGCCCTTGCGAACGCCTCGGCGGCCAGCACCGTGCCGTGCCACGTGCGGACATCCTTGAGCGTGAACGCCTCCCCGACGATCTCGCGGAACCGGCTGCGGACTTCGTCGGCGTGTACCTCACACCAGCCGTCTGGGGTCCGGTAGACCAGAAGCCGGGCCATCCCCGTATCGGCTCGCATCAGCGAGCGCACCGCGCCGATCACGAGCGGATCGTCGATCGCCAGTGTGCGCCGCACGCCGCTCTTTGCCGGATAGTCGAACTCCACGCGGCCCGAAGGAAGCCGGACATGCTCGCGCAACAGCGTTGCCAGCCCATAGCTGCCGTTCTCCTGGGCGTACTCTTCACCGCCCGCCCGGAAATACCCGCAGTCAATGAGGTGCTGCGCCAGCGCAAGCACGCGCTCACGGCACAGGCTGCGCCCGCGCAGGTCGGTCAGTACCGCAGCGCGCCAGTCCGGAAGGCAGGCCGCCAGTTCCAGTACCCGGTCGTACTTTTCCTCGGCGCGCTCGGCCCGCCACTGCTCGTGGTAGAGATACTGCCGGCGGCCCGCAGCGTCGGTGCCCACCGCCTGGATGTGGCCGTTGGCGTACGGACAAATCCAGACGTTCTTCCAGGCCGGCGGGATCACCAGCGACTCGATCCGGGCCAGAATATCGGCGTCGGCGAGCGCATCCCCGGCCGCGTCGACATAACAGAAGCCACGCCCGCGGCGAAGCCGCCGCACACCCGGACCTCCGACGGTGCTCCGGCGCAGCCTCACCGCGGTGACTTTCTCACCGCGGTGCTCCGTCGACACGTGCCCGATTGTCCGGACCTCGCCGGTAAACCACGACCACTGCCACCCCTGCCGAGTACCCGCGCGCCAGCGGGCTCACACCCGCCATGACAACGACGCCCACAGCATTTCCTGCAACAGATCACGGCGCAAGCCGTTGTCGTGGCCGCTCACCGCGCTGAAGCCGTTCTCGCCTTCTGTCGTGCCGGCATTCACGGCTATCCGACGAACGGTTGCCGTGGCGACAACGGTGTCCTGGTAGTCACCGAGAGCGCTTTGAATTCGCTTGTAGCGCTTAATGCTTCGCTTCACACGGCGTGGTGCTGCCGATGCGGGAGGTCGTCAGTGCAATCCAGCACCGTAGGCTGGACAGCAAGACGCTCCGGAACTGCGACGCCGACTCACCTGTCCACTCAGCTCGGCCGACTCACCCGTCCTCCCATGGTGGTACGTCGCCCATCTTGCGGTAGTACTTGGCCAGGTGGCTCTTGACGCGGTCGATGTCGGGCTTGGGCAGGTCGACACCGCCTCGTGAACCGTCCATCACAGCGGCCGCGGCCATGACACCGCGTGGCACGGCGGTCAGCGTCCCGTCGATGACGTCGGCGACCAGCAGTTTGTAGGCGGTGAAGTTGTCTTTCTTGTCGCGGTCGTACCAAACGTGCGCGTTGCGGTACTTCTCGTTGGGCTCGTCGGTGGCACCAGCCCAGTTGCGCACCCGCTTCTCCGCGGCCGCTCCGTCCCATTTGCGGGCCCGGTCGGCCAGCGGAAAATCTCCAAAGGCTGTGACTGACATGATATCTCCCCTCGTCATGTAGGCGTCGGGTGCGTTGTCGAGGCCCAAATTGTGCGAAACCAGCCGCGACGAGGTCGCGTTGTCATGCTGGACGGGGTCCGGGTTCGTTCCCGCCGGGTGGCCTCATCACACTCGTGCCCAGAACCAGATCCTGTGTGGGCCCGCCGTTTTCCCAACTACACCCTTGACCGCGCTCACCTGATCTTATCCGCCGGCGGGGGTGCCCTATTCTTGGGAGCTTTGCCGGCGTCCCTCATAGGGCGGCGCAGCGGATCCCGTGTCCTGCGGGGGAACTGTTTCCTGGTTGCGATCGACGTCAGTCTTCGTCGGATCGGTCAGCGGCGGGTTGGCATCCTCGTCAACATTGCCTTCCGGGCGATCCGTATCTTCGCTGAACTCGTGCTTCCCGGTTTCCTGCGACATATTCTGCTCCGTGTTGCTCATGATGCCTTCCTGAATTCCTCCGCTACCTGCGGCGTTTCTCTCTACTTGGGGCTACCCACGAAGGCTCAGCCGAAACACATGCACCCCGACAGCGGGAGACGTTTCCATGATGGTCACAGGGATCGATGCGCACCGGTACGGCCATACCGCGGTCACTGTTGATGAGCTGGAGTCGACAGGGCCGTACCAAACCGTCGGCGAGTGAGGCGGTGCCGGAGCGCTTACGCTTGGTGTCCGGGGGTCACGCCGCGCACGTCGGCGAAGGTTACCCATTGTCTCAACTGTCCGGGCGAATGACCATCCACCGGCTCGAGAAGGTGCCCGACGTGGTCGCCGAAGGCGAATCGGTCGATCACCTCGCCGACGAACCACGCCGCCGCGTCGTCGAGGATCGGAACACCAAACGGTCCGCTGTGCCAGGCGCACTGGCTGAACTTGTCCACCTGATCACCGGTCTGACTCCCGAACAACTCGGCGAGCGCCACGTGCCGGCGGGACAAGACATGAACGGCAAGGTGCGTGGCGTCTTGAGCGATCCGAAACGTGTAATTGCGCTGGGAGATCCCCACCAGGAACCGTGGTGGTCGAATGCTGGCCTGACTGGCAAACCCGACCAGGCATCCCGCCCGGTGCTCGCCGGCGCGCACCGTGACCACGAACATCGGGTAGTCCAGCACGGCCACCAGGCCGTCGAACGCGTCGGCACCTCGAGCAGTCATCAAAGCGGGATTCCCCGCGCAACCAACTTCAAGCGGGCCCGGTGCGGCGTGGCAGCGAAGCGCTCAGCGTTTGAGCACGCCGCGATCGGGCATCCGCTACCGACGATTACCACGCGCCACAGGGTGATTCGGGATGTAGGAGAGGAGTCGGGACATGGCGAATACGCTTCAGGGAAAGATAATTGCCATCTTGGCCGCCGACGGTGTTGAGCGGGTGGAGTTCGAGCAACCGCGGGACGCAATCATCGATGCCGGTGGCCAGGTGGTGGTCCTATCACTGAAGACCGGTGGCATCGATGCCCGCGACCACGACCTCGAACCTGCCGGAACGGTGCACGTCGACGCTGAGGTCTCCGACGCCTCCGTGTCAGACTATGACGCACTGGTGCTGCCCGGCGGCACCATCAATCCCGACAAACTGCGCGCCAATTCCGACGCCGTGGCATTCGTCCACGACTTCGTCGAATCGGGTAAACCAGTGGCCGCGATCTGTCACGGGCCGTGGACCCTGGCAGAAGCAGGCGTAGTCGCCGGCCGGACCCTGACCTCCTATCCCAGTATCCGTACCGATCTGCGCAACGCCGGGGCGACCGTCGTCGATGAAGAACTGGTGATCGACGGAAATCTCATCACCAGCCGATCGCCACGGGACCTGCCGGCGTTCTGCGGCGCGCTCGTAGACCGGCTGTCCACCGCTGTGTCCAGAGATTGATCCGCCGACCGGTGGTTGATCAGCCATCACGCGCGGTGTTGGACCTTCTACAGGAACTGCTATGGAGTTACGGGCCGTGCGGCCAGGAGGACGCGGTACGTGACGTCTGCGCCCGCGAGCTCAAACCCGTCGTCGACGAGATGTGGGTCGATCACGCCGGCAACCTGGTCGGGCTGATGCGCGGCGCAAGTGCCGCCAGCCGCGACGCGCACGCCACACAGACCGCTGATCATCCCGGCCTCCGAGGCGCTCGCGCCACCCGGGTGATGGCGCACATGGACGAGCTGTCGATGGTCGTTAAACGTGTCGAAGCCGACGGGACCCTGCACCTCACCCAGCTCGGAGTGATGTACCCAGGAAATTTCGGTCTCGGCCCGGTCTCCATTCTGGGAGACGGGGAAACGCTGACGGGTGTGCTGACACTGGGCTCAGAACACACCACCAAGGAAAGTCCGCGCATCTGGGAGACCAAGCCCGACGGGGGCGACAGATCACTGGACTGGCAGCACGTCTACGTCTTCACCGGCCGCACGCCCGAGCAACTGGCCACTGCAGGGGTTCAGGCCGGAACCCGGGTGTGTGTCGACCGCAGCAAGCGGACTGTTGTCCACGTAGGCGACTACATCGGCTCCTACTTCATGGATGACCGGGCGGCGGTCACCGCGCTGCTGCGGGCCGCGCGACTGCTGCACGACGGCGGTCAGCGGACCGTTGCCGACGCCTACTTCGTATTCACCACTAACGAGGAGATCGGTGGCGTCGGCGGTTCCTACGCCAGCCGCACGCTGCCCGGCGACCTCACGTTGGCCCTCGAAGTCGGCCCCACCGAGAAGGAGTACGCCACCAGTGTCCACGGCGGCCCGATCGTGGGCTACAGCGACGCCCTGTGCGTCTACGACAAGGACGTCGCCGACCGGCTGATGGCCATCGCGACGGACCGGTGTTTGGCGCCGCAAGCCGCGGTGCTGGGCGCCTTCGAGTCCGACGCGTCGCACGCCAAGGCCAGCGGTCTCACACCGCGGGCAGGGTTGTTGTGCATGCCGACGCTGAGTACCCATGGCTACGAAGTCATTGCCCGCGACGCGATTCCGGCGATGGCAACCATCGTTGTCGACTTCCTGACCAACCCGTGAACGGCCCGCATCGACTGCGCCAGCGCACCCGAAACCGATAGCCCCTTGCCTTCGCCAAGGGCGAATTCGTGATGATATCGGCGCACCGCCGCCTCCGCGCGGTAGGCAGAACCGCGGTGCACATTGGGCCACGCGGCGGATTGGCCGCACCGCGACGGTTCATCGCGCAGGACGTTACGCCTACTTGACCGGAGCCTTCTTCTTGGCGCGTGTGGCGGCCTGCTTTTCGGTGCTGGCGCCCGCGTTGGCCAGTTGGCCGCCTGAGTTCTCTAGGTGCGCGCGGACAAACCACTGAAACTTCTCCAGCTCAGCGACGTGCCCTATCAGCATGTCCTGGGACACCAAGTCGAGGTCGTCGAGCGTCTGGATTGCTTTGCGGGTGTCCTCGATCACTCCGTTGTAGACCAGATCGAGAGCAGCCAGGTGCGCCTGCACCGTATCGCGCCCCACTGAGTAGTCGTCCCATGTGCGGTCTTTGATGATCGCTGCCGGGGTGCCCTGCGGCGAGCCGCCCAGTGCGGCGATCCGTTCGGCGGCTTCGTCGGCGTAGCCACGGACGAGCTCCACCTGGGGGTCGATCATCTCGTGCACACCGATGAAGTTGGGACCCACCACGTTCCAGTGCACGTGCTTGAGGCTCAGATGCAGGTCGTTGTACGTGCTGAGCTGCTTTTGCAGCAAATCGACGATCTGGCGGCTCTGCGCGTCGGACAAGCCGGGGATAGTGAACGTGGTCATCGAGGCTCCTTGAGGTGTGCGATGTCCGCAGGGATACCCCGCCGCGGCGGCGCCGAATCCGGTGCGCCCAAAAACCCGTCCTGGTACACCAACCTGGTCACCCACCCGACGGTGCGACTTCAGGACGGCGCGACTGTCAAGGACTTTCACGCCCGCCTCGAGCCCATCACGCCGTCCCCAACGAACCAACGTTGAGGAGTACAAGGGCGCACTTTCCGTGTGCGCCGACTGACCTCGTCGACGGGCTGCGTCATCCTTCAACCGTCCACCTGGGAGGCGGCCGGTTGGGCTGTTTGGCGAAGTGCCCATCCGGCGACGCCAAGGAGCAGCAGACGGACCAGGTTGCCCCGTTGCCAGGTCCTGACCAAGCTGCGGCCTTCGGTTGCGCTTAGCGGCTCTCCACTGTGCAGCAGCGGTAGATTTACGCTTTTCACCAGGTAGCCGGTCAGCGCTCCCGCGCATGCCGTGCTTGCCGCGGCCGCGGCGATCACGCGTCTGTCGCCACCGGATCGCCAGCTGTCAATCAGAGCGGCCGCGGTGGCTACGAGCGTTACAGGTGCCGCCGGCAGGTAGTAGCGGAGCGGACTTCCGGCACCTAGGAGACCTGGCGCTCGGTTGGGTTGCGCATCCACAAGGAGCTGGGGCATGTCCACGACAGCCTCATAGACGTTGCCGAAAAACCAATGGAGTTGGCCGAGTCCGGCGACCGTGGCCCACAGCGCTCCCGAACGGTTCTGCATGTCGCCACCGTCCCAGACCGAAGTGCTCGCCGCCAAAGGGCGTGCCCCGGCGCTCAACGAACCGCCGCGACGCCCGGCTAACCGAGCGGCCACGCCTAATCTTCCCAGCCCCGGGCAGCCCGGAGAGCGGACCCGGAGCCTCTGTAAAAAGAACGTTCTCACGACTCCCCTCCCACGCCGGCTGCCCTCGCGGGCTTGGCGGGGCGCCTGGTCAGGTCGCGGAAATTGGGCTAGGGGATTTGTCGCCGCCCTTCGTTTCGGCGGTTGGCGAGACCGCCCATTACCATTTGCGCCAGCTGGACCAGCTCCTCATCATCATTTAGCGGCTGATGTACAACAGCGAGCCGCCAATACAACGGGCCGGCCAGTACGTCCAGCGCGAGGTCGGGATTGAGTGTGTCGGCGACCTCGCCGCGCTCGATCGCGCGACGGATGATGGCCGCCGCTCGAGTCCGACGAGGGTCACGCACCGCGCGCAACAGCGCCGCCCCAAGAGCGGGGTTGCGGTTAGCCTCACCGAGCAGGTCGGGAATGATCGCCTTGGCCAGCGGATCGTTGAGGACCGCGTACTCGGCGCGCAGGAACGCGATGACATCGCCCTCCAGGCTGCCGGTGTCGGGCATGTCGAGATGAGCCCAGGCGACCTCCGAGATCAGCGCGACCGCCATGTCCTGCTTCGAACGCCAGCGGCGGTAGATCGCAGGTTTGCCAACGCTCGCTCGACGGGCGACCGCCTCTATCGACAGCCGTCCGTAACCGCACTGAGCGAGTTCGGCGAAGAAAGCCTGACGGATCGCCTCGGTCACGTCGGCCTGAAGCACTGCCGCGCCGGCCGGAATGCGGGTCCGTTGCGCGTCGTCCCCGGTTGCCGCCATCCCGTTAAGCGTAGCCCACGTCGTTACGGTTGCGTTCTATCGCTTTGCGGGTTACCTTGAAACTACCGTCGTTACGCCACCGTAACGACGGTAGTTGGATCGGAGGCGGCAGATGGCTTTCTTGTTCCGCAATGAGTCCTTCTCCTTCGAGGCGCTACGAACCGCCGGCGCCGCCCCCTATGACGGCTCAGATCTCGGCGAGGTCCTCGCCACCACTCGCCTGATCCGCGAGGGCGATCTGGACGGTTGGCTGGGCTGCTGGCGGGCGACCGCCGAACGGGTCCATGAGCTGGCCCGTGCCTCCCTCGCCGCAGGGCACCGGGTCAGCGCCCGACAGGCCTTCCTGCGCGCGTCGAACTACTACCGCACAGCCGAGTTCTTCCGGCGCAAGACTCCGATCGGCGATCGACTGCTACTCGAGCTGTCACGCCGCTCACGCGAGGCATTCGGCGATGCGATCGACCTGATGGATCGACCGGTCGAACGCGTCGCGATCCCGTATGACGACATCGAACTGCCCGGCTACCTCTTCCGCGTCGACGACGCGCCAACGCCGCGGCCGCTGGTCATCTACACCAACGGCTACGACTCGACAGCCGAGGAATCGTGGTTCGCGATTGCAGCCGCAGCGCTGCAGCGCGGCTACCACGTTCTGGCGTACGACGGACCGGGACAGGGAGCCGTCATCCGCGAAATGGGCCTGCCATTTCGTCCCGACTGGGAAAACGTGCTGGGCGCGGTGATCGACTTCGCCGCCAAGCAGCCCGGCGTGAGCCCCCAAGCCATTGTCCAGTTCGGTTACAGCATGGGCTCCTACCTCGTCGCGCGGTCGGCGGTATTTGATCACCGCAGCGCGGCGCTGATCCTCGACGACGGGATCCTCGACATGCATCAGGCCTACCGCAACGCGATCCCGGCCCCGGTGATGAAGATGATCCTGGCGGGCCGCAGCACCCTGCCGAATCGACTCATGGCGCTCAAAGCGCGTGCGCAAACGCAGATCCGGTGGGGACTCGACAACGGAGTGTGGACGATGGGCGGACCAACGTATGCCGACTTCATCAGGCGGACAACGGCATACACGATCGAGGGCCTCGCCGACCGGATCACCGCACCGACACTGATCATGGACGCCGAGCACGACCAATTCCTCGCCGGCCAACCGGAGCTGCTCCAGCGCGCCATGACAGCGCCGACCACGCTCGCTCGGTTCACCACCGCAGAAGGATCCGGAGAGCACTGTCACGTCGGCTCGCTGCTACGGGCACACCAGGTGATCTTCGACTGGCTCGACGACACTCTGTCCCAACCACTTTCACAGCTGGCGTGAATCTCCCCGCCAAAACGGACCGACCGAAGGACACCTGGCAACCATGGAAATCAGCATTGTTACACCCCCCGGCCAAAGCGGTCCGTTCACTATTGGAAGTCGGGAACGGGGGCGCTCGCTCGAAGATCTTCCCGAGCGCCATCTGAAATTACTCGATGAACCAGTCACCGCGGGCATGGCCTGCGTCAACGGCAACGGAACGATCCACACCAGCCCGGTGTGGGTCAGCCGCGACCACGCGGAGATCCTCCTGAACTCGGTGCGCGGACGCCAAAAGGGCCGGAATCTCCGGCTTCGGCGCCACGTGTCTCTCCTGTTCATGGATCCGGCCGATCCTTATCACTGGATGGCCATTCAAGGCGTGGTGGTCAAGATCATCGACGAAGACGATCCCGTCTACGGCACCACGGCCACCGAGTCGTTAAACGAAATGAGTCAAAGCTATCTCGGCAAGTCGACGTACCCCTTGCGCGACCCGGCCGGTGGCGAAGTACGGTCGCTGTATCGGGTGCGGCCGGACCGAGCGCAGGTGTTTGGGCACGCCTAAGGAACGTGCGAGTCCATGATCCGGTCCCCACGGTCCCTCTGCGAAAAGGAAAACCATGAAGATTCTTGTCACCGGCGCCACCGGCTACCTCGGCGCGGTCGCCGCCGACGCGCTGGCCACCCGAGGTCATCAGGTATTGGGGCTGGCCCGATCGGAGCGGTCCGCGAACACGCTTCGTGAGCGCGGCATCGAGCCCGTTGTGGGTGACTTCGGCGACCCGGCGAGCCTGGCCAACGCGGTTCGCGAGGCCAAACCCGATGTCGTGGTGAGCACCGCCAGCGTCGGCGGGGCGAGCGGGGACCAGGCCGCCTTCGCCCGGGACGGTGAGGCGGTGCGCGCCATGCGAGAGGCGCTGACTGATCACGGCGGGGCCCTGATCTTCACCAGCGGCTCGGCGGTCTTCGGAGTCTTCAACGGCGGCGAGGCCACCGACACCGTCTACGACGAGAACGCCCACTTGCCGCTTCCGGCATCGGTTTTCGCGCCCGCATCCGCCGGGGTGCACCCGCTGCTGGCCGGCAGCTTCGAGGGGGCGATGGCCGCTCGCGTCGAGACCGAACGGGCCGTCCTGGCCGACGGGGGCATGCGCGGGGTCGTCGTACGGCCGGGGCTGGTCTACGGACGCGGCGGCAATTCCGACCTCAGGTCCTTGATCGACCGGGCACGGAAGGAGGGTCGCGCCGGTCACTGGGGAAGCGGCGGCACCACCCAGAGCTATGTGCACGTCGACGACCTGGCCGAGTTGTTCTGCCTGGCAGCGGAACTCGCGCCGCACGGGGCGATCCTGCACGGCGTAGCCGACGACGTCACCCAGCGCGACTTGGCCCGCGCCATCAACCGGATGATCGGAACAGACGAGCGCACCGACAGCCTCTCGCTGTTGCAGATGCTTGGCATCGACGCCGACACCGTCGGGGACATCGGCGCCTCGTTCACCCCACCGGCCACCGCCGCGTCGGGTATCAGCCTGTCGCTGAACAAACGCCTGTCTTCGGAGAAGACACGGAGGCTCCTCGACTGGTCGCCGAAACGAACGGACATCGGCGACGACATCGCGTTCGGCTCGTACGCGAACTGATCACCCGCTCACTTCAACTCCCAAGGGGCACATCATGGACCTCTACGACGTCATGCGAACCACCCACGCGGTGCGTGAATTCACCGATGAACCGCTGCCCGACGACACGCTCTACCGGATCCTCGACAACGCGCGCTTCGCCCCCAGCGGGGGCAACAGGCAGGGAGCCCACATCACTGTGGTGCGTGATGCCCAAACGCGGCAGCGACTCGCCGAACTCGGGGTCCCCGGCGCCCGCCGATACATCGCCCAGCTGATGGCCGGCGAAAACCCTTGGAACCCTGTATATCCCAGCAGCGTGACGCCCGAAACCATCGACAACACCGACCCACCGGACAGCTTCATCGTCCCGTTCATCCAAGCCCCGGTCGTGCTGGCCGTCTCGGTTGACCTGGAAGTCGTGGCGGCGCTCGACCAAAACCTCGACCGCATCGGCCTGGTCAGCGGGGCGTCGGTCTACCCCCTGGTGTGGAACATACTTCTGGCCGCCCGCAACGAGGGCTACGGCGGCAACCTCACATCCATGGCCATCCCCGAGGAGGCGCGGGTGCGACAGCTGCTCGGACTGCCTGACACCCATGCCCTGGCCGCGCTGGTACCGCTCGGTAAGCCGACCCGTCAACTGACCAAATTGCGGCGGGAAACCGTCGAACAATTCGTCACCCACGAAAACTTCGACGGTGCCCCCTTTTCACCGGTGAGCTAGCGGGCGTCGTCGAACAGCTTCTTGGTCAGGCTCTGCCCGTAGTCGTCGGTCAGAGTCCAGGGCAAAAAGATCACCCGATACATGATCGGCGCGAGCACACGGTCGATCACCTCTTCGGCGGTGACAACGGCTTCTGGGCCCGCGTTGGCCACCAGCTGGGCGGCCTCGGCGAGAAGTCCGCGCAAGCAGTCAGATTCGGAATCCCCGGCCGCCGCCGCACCCCCGCGCAGCAGCGCTGCGTTGATGGGTTTGCGGTAGTGCTCCAAAATCTCGGTGGCCCACTGGCTGAGGTTGCTTTGCAGGTCCCCGGTGTCGGGCATGGGCCGCGCCGGGTCGAGCCGGTAGGTCGCGATGTCGTTGATCATGGTGGCCGCATTGGGCCAGCGCCGGTACACGGTTGTTGGGTTGACGCCGGCCCGTTCGGCGACCCTTGGGATCGACACCCGATCGCGCCCCTTCTCGGCGACGAGTTCCTCGACGGCGGTCTTGATGGCACTGGACACCGTCGCAGTACGGCCTCCCGGCCGTTTGGCTGGGCGCTTCGTGCTCATAATTCGACCCTAATCCAGCACGAACCCGGATTTCGCGAACGGCCTCGCCCCGCCGCCGGTCCCCGGGCGCTCCCACGGCGGGGGGACTCTCATGGACACTCCAACCGTTAAAGCAATGATTATTGATTTAACGAGCCTATCGGGGTAATGTCGTTAACGCAATGTAATCTGCTTTAATACCCGGAGGGACAACACAGTGAAGGTGTCGAGCCAGTTCGCCACGTCCCTGGACTCGCCGCAGCACATCGCGATTTCCGAGAACCTCGGCTATGACCGGGCATGGCTTCACGACACCCCGCAGCAGAGCCCTGACCTGTGGATGATGCTTGCGCTGGCCGCCGAACGCACCGATCGCATCGGGCTGGGTCCGGGAGTTCTTGTCCCCGCACTGCGGCACCCGATGGTCAACGCGGCCGCGACAGCGGCGCTCTACGCCCTCGCTCCGGGGCGGGTGGCCGTGGCTTTCGGCACCGGCTTCTCCGCGGCCCGCGCCATGGGGGCCAAGGCCAGCACCTGGTCATACGCCCGGGACTACATCCGTGTCTTCCGCGACCTGCTTCGCGGCGAAACCGTTGAATGGAACGGCGGACACATGCGGATGATGCACCCCGCAGGTTTCGCTCCACCCCGACCGATCGCCGTACCCATCGCCATCTCCGCCGTGGGCCCCAAAGGACTTGCGGTGGCCAAAGAACTGGGCGACGGACTGTTCACCGTCAACGGCGAGACCGCCTTCGCCAAAGAGTTCAGCTGGGCCGCGCTCGCCGTTCATGGCACTGTTCTCGCGGACGGAGAGGGACTGGACTCGCCGCGGATCCGTGCCGCAGCCGGCCCGGGCAACGCATTGGCCTACCATGCCGCCTATGAATACGGCGGCGACGTCACGGCGCTGCCGGCCGGTCAGGTGTGGCTGGACACTGTCAACCAAACACCTTCTGAGGAAAGGCATCTGGCAGTTCACGATCACCACCTCGTCGGACTCAGCAGGGCCGACGAGGCCGCCTGGGCCGCGGGCAGCTGGTCGGCTATCCCGAACACAACGCTGACCGG
>Ga0209006_10002363_pt1 | contig 17227 bp, 15 predicted proteins | sample JacPin_JW_Ref_O2_FD_188567 | JGI IMG/M metagenome (GOLD analysis project Ga0209006, IMG submission 188567) | Forest soil microbial communities from Algoma, Ontario, Canada - Jack Pine, Ontario site 1_JW_Ref_O2 (SPAdes) (version 2) | ecosystem: Environmental > Terrestrial > Soil > Boreal... | reverse complement strand
AAACCGGGTACGATGGTAACGTCGCATTCAATTTTCAGAGCAATACTAGTTGACCGCAGGGCGGCCCTTCCCGTGCCGGAACTCGAGAGGATTGAACGCGCGGCGTGTCCTCTCTCTTGCACCTGCGCGGGCTGAATGATGGGGACTGTCGACATGGACGATCCGTTCGCCGAACGCATCGCAGCGATACGCCGGCGTTTCATCGCCAAGCTTGATGGCCGCATCGACATCATCGCGTCCGCAACGCAGCAAACCGACTGGGAAAACGGACTTGACACCCTCGAGCTTGCGCATCGCGAGGCACACGGCCTGTGCGGCGTCGGCGAGACGCTCGGCTTTGTCGGAACCGGCAAGGTGGCGCGCGCGATCGAGCAATTGCTGCTTGCCGCCCTCAAGGCCGAGCGCACGCTCACCGACGACGAAAGCGCGCATCTGCGCGAAGGCATCGTGCTGCTGCGTTCCACCGCGACAGTCGAGGTGAGCTCGGGCCGCCAGCAATAGCTCGGCTGACCTTTAGCTCGGCTGACCTGGCGCGGGACACCGGCCGCGAGCCCGCACCGCATTGCCCCTATCCCCGTCGATCCCCCGCGGAATTAACCATCCATTAACCATACGTACTCATGCTGAGTCCTGCCGGCGCACCCCAGGAAACCGGCAGAAACTGGTACAAATCGGCAGAACGCCCCCGTGACCATCGCAGCCCGCTCCCCCCGTCATTCCTTCCGATTCCGCGGCCGCAACTTCCTCGCCCTCGTCCTCAAGCCCGAGCAGCCGCTCGCCGGCTGGCTTGGCGAGCTCGACGAGTGGCTCGTCCGCTCGCCTGGGTTCTTCACCGGCAAGCCGCTGATTCTCGATCTCGCCGGCCTCGGCTTCACCCGCGACGACGTCGCGGGCGTGATCGCCGAGCTGGGCAACCGCGCGATCCGCATCCTCGGCATCGAGGGGGCGGATCCAGCGAGCCTCGACGATTCGCTACCTCCCCTCCTCACCGGCGGCCGCACCTCGGGCTCGGTCGAGGCGATCGAGGCCGTCGAGGCGGTGGCGCGCCGCGCCCAGGCCGCCAAGGAGGCGGCGGAGGCCGCCAAAACCGCCGCCGAGCCGCCGCCCGCACCGGTGGCGCGCGTACCCTCGCTCCTCGTCGAGGCGCCGGTGCGCTCGGGCCAGACCATCACCAACGCGGACGGCGACGTCATCATCCTCGGGTCGGTGGCCTCGGGCGCCGAGGTGATCGCCGCCGGCTCGATCCACGTCTATGGCGCGTTGCGCGGCCGCGCGCTCGCGGGCGTCTTCGGCAACGCCAACGCGCGCATCTTCTGTCGCCGCTTCGAGGCCGAGCTCATCGCGATCGACGAGTACCACAAGGTGACGGAGGATATCGACGCGAATCTGCGGCAGAAGCCCGTGCAGGCATGGATTGCCGGCAACGAGCTCAAGGTCGCGTTGCTCGATCAGACCGACAAGGAGGCAAAGAAATGGCGGAAGTCATAGTCGTCACGTCCGGCAAGGGTGGCGTTGGCAAGACCACATCGACGGCGGCGCTCGGCGCCGCGCTGGCGCAGACCGGGCAGACCGTCGCGGTCGTCGACTTCGACGTCGGCCTGCGCAACCTCGATCTCGTCATGGGCGCCGAACGCCGCGTCGTCTACGACCTGATCAACGTCGCCAACGGCGACGTGCGGCTGCAGCAGGCCCTCATCCGCGACAAGCGGATCGACACCCTCTATCTGCTCGCGGCCTCGCAGACGCGCGACAAGGACGCGCTGTCGGAGGACGGCGTGCGCCGCGCCATCGACGAGCTGCGCGAGCGCTTCGACTGGGTGATCTGCGACAGCCCGGCCGGCATCGAGCGCGGCGCGACGCTTGCGATGCGCTTCGCCGACCTTGCCGTGGTGGTGACCAACCCGGAGGTTTCCTCGGTGCGCGACTCGGACCGCATCATCGGGCTGCTCGACTCCAAGACGCTCAAGGCGGCGCGCGGCGAGCGGATGGAGAAGCTCCTGCTGCTCACCCGCTACGACAAGGTGCGCGCCGGGCGCGGCGACATGCTCGGCATCGACGACGTGCTGGAGATCCTGTCGATCCCGCTGCTCGGCATCGTGCCGGAGAGCGAGGAAGTGCTGCGCGCATCGAACCTCGGCACCCCCGTCACGCTGTGCAACCCGACGAGCGCGCCGGCCCGCGCCTATGCGGACGCGGCGCGCCGGCTCACCGGCGAGACCGTTGCGATGACCATCCCGAGCGAAAGGCAGAACCTGCTGACGCGGCTGTTCGGCAGGAGAGCGGCATGAAGCTGTTCGATTTCCTCTCGCGCCGGCGCACCGCGCCGCTCGCGCGCGAGCGGCTGCAGGTCCTGCTCACCCACGAGCGCGGCGCGACCGGCCAGTCCGGCCTGATCGCAGCCTTGCGCGAGGAAATCCTCGCCGTGATCGCGCGCCACGTCGAGGTCGCGCCCGAGAAGGTCGACATCCGGGTGCACGACGACGAGGAGGTCTCGATCCTGGAGATCGACGTGGAGATCCCGCGCGTCAGGGCGCGCCCGCGCTCCCCCTGGGAGCGTGGCGGCCGCGCCGCCTGAGCGCGGACGAGGCATTTTGCAGAACTGCAGAAAAGCCCTTCGGGAAAACAGCAATAATTTCAATGCGGCGCCACCGGCCTCATGCGAGCCGGCTGCGCTCGTTGGCTTGGCGGAGCCGCAACACGGCCTCCCACATGCGCGACGCGCCCTCGGGCGTCGCGCCTTGATTCAAGTCACGAAGGCACCACCTATTCCCCCGTGGAGCGGCCTTCCAATGGCTTTGGCTCCTCGGCGTTTTTGCAGAGTCTGTCTTCGCGCGACCGGAGGACACCAATGACTGAGCATCCTTATGATGGCGCGGAAGGATCGCCGCTGCTCGATCTCGTGATCGCGGGCATGGCGGTCGTCGACTGCGACGGCACCCACGTCGGAACGGTCGACAAGGTCGAAGGAGGACACCTCAAGATCATTCGCGACGATCAGCGGCCGCGCAACGAGCATCAATATGTCACGCCGAGCTGGATCGTCGCGGTGGATGATCGCGTTCGGCTCAATCTCAGCCTGGACGAAGCAAAACGTCTGTGGGCCACGGAGCCATATGCCAAGCGCCACGACATTCATCGCGCAAAGTGATGATCGACCAGGACGGCGATCATCGGCTTGATCGCGCCCCCCTGCGCGTGATCGCGGGTGCGGCACCTGTTTCTACGCGGCGCTGCCCGGCTTGAACCGCACGCGGCTTGCGTCCTCACTCCGATACTGCGCGCGACGTCGTCGCCACGACCTCCGCTCGCATTGAGTCGCGCGTCTTAATAGCGCGTCAAGGAAAGGCCCGTTAGATTGCGCTCGCTCCCTTCCCCGAGCGCGAACGTCGGCTCCCGCGACGCGCACGCAATACGGACACCTGTCCATGCGCAGTCAGCCCGGCCCCGCGAGCGGAGCCGCCAACGGCGTGCCCGCCGGCAGCGAAATCTTCGTCGTCGACGATGACGACGACATGCGCGAGCTGCTTACCGCCATCCTGTCGCTCGAAGGCTATCCGGTGAAGAGCTTTGCCGACGGCGAAACCTTCCTGCGCACCGCCGGCACTCGCCCGCCGGTGTGCCTGTTTCTCGACGTCGTCATGCCCGGCCGCTCCGGCATCGACGTGCTCAAGGAGCTCGCCGCGCGGCACTACGAGGCGCCGATCTTCCTGATTTCCGGCCGCGGCGACACCCCGATGGTGGTCGACGCGCTGAAAAGCGGCGCGCTCGATTTTCTCCACAAGCCGTTCGACCCCTATACGGCGGTGCAGCGTGTGCGCGACGCCGTCGAGGTGTGGAACCGCCGCACCGAGAAAGAGAGCAGCACCGGATTGGCGGAGAAGGAGTTTCCCGGCCGCGTCCGCCTGACGCGGCGCGAGGCCGACGTGCTGGCACAGATCGTGCGCGGCGCCTCGAGCAAGGACATCGGCATCGCGCTCGGCATCGGCAAGCGCACGGTCGACAATTTCCGCATGAACATCATGAAGAAGCTCGGCGCAAAGAATATCGCCGATCTCGTCCGCATCATCATGACCTGAACGGTGCGATGACGGCGCGGTCGGGGCAATACCTGGCCGCCGACGCGCCCCACGATTTCCACTCGAGTGAATGACCGCGGACGGCGTCCGCGGTCATTTTTGCCTGTTCCGGCGAATGCCGCATTCGCCTCGGCACGCCGAGGCGTCGTGGCCTGATTAACGGCCGATCACCCCTTTCGATAAACTTATCGGTAAATCGCCCCGGTCGCGGAAACCGGATGGCAAGGTCTCACGTGTAGTTGTTGCGCGTGCTCCCGGACTGCCAAAGGCGATAAGACGATGCGCAAGTCCCCGGCACCGATCCGCCTCCACTATGGCAACCATCATGGTGCGACCGCCCTCGCGGTGCCGGCGGACTTGCGCGGCGCCCCCGCCGGGGCGGGATTTCTCGCAACGCTCCGCGATCTCGCCTTCATCGCGGTGGCGTGGGCGATCTTCATCGGCATCATCCTCCATCCGGCAACGCAGATCGTGGGGATCGCGGCCTGCGCGATCGCATTGGTCATCGGGGCTGGACGCGCGCGTGGCAACATGGCACGTCGCGATGACGCGAGAGCGCTCTCGGCGTAAGCGTACTACGTAATTTCCGAACCACTAAATAGGTTATCGCTACATTAACTAAGCTATCTGCGAAGTTAATCGCTTGTTTTCGATACGAATTGTCCAGTCGGGCGCGCTGGTAATTCTACGCATAGACGCAAATTCGCGATTTCGGTACAACTCAACGCGGATGGGAGCGTCCATCGGAGCGATCGTAGAATCGCTCTGTCCGACAATAAGGTCCCCTTTTTCGTCATCCGGCTGCTTCGCTCGCCGCGTGCTTGGGCTCGCGCGAGAACGGCGGAGCCTTGCCGACAACCTGTGGCGTAGATCATGCGTGTCTTTCCGGCGTATTGCGTAGCGTTGCGTCCATGAATGTCCAGCGACCACAGCGTCTGCGCTGCGCCTGCATCGTCGGCACGCGGCCCGAGGTCATCAAGATGGCGCCGGTGATCCGGCGCCTGGCGCGCACCGACTGGGCGGCGCCCGTCGTGGTCGCGACCGGTCAGCAGGATGGCCTGCTTGGCCAGGCGCTCGCCGACTTCGCGATCGTTCCCGACCACGCGTTTGCCCACGAGCCGAAGGGCGGGACCGTGATCCCGGTCCTCGCCGCGATCGCCAAAGCGCTCGACGCGGCCTTTGCGCAAATCCGCCCCGCCCTCGTGGTGGCGCAGGGCGACACGACCTCGGTCTTCGCCGCCTCCCTTGCGGCCTTCTATCGCGACATCCCGTTCGTGCACGTCGAGGCCGGCCTGCGCACCGGCGAGCTCCAGGCGCCGTTTCCCGAGGAGTTTCACCGCCGCGCCATCGCCATCGCGGCGCTCCTGCATTGCGCGCCGACCGAGGCCGCCGCGCTGCACCTGCGCGAGGAGAACATCGCGGCCGATCAAATCCTGATGAGCGGCAACACCGTGATCGACGCGCTCATCGAGACCGCGGCCGCCCGCCCGGCCGCGCCGCATGGATTCCCTAAGGTCGCGAAGCCCATTCTCCTCACCGCGCATCGGCGGGAGAATTTCGGCGAGCCGCTGCGCGCGGCCTTCGCGGCGATCCGCGATTTCGTCGACATGACGCCCGACACGGCCGTCTACTTTCCGGTCCACCCCAACCCGGCCGCGCGAGCGGTCGCCTATCGGGTGCTGTCCGGCCACCCGCGCATCGTGCTCGCCGAGCCCGCCTCCTACGGCGAGATCGTCGGCGCGATCCAGCGCGCCTGGCTCGTCGTGACCGACAGCGGCGGATTGCAGGAAGAAGCGCCGGCGCTGGGCAAGCCGGTGCTGGTGCTGCGCGATACCACCGAGCGGCCGGAGGCGGTCGCGGCCGGCGCCGTGCGCGTCATCGGCACGCGCCAGGACCGGGTGCGCGACGAGCTCCTGCATCTTTATCGCAACCCGGCCGCCTATGCGGGCATGGCGCGGCCGGTCTTTCCCTACGGCGACGGCCACGCGGCGCAACGGATCGTCGCGGCGCTGGAACACCGGATGGTCGGCCGCGCCGTCATGGCGGCCACCACGCAACAGCATGGCGGGCAAACATGGACGCATTGACGATCACGATCCTGCAGTATCGCTACTACATCGAGGTGCTGGCGATCGTCATCGCCTTGCTGACCGCGATCTCCAGCGTCGATGACGTGTTCGTCGACCTCTACTACTGGTGCCTGCGCGCCTCGCGCAAGCACAGGGCCAGGGAGAGAGCGCTTTCGGATCGCCTGCAGGCGGGCGCCGAGCTCCCCGAACGGCCCTTCGCCATCATGGTGCCGGCGTGGCGCGAGAGCGACGTCATCTTCTCGATGGTGGCGACCAATTCGCGCCTCCTGGTCTATCGCAATTGCCACTATTTCATCGGCGTCTACCGCAACGACCAGCCGACGACCGACCAGGTCAAGCGCATCCAGGCGTTCTACGCCAACGTCCACATGGTGGTGGTGCCGCGCGACGGCCCGACCAGCAAGGCCGACTGCCTCAACGAGGTCATCGCCGCCATTCTCGACCACGAGGTCGAGACCGGCGTCGCGTTCGCCGGCATTGCGCTGCACGACGCGGAGGATTTCATCCATCCGCACGAGCTCAAGGTATTCAACACGCTGATCGGCGAGTTCGATTTCGTCCAGCTCCCGGTCTTCTCCTTCACCCAGCCGATCCGCGACACGATCGGCGGCATCTACATGGACGAGTTCGCCGAGGTGCACGCCAAGGACCTGATCGTGCGCGATCACCTGAGCGGGCTGATCCCGTGCGCCGGCGTCTCGGCCTGCTTTAGCCACAACGCGATCGTCGCGCTCGCGCGGGAAAACCACGGCGAGGTTTTTCAGACCGGTTGCTTCACCGAGGACTACGACGTCGCCTTCCGCCTGCGCGCGCTCGACCTGAAATCCGCCTTCGTCTCCTCCCCGGTGAACTACACGATCGACATCGACCAGGAGAGCGCGAGCCCCGTCTACGTTCAGCGCATGCTGCCGGTGTCGACGCGGGAATTCTTTCCCTCCGAGTTGCGCGGCGCCTACCGCCAGCGCGCGCGCTGGCAGATCGGCATCGTGTTTCAGGGCACCTCGACGCACGGCTGGAAGGGGAACCCGGGCACCCGCTATTTCCTCTTTCGCGACCGTAAGGGCATCTTCACGGCCCCGATCATCATCCTCGGCTATTTCGCGCTCACCAACCTGGTGCTGATCGGCCTCTATCTCGCGTTCGTCGCGCCGGGTGCGCAGTTCGACTATGTGCTCCTCGGCCAGCCCTATGTGATCGACCTGTTCTTCGTCAACGTCGGCTTCCTGGCCTGGCGCCTGCTCCACCGGGTGATCTTCACCGTCAAGATTTACGACTGGCGGCACGGCATGATGGCAGTGCCGCGCCTCATCGTCGCGAATTTCGTCAACTTCTTCGCGGCGGTGCGCGCCACCCGCGTCTATGTCGGTCATCGCGTCAACGGCAAGGCGTTGGTCTGGGACAAGACCTCCCATTCCTATCCGGTCAAGTTCCGCGCCGATCCCGGCCCGAACGGGCCTGCCGGCCATGGCGCCGACGGCGCGGTGGCGGACACCAATTGGGTGGCCCAATGACCAGCTCGCTCCGCGCCGATCGCTCGCGCGTCTCGATCACGCCGCTGCGCGCGCTCCTGGTCACGAGCGCTCTCGCCTGCGCCGCCGTGCCGCTGCCGCTCGGCGACGCGCGCGCCCAGTCCGGCGGCGCTGCCGCCGGAACCAATGCGGACGCCAATGCGGCGGCCGCAAAGGCCGAGGCCGACATTCACGCCGCGCGGCTTGTCGCCGCGGCGCGCCCCGCCGACGAGGCCCCGGTCAGAATCCTGGTGGACCGCTTGGCGCGCGCCGGGCGCACCCGCGAGGCCGTCGCCGAGGCGGACCGTTTTGCGGCGGGCGGGCACGCGAGTGCGGCGCTGCGCGCCCAGCGTGGCTTTCTGCGCCGCGAGCTCGGCGATCTTGCCGGCGCGATCGACGACTTTGGTGCGGCGATGCAAGGCAACATGCTCGCGTCCGACCAGCGGCGCAATGTCGAGGCCGGGCTTGGCGAGGCGCGCGTCGCGCAGATGCAGGGCGAGCTCGCGCGCGCGCAGGAGGATCTTGCGCACAAGGATTTCGCCCGCGCGGCCGAGGAGGCGCGGCGCTACCTCGCCGACCATCCCGGCAACGAAGCAGCCCAGCGCATCCGCATCGCGGCGCTGATCGGCGCCGGCGACAAGCGCGCGGCGCTGGCGGAGCTCGATCGGATTCTGCAGGCGGGCGAAATCGATCCGCTGTTTCTCGCCCAGCGCGGCTATCTGCGGCGCGAGCTCGACGACCCGCGCGGCGCCGCACAGGATTTCGCCGCCGTCCTGCAGGACCTCAGTCTCGCACCCGACCAGCGGCGCGATATCGAAGCCGCGCTCGCCGAGGCGCGCACGACCGACGCACAGGCAGCGCTCAACGCGGCGAACGCATCGCTCAACGCGGCGAACGCCGCGCTGGCCCGGCGCGACTACGCGGCCGCGCTCACGGCGAGCGAGGCTGCGGTGCGGCGCAACCCCGATTCCGAGACCGCCATGCTGGTGCGCCTCGACGCGCTGATCGGCGCGGGACAGAAACGCCAGGCGCTCGTCGAAAGCGACGCCTTCATCTCCGGCCAGGCCTCCCCGCATGCGGCGAGCGCGCTGATGCGCGCGCGCCGCGGCTTTTTGCGCCGCGAGCTCGGCAACAAGGCCGGCGCGATCGAGGATTTCGCCGCGGCGCTTGCGGGCGATGGTCTCACGGCCGAGCAGCGCAAGAACGTCACGGCCGCATTCGCCGAAGCGCGCGCCGCCGGCGTGCAGGACGACTACAGTCGCGCCCAGGCCGCGCTTGCCAACCGCGACTTCGACGGCGCGGCGCGCATCGCCGACGGCATTCTGGCGCACGACCCCAACTCGGACGCCGCGATGCGCCTGCGCCTCGACGCGCTGACCCGCGCCGGCCGCAAGGACGCGGCGCGCGTCGACATGGACCGGCTGATCGCGCGCGGCAACGCGCCCGCCTGGCTCATCGCCCAGCGCGGCTACACGCGCTACGCGGCGAACGATCTCGCGGGCGCGGTGCATGATTTCGACGCGGCGCTGCGCCGCCGCGATCTCGACCCGAAGCGCGTTGCGGATATCCGCTACACGCGCACGGTCGCGAGCGCGACGCTGGCCGAGCGCGACGGCAAGCCGCGCGAGGCGGAAGCCGCCTATCGCGACTACCTCGAGCGCGATCCGAACCGGGCCGATGCCTGGTTCAGGCTCGGCTACCTGCTGTTGAAGGAAAAGCGGCGCGGCGAGGCGGCCGAAGCGCTGAGCCGGGGCCTCGCGCTCGTCCCCGACGGCCCCGCCTATCTCGACGCCGCCAATGCGTCGATCCGCACCAATGCGCCGCGCGCTTCCGCGTTCTACCGCAAGGCGCTCGACCTCTGGTACGCCGGCGACAAGAGCCTCGCCGACAAAAGCGCAATCGACATGGAGCATGTCCGCAACGACGTCACCTGGGCCGACGCATCGATCCGCACCTCGATCGGCGTGCTCGGCATCACGGCGCGGCCGTTGACGGCGGGCGGCAACAACGTTGCGCCCGGCGTGGATACGAGCGTGCGCTTCGACGGCCGCTACCTGCCGGACGTTCCGGGCCTCGAGGCCTTCGTGCGCGGGCTGACCGGCAAGGATGCGAACGGAATCCGCGAAACCGAGTCGGGCATCGGCGTGCGCTACCGGCCGTTCGGCGACATCAATTTCTACGTCGGCGCGCTCGCTGATCACTTCTTCCAGCCGAATGTCGAGAACGAGATGGTGGTGATCTGGGGCCTCGGCATCGGCGCCGACTCCTATCCCTACAAGAGCGGCTGGATGCCCTATTGGGATTTCGGCACCTTCGGCACCTGGCGCACCGCCGACACGCGCGTGCTGCAGGATATTCGCGCCAATGGCGGCTTCCTCTACGAGCTGCAGACGCCGCTGCGCACCGCCATCGGTCCGACCTTGCTCGCGGTCGCCGGCTACGACAACCAGGCGACCAATCCGTTCGCGGCCGGCATCGGTCCGAGCGTGCTGTCGAACTTCTGGATCGGCGGCGATCGCTATCGTTCCTACGACGCGGTCGTGAGCGTTCAGGTCGGCTACATTTTCAATGTCGGCGTCGATGAGCGCCAGCGCGGCTGGCGCGCGACGGTCGGCGTCACGTTCTAAGTTTCGTCGCGCATGATCCCGAAAAAGCCTGCCCCGGACTTGATCCGGGGTGTGTAGCGGTTTTCGGATGAGATCATGCGCCAAGAATGCTTCATCGCTTGCGCTCGATGACCGCGACAGAGCCGTAGCCGAGGAACGGTGCCGTCCAGTTGTTGATCACCCGCCCTTCGGCCGTATCACGCAACAGCGGATAGTCCGCGAAATCGTCGGCGAAGGGCGCGGTCACGTCGGCGAGCTGCACCTCGGCGTCCTCGCCATACATTCCGAGGCCGCCGCCCCGATAGGGTCGCTCGCTGTCCAGGTAGGACACGATCTCGACGCCGTCGAGGCGCACCGTGATGGCGTCGCGCCCTTGGCTGTCGCGCCCCTGGCTGATGTGGAATTGGTGCCACGCGCCGATGGGAAAGCTCCCCTCGCCCGAGGCGAGAAAGCGCTGCCCTCCCGGATAGGCTGGATCGCGCTTGCCGAGCTCCCAGCCATTCGGCTTGATCGCGACGTAGTAGAAGTGCTTCTGATCCTGATAGTCCCAGACCAGCCAGGCGCATTCCCAGGGATTGGGCGGCGATCCGACGCGAAGCTGCCGCACGGTCGCAACGCGTCCCGCAAAGGCGAACGGAGCCGCGAAAATCTGCCGCGACAGCAGCAGCGCCGCGTGGGTCGTATCGGCTTTGTCGGCAGCCTTGGGGGCAAGCACGATCACCCGGGTGCGCGCGCTGACGGGCACGCTCGGCGCTGGCGCGTCGGCACGATGGTCGGCGGCGCGCGCGGCGACAATCACATGCACGCCCAGCACGCGGGCGCCCAGTTGGGCAGCCAACGGCGCAGCCGTGACCGCCAGAACGAATGCAATTGCCGCCCCTTTCGCCATCTCGGTTCCATCCTGCGGCCTGCCGGGGGGAGCAACCGGCACCGCGTGCGCGCCGTTTCTATTTGAATTTCCTAAATAAACCTGCGCGATCGCGGGCCCGGCCGCGCCGCGCGCAGGTTTGCCTAGAATTTGCATTGGAATGCCTGCCGGATCGGCAACGCAAACGCCATCGCGGGGTCGCGATATCGCCCAACATATCTCCTGAACGGGCGGCAGGCTGGCGGCTACGATGCCCTCGATTCGGGAACCGAACCGGCGGTGGAGGCGTTTTTTGTGCGCAATCAACAGGAACGGACAGATGGCAATGCGAGATCGTAGCTCATTGCGGACGTTGGTTGTGTGCTTGGCGGCGGGCGGCGCCGCGCTCACGGCAGTGCCGGCGTTCGCCGCCGATCCGAGCGGCGAATGGCTGGTCGCCGACCATACGGCGCGCATCCGCGTCGAACGCTGCGCCGATGGCTATTGGGGCAGCATCGCGTGGGAGCAGGCGCCCGGCATCGACAAGAACAATCCCGATCCCAACAGGCGCGGACGTCCGCTGCTCGGCTCGCCGATCCTGCTCTCGATGAAGCCGGAAGAGACCAACAAGTGGGAGGGCAAGGTCTACAATCCCAAGGACGGCGGCTACTACAGCGCCAGCATCAAGCTGGAAGGCGCGAACGAGCTGCGTCTGCAGGGCTGCATGCTGATCTTCTGCAGCGGCGAGACCTGGACGCGCGTGCCGGATAGCAACGCGACGACCGGCGCCGCCGCGACAGCGCCGCGCAGCGTCTGTCCGCGCTGAGCGGGCAACGCCCCGACGCCGGCGAACGCCGCTATGCGACCGGCGCCTCGGCCTTGCCGCTGTCGCGCGGCTTGCCCATCAGCACAGGCTGAAACAGCACCGCGGCCGCGAGGGTGCAGACGAGCGACAGCGCCAGGAGCCGGCCCATGCTCGACGTGCCGGGGTGGCTCGAGAACCACAAGGATCCGAACGCGGTCGCGGTCGCCATCGCGGAAAAGAAGACCGCGCGCGTGAGGCTCGACTGCAGCATCTGGGTCTGCCCGGCGCGCCACGCCATCACGTAGTAGATCTTGAACGCGACGCCGACGCCGAGCAGCAGCGGCAGCGCGATGATGTTGGCGAAGTTGAGCGGGAAACCGACCAGCGCGCAGATTTCCAGCGTCACGACGCCGGCGAGCAGGAGCGGCACGAGCGTGAGCAGCACGTCGCCGATCCGCCGCAGCACGATCCACAACAGGAGCGAGATCACGAGCAGCGCGCAGGCCCCCGCCTCGATGAAGGCGCGCACGATCGTCTGGCCCGATTCCATGATGCCGACCGCCTCGCCGGTCGCGTTGGGCGCGACCTTGAGCACCGACTGGGCAAACGTGCGGATCACGTCGTTGTCGTTCGCATCGCCCTTCATGCCCACCTCGATGCGGGCGTGGCCGTCGGCCGCGACCCAATCGCGCGCAATCGCGGGCGGCACCGAGGCGCGCGTCACCGGTTCGGCCTGCAGCGCGGTGCGCAGCTCGGCGAGATCGGCGACCAGCGGCTCGACCATCGCGCGCGCGACGGCGGCGCGCTCACCGGCGCCGGCGTCGGCGAGCTTGACGAGATCGTCGGCGAGGCGCCGGGCGGCCTTGGCGCCCACGCCCTTCTCGCCTTCGCCGGCCTCGCGCAGCGCCGTGGCGCCGTTGCGCAGCGCTGCCACCACCTCGGCGTCGCTCGGCGCCGGCTTGGTCGCCGGCGGATTGAGCGCCCGGTGCAGCGCGGTCGCGGCGGCGCGGATGCGGGCGAGCTTGGCGGGCTGGTCGGCGGGCACGAAACTGTCGATCGTGCGCGTGCGCGCGACGTCCGGCAGCGCGGCGAGCTTTTTCGCCATCGCGTCCGCCGCATCGGCGTTGGCGGCCACCACCTCGGCGGTGTGCGAATTCACGTCGGGGTCGCGCCGCAGATCGAGATAGGTCGCGATCGACTCCACCTTCGGGCTGCGCAGATTGTTCGGATTGAAATCGAACTGCAGATGGGTGAGCAGCGGCAGGCCGCCGATCGCGACCAGGAGCGTGCCGACGATCACCGGGACGCGCTGGCGCTCGAGGAAGCGGTCGACCGGGGCGAGTGCCGCGTAGCCGAGCGGCTCCGGCTCGCCGGGCGGATTGAGGAGCTGCAGCAAGGCCGGCAGCAGCGTGATGCTGGTCAGGAACGCGATCACCATGCCGAGGCCGGCGATCAGGCCGAGCTCGGAGAGGCCGCGGTAGTCGGTGGGCAGGAACGAGAAGAAGCCGACCGCGACCGCGGCGGCCGCAAGCGTCAACGGCGCCCCCGCGCGCAGGCCGGCATTGCACAGGGACTCGCGCAGGTCGGCGCATTCGAACCGTTCGGCGCGATAGCGCACGCTGAACTGCAGCCCGAAGTCGACGCCGAGGCCGACGAACAGCACCGCGAACGCGATCGAGATGAGGTTGAGCGAGCCGACCAGCAGAAGGCCGAGCGCGGCCGTGATGGCGAAACCGACCGCGAGATTGATCGCGACCGCAACGATGATGCGAAACGACTTGAGCGCCAGCCACAGGATCAGCAGCACCACCGCGAGCGTGATGGCGCCGTTGAGGAAAGCGCCTTGCTTGAGGGTGCCGAATTCCTCGTCCGCGATCGGCACCTGTCCGGTCAGCCGAACGGTGGCGCCGAACGCGTGCGCGAGGTCGAGCTCTGCTGCCGCCTGACGCACCGCATCGGTCGCCTTCTCGCCCGGCTGCAGCGCGTGGAAGTCGAGCACCGGCTTGATCGTGACGATGCGGCGCAGCTGCGACACCGTCGCGGGCTCGCCGTTCATCATCTCGTACCAGGAGAACCGGGCCGGCTCGCCGCGCAGCGCCTGCTCGATCGCGTCGGACGACATGTCGAGCGGCCGCGCCAGCGCGTCGAGCGTTACCTGCCCGGCCTGCACGCCGGTCAGCGACAGCGACATCGCCTGCACGAGGCCGCGCAGGCTCGGATCGCTCGTGAGCTGGCTCAACAGCGGCGCCGCCCGCGACAGCTGCCCGGTCACGCCGGCGACCTGGTCGGTCGGCAGAAACAGGAAGCGGTTGCGCGCGATGAAATCGCTGGCGGCGACCGACTCGACCGAGCGAAACAGCGCCTTGTCGGGGCTGAGCCGGCCAACCAGCTTGTCGGCGGCCGCGCTCGCCAGCTCCGGCGTCGGCGCATCGACCACCGCGACGATCAGCTCGGTGCCGGTGGTGAAGAGGTTCTCGTAGGCGATCTCGCGCTGGCGCCAGGGAAGATCCGGCGAGATCAGCTTGCCGACGTCGGCATTGATGCTGAAATGCCGCGCCGCATAGGTGCCGCCGGCCGCCGCGAGCACGGCGCTGACGAGAATCACGGCCCAGACATGGCCGGTGCAAAACGCGACGACGGCGGCAACGGCGCGGCTCAGCATCGGCGTCGAAAAGTCCTTCACCAAGGCCGCGAGCGAGGCGGTCCAACCTGTCCGAGCGGCGGGAGGGAATATGATCGGCTTTGAGGTATTTGCACCGGATTGACGGTTATGCCCACGCGCCACGGCCACCGCAGGCCGCGCCGCCCCCTGCGGTCGCAGTCGGGTAGGTAAAATTGTCTCTATCATGACTTCTCGATTCGTGACCGATGTCTCCGGGGGCTTTGCCGACCATGGCGTTACCGCAATGCAGCAAAGGACTCAACAGGCCAGCCCCGGCCGATTTGCACGTCAGCGTGGCACGAGCGGGCCCCCAGCCCATTGCGGCGGTGCAACAGGTCCGAACTTTGTGGCACGGCGTTGACCATTCTGCACGGTTGGCGATGTACGCAGGCCGTGCGGTAGCCTAGAAATGTCTCCAGCCGGAGGTATCCGCTGCGGGTGACGCAGGACTGGGCTGCGGCAAACAGTGTTATACATCAGCTGGTTAACGAGGCTGCATGCGCGTCATTCTGGCACAACCGCGGGGCTTTTGCGCCGGCGTCGTCCGCGCCATCGATACGGTCGAGCAGGCGCTCACGAAATACGGCCCGCCCGTCTACGTGCGGCACGAGATCGTGCATAACAAGTTCGTGGTCGAGAGCCTCAAGGCCAAGGGGGCGGTGTTCGTCGAGGACCTCTCCGAGGTGCCGCCGCACGCGGTGACGATTTTCAGCGCCCACGGGGTGGCGAGCGCGGTCGAGACCGACGCGGTGGCGCGCGGCCTCGCGGTGATCAATGCGACCTGCCCGCTGGTGACCAAGGTGCACAACCAGGGCAAGCGCTATGCGGGACAGGGCCGGACCCTGATCCTGATCGGCCACGCGGGCCATCCCGAGGTCGAGGGCACGCAGGGGCAGATCCCCGCCCCGGTGCATCTGGTGCAGACCGTCGAGGACGTGCAAAAGCTTGATATTCCGCTGGAAACGCCGGTCGCCTACGTGACGCAGACGACGCTGAGCGTCGACGATACGCGCGCCATCATCGCGGCGCTGGAGCGCCGATTTGCCGATATTCGCGGGCCAGACACCAAGGACATCTGCTACGCGACGCAGAACCGCCAGGTTGCGGTCCGTGAACTGAGCAAGCTCGTGGACGTTATCCTGGTGGTCGGCGCGAAAAACAGCTCCAATTCCAACCGGCTCAAGGAAATCGGCGCCGAGTCGGGAATTCCCAGCTATTTGATTGCGGATGGCCGGGAACTTGCACCAGAATGGGTGCAGGGGGTGGAGATCGTCGGGATTACGGCCGGGGCTTCGGCGCCGGAGGTGCTGGTAGAGGACGTGATTGCGGCGTTGCGGCGATTGGGTCCGATCGAGGTGACCACCCTGCCGGGCCGGGAGGAAACGATCGAGTTCCGCCTTCCGCCCGAGCTCGCCATCGCCTAGCTATGGCCTAGCGTCAGGCCGCCAAAGCGTATACTTGACCGCAAGGCCCGCAGGCATTGCACGGGAACACCGAGAGAGATCAATGGCAGTACCGTTTCTCAAAGAGCTGCGTATCGGCTCGTATCTCATCAAGCAGAAGCTCGCCGGGCGCGAGCGCTATCCGCTCGTGCTGATGCTGGAGCCGCTGTTTCGCTGCAACCTCGCCTGCTCGGGCTGCGGCAAGATCGATTATCCCGACGCGATCCTCAATCGCCGGCTGTCGGTGCAGGAATGCCTCGATGCGGTCGACGAATGCGGCGCGCCCATGGTGGCGATTCCGGGCGGCGAGCCGCTGATCCACAAGGAGATCGGCGAGATCGTCAAAGGCATCGTGGCGCGCAAGAAGTTCGTCTCGCTGTGCACCAACGCGCTGCTGCTGGAGAAGAAGCTGCATCTGTTCGAGCCCTCGCCCTACCTGTTCTTCTCGGTGCATCTCGACGGCATCAAGAAGCACCACGACAAGTCGGTGTGCATGGAAGGCGGCTTCGAGAAGGCGATCGACGGCATCAAGGCCGCGAAGGCCAAGGGCTTCACCGTCAATGTCAACTGCACGGTGTTCGACGGTCATCCGGCCGAGGACATCGCGGCCTTCCTCGATCTCACCGAGGAGCTCGGCGTCGGCGTATCGATCTCGCCCGGCTACGCCTATGAGCGCGCGCCCGACCAGGAGCACTTCCTCGGCCGGCGCAAGACCAAGGAGCTCTTCCGCCAGGTGTTCGCACTCGGCAAGGGCAAGAAGTGGGAGTTCATGCACTCCAGCCTGTTCCTCGACTTCCTCGCCGGCAACCAGGAATATCATTGCACGCCGTGGGGCATGCCGACGCGCAACATCTTCGGCTGGCAGAAGCCGTGCTACCTGCTGGGCGAGGGCTATGCGAAGACGTTCACGGAATTGATGGAGACGACCGACTGGGACGCCTACGGCACCGGCCGCTACGAGAAGTGCGCGAACTGCATGGCGCATTGCGGCTACGAGCCGACCGCGGCGCATGCCGCGATCGCGAGCCCGTTTGCGGCGCTCAAGGTCGCGCTGCGCGGCGTGCGCACCGAAGGCCCGATGGCGCCGGAAATCGCGATGGAGAACCAGCGCCCCGCGCAATACGTGTTCGACGGTCAGGTGCAGCAGCGGCTGTCAGAGATCCGCAAGGCCGAAGCAGAGGCCAAAGTCAA
>Ga0209006_10002362_pt1 | contig 17229 bp, 16 predicted proteins | sample JacPin_JW_Ref_O2_FD_188567 | JGI IMG/M metagenome (GOLD analysis project Ga0209006, IMG submission 188567) | Forest soil microbial communities from Algoma, Ontario, Canada - Jack Pine, Ontario site 1_JW_Ref_O2 (SPAdes) (version 2) | ecosystem: Environmental > Terrestrial > Soil > Boreal... | reverse complement strand
GAGCGCAGCCGTGCTCACGCAGGGCGCTCATCGTGCCTTGAAACAGTAATCGGCCCGCGCCTAGAAAAGCGACATGCGTCGCTATCCGCTCTATCTCGGCTAACTCGTGTGAGGAAATGACAACGGTCAATCCTGCAGCCTGCTGCAGGAAGCCTGCGGTGACCTCGTCGCGCACCAGCGCGTCGAGTCCGCTGAAAGGCTCATCAAGCACCAGCAGCCGGGGCCGGAACGCCAATGCACACGCCAGTGCCATCTTCAGGCGCATGCCATGCGAGAGATGGACAATGCGGCGCTCTTCGGGCAACCGCAATTGCGCGCGCAGTTCGCTCTCGAGCGCCCTATCCCAGCGCGGATAGTACGGTCGCAGGTAGTCAAAGCATTCCCGAACCCGCAGCCGGCCGGGCAATTCCTGATTCTCCGAAACGTAGCCGACGTTCTGCAGCACCTGCGGGCCGATGGCTCGCGAGTCCACGCCAAGAATAGTGGCAGTGCCGCGCGTTGGCGTCAGTATGTTCATGACGAGCTTGATCAGCGTCGTTTTGCCGGCTCCGCTTGCGCCGATGAGAGCGAAGATGCTGCCCTCGGGAACCGCGATGTCAACTCCCTGCACAGCATCAAAGCGCCCGTAGCTTTTCCAAAGATTGTGTGTCTGTAGGATCATCGGTGCGCGGCATCTAGTAGGCGAGGGCGATTCCGTCCGCGCGCATCTCGCTCGCCGCGCCATAGAACCGGTCCGCGCCGCTGGTGCGCCGTTCGATGCATTCGTATCGACCGAAGCCGCCGTCCGGTGCGCCAAGCGGCCAACCAAGCGCCGCGAGCGCGCGCCGCGACACTTCCGGGACACCCGATTCAAGCCGCAGTAACCCGCGGACATCAAGCTCCGGCGGATCCTCGCCCATCGATTGCGAAGAGCCTTCGTGATGCCAGCGCGGGCTGTCGCCGGCTGCTTGAATATCGAGCCCGTAATCCACGCGGTCGACGATGATCTGCGTCTGGCCTTGCGGTTGCATGTCCCCGCCCATCACGCCAAACGACATCCATGGCGCACCGTCACGTGTGGCAAACCCCGGGATGATGGTCTGAAAGGGCCTTTTGCCGGGAGCATAAATGTTGGGATGGCCTTCGCGCAGGGAGAACAGCTCGCCGCGATCCTGAAACATAAATCCAAGGCCATCCGCAACCAGTCCGGAACCCATGCCGCGGAAGTTGGACTGGATCATCGAGATCATCATGCCATCGCGATCGGCCACGGTGAAATAAGTGGTATCGCCATGGGTTGGAGCTGTGCCGGGATCGACTGGTGTCAGAATCCGCTCCGGGCGGATCAGTTGCGCGCGCGTTTTTGCATAGGCTTTCGAGTTCAGCCACTCGGTGGGGACCGGGACAAACTTTGGATCGGCGTAGTAGCGCGCCCGGTCTTCGTAGGCAAGACGTTTGGCCTCGACCTGAGTATGAATCGAGGCAGCCGACTGAAACCCCATGCTGCGCAGATCAAAGTTTTCGAGGATGTTGAGCATCTGCAGCGTCGCAAGCCCCTGGGTATTCTCGCCAATCGCATAAACCTCGATGCCGCGGTAGGTCGTGACGAGGGGCTGCGTCCATACCGAATGGTGAGTGCGCAGATCGTCGTACGACAGCCAGCCGCCGATGCGTTTGAAATAGGCATCGATGGTGTGCGCGATCGGGCCTTCGTAAAAGGCGTCGCGGCCGCCTTGCGCAATCAGGCGATAGGTGCGTGCGAGATCGGAATTACGAAAGACTACGCCCTCCGCGGGGGCGCGCCCGCCGCGGGCGTAGGTGAGATTCGCATTGGCAGTTTCTTCGACTCCGGCGCCGGCACGGTTAAAGATGTCAAGATTACGCTTGATGTAGTAGCTGATGATCTGCGGCAAGGGCACGCCGGACTGACACAACGCGATGGCCGGCTCGAATAGTTCCTTCCACGGCAATTTTCCATATCTCTGATGTAGCGTCCACCACGCATCAAGTGCGCCAGGCACGGATACTGAGATCGCGCCGAGACTTGAGATCGTGCCCTTCGGTGAGCGTGCGCGTACGGTCTCGAGGCTGAGCGACTTGGGCGACCGGCCAGATCCAGCCACTCCAACCACCTTTGAGACCTTCGGATCCCAAAGCATGGCGTAGCAGTCGCCGCCTAAGCCCGCGCTCGTCGGCTCAAGAAACCCAAGGCAGGCGTTGGCGGCGACAGCGCCATCCACTGCCGATCCTCCGCGTTTCAGGGTCTCGATTGCCGTAAGCGTTGCGAGCGGATGAGCGGTCCCGGCTGCCCCGGAAACTCCAAGCGCCGCAGAGCGAGATGCGAAGCTTGCGCCCACCGGCCGGTCCCCGGCGTGCACGTCCGGTCGTTCAAAACGTACCGCGTCAGGACTTTGGAATCCCGGCAGTGATGCGCCATCGGGTGCAGGCGCGTCCGCGCGTTTTGGAGTTGCTGTCTGCGCAAACGCAGCGCGCGCGACTGCGGCTAGAGGTAGTGCGGCTATAAAGGATCGTCGGCGCATTACGGGCTCCCGAGATTTTCAATTTTGGGCAAGCTGAATTACTGCGGCAATCACAGAATAACATCGACGCAATAATCTCGCGTATCTGCGAAGCCAAGGTCGCCAGTCGCTAGCCGAATCGATTCGGCAGTGCAAGTGCAAAACCTGCTGCAAATGACCTCAATACATGGCTAGCCACTCGCCCGAGATCCTGTTGGGATTGCTATTCCAAAGCGACATCACTCGGAACACGACTATGAGCCCACTCAACATCGCGGCACTCGGGCGGACCCCATTGGCGATTGTCATCGTCGCGGCGACCTCGGATATGCCGACCGTCGCAATGGCGCAAAGCTCCCCATTTCTGACCGGCGCCACGGCACTTCAGAGCAACATCATCTCTTGGCTCACACCCATCGCGGTGATCCTCATCATGGCTCTTGGCGGAATGGCGATGGCAAATCGAATGTCGTGGGGCTGGTGTGTGGGAGCCATTTTGGGGATCGCCATCGCGTTCGGCGCGCCTCAGATCGTCACATGGGTGCGTGGGATGTTTGGCGTCTGAACTGTCGCAGAGAACATTGTGACTGCTCGCAACGCCGGCGTGACTGCCGATTTGCTCTTTGTCGGAGCCACACGTCCTCCCATGCGCTGGGGAGTCACGTACTCCGCGCTGCTGTTCAACCTGGTCTTTACGATGGAAGTTTTCCTGGTGACGAAAAATCTTTTCGGCCTGTTGCTTGCCGCGCCCATTCACGGGGTGAGCTTGCTGCTATGCGCGCGCGATCCACGCTTCTTCGATCTTGTGCTCTTGTGGGGCCGCACACGATTCGCGGCGCTCCTGGGAAATCTGCGCTTTTGGAAGGCGAGCAGTTACAGCCCGCTGGAGCTTGACCTGCCCAATTGCCGCGCACGGCGTCGCGATATCGTGCATGTGCGTGTCGGCGCTTCTCAGAAGGTGGCATAGCAGTGCTTACGCTACAACGCAATGCGATTCTAAAGCGCGAGCTGATCGCGGCGGAGCGCATTCCATACGCAGCGCACGTCGCGGGGGACCTCGTCAAGACTGTGTTTGGCGATTACGTGCAGATATTTCGTCTGGGTGGCGCAAGCTTCGAAAGCGCCGACGACGAGCAGCTCAATACCTGGCACGAGCGACTGAATGTTCTATGGCGAAACATAGCCAGTGCCCAGGTTGCGTTGTGGGTGCACGTAGTCCGTCGTCGCGAGGTCGCGTTCCGAGCCGCAACGGGCGCGGCGGGATTTGCCGATATTCTCAATGAGAAATACACCGAGCGCCTCGTCGGACAGACACTGATGGTCAACGAATGGTACCTCTCGGTGGTGTACCGGCCGACCTGCGGAGCCGCGACCGGACTCGTTTCCAAGCTGCTCGCGAAGACGCAGCGTGATGGTATCGAAGCGGACCTGCGGGATGCATTTACCGCGTGCGAGAAGCTCGGGCAGACCCTCGAAGCCTCGCTTGCCCGCTACGAGCCGGAGCCGTTGGGCGTTTACAAGAGAGGCGATCGGGTCTGTTCGAGCCTCCTGGAATTTCTCGCTTACCTCATCAATGGCGAACGGCAGCCGATTCCCTTGCCGCGTGCACCGCTCTACGACGTGCTCGCAACAACGCGGCTGTCTTTCGGAACGGAGGCGATCGAGTACCGCTTGGCAACTTCGACTCGCGTCGGCGCCATGTTGGGTATCAAAGAGTATCCGACACCGAGCGTCGTAGGCATGTACGACCGGCTGCTGTCCGCGCCGTTTGCATTTGTACTCACACAATCCTTCACGTTTCTCACGAAGGCGGCCGGACAAGGCCTTCTGCAACGGCAGTTCAATCGCATGGCGAATGCCGGGGACTTCGCGATCTCGCAGGCAGAGGAATTGAAAGAGGCGCTCGATGCCTTGACTAGCAACCAGTTTGTCATGGGCGACCATCACTTCTCGCTGCAGGTGGTCGCTGAGGTCGCTGATGGCAGTGCCGATAGCTCGCAAGCGCGCCGCCTGAAGGTCCTGAATGATCACGTTGCGCTCGCGCGAAGCCTTCTCGCCGACACGGGTATGACCGTGGCTCGCGAGGATCTTGCGATCGAGGCGGCTTTTTGGGCGCAACTGCCGGGAAATTTTCCAATGCGGCCGCGCAAGGCGCCGATTACCTCACGAAACTTTTGCGCCATGGCGGGATTTCACAACCATCCTGCGGGGCGCGCAATCGGGAACCATTGGGGTGACGCGCTCGCGCTTCTGGTCACGAGTGCCAGCTCGCCGTACTACTTTTCGCTGCACGCCAGCAATCCTGCAGACGCCGACGGCGGCAGCCGCAAGGATACGGGTCACACTTTCATCTGCGGTCCTACGGGATCAGGAAAGACGGTGTTCATTGGGTTCCTGGTTGCAATGCTCGAGCGACAAGGTGCAACGCAGGTGATATTCGACAAGGACCGCGGCCTGGAGATCCTGGTACGCGCTCTCGACGGCGAGTACCTGCCGCTCAAAAATGGCATAGCGACGGGGTTTAATCCTTTGCAACTGGCGCGTACGCCGGACAATGAGGAATTCCTGAAATCGTGGCTGCGGACGTTGGTGTGCACAAGTAGCACACGCAACTTGAGCGTACGCGAGCAGTCGGACCTGGATCAGGCACTGCGCGGGACTCTTGCGCTTGAGCCATCAGCCCGGCGCCTGTCACGACTTACCGAGTTTCTAGATCCAACCGACCCGGAGGGAATCTATGCGCGACTGGCACGCTGGTGTGCGAGCACCGCAGGAGACTACGCCTGGGTGTTCGACAACAAGGACGACTCGGTTGTCACGCGTATCGGCAGCCGCGCCGTCATCGGCTTTGACGTCACGGACTTTCTCGAACATGAGGTAATCCGTCCGCCTGTAACGCTGTACCTGTTCCACCTAGTGCGCCGGCTCCTCGACGGTCGTCGGCTCGTTTGTTGGATGGACGAATTTTGGCGACTCCTCGCAGACCCTGCATTCGCCAACTTTGCAAAGGAAGGGCCGAAAACCTGGCGGAAATTGAACGGCGTGATGTGCCTTGCAACGCAAGGCGCAAGTGACGTGCTGGAGAGTTCGATCAGTCGCACGATCGTCGAGCAGACGCCGACAAAGATCTTCTTCCCCAACGTTGATGCTAATGCTGAGGAATACACGGTGGGCTTCGGGTTGACGGAGCGCGAGTTCAAGCTCGTCAAGGAGCAGCTCGAACCCGGCTCGCGAATGTTCCTCATAAAGCAGGGTAATTACAGTGTCGTTTGTCAACTTGATCTTAAGGGCTTCAATGCGGAACTTGCGGTCATATCAGGTCGAGCAAGCGCCGTCGAACGCATGCACCGCTTGATGGCCGAGCGTGGAGCGGAAGCTTCCTCTTGGCTACCTGCTTTTTCTAGTTCTGTACTGACTCAATAAACCGGAGGTGTGCAATGTTCGCCATGAAATTTACCAACACGCTGTTTGCAATCGCGCTGCTGAGTGGCGTCTCCCTTGCGGCTCGAGCGCAGATACCCGTGACCGACGTTGGCGCGATCGCGCAACTCGTGGCGGAAGTCAACACTCTCGCGCAGGATCTCAATACCGCGCGCCAGGATCTGGCGCAGGCGCAACAGCAGTACCAGTCGATGACCGGTCAACGCGGAATGCAACAACTCCTCTCAGGTACCGTGCGTAATTATCTGCCGACCAACTCGGCACAGTTGCAGGCGGCGCAGCAGGGAACGGGGAGTTACGCTCTGGGAGGCGATGTCAGCGCGGCAGTAAACAGCAATGCCGTGTTGAGTGCACAACAGGTCGCGGCGTTATCACCCGACGAGCAGGGCGCATTGCAAGAGGCACGGCGCAACGCGGCGCTGCTGCAAGCCGTCGCGCAGGAGGCGCTCGCGAGCGCGAGCAGCCGCTTTTCCGCTATACAACTCCTCATCAATGAGATCTCTCAGGCCACCGATCAGAAAGGGATTCTTGAGCTCGGGGCCCGAATCGGCGCCGAGCAAGGCATGCTGCAGAACGAGCAGACCAAGCTCAACGTGCTCGGCCAAGCTGCTCAGGGCGACGAGTGGGCGCGCCGGCAGCGTGCGCGTGAGCGTGCGGTAGCAGATATTGGGTCATTGCGAACCTTGCCCGCGATGGGCCTGTGACGCGTTAGTACCGACTGTAGCGCGCCGTACGGTTATGGGCTTCTTTGCGGAATTCAGCACCTGGCTCAATTCGCTGCTCGCGACCTATATTGGCGATCAGACGGCCCGCGTGGCGGCGGCGCTTGAGCCTGCGATCGTGGCACTCGCGACGATCTACCTCATGGTTTGGGGCTTTCTGCAGCTGACCGGCAAGATCGAGGAGCCATTCGCCGCTGGCTTGAAACGCATCATCACGCTTGTGGTCGTTCTCGCCGTGTCTTTGCGACTCTGGCTCTATAACACCGTGGTCGTCGATACTTTTTTCAATGCGCCGGCGCAGCTCGCCGCGGTTGTAGTCGGAGCCTATGACGCGGTGACGACTGTCGATCGGATCATTTTTCTCGGCGGTGACGCGGGAGCGTTGCTCATGCAGAAGGGTGGCATTCTCGAGGGCAGTTTTTCATATGATCTCGCCGGCTTTGCTGTTTATCTATTGGTCGGCCTCACGGCAATCTACACGATATTTCTTCTGGCGCTTTCGCGGATCGCTCTTTCAGTATTGCTGGCCTTGGGGCCACTGTTCGTCGTGCTGTTGCTCTTCGAGTCGACAAAGCACTACTTCATGTCTTGGCTCGGGCAGTTGGCGAACTACGCGTTAATTACGCTGCTCGCAGTGCTTGCGGCGGCGTTGATGATGACGCTCGTCAGCACGGCGGCACAGGCCGCTACGAATCAAGGCGGGGGAATACAGATCGCCGACGCCGTCAGAGTCTGTATGGCAGCGGGACTGACGTTTCTCGTTATGCGTCAAGTGATGCCAATTGCAGCGGCGCTCTCGCACGGCGTGGCGCTGCAGAGCTACGGCGTAGTCAGCCTGGCGGTGAACTGGGGCGCGCGCCACGGTTTGGGGCTAGCAAGAAGCGGCGTTGCATACGCAGCAATGTATCGACGGAGCACGCCGCCGCGCGAATCGACCATGCAGGTTCCGAGGCCCTAGTCGTCTGGCGCCGCCAAATGTGCGCGGCATTAAGGAGAGGGGACAAATGAGAATGATCTGGATTCTGTGTTGGACGGGGTGCCTGGTGGCCTGCACTGCACATCACGCTGCGAGCGTCAGGTGCGATAGCAAACTTCGTCCGATTAATGTGCCGGTGGCGGCCGGTCCGCTCGCCGATAGTGCGGCCCCTAAAAACCACGACGGTGCGCCGTGACAACCGAAGGCGAACTTGAATCGTATTGGCGCGAAGGCGCTTCTTGGGAGGCAGATCGCATGGCCCAATCTCGCAGAAGCGAGCGCGTAGCGTGGTGGACCGCAGGTGGCGGATGGCTTTGTGCCGTCATGAGCGCGGCGTCTCTGATGCTCTTGATGCCGCTCAAGCGGGTCGATCCCTTCATCGTGCGTGTTGACAACACCACAGGGGTGGTCGACGTGGTCCCGGAGTATTCCGGTCATGGTGAAGTTGCCGAATCGGTCACACGTTATCTGTTAACGCACTATGTCACCGTGTGCGAGCGCTTTAATTTCGCAACCGCAGAGAGCGATTATCAGGAGTGCGGCGCATTTCATTCTGTACTGCGCAACCAGAGCTGGTACGCCTTATGGAATCCGGCAAACCCAACGTCGCCCCTAAATCTCTACAAGGATGGGTCGATCGTGCGCGCCCAGGTGATCTCCGTCAGCTTTTTCAGGAGGGGAAATGGCGTTGCAGATCTTGCGCAGGTTCGTTACGTCAAGGGCAGACGGGCTGTCGGAGCCACGGATGAACAGTTGACGCATTGGATTGCGACCGTCCAATACAGTTACGCGGAACCCTCCAAGAATCCACAAACACGCAGCTGGAATCCGCTTGGGTTTAAGGTGATCGATTTCCGCCCCGAACCGGAGGTGAGCGCAGAGACGCCCCCCGCGGCGGGGCAGGGCGGTGCAGCTGCTGCGATACCGGGAAAAGGACTCAAGCCGTGATTATGGGGGTCGGACGGCATGCGCGCGCCGGCATCATTGCGCTTCATCTCATTGGGCTCTTGATCTTTCGGGAGTCCGCGTTGCGCGCCGAGGTTTATCCCGTGGGTGGAGGGGGTGATCCACGAATCCGCGTAGCGACGTACAAGGTTGATGAGGTGTATCGGTTGCGAGGCTGCGTCGGGTACGAGATCGATCTCGAATTTGAGCCAGGTGAGGAGTTTGTCGGATTAGCAGCGGGGGACATCGACGCATTGTCCTTCGTCGCCCAGAGCAACCATCTCTTTTTGAAGCCTAAGGCCGTAGCCGTTGGGACAAACCTAACCGTGCTGACGACACGGCGGCACTATCATTTTCAGTATACCGCCCAGATGCGTCGACCTTCCGCCGCAAACGAGCCCGACGCGATCTACGCGCTTCGCTTTCAATATCCGCCCACGGATGTGGGCGCCGCGCGTGTGGATGACGAACTCAACCGCGGATCTACAGGCCGTGTGAGCAATGCCGACTATTGGTACTGCGGCCACGAGGAACTGCGGCCAGTAGCAGCTTCTGATGACGGCGTGCATACGCGCTTGCGCTTCGGTGCGCATGCGGAATTGCCGGCGATCTTTGTTCGCAACGAAGACGGCGCCGAGTCTCTGCTTAATTTCAGCATGGAGGACGGTGAGGTCGTCGTGCATCGCGTTGCGCAGCGATTGATTCTGCGCCGCGGCGGCCTTACGGGGTGCATTGTCAACAAAGGCTATATGGGATCCGGAGCGCGGTTGGAGTCAGGAACGGTGGCACCTGGTGTTCAGCGCGAGCGAAGAGGAGCGGCACAGTGAGCTTCAGTGGCGTCGCAGGCGAGCGCGGTCTGCCGACAGTCAGCGGCGCGGCGTCGGTACAGTCTCGTGTGAGTAGCTTCCTGGCGATCGGTCTTATGTCGGTTCTGGGGCTAGGTATGCTCGCCTGGTACTACTCCCACGCGATTGCTCGCCAGTCGCACGCGCAGCAGAGCGCGCAGGCGGCATCCAGGAGTCGTGCGCAGGGAGACGTTCCGTTGCCCTCTCTTGGGAGGATCGACCCGCCGCGACTTGCGTCGCAGCTGTCGTATGGCGGCCCGACTCAGTTGGCCGCGGGAACACCGGCAGTTGAACCATTACGGGAAGTGGCTGTGGAAAAAGAATCTGTCGTTGCTCCGATGCCCGGTACTGCGCCAACGTACGGCGCTTCAGCGACTCCCGCGGCGCCGACTAAGACGCCGGCGCAGCTCGCATTTGAACGTCGATTGTCCGGTCCCGCATTTTCGAAGCAGTCCGAGCTTACGTCTGCCGGATCGGAGCAATCCGCCGGCCGAATTGCCTCCGAGGCTGTCGGTACTCCGAGCGGCCTGGGTGACGTGGGAAACCTTCCCGCATTCGCATCGACCGCCTCCACCGTACGCCCGGTCGCACTTCCGGGCCTACTCACGCCGATTGCCACACCCGCAGTTCAAGCGCATGTCTTACCTACGCAGCGCTTCTTGTTATCGAAGGGGGCATTTATTGATTGCACGCTTGAAACAGCCATCGACACCACACTGCCTGGCATGACGACTTGCATCACTGCGACCGACACGTTCAGTGTCGACGGCAAGGTCGTGCTGCTTGAACGCGGTACGAAGCTCGTCGGCGAAACGCAAAGCGAGGTACAGCAGGGATCCTCACGCGTGTTCGTACTTTGGACCGAGGCGCGTACGCCGACGGGAGTCATCGTGCCGCTGGCCTCGCCGGGAACCGACACGCTTGGCCGATCAGGTCTGTCGGGCGATGTTAACCGGCACTTCTGGGACCGGTTCGGCGCGGCGATTCTGATCTCCGTCATCGATGAAACACTCGAGTCCGGGCTGCATTCGGGGGGCGGGGGCACCGTAATCTACGGTCCGTCCCCCGCGGTAGATGTCATGACCGAAGTCTTGAAAAGCACGATCAACATCCCGCCGTCGCTCATCAAGAACCAGGGGGATCGAATCCAGGTATTCGTCGCCCGCGACCTCGACTTCCGATCGGTTTATGAGCTGCGCACTCACTAGTGTCGCGCCAGTTGACGCGTCGGCGCTTGATCTCAACCTGCGTGCGCTGCGGCCTCTTCTCGGCGATCCAAACATTACCGAAGTGTGTATTAATCGCCCCGGAGAGGCGTTCATTGAGACACGTTGCGGGTGGCGCTGCGAGCCGCTGCGATTTGCAGATTTCGACTGGTGTCGTCGTTTGGCAAGACTTGTCGCGAATTCGACGCGGCAGCGAATCGACGAAACATCACCGCTGCTGTCGGCATCCCTACCAAGCGGCGAGCGCGTGCAGATCGTGCTGCCGCCCGCGACGACTGCTGCGACCGTCGCCATTACCATCCGTCGGCCGTCCGATGAGGCCTGGTCGGTTGAGGACCTCGCGCGGCGCGGGGTCTTTAACAGGACGCAGCGCGCCGGTGACGTTCTCGATGACGCGGAGCGAGAGCTCCTGCGTCTGTTGGACACGCACGATTACATCGCCTTTATGCAGCTCGCGGTGCGATGCCGTAAGAACATCCTGGTATCGGGACCGACCGGGTCCGGTAAGACGACTTGGACCAAGGCGCTGATTCGCGAGATTCCTTCTGACGAACGTCTCATCACGATTGAGGACGCCAAGGAACTCGTGCTCGATCGCCATCCGAATCACGTGCGTTTGTTTTATTCGAAGGACGACCAGGGTCTAGCACGAACCTCTCCCAAACAGTTGCTCGAGTGCTGTCTGCGCATGAAGCCAGATCGAATTCTGCTGGCGGAGCTAAGGTCGGAGGAAGCCTTTGATTATTTGCGTAACGTCAATTCTGGACATCCGGGTTCGATCACGAGTGTGCACGCCACGAGCGCGGAACTCGCGTTCGAGCAGCTCGTCCTGCTCGTCAAGCAGAGCCCAGGTGGTCGCGAGCTTGCCCGGCAAGATATCAAGAGCCTCTTGTATCTGCTGGTCGACGTTGTGATTCAGTTCGGAGTCGAGCGCCACGAGCGCTACATCAAAGAAATATGGTATGAGCCGACGCGCAAGCGGCGCGGTCTTGCGGCGGCGGCATCAGCATGAGCCCGCACAAAGGCGCCGTGCAATTGCACAGCAGCAAGTGGGGATTCGGATGCTGACTCACGGCTGGTGGGGACTTGCGGCGGGTTACACGGCAGTCGCAGCGCCGTTGCTCGCAGGGCTGCTGCGCGGCCGCGCGCCGCTTGGCAAACTCTTGCTTTCACCTGTCATCGCACTTCCAGTGACCACGGCCGCTGCTGCCGGGATTGCGCTCGCGAACCCGTTCACTCATGCACTAGGGATCTCGGGTGATGGTCTGCTGCATCTCGCGCTTAGCGGCGCACTAGCGGCCGGTATCGGTTATTTCAGCGGCGTACGCCTCGCGGGCGGGTTTGCAGTGGCGGCCTCCCACCAGCGTGGAGCTCTTGTAATCAGCCGAAGGCCGGCGGGGCAGTCACGGGGACGCGTACGAGGCTGCGAATCTGCGCTGACGCTTGCCGGAGTCGAGCTTGCCGCACAGGACGAAACCAAGCACTTCAAATTTATCGGGACGACCGGTACGGGTAAGAGCACGGCCATTCACGAGGTGCTCAATGGCGCGCTCGGCAGAGGTGACCGCGCAGTCATTGCTGATCCGGACGGCGGGTACCTCGCTCGATTCTATGACGCGAGGCGTGGCGACGTCATTCTGAATCCGTTCGACAAGCGCTCAGTGAAATGGGACCTGTTTCGCGAACTGACCAGTGCCTACGATGTCGACCAGCTCGCGCGCGCACTCATCCCCGATGACGGAAGTCCAGACCGCGCGTGGCGCGGCTACGCACGTACGTTTTTCACTGCAGTCACGCGTCAGGCTCATGCAGCAGGTGTAACCGACGTCGCCGAGCTTTATCGGCTGATGGTCATTGCGACGACCGGTGAGCTGCGCACTTTGGTGGCGGGTACGCCCGCACAGCCATTCCTAGAAGAACACAACGGACGTATGTTCGACTCCATCCGCTCCGTGGCGAGCTCCGCGGTTGGCGCGCTTGAATACATCGCCGCGCAAGATCCTCACGCTACGGCGTTCTCAGTGCGCGAGTGGGTTCGGGGCGGGGGTGCCGGCGAAGCAGACTCCGCATCAGGCGGAGTGCTATTCATCCCTTATCAGGCTGGGCAGATCGCGGCTTTGCGTTCGCCAATTTCCGCGTGGATGCGGCTCGCGGTATTCGAAGCGATGAATCAGGGCGAAGGCGATCAGCGGTTGTGGTTTGTCGTTGATGAGCTCGATGCGCTCGGCCAGATTGATGGGTTAAAGGACGCGCTCGCGCGCCTGAGGAAATTTGGTGGCCGCTGCATCCTAGGTTTTCAATCGATTGCGCAGGTGTCGAGCACTTACGGGCAGGGCGACGCGCACACGATCGTCGAGAACTGCGGCAACACGCTCATCCTGCGGTGTTCCGCGAGCGAGGGCGGTGGCACTTCCCGGTTTGCCTCCCGCCTCATCGGCGAGCGCGAAGTGCTGCGAACGACGGAATCTAGATCCCGACGGCCTACGGAGTGGTTGGCATCGTCTTCCCACAGTGATCACTTCACTACGGAGCTCGCGCTGTTGCCTTCGGAGATCGAACAACTCCCGGACCTTGCGGGATTGCTCAAAGTCGCGTCGCGTCCGGAATGGCTGAGAGTTGCCCTGCAGCACAGCAAATATAGGCACAGCACGCCAAGCGCATCCCATGAACAGGCCGAGGCCAAACAAACCTGGTCTCAGTGGCGTGCCGCCGAGCAGGAATCACGCAGCTCCGTGGGAGTGCGCGAGCCCGCGCACGCGCGTCGAACGGACTTGTACGGCTGCGATGCACCGCAGTGTGAGTGAGTCTCTGGAGGCAGGCATTTGAACGACGAAACCATGAAGTGTGGTCTTCTAATGGAGACTGCACAGACGCATCAGAGCCTCGCGGATGCCGCGCTGCAAAAGTTGCGCACGCATACTCAGGATCTGGACGCGGTGGTGCGCGACGAGATCCGCCGGACATTGGTCGAGGAACTGCGCTCGCTTGCGAACGAGATCGAAGGCGCGGCGCGCTCTTTGCGCTCCTTAGCCCACGTGGCAACCATTCGCTCGGCACTATGGAGTATCGGCACCATCACGCTGACGGGCGCCTTGACTCTCGCGATGATCATCGTTGCGGCTCGCTGGCTATTGCCATCGCATTCCGAAATCGCAGCGCTCGCTGCACGGCGCGACGAACTCGCACTAGTGGTGGCGCGGCTTGAGCAGCGCGGTGGACGGATGGATCTGCGGCGCTGCGGTGACTCCGAGCGTTACTGCGTGCGCGTGGACCGCAATGCGCCGGCATTTGGACGACAGGCAGACTATCTCGTCGTAGCGGGGTATTAAGCGTTGGAAACGCCCTTGCTGCTGCTCGCCCTCGGCGTCGTGCTCATTGTTGGCGGTCGATTGTTCGCGTCGCGGGCGACGGCGGCGGACACGCACCGGCGTGGAACGCGGGTCGTCTCGCACCGGCGTTCATCGCGCAGCAGACTTCGCAAGTCAGGGGCTCATGAGGCGGCGTCGCTCACGCTCGCGGGCGTCGGCATCGATGCGTTTGATGAGACAAAGCATTTCAAGCTCATCGGCACGACGGGAACTGGAAAATCTACTGCGATTCGCGAGCTCCTGGGTGGCGCACTCGCGCGCGGGGATCGAGCGATCATCACTGATCCCGACGGCGGATATCTGCAGCGCTTTTACGACCGCTACCGCGGTGACGTCATTCTAAATCCCTTTGAGGCGGACTCGGTGAAATGGGATCCGTTCGCGGAGATCCGCCATCCCTACGACGTTGAACAGCTTGTGAGCGGGCTGATCCCCTCAACCGAGGATTCCTCGGCTCGTGAGTGGCGCGGTTACGCGCGCACATTTCTGAGTGCGATTGTGCGCCGCTGCAGCGAGAAAGGCTGTTGCGATTCGACTGAGCTTTGGAGGCTGATCGCCATTGCCAGTAGCGATGAACTGCGCCCCATCGTCGCCGGCACGCCTGCGCAACCGTTTCTCGAGGCCGAAAACGCACGCATGTTTGGATCGATCCGATCAGTCACCGCTTCCGGCGTCGCGGCAGTGGAATACGTTCAGGCGCAGCGCGCGGCGCCGTTTTCAGTGCGCGAATGGGTGAACGCAGGTCGCGGCGTTCTGTTCATACCCTATCAGGCCCGGCAGCTTGCTGCCCTGCGGGCAATCATTGCTACTTGGGCGCGACTGGCAATTTTTGAAGCCATGAGCCGTCCCGAGGGTGATCAGCGGCTATGGTTCGTCGTCGACGAGTTGGATGCCCTGGGTGCGATCGATGGGCTCAAGGACGCGCTCGCCCGGCTGCGCAAATTCGGTGGCCGCTGCGTCCTTGGTTTTCAGTCAATTGCGCAAGTGTCAAGCACCTACGGCGCGGGCGAGGCGCAGACTATTGTCGAAAATTGCGGGAATACACTCATCTTGCGCTGTTCAGGAAGCGAGGGCGGTGGTACGTCGCACTTCGCCTCACGTCTCATTGGCGAACGCGAAATCGTGCGGCGTCAGCTGACGCGCGGGCGGGATCGCGACGGACTGCTTGGCGGACGCGGTTCGCGACGTTCCACACAAGTGAGCGAGCAACACGTTACCGAGGTGGCGCTCATGCCCTCGGAGCTCGAGCAGCTGCCCGACCTCGCCGGATATCTGAAGACCGCCTCGGCGCGCGCTTGGAGGCAAGTGGTGATTGCGCGGTAGCGCGTCCGCAGAGTGTGCAGTCAGATGCCATGGCCCTCTATTACTTGAACGTCAAGACTTTCGGTCGCAGCGCTGGCGGTCGTGCGACCTATGCGGCTGCCTATCGCGCCGGTGAACGCATCCGCGATGAGCGCACCGGTGAAGTTTTCGATTTTTCACGCCGTACGGATGTCATGCATAAAGAAATCGTACTGCCTTCCAGGCTGGCGGGTACGGACATGAGCTGGACGCGTGACCGGGCTGCATTGTGGAACGCAGCCGAGCTCGTTGAATCTCGCAAGAACGCCGCCGTCGCTCGTGAATATCTCGTCTCGCTGCCCCATGAGCTGGCGCACGAACAACGCCTTGTTTTGGTTCAAAGGTTCTCGCAGGACCTCGCCGATCGTCACGGGTTTGCGGTCGATTTTGTCATGCATGCGCCGCGACCTTATAACGATCCGCGCAATTTTCACGCCCATCTGCTCACGACTACACGGGAGGTTTTGCCGACGGGGTTCGGGGCCAAGACGGATGTGGGCCTGAGTCAAGCGCAGCGGCAGCAACGTGGACTCGGCGGCTCCAGTCGAAGGGACCTCTTTGCGGTGCGCGAACGTTGGGCGAATTTCACCAACGAGACGTTGCGCGAGGCCAATCTGGAGGTCCGCGTTGACCATCGAAGCTTCGCAGCGCAGGGCATTGATCGCGAGCCTCGACCGCGGATACCTGCGGGTGCGTGGCGCGCCGAAAGACAGGGGCAGAAGAGCGAAATTGCGGAGAGGATTCGCGACGCGTATCGAGAACGAGTCAAGGCGCGTCTGGAGCGCGCTGTGGCCAACGTATCGGGCATCGGTGGTGTCGGTAAACTGGAGGAGCTCCGCAACCTTGCCCGTCAAAGCTGGCTACAGTTACGAGATACGAAGCGCACCACATCTGCAGTACCTGAGTCCGCGCGCGCTCAGGCACACGCCTCGCAAAAGGATTGCGATGTGGACCGCAAGGATCAAAATGATGATCTGGCCTTGTAGCAACGGGAACTTCAAGAGGTCCACAGCGTAATGCCGGTCATCGAAGAGAACTGCTCTTGGCATGTGAACTATCGATCGCGAACGTACAGCATCGCGCGTGCATTGCAGCGCTGTGGCGGCTGCGCTCGGCTCACTCCGGTCGTTGCCGTCGTGCTGCCCCCGGGTCATGAGTCACTCGCAATCGGCGAAAATCCAGATGAGGAGTCGGCGGCGGCAGAGGTGTGGGAAGTTGCAGAGGCAGGCGCACTCTTATTCTTTATCGAGTATTTCCCGATAGCCGTGCAGAGCCGTCTGCAGGGGGTTTCGCGGTATTACCAACTCGGTCACGCCGAAGCTGGGCCACTGTATTGGACCAACCAGTGCTCGTTTTGTGGCGCAGAGCAGGATGATCTGGAGTTGTTTTGCGAGCCGGAGGGGGCCTTCGCGCCCATTTCGGAGGAGGCGGCTGCGTTGATTCGCCTCTACGAAGTGTCGGAGCCATTCGAGGCGGAGGCTGGCGGATATGCGGACGCGCCAGAGCTATTCGACCACCCGTGCCGATAGGAGAGGCCGCAAGAGCTCCGGGTCTGCTACGGCACGATCGCTAGAAATAGGAATACCGCAAAAAGCGCCAGGTGCACGGCGCCTTGCAACACCGTCGCACGGCCCCCACCGAGCGTCAGCGTGGCTACGATGGAGGTCAGCGCCAGGAGAATGACCTCCTTGGCGGGTAGTCCGAGGGCGAGGGGCAGTCCCCATAGTACCGAGACCGCAGCGACGGCCGGTATCGTGAGTCCAATACTCGCCAGCGCCGAGCCGAGAGCGAGGTTGATGCTGGTCTGAACCCGGTTCGCGGCAGCGGCCCGCACGGCGGCCCAGCTCTCGGGCAGCAATACCAGCAA
>Ga0209006_10002361_pt1 | contig 17230 bp, 11 predicted proteins | sample JacPin_JW_Ref_O2_FD_188567 | JGI IMG/M metagenome (GOLD analysis project Ga0209006, IMG submission 188567) | Forest soil microbial communities from Algoma, Ontario, Canada - Jack Pine, Ontario site 1_JW_Ref_O2 (SPAdes) (version 2) | ecosystem: Environmental > Terrestrial > Soil > Boreal... | reverse complement strand
GACCCTGGCGATGGCGCGTTCCGATCTCAGGACGGGTTATCCAGCGGCGGCTGCGTCTGCATTTGCCTTCGGATATATTGCGATCCCGATGGCGTTGCTGGTGGAGATACGGCAGCAACCTGCGGGTGCGATCTGGACGATCTACACGCTGCTCGCGGTGTGGGCGGGAGACATCTTCGCTTACTTTGTGGGCAAGGCGATGGGGCGCCATCGGATGGCGCCGGAGATCAGTCCCAAGAAGACATGGGAAGGCGCTATGGCATCAATCCTGGCCAGTGTCGTCGTTGGGGCATTGTGGATTCAATATGCGCCCGCGATCAGTTCGATTTTGCTGCGCGTCGGATTGATCGACCGTCGCGACGGGATGTTTGGTCTGGAACAGCCCACTCTGTGGCCCGTTCTTTTTCTGTCAGCCGCGGTCAATTTCGCTGCGCAGTTAGGCGATCTGGTTGAGTCCTTGATCAAGCGCGGGGCGGGTGTGAAAGATTCCGGGACGATTCTCCCCGGACACGGAGGCATGCTTGATCGCATCGATGCCATGCTCTTCGCCGTGCCCATTGTCTGGGCGTGGCGGACGTGGCAGTTGATGCAATGAGAACGCGGATTCGAGTCGGTGGGCGAGCCAATCTGGGTGAGTCAAGCTGGGTGAGTCGTGTAATGAAAAAATCAGTGTTGCAGCGCTATGGCGCTCTTCTTTTCGTTCTCTCGCTCTTATATTTTGGTTTCCTGGGCAGCCCAGCTCAAGCCAAATCCTTTCAATATGTCAGGGTCGGAAACAAGGAAGACGTCCAAACCAAGCCTTTGTTCGGCGTGGCCATGATGGGTGGGGGCAAGGATCTCGATCAAGCGTTTCGCTGGCTCTGTGGCAAGGGGAACGGCGGCGACTTCCTGATTCTGCGCGCCACCGGGGATGACGATTACAACTCTTATGTGAAGGGCCTATGCAAGACGAATTCGGTTGCGACCCTGATCATTCCGGACCGGGAGGCGACGGAAGATCCTATGGTGGCGGAGATTATCCGCAAGGCAGAAGCGGTTTTCATTGCCGGAGGAGATCAATCGAATTATGTTCGCGGGTGGCAGGGCACGCCCGTTGAAGACGCCATCAACGCCAACATTGCCGCTGGTAAACCGATTGGAGGAACCAGCGCTGGCTTGGCAGTGCTCGGGGAATTTGTTTATGGCTGCATGAAAGACAAGCCGGACGACAAAGATCTCGCTTCGACGGATGTGTTACCGGATCCTTATTTCGAACGTGTGACGCTGGTTCGCGATTTTCTGAAGATTCCTCATCTCGAAAATCTGCTGACGGATTCGCATTTCGTGAAACGAGATCGCATGGGACGAACTCTGGGATTTCTTGCGCGAATCATGCAGGATGGCTGGTCGCAATCTCCTCGCGAAGTGGCCATTGACGAGAAGTCAGCGGTGCTGGTGGATGGGGATGGCAAAGGCGTCGTGGTGGGCGGCGGTAAAGGAGCGTACTTTTTGCACCCGTCGAATGCGCCTGTGGTTTGCGAGAAGGAGGTTCCGCTTACTTTTCTGGATGTCAGCGTCTACCGCGTACCTGCCGGCGGCCATTTTGATCTTGTCGCTTGGAAAGGGGATGGCGGGAAGGCGTATGACCTCTCGGTGGAGAAGGGGAAAATTCGGAGCACGCAAGCCGGTGGTTCCATCTACTAGGCGCCAACGCGGCCGTTATTATTCGTGGGCTCTCAACTATTTTTTATTTTTAAAAACATAAATCTTCTTGTAATTTTTGTCAGTCCGACTCACCCCTACCTTCCAGCCGCTCTCGAAAAAATTCCTTCCAACTATCGGGCACGGAGGGCACGCGGAGAACACGGCGGAGCGATGCGACATCGGCATGATCGTATCTTTTCGCGATATAGAGTCGAGTAATTTCTGAAACGGGCACGCCGTTCGGGTCCGGAGCCAGCAACTTGATCTCGTCGTTCGCACCGACGTCGCCCTCTCGAGTCACGGCCATATAAAAGCCCATGCGGCCGCTGGCGAGGAAGCGCTTAACCATGTCATTGGCCTGAAATCTGATACCCAGCTTGTAACAAGGCATTCGGGGCTGGGTCACGATCATTTCAGCCGTACCGATGGCAAACCGGTCGCCCAAGTGGACCGATTCTTCGTCCAGGCCTTCGGTTGTGAAGTTTTCTCCGAAAATCGCGATCGGAAGTTCTTTGCCGGGCAGCTGTTTCTTCCAGTAGTCGTAATGCTCCCCCGCATAGAAATAAACCGCCTTGAACTCCCCACCATGTACAGTCAAGTCGGCCTGCCGGTCACCATCCAGGTTGAGCTTCCGCAACGCCACGCGCCCGCGGACTGGATACTTAAAAATTCCCGTGAGCACGGTTGTCCCGTGCCAGATCACTTCGCGCGGCAGCCCTGTGTTCACCGAGATAATCTTCATGGCTGAAGCCGTGGTTCCCATTCGACTTTGCTTCGCTACATACTGCTTCGGGCGAAGCTATAAACATTCTATCTTTCTGCGGGGTCCTTGGCTTTGAGCGCGAGCGCAGACTGTCCCTTACAATAAGAAGGCGGAATGAAACGAATCGCCATCCTGGGGTCAACCGGCTCAATCGGGCAGAGCACCCTGAGCGTCGTCGAAAGCTATCCCGATCGCTTTCAGATCCTGAGTTTGGCTGCGGGAAAGAACGTCGAACTGGCGTTCGAGCAGGCGGTTCGATGGAAACCGCAAATTCTCTCGCTAGCCGATGAGCAGGACGCGAATTCCCTGCGCGGCAAGCTTCGCGGTGCGGATCTGTCTCACATTGAGGTTGTGCATGGTGCGGCCGGCACGGTCGCGGTTGCGACCCACGCTGAGGTGGATTTTGTAGTGAGCGCCATTGTGGGGGTCTCTGGATTAGAGGCGACCTACGAAGCGGTGCGGGCGGGAAAAACCGTTGGTTTGGCCAATAAAGAATGCCTGGTCGTCGCCGGCGAACTGATCACTGCGGAAGCTCGCAAGCAGGGCAAGCCGCTGCTGCCGATCGATAGTGAACATAATGCCGTCCACCAGTGCCTGCGCGGCGGCAGGATGGATGAAGTGGAGCGCATCTGGATGACGGCGTCCGGGGGGCCGTTCCTCAAAACGCCCAAGTCAGAATTTGCCTCGATTACGGTGCAACAGGCGCTGAATCATCCCACCTGGAAAATGGGGAGAAGGATCACGATCGACTCGGCCACATTGATGAACAAGGGTTTCGAGGTGATCGAGGCCTGCCGGTTGTTTAACGTGCCGCCCGAGCGGGTGCAAGTCATTGTGCATCCTCAATCTACCATCCATTCGCTGGTCGAATTTGTGGATGGCAGCATACTTGCTCAGATTTCAGTGACCGATATGCGTCTGCCGATTCTGTATGCCCTGACGCATCCAGAACGCATTCCGTCGGACCTGCGCTTCTCAATGCGTGACCTTCGGCATCTGGATTTCTGTCCGCCGGATATGGCTAAATTCCCTTGTCTTGCTTTAGCTTACGAAGCGGCCGAAGCTGGGGGCGCGAAAACCATTGCCTTGAATGCGGCTGACGAAGTGGCGGTGGCGGCGTTTCTAGAGGAGCGAATTGGATTCGAGGACATTCCCCGGGTGATAGAGGAAACGATGGCTGCAACGCCAGCGCTGCATTTGGAATCTATATACAAAGTGCTTGATTTGGACCACGAAGCCCGCCGAATGGCAAGTGAAATAACAAAACAGCATACTCGAAAGGGATCGCCCGTCCGGGCCATTTCGTAACCGGAAATAGGGAGTAGTCTGATTAATATGCCCCAGCTTTTGTCCCTCCTTCATACCATTTTTGTCATGGGGATCGTGCTCGGATTCATGATCCTGATCCATGAATTCGGCCATTATGCCGCCGCCAAGTTTTTCGGCGTTCGGGTAGAACAGTTCGCCATCGGGTTCGGCAAGCGTTTGATTGGCTTTACCAAGGGCGGAACCGAATACCGTATCAACATTTTGCCTTTGGGCGGCTACGTAAAGATGTCAGGCGAAAATCCCATGGACGACCGCACCGGCGATCCGGGGGAGTTTTTGTCGCACCCGCGCTGGCAGCGTTTCGTTATTGCCCTGGCCGGGCCCTTCATGAACGTTATGCTCGCCATCGCGCTGCTTACGGGCGTCTATATGGTGCATTACGAATATCCTGCGGCGCTTGATCAACCCGCAGTTGTGGGCTGGATCAACCAAAATACTCCCGCCGAAAGAGCGGGAATCCAGATTGGTGACAAGATCGTTCGGGTCGAAGAGATTGATAATCCGACCTGGGAACAAGTAGATATTAAAGACGCGCTGAGTCCCGACCAGCCCTTGAAATTCGCCATCGAACGCGATGGCAAGGTCACAGAACGGACGCTGACTCCGGAACCTCTTGGACCCAATCAGTATGGCTCGATTGGATGGGTGCCGAAAGAAACCAGCGTAACGTTAACCACCGTCGAACCCGGAATGCCAGCGGACAAAGCAGGAATCAAGGTTGGTGACCAGATTCTTTCCGCAAATGGACAGGAAATCCCGCACCTTGCGGCGCTGATCCAGATATTGAATCGCACCAAGGATCAACCGTTGGAACTTCTGATCCTGCGCAACGGCCTGAAACAAACCTTTACGCTGAAGCCAATATTGGATCCGGGAGGGTCCGGGCAAGGCCCAGCCTACCGCATCGGAATCGCCAGCGTACCCACCAAGGTTGTAAAGCTCAACTTCGTGGACGCGCTGCGACGTTCCCTGTCGGAAAACAAAAGAAGTTCCTTCCTTATCCTCGAATTGTTGCAAAAGATGGTCCGCCACAAAGTATCGATGCGTCAGGTCGACGGCCCCATTGGAATTGGCAGCGCCGTTGGTGCGGCCGCTCGCGAAGAGGGTTGGACTCCGCTGATCTTAATCACAGCGGCGATTAGCTTGAACCTGGGAATTATGAATCTATTGCCGATTCCAATTCTCGACGGCGGCGTCATCCTGCTGCTCTTCATCGAAAGCCTTATGCAGAAGGAAATCAGTCTGCCCATTAAAGAGCGCATCTACCAGGCCGCATTCGTTTTTCTCGTACTCTTTGCTGTAATGGTGATCTATAACGACCTGGTCAAAACCCTGCCGGGTCTGACTAGAATGCCGTAGGTTTTCGTTGGCTTGTTCCGGGAACAGGTGTCTAGGGCCTATTCTGGGGCTGGCCCGGAAACCTTCCGATGATCTTCTGTCAACGCCCACTTGCGCGCACTGGCTCGCAAACAATTCGAATGAGCCACGCACCCGACAGTCTCTCACGAGGCTTGCTTGTTGCGGTTGTGCTTGGCCAGTGAAGACCTCAACTCCTCGCTCTGTCCTTTCAGGCGTCGTGCCTGATAAAACCCATGAATCGCGCATACGATTTCGTCCTTGGCGTACGTTTCGTCAGAAATAATTCTCGCTACAAAGAATGTGTGGCTCCCGATCTTCTGGATTCTTTCCACTTCCATTTCCCTGACCCTTGCCGCGAAAACCGGGACTGGAATTTGAAACTTAGCCGAACTTTTGGTTGGGAAGGCTAGTTGATTCCACGCGACGGTTTGCTGGAAATGATTCGCCGCGAGTTCATAAACAAATCCAGCTTGTGACAAGGGCACGGTGCTGAGGGCGATGCGGCCGGCTCGCTCCACGAGATGCGCTGGAGTTCTCGAGTCCTTCAGAGCGAAACCGAAACGGCTACACCCCAGATCTCCCATTATGTTCATGGTGAAGATGTTTTGGGCGTCACTCGCGATCGCGCTTACGAGGGAAATGGGATGCGGGCGAATGAATGTGACCATAGCCGCCCGCGTTTCGAGGAACGACATCTCAACCCCAGAGGTATTGACGGCGCGCCGTTCCACATGGGCGTGGAACAAATAGTGTGCGCCCAAACGTGGCAGTGGCAGGCAATAGTTGGAGGAGCTGCGCGCTTCGAAAAACAACAGTTCAGAACCGAGCGTCGAAATAACCGGAGGGTTTGTCGCCGGCTTAAGTCCGATTTCGCCCAGCACTCGCCTGCGTCCCTGCGTTTCGCAAAACTTTAGAGATAGTTTCTTAAGCTCCTTCTCCGTAGGTACCTTTCCTTTGTCGAACGCGACACACATAACGAAAGGTGCGGAGCATGCCGTCGATTGTCGGAAAGTCACATCCCGCGGTTGACCCGTTCCATGGAGCCAGACGGCGATCTCTGTCTGCGGATCGCGTAACCCAATCGTGAATTCCTGGGGGAGCAACGTGTCCGCGAACACAACGTCTTTGATCGCTCTTTTGATTGCTGTACGGATATTCGCGACTATCGAGATAGCCCTTGACGGTGCTCCGGGGGCGAGTTTTTCAGCCACCGTAGACCTCATAAAGGCACTCAACTTCATTGATATTTTGAACCTTGTGATCGTGCCATCCGGAGGAACGCGTCTCCGCCATCTTCAGTTTCGGGTGTCGGCGTTTTACGAGTTCGGATATCGTCTTAGCCGAAGAGCCGTTTCCGATGCAGAGAAAATAGTCCGTGGTCACCGAAATGATGTGCTTTAGATAATTGTCCAATGCCACATGCGTAAGGTCAGACATCGCGTGCGAACTGAGAGTGACTTGAGCGTATTTCGCCGGCATGGCGGCGAGTTCGAATACCGGCATCAGAACGATGTCAGCTTGGGCGATTGCTTCTTTTGTAAGATCCTTCTCGCCATAAAGCAAAACAGTCAACTCAGGGAAGGCGCGCATCAGGAAATACGAGGTTAGGGCAATGCTCTCCGGGACATCGAAATCAATATAAGTAACGCCAGGACGGTCGCGAAGCAGGTAATAGGCCATGCCGCCGAAACCGCCTCCAATCTCGACGACGGCTGTTTTCGAGCCAAGACCGGGGTCGCGACGGGAATTGAGCAAACCGCAGACCCGATGAGCGCAATAATGTTGATAGTCTGCCCCGGCCCATATCAATACGTCTTCATTCATGACGCCAAAGGGGTCGCCGACCGGTGGACCGGATAGATCGGAAAGGGTAAATGCTTCGCCGGCCCATGCTTTCCAATAATCGAGGCGGTATAAAGCGTCGACCAAGTAAACGCGACGGTAAAAATCACCAGCATCCTCAAAACACTTTCTTGCAATACCTTGATCTGCGATCAGACCCACGGAGCAGGGATCACGGTAAAAATGCTGGTACATCGCATTTAGGGCCTCGGTGTCGCGGCTCCTCAACGCCTGGATCACCGGCTTGAGACTGATCTTCCGGTGCTGCTCCCACCACTCAGTTGGTTGGTAGCTGGCTGGGGCGAACGATTCCCGGTTCGCAGCTTTCATGTAAGAGTCGCATATTCTTTCCAACAGTCGAGCGTCAACGCTGCTGTTATCAGCGCGGGAAGCGAACCCGGCATTCATGTTGCGAAGATGAAGGCGAGGATCGGTGGCAAAACGCCTCTTGCCGGCGTTCACAAATCTCCACATCTTCCAGCGTGTTGCGATAAGGGACTTCGCAGCATTCGCTGATTGCAGTGGATGGCGAAAGTGTTTTAGCTTTGGTCTCACTCGCAGGAACTGTCGGCGTCTTTGAAGCTAACTTTGAAACCATCGACGGTGTGTCAATGAATTGTCTGGTACTTGTCACGATATTGTCACGGCGAGACTGGGCCGCCACTAGCTCTGGGTCTGACAGAGAATCCTGAGGCACAGAAACGCCAAGCGGCCTTATTTGCGTTCCCAGACTTGCCCTGGGAAAGGAGCGCTTATCACTTGATAGTTCGCTGTTAGATACTGTCGCAAAGGCCCCAGATTGTCCACGCCATGCACATTCTCGTAGAGTTCGCGATAGAGGAAGACGTGCTCCGTCTGATGCGAGGAGAGCGCGCTCACTAGTTCCGCGACTTGCTCGGGCCGCGTAAACTCACCCAGGGTCGCGTAGTCAATCTGTGCCGGACTGGGAAGAGAGAGCGCGAAGCTCGTCATAGGATCGTCGAAGAGCGTCTCGCCGGCATGCGTATGTTGCGCGAACCAGCGCATTTTTTCGTACTGCGCAGGTTCCAGAAACGCTGTGCGACCGATAGGGAGATCGAGGTAATAGCGCGAATGCAGCTGTCGATTAATGGGAAGATACAGGATCAATCCAACGCTTGCGATCCAAAGCGCGAACCGAACCAGACGGTACGGCCTGGTGGTTCCGCTGAAATACCAGACACACAAAATCACTGCCGGGGGGGCCACCACGCAAAGCCTGAGATAAGTGGCGGCTGCCATCACGGTTATACAAAGTGCGACGCCTACGAGGCAAAGCAACACGACGCTTCGCCAAATCGTGGGATCCATGGTCTTCTTCTCCTTAACCAGGTTATCGCGAATCGGGTTTTCGCGAATCAGGCGCACGGCACAAAGCAAGTAGATAAGCGGAACTATGATGTGAACGAAAAGGTAGGGTGCGGCGATTAGCAGATCTGACAGCCCGTATATTTTTGGTGCTCCCAGAAAGTATGCCCCAGGCTTGTGGGCCTCGATGGTGGGAAAATAGACGATTGGGAAATAAATGGTCCAATACAAGATGGTATGCAAGCCAATCTTGTAAGCGTAGTAGCCGATCATGCTGCCTACGATAACAGTAAAGGGGAGCGCTAGGATAAGCAGATCGCGAAGCCTGGAGGATCTTCTCTTTTCCGAAACGGTTAGCAGAAGATAGACAGCGATGGCCAGAAATCCAAACGTGCCTTGGGTTTGGGTAAACAAGGTGGCAATGCCGCACAAAGCTCCGGCGATAAGAATTCTGCGATTGCTTATGCGCTTTAGCATTACTCCGGCTGCGAGTATCACGAAAAGAGTGCTCCACCAGTGATGCGTGGCATCCATTGCCCCGTTGAAGTCGAAAACAAGAAAAAGCAATCCCGGCAAAAAGAGCAGCGGTCCGCGCAGAATGTAACCAGCAATCCAAGTGATGACGCATAGTAGCGAAAACCCGAGGAAAACTGTAAATCCCTGGACTACCCAGGCACGAACTCCTACGAGATGAAATGCTCCCGCGTATAGCCAGTCGGTTCCCGGCAAGATGAATGTAAAAAAATCGCGAAAGGGCACTTGGCCGTGGGTCATCCGCACGGCATGCAAGAAGTAATGCAATTCGTCGCCAGCAGTGGGAAGAGGAGTCGAGGGTAGGAGAAACGCGCGCAGATAGAGGAAGGCGGTGGCGGCTAGCAAGAAAGTAAACAGTTGAGCCTGGGTCACGCTTGTCGCCGCTGGCGAGGAATTGAGGCCGGCAGAATTTTCGGGGATTTGGCGGCGCGTGTTGGCGTTGGTGGACTTCATTTCTTAAGGATGGAGTCGTCGGGTTGCTTGAGGCGCGTTCAGGTTCTGTTCTTCCGCTACATAATATAACGCTCCGATTCGTTGCTCTCATCCACAAAGGCGGCAGTGGCGCACCCCGAGACCACCCACTGCGCGCCGCACTGTTTTTTGTTCTTACGCCACTCCCGCCGTCTTTGGGATGGTCATTTTATGTTGTGTTTCGCTTTGTGCAGGGGAGAGCCTAGAAGCGTATTCCTGCTAAAATATAAGTGAATATGGCTGAAATCCGCCGCAGAAAATCCTTTACCGCCTTGATTGGCGGCGTCCGAGTGGGCAGCAGTGCACCTGTTATGGTGCAGTCGATGACTAACACCGATACCGCGGATATTGCAGGCACCGTCAAACAAGTTGCCGCATTGGCGCGGGCCGGGAGTGAGGTCGTACGTGTAACGGTCAATAACGACGATGCGGCGAAGGCCATCCCGCAGATTGTGGAAGGGCTGGACAAGCTTGGCGTCCGCGTCCCGATCGTCGGCGACTTCCATTACAACGGACACCTTCTGCTGACGAAGTATCCAGGATGCGCGGAGGGCTTGGCCAAGTACCGCATCAATCCCGGCAACTCGAGCATTGGAAAGAAGGGGGACGACAACTTCCGCACAATGATCGAGGTTGCGGTGAAGCACCAAAAACCAGTCCGCATCGGCGTGAATTGGGGCTCACTCGATCAAGCCCTGCTCACCAAAATGATGGATGAGAATTCGCGGCTGCTAGAGCCGAAAGACGCGCGCGACGTGACCATGGAAGCGATCGTTACCAGCGCCCTGAACTCGGCGCAACTGGCCGAACGGTACGGATTACGCTCCGATCAGATCATTCTCAGCGCGAAGGTAAGTGGTGTACAGGATCTGATTGATGTGTATCGCATGCTGGCCTCGCGCTGCGAATATCCGCTGCATCTTGGACTCACCGAAGCGGGAATGGGCGCAAAAGGCGTAGTTGCATCGAGTGCCGCGCTCGCAGTGCTGCTGCAGGAAGGCATCGGCGACACGATTCGAGTATCGCTGACACCGGCTCCGGGGGGCGATCGCACGGAAGAAGTCCGAGTAGCGCAGCAAATCTTGCAGTCGCTCAGCATTCGTAGTTTCACACCGCAAGTTACGGCTTGCCCCGGATGCGGACGCACCACCAGCACGTTCTTCCAGGAGATGGCCGAGCAGATTCAAACCTACCTGCGCGATCAGATGCCTGTTTGGAAAGAAACCCACACAGGCGTTGAAGAAATGAAAGTCGCGGTGATGGGATGCGTGGTTAACGGTCCGGGAGAATCGAAGCATGCGAGCCTTGGAATTTCCCTCCCCGGTACGTTCGAAGAACCGAAAGCACCTGTCTATGTTGACGGCCGGCTATTCACCACGCTTAAGGGCGACAAAATCGTTGCCGAGTTCATCAAAATTCTCGACGACTACGTGAATTCGCATTACGCAGCTCGAGAAAATGTAGAAGTCGGCGCTCACTAGGGCGGAAGCGACTTCGCCCTCTTGTTTTTTCATCGTTCGCGTCTTCGTTTTGTAAACAACGGTATCTCAGGAACTGGCTCGCCTCTCTGTTGTCCTTCTCATCACTTGGAGATAAGCCGTTACGGGCGCTGTGATCGCGCCGGCCAGACGTTTCGACTTCTTTCGGTGCTTTTCGTGATTGGGAAGCGGTTGAAATTGCTCTTGACAATCCCCGCAACCATCAATGAGAGTAGCTAGAGAAGCCATAAATCGAAACAAATCGAAACCACATGCCTTCCAACGGAATGCTTAATGAAGAACGCCGGCGTGAGATTCTGGCGGTTCTTCACCGGGACGGCCGCGTGCTCGTCAACGATCTGGCGCGTCACTTTCGGATTTCGCAGATCACCATCCGCAAAGATCTTGAATATCTCGATGGGCAAGGAGTCATTCAACGGATCCATGGCGGTGCGTTGCCTGTGCAGGCCGGTGCCCTGCTCGATCCATCGCTACGCGAAAAAGAGAAATTGCACCGCAAGCAGAAAACGCAGATTGCCTCGGCGGCAGTGCGGTTAGTAGAAGAAGGTCAATCTGTACTGCTGGATTCTGGGACGACTACGACAGCGATCGCTCGCAGCCTTAAGGATATGGGGCAGCTGACCGTGATCACCAACGCCATCAACATTGCGGCGGAGTTGGCTGGCACGCACATTGAGGTCATACTGACCGGCGGGATGCTGCGTAAGAACTCGTTTTCGCTAGTCGGGCCGCTGGCCGAACGCACGCTGCGCCAACTCAGTGCCGACATTCTTTTTTTGGGCGTGGATGGTTTCGATACCAAGGCGGGTCTTTTCACTCCCAATCTCTTGGAGTCGGAAGTAAATCGGGCGATGGTGGCCATTGCACGGAGAACGATTGCCGTGTGTGACTCGAGTAAATTCGGGCGGCGTAGTTTGTGCAATATTATGCCGGTCAGCGCGGTTCAAGAGGTGATTACCGACAAACAGATTCCAAAGTCGGATTTGCGGGCGTTGCGAGAAGCGGGAATAAAGGTCACCCTGGTCTGAGAAGACATCGTCGAACACAATGCCTGTACTTGACATCGCCATCGCCGGGGAGATCAATCTTGATCTGATCCTTTACGGTTTGCCAAAACAAATGCCTACCGAGCGCGAGCTGCTGGCGACCGGATTCGCAGTGACTCTTGGCAGTTCCTCGGCCATTCTCGCTCACAACCTCGCCGCGCTCGGAAGCCGTGTGGGATTTATCACGAAGGTTGGCGACGACGCGTTCGGAGCGCTGGCAATGGACCGCCTGCGTGAACCTGGCGTTGATCTAACGCGTGTTGCTCACGGTGCACAATCTGGAGTTACTCTGATCCTGCCTCACGGTGCGGAGCGGCACATCCTCACTTATCCCGGCACAATTTCTGAATTGCGCTTTGAGGATATGGACTTGGATTATCTGACTTCCGCCCGGCACTTCCATCTTTCTTCACTATTCTTGCAGCGGGAATTGTTGCCGCGGGTGCCGGAACTTTTTCGGCGAATGAAATCGGCCGGCCTGAGTACATCACTGGACACTAATGACGATCCTGACGACCGCTGGGCAGAAATCGAACAAATTCTCCCTTATGTGGACATTGTGATGCCGAACGAACGCGAAGCTATGAAGATGTCGCAGACTAACGATCTAGAGTCGGCGGTCTCGTGGCTGGCAGAAAGAGTCGCGACTGTCGTGATCAAGATGGGAGCTGCGGGAGCGATGGCGATAAGAGATGGACGCCGTTTCAATGCGCCATCCGTCCCGGTGTCTGTGATCGATTCCGTCGGAGCAGGCGACAGCTTCGACGCCGGATTTTTGCACCAATTCTTGCGGGGAGCCGATCTGGAAACCTGCCTCACTGATGCGAATCGGTGCGGAGCGTTTTCTACTACCGCGTGCGGGGGGACAGAAGCCTTCCGCGACATAGCACGACTGCGGGAGTTCGTCACGACTTCATCAGAACCAGCTCGTTCCTAGTAGCGCGGATTAATCCGCCGCCATTTCTTGTGCCTCTCGATTTGCGCTTTCCTGACCGGCATTCAATGCTTCGACGCTTCCGCCTTCACTTCGCATTTGGGCCTCGAGCGCTGCAAGCTGGGCTTCGATATCCTGCCCGGCTTTGCGCTTGCGAATAACCTCTTCGCGATAACGGCGCAGGAAATAATCGATGGTTTCGATTCTGATCTTGATCGAACCGGTGGGCTTATTCTCATCAAGATCTTTAAAGCAGAAATACGGTGTGCCCGATTGCTCGATGATGCCTTCGACTACGCCGTAGATAGGAGCGTCATGGCCGCATTTGAAGCTGGAAATTTCAAGCGCCACCAGGTTGGGATGCCGTGCCGTATACTTGGCGGCCCAAACCTTGTGATTGGTGCTGCATGAGTAGGAATTCTTCCAAACATCTCCGATATCGAGCGGACTGCTGATTGCCCCCGCTCGCACCTCGTCTCCAAAGAGCCTTTCCAGCAGGTCTTCGTCGAGCGGAAGAGTATTCTGCGAGAAGATGGGATAGCCCAGCTTCTGGAATTCATCGAGAATTTCGTGATTCAACCCGGGATCGTGATGATAGGGGCGAGCCAGCATGACGATACCGATGCGATCTTCGCGTTCCAGTTGATCGAGCACCGCCCGCGCACGCTTGCGGATGCTGGTTTCGTATTCGTCGAGCGCGGCAAATCCGGATGCTACCGCGCGATCATTTTCTTCCAGCGACAAACCCATCACCGACTGGAATGCCTGCAACATTTGGAATGCAAATAATTTGCGATCGGAGAAATTGAGAACCGGATCGATATATTTCAGATTGTTTTCGGCAAATACGTCATTCTCTTTTGTAAATGCGGCCTTCACGGTTTCCGGCGTTGCGGTTACGGTGGGGCAAGCATTCGAACCTTGCAATTTCACGAGAGGGCTCGAGAGCACGTCGTACATCGGGAAAAAGATGGCGTCCAACGGCTTCTTACGATGCTTCTCTTGGATGAGATTGTAGGTATGAGAAATTCCGATTTTCGCGGGGAAACAGGGATCGATGGCGCCGCGGCTGGCTCCGGCGCGATAGAGCTCTGAGCTGGTGTAGTCGGAATAAATGATGTTTTCGGGCTGAACTCCGAGGCTTTCAAAGTAACCATTGAACAACGGCGCGTAATTGTAGATGTTCAGGACGCGTGGGATGCCAATTCGCAGTCTATTCCGCTTCTGCATCAGGGCAACGCGGTCTTTCGTCGCTTTTGTCCAGGCACGCGTCGGTATCGGATCTGCGACGCTCTTGGCATTCGTGGGCCGGAAGACCTCTTTCGAAGCCACATCAACGAAATTCGGATGCTGATCTCGGAGCTGATCGAGTCCGGCTTTGATGTCTTTCATATCGTTGACATCTTCCACTAATCCTTTTTCGCAGGTAGCAATAATCAGCCGCTGCTCGCCGTGCATCAATGGAACCTTGGTGACCTTTTCGATCGGAACCAGGTTTTTCACGGGTTCGGTGCGAATGTCGATGAAAGTTCGCAGACAGTTGTTCTTGCAGAAATAGCAGCGCGTGGACTCATTTCGCGTGGTGCGGTATTCGATTCTGCGCACGGCGTCGAGGCCAACGAATGTAGTTCGCTGACCATTTTTCCATAGGCGGAGCGATTCTTGCGCCGCGCCGATCGCGCCCGATTCTCCGCAGTGTTCGTGAACGATGATCTCGGGCTCCTTGCCTGTGGCACGGAAGCTGTTGCGAATGAAATCGACTTCGGCCTTCACCACTGCGAGATTATTTTGAGTTCCACCTTGCAAGACGAAGCGCGATCCCAAGGCTGCAAGGTTGGGAATGCTGGCGACGTAGAGGAATACGTTTTTCGGCAGAACTGCGGCGAGTCCGGCGAGAATCTCTTCCGCACGCCAGCCTTGCCGCTGGAAATTCACGATGTCCGATTGCATGAATACGGCGCATCCATAACCAAAAACTGGCATGGATTGCGCCGAAAAAGCCAAATCCGCATATTGCTTCACATCCAGACCGAAGCCCTCGGCGGTGGACTGGAGGAAATATCCGTTGCCTGCCGAGCACTGCGTATTGAGTTTGAAATCCTTTACGCGACCGTTGTGCAGAATGATGATTTTGATATCTTGTCCGCCGACATCGACGATCACATGCGGATCTTCATAGAATTTCAGAGCGGACTCGGTATGCGCGACGGTTTCCACCAGGGCAACGTCGGCCTTCAAAACATCCTTAAGAATATCTTTCGCGTAACCGGTTGTTGCGACACCCAGGACCTCTAATTTGGCGTCTTGGGCTTCGACCTGGCTGCGCAAATTCTCGAACATCTCGATGGTGTCTTGAATGGGATTACCATTCGAGAGCTGATAGGACTTGCACAGTATGTCGCCGTTCTCGTCGAGCAAAACTGCCTTGGTGGAAGTTGAACCACCGTCGATCCCGATAAATCCGGCGACGGTGCTGCCTTTCTGAAACACAGCCGGGACGAATTTCTTGGGACGATACGATTCCTTGAACCCAGAGAACTCCTCATGGTTCTCGATGAGTGATTTGCCGCCAGCCTTAGCCTTTTCTTCCTGGCGCCCAAAGTCGATGTAATGCACTAGGTTGGCGTAGCCGCGATAGCAGCCGACGGTGTCATCTTCGCTGCGTCCAAATTCAACAGCGCCGAGCGCCGCAAAATACTGAGCGTTCTGCGGAACCTTGATCAGCTCTTCTGGCTTGGCTCCGTCTGGAATCGCAACCTTCCGCTCCTTCCACATGCGTGGAATATTGGCTTGCCATGCTTCACGCATCCCGCGAATAAAGCTGTTGGGACCGCCCAGGAGGAGTACGTGTGGGCGCAAAGTGTGACCGCGCGTCAGTACGCTCAGGTTTTGCAATACGATCGCCTCAAAGAGCGAAGCCATTAGCTCGTCAGGCGGGGTGCCGACTTTTTGCAGTCCATTGATATCGGTCTCGGCAAACACCCCGCATTTGCCAGCCACTTTGTGGAGCTTAATTCCTTCATATTTCTGCTCCGCCAACTCTGTCGTCGGAATTTTCAACTTGGCATTTATTTTGTCGATGACGGCACCGGTACCACCCGCGCACTTATCGTTCATCGACGGAATTTTCTTCTTGCGTCCGGTTTCATCGTCGTCTTTGAAAACGATGATCTTGGCGTCTTGCCCGCCAAGCTCGATGACGGAATACACCTCCGGATGCATCTTCTCCACGGCAAGAGAGACGGCGGTGACTTCCTGCACAAATTTAGCGCCGATTTGCTCGCCGATCGTGCCGCCGCCAGAGCCGGTCATGAAAATGCGCGTGTTATGGGCGTTAATACCGGATTCCGCCTCCATACGCTTCAGGAATTCCAGCGTCTTTTCCGGCTGTTTCGTTTCATGGCGTTGATAGTCCTGCCATAAAACCTGGTCGCTCGCCGCATCGACGACCACCGCCTTAACCGTGGTAGAGCCGACATCAAGCCCCACCAGGAACTTGGTGTGATGATCTTGCGGCGGTTGTGGGAGCGGCCGAGGGGGCGGCTCAAGAGGAGCGATCTGAATCAGCGGCGAACCTTTGTGGTCGTGCATTTCTTCCTCGCTTGCCTGGAAGCGCCCGTCAGGCGCGCCGTAATGAATTATGGAACAACGCTCGTCAAATACAGCGAACCAATTTCAATCTCCGCTCACAGTGGCCGGAGTCGCAACTGCAACTCGGCTACGCTTCTTTGCCGGCCGGTTCTTATCGATTCGATCACTCACGTGAAGCACAAACTGAGCAGCTGTCCCGGCTATCCCGTCACGATGCGGCACGTGGTAGAACGGTCGCTTCAACTCGGGATATTCCTCGATGTACTCCCGAATATCGTTCATGCTCTTGCCGGTCGTCTTCAGGCATTGTTCGAATTCAGCCTTGGCTTTCACCTTGGCTTCGCCGAGCGCCATCTGCACGCGGCTGTGGGCGTTGACTTCGCCCTCTCCCGAGGTTTCGATGGGAAGGAAAATCATGTCCTTGAATTTATTGATTACCGCAGACTGCACTCCATCGGACTGCGAAGACGGCATGCAGCCGAAAGGCTTCAGGGCCAGCACCATGTGGCAGAGCTTATGAACCGTGTAGTAGACGTTTTTGCCGACCTCTAAATGCCCCTCACCGCCGCGGGCGAACTGGTTATAGAAAGGATGCGCGAGATCCGCCAATTCGGTCTGCGAAACCAGAGGATGCGTGATTCCGCCGAGGTGCTTGATGGTGCGGTTGTAAAAGTAATTCCACATCCACTCACCGGCTCCGATGCCCCACAGCTTCTTGCGCAGGCCGATGTAGTTTGAGGACTGCTTCTTCACTTCGTACCACTCCGGATTACGGTGTGGGCGATTAACCGGCCACTTGGCCTTGGCGTGCGCCTTGGCCTGATACATCAGGTATGCGCCCCAGGTTGCGATT
>Ga0209006_10002360_pt1 | contig 17235 bp, 14 predicted proteins | sample JacPin_JW_Ref_O2_FD_188567 | JGI IMG/M metagenome (GOLD analysis project Ga0209006, IMG submission 188567) | Forest soil microbial communities from Algoma, Ontario, Canada - Jack Pine, Ontario site 1_JW_Ref_O2 (SPAdes) (version 2) | ecosystem: Environmental > Terrestrial > Soil > Boreal... | reverse complement strand
TGGAACACGCGTTATTTCACCAACGTCGATTACCTGATTGCGCGGGCCAACTACTATGGCATTTGCGTCTTTGCCTATCCCTTGTATGACGGTTCCTCGGGAGAGGTCAACTGGTACACGCAGATGGAGGGCAATCCCACCACCAATCTTTGGCAATTCGGAGCGTTCATCGGCGCGCGTTATGCCAGCTACCCCAACATCGTCTGGATCGGCGGGGGCGACTATAACGAGCCCAATGCACCGGCTGGCTCCCTGTGGAACTACATCGCGCAGGGCATTGCGTCGGCGGACACCAATCATCTCATCACCGCCCAGGCTGGACGACCCTCGTCGGCAAGCTATTACAGTGCGTTTATCACGCTAAACGATACTTATCCAAGCTGCTATAATTACATCCAATCGCTCGCCAATTACCAAGCCACTCCGGTCATGGCCTCATTTTGCCGGGAGCCGTACTATGAGTATCGCACGGATGTGTGTGGGCTTTCTGTGGTCACGCCGCTCAATTGCCGCCAGTTTGATTATTGGGCGGTCTTGAGCGGTGACATGGGATTCTTCTGGGGCAATGAAGAGCAATGGCCTTTCACCAACGGCTGGCAAGGACAGATGTTCGACACCGCTTCGACGACCATTCCCTACATTGGCCAGTTGATGACCAACCGCCTCTGGTACAACTTCGTGCCCGATGCCAACCACACCGTTGTCACCAGCGGTTACGGCACCAGCGGCACGATCGATTACGTCACCACGGCTAGAGAGTCGCACGGATACACGGTCGTTTCTTATTTCCCGCAAGATCAAATGACCGCGACCGTGGCGATGACGAATATTGCGGGAACGACAGCCGACGCTTGGTGGTATAACCCAACCAATGGCGTGGCGACGTTTATCGGCGCTTACGCGACGACCGGCACGCAGACCTTCACGCCTGCGAGCACAAGCGATTGGATTCTTGTACTCGACGACGCTGCTCAGAACTATCCGCCTCCGGGCGAGATCAGTTCCGAGACCACGCCCATCTTGAGTTGGACCACCCCTCCCACCATCACTTACGGCACCGCGCTCAGTTCCAGCCAGTTGAATGCCACGGCGAGCGTGCCGGGCAATTTTGCCTACAATCCGGCCAATGGCACGGTTCTTAACGCGGGCACCAGTGTGCTTTCAGTCATCTTCACTCCAACTGACACTGTAGATTACAGCAGCGTGATCGACACGGTAAGCCAGGTCGTCTCTCTCGCGTCCTTGACCGTGACGGCGGCCAACGCGACACGGTCGCGCGGCCAGTCCAATCCGGTCTTCGCCGGCACGATGGCGGGCCTGCAAAACGGTGACAACATAACAGCCTCCTACAGTTGCACGGCCACGGCCGGCAGCCCGGCCGGCACGTATGCCATCACCCCCGCGCTGGTGGACCCGGGTGATCGTCAGACCAACTATATGGTCAGCTTGGTCAACGGTACCCTCACCGTCACACAGCATCATGCGCAAATCGTGTCAAGAATTGAACCGGGAAGCAAAATGTTAGGCATCCAGGCACTTGGGGGCGGCATGTTTCACCTCAGTGTTGCAGGCATCCCCGGCCAGTCATACATCATCCAATTCACAACAGACTTAAACGCTCCATGGCAAACAGTGCAAAGCGTCACGGCTGATAAAACGGGCACAATTTCGCTTGATGTCAATTCGATCTCATCGACCGGCTTCTATCGTTTTTTGCAGTAGGCCTGTTGGGCATTTCAGTTGGTCTTTCGCCGGAGTGTTAAGGTCCATGCACGCGATGGGAATATAAAGAGCTCTAAGTTGATTTTTTATTGCCCATAGATCATGCTCTCTTGAAATGATTTACGCCTTAACGAAGCGCCGCGCAGGCTGGTTCTCTTTCTTGCGCGTCTCCGTGCCTGGATGCGTCGCCGCCCTGTCCGTCGCTTGCGCCAATCTTCTTAACGCCCAGTCGAACGGCGCAGACTCTGCCTCCGGCGTGGTAATCTCGCCACTGATTGACAACACATTGCGGGTGGAGATTAGCGGGCAGCTTTTCACCATCTATCACTATGTGGACGTGCCGCGCCCTTACTTTTATCCCGTGCTTGGCCCGGACGAATTGCCCATGACACGCAAGTGGCCGATGGAGGAGACCAAAGATGAAGAGCACGACCATCCGCACCACCGGGGGCTTTGGTACGCCCACGGCAACGTCAATGGCCTGGACTTTTGGTCGGAGGAAACGAACTTCTGCAAAATTGTGCATGACAAATTTGTGAAAGTTAAGTCGGGCAAGGATGTCGGCATCATTAAAGCCACTGACAAATGGCTCGATCATGCCGGCAACGTCGTTTGCACCGATGTCCGCACGATGCGCTTCTATAATCTGCCCAGCTCAGAACGGATGTTTGACTTCGACATCACACTGCAAGCGCCCCCGGACAAACCGGTCGTCTTCGGCGACACCAAGGAGGGCACCATGGCCACGCGGCTGCCGGAAACCATGCGTCTGAAGCATAAGAAGGGACCGGGCGAGGGCCATATTGTCATGTCCTCTGGGTTGCGCGACGGGGAAACTTGGGGGACACACGGCGATTGGTGCGACTATTACGGTCCGGTGGCCGGCGGCCCCAACGGCCCGGAAACGCTCGGCGTCGCCATCTTTGATCATCCCGATAACCCCCGTCATCCCACGACCTGGCATGTGCGCGACTACGGCCTGTTCGCGGCCAACCCATTTGGCCTGCACGACTTCGAGAAAAAGCCCAAGGGCGCCGGAGACCTGACCATTGCGGCCGGTCAAAGCGTAACCTTTCGCTATCGCTTTTATTACCATCGCGACGACGAGAAACAAGGCGAGGTGGCTGCACATTACGAGAAATACGCGACGGAAAAGCTGCCGCCGGATTAAACCTTAAACTGCAGTGAAAGCCACAGATGAACACAGATGAGCACAGACCTGAAGGAGCCGCAAAGGAGGCAGGATCCACTTTTCGGCTGAACCATTCTTCTCTGAAAGATCGGTGTTCATCTGTGTCAATCTGTGGCTTAATGTTCTTATTGACATCTAACCGCAAAATATAGGCTGAATATGAAAACACTCACCCGTCGTTCTTTTCTTAAACAATCCGCGCTCGGTGCGGGAGTCTTGGGGTGGTCCGCCCGCTCTTGGGCCAGGGTGCCTGGCGCCAATGATGACATTCGGCTGGCCGTGGTCGGCTTTAACGGACGCGGGCAGGAGCATATCAGCGCCTGGACCAAGGCTCCTGGCGTTCGCTTGACAGCTTTGTGCGACGTGGACACTAAAGTGCTCGACGCCGCCGTCACCAAACTCGGTTCAAGCGGCACGACCGTCGAAGCCTATCAGGACATCCGCAAGCTGCTGCAAAGCAAGAATGTGGACGCGATTTCCATTGCCACGCCCAATCATTGGCACGCCTTGGCCTCGATTTGGGGCATGCAGGCTGGCAAGGATGTCTATGTCGAGAAACCGATTTCTTACGACGTTTGGGAAGGCGAGAAAATGGTCGAGGCCGCCCATCGCTACAAAAAAATCGTCCAAGTCGGCACGCAATCCCGTTCCAGCCCCGGACTCAAGGAGGCGGTCGAGTGGGTGCAAAGGGGCAATCTCGGAAAAATTCGCGTCTCGCGCGGACTCTGCTACAAACCGCGCCCCAGCATCGGCAAATCCGAAGGCCCGCAGAAGGTTCCCGCGACGGTGGATTACGATTTGTGGTGCGGGCCTGCGCCTATGACACCTCCCCACCGGCGCAAGTTTCATTACGACTGGCATTGGTTTTGGAATTACGGCGCGGGCGACTTGGGCAACCAAGGCATCCACGAAATGGATGTGGCGCGCTGGTTCCTCGGTGAGAAAACCTTGTCGCCACGCGTTCTGTCCATCGGCGGGCGGCTCGGCTACGAAGACGACGCCGAAACGCCGAACACTCTCATCGCCTTTCACGATTACGAAGCGGCGCCGCTTATCTTCGAGGTTCGCGGCCTTCCGGAAAAGGCCGGCTCCAAGAGCATGGATAAATACAAAGGAGCCGACATCGGCGTCATCATTGAGTGTGAGGGCGGCTATGCGCAGGTGCGCAGTTACTCGGAAGTTTACATCTATGATAAAGACGGCAAAGAGATCAAGCGCTTCAACGAGAAGCCGCCGAGCCATTTTGAAAACTTCATCAGCGCCGTGCGCAGCCGCAACGAAAATGATCTCAACGCCCCCATTCTCGGAGGCCATCTTTCCACCGCGCTTTGCCACACCGCCAACATCTCCTATCGCCTGGGCAGCCATGCCGCGCCCGAGGCCATCCGCGAACAGATCAAAGGCGACGCGGAATCGCTCGCGACCTTCGAGCGCATGACCGAGCACCTCGCCGCCAACAATGTCGATTTGGAGAAAACGCCGGCGACTCTGGGGATGGTTTTGAAAATGAACCCGGGCAATCAGGAGTTTATCAAAGCCAAGAAGGCCAATCATCTGTTGGCCCGCGAACCGCGCGAGCCATTCGTCATCCGCGTGGCTTGACATTACAAGCTTGGCCTCCGCCGGCGTTTTGGATTATTATTTTCGCATGAGAAAGTTGATGATTTTCGCGGCGTTGCTCGCCGCCACAGCGCAACCCGCTTCCGCGCAAGATTTGGCGCCTCTACCCTTGGTCCTGCCGCCGCCCGCCATGAAGGGAACGCCGCAGGCGCTGCCCACCAACACCACCGCCCTGCCTTTGACCTCCGATCCGCGCCCGCCCTTTCTTGCTCCAAAAGGCGTGGTCAACGTCGCCTTGGGCAAGCCCGTTACCGCCAGCGACACCAACCTCATCAATGGCGAACTCAAACAAATCACTGACGGGAAGAAGGAGGCTTTTGAGGAAAATCTCGTGACCTTGCGGCGCGGCTTGCGCTGGGTGCAGATCGATCTTCAGGCCGAATACAAGCTCTACGCGGTTGTTATTTGGCACGACTTCAACATTCCCCTCGTCTATCGCGATGTCATCGTGCAGTTGTCAGACGATCCCGAATTCAAGACCGGCGTGCAGACCATTTTCAATAACGACCAGAAGAACACGGCCGGATTGGGAATAGGGACCGATAGAGAATACTTCGAAAATTCCCTCACCGGTGCCGGAAAATTGATTGACGCCAAAGGCATCCAAGCTCGTTACCTTCGCTGCTACAGCAAAGGCAGCACCGACAGCGCCCTCAATAGTTACATCGAGGTCGAAGCTTTCGGCCTGCCCGGTCAATGAACCGATGGCTGCTGGCGGGCGTGGCCTTGCTGCTGGGCGTCGGGCTGGGTTTGCGCGCGCCTCGGTTGACGCTTCGACCCTTCCACAACGACGAGGGCGTGGGCGCCATGAACTTCAGCCGTCTTTACGTCGAGCACGATTACAAATACAATCCCGACGAGTTCCACGGCCCCACCCTCGCCTACCTGACGCTTCCCGCCGTCTGGCTGCAAGGCGGAGGCGATTTTAATGATTTCACCGAGGCGACTTATCGCAGCGTGACGGTTGCGTTCGGCGCTGTGTTGATTCTCCTGTTGCTGCTCTTGACCCCTGAGTTTGGCCGCGCGCAAACGCTATGGACGGCGGCGTTCATAGCCTTTTCACCCGCCATGGTTTTCTACAGCCGCTATTACATCCACGAGATGTTGCTCGTCTTCTTCACTGCGTGGACTTTCATCTGCATCTGGCGCTACGCCAATTCGGGACGCGCTGCCTGGGCCGTGGCGGGCGGCCTCGGCCTAGGGTTGATGTACGCGACTAAGGAGACTTTCGTCTTTGCGGTGGCAGCCATGATGCTTGCGGTCGGAACTTCCGCGTTGTGGGGAAAGTTTTGCGCTGGCGGCACGGCTAAATTTCAACCGCGATGGAATTGGCGTCACATTGTTGCAGCCTTAGCTGTGGCGATTGTGACCTCCGCTGTCTTTTTCTCCTCCTTTTGCACCAACGCCGCCGGCCCGTTGGACGCGTTGCGCACTTACCTGGTGTGGTTCCAGCGCGCGGGCGGCGCGACGGCGCACGTGCATCCGTGGAATTTCTATTTTGAGCGGCTGCTGTTTTTCCACGTCCACGGCGGCCCGATCTGGAGCGAAGGATTTATCGTGGCGCTGGCGCTGGTTGGGTTCTGCGGCGCGTTGCGCGGAGGGAACTTGCTGATGCGTCTGATCGCGTTCTACACCGTTTGGTTGACACTCATCTACACGGTGCTGCCCTACAAAACGCCTTGGTGCCTTCTCGGTTTTTATCATGGGATGATTTTGCTGGCGGGCGCGGGCGTCGTGCTGCTGTGGGACGCGTGCCGGCCAGCCTGGCTGAAAGCAGCCGCTGCGATCGTGCTGGCCGCCGGTGTCACGCATCTGGGCTGGCAATCCTGGCGCGGCAATTTTGCCGTGGACCCCAAAGGCGTGCCGTATTGTGACAGCGCAAAAAATCCTTACGCTTATAGCCAGACATTGCCCGACGCCCTGCGGCTGGTCACAACCGTCGAAGCTTTGGCGCACGCTTCTCCGCAAGGCAACGCCACCATGATGGAAGTAATGTCGCCGGAAAGTTATTGGCCGCTGCCTTGGTATTTCCGTCGCTTGCTGAATGTCGGTTACTGGGACAAAATTCCCACACAGCCGCCGGCCCCAATCATGATTGTCTCGACGTCCCTCCACGCCGCCTTCGACGAGGGACCGGACAAAACGCACTTGATGGCCGGCTATTTTGAATTGCGGCCCCAAGTCTTCCTGGAGTTGTACGTCGAAACCAACCTCTGGGCCGCCTACGTCAAAACACTGCCGCCGGAGAAGGAATGAAGGTCAAAGCGAATCGGCAGCCACAGAATGACACACATGAATAGATGCCTTACCTGTCACTCATAGTAAAACGAGCTCCAAAATCGGACTTTCGCATCCGTGCTTTTTAGGACTGGCAATCTTTAGCGAATGCCCGTATTCTTTCCAAGTCGAGTCGATATCGCAACCCCAACGAGATTCGGGATGAACGAAACTTTCGCATTTCTGGTTCGGCACGGCACGGTCGTTTTGATCGCCGCGGTCTTCGTCGAACAGATGGGAGCTCCGCTGCCTGCCGCGCCGTGGTTATTTGCCGCGGGTGCACTTGTTGGCACCGGGCAAATGAACGGGTTTATCGCGCTCGGCGCGGCTGCGTTCGGCTCAATGCTGGCCGATGTGATTTGGTTCTATTTGGGGCGTATTTACGGCAACCGTTTGCTGGGTCTCCTCTGCCGCATCTCATTGACGCCAGATACATGCGTGAGGCGGACACAAGATGTATTCACGCGCTATGGGATGCGTGGGATCGTGGGAGCTAAGTTTATTCCTGGCTTGAGTACCTTGGCGCCGCCGTTGGCGGGAGGGTCCGGCATTAGCGTCCATCGGTTCCTTTTCTTCGACGGCTTGGGTTCAGTACTTTACGTCGGATCTTTTCTGCTGGTGGGCGTTCTTTTCAGCCATCAATTGGAGCAGATTATCGCCGCGTTCTCCAGTCTTGGCAGTAGTGCTTTGGCTCTGGTCGCAGGGTTGGTTGCTCTTTACATCGGTTACAAGTACTTCCAGCGCCGCCGCTTATTGCATGAATTGCGAGGGGCGAGAATTACCGTGGACGAACTGCATCTGAAGCAGGAGGCGGGCGAGAACCCTTTAATTCTGGACTTGCGGCCACTTTCGGAACTCGACACCGACCCTCTGCAAATCCGGGGCGCTCTGCACATGGCTATGAACGAAGTTGAAAGCCGCCAGCAGGAAATTCCTCGCGACCGCGACATCGTTCTCTACTGTTCCTGCCCTAACGAGGTGAGCAGCGCGCGAGTGGCGTTGCTGCTGCACCGCAAAGGCATTACGCGCGTCCGGCCTTTGCTGGGAGGAATCGACGCCTGGCGAGAGCGCAAGTACCCGACGGAACCGTGGGTGGTGAAGGCAATGAGCGCTTTGGCCGGCCATCCTGCAAAATTGGAGCAGCATCCTTGAGGACGGTGTTGATTCAGAATGTGACAAAAAACAGGTTGAACACTAGAAAGCAAACTCACGATGAAAGCAAATGCCAGAACAGAGGCCCCCAAGCCAGAATTCGTCATTCGCGTTCACTTGACCGACGGTTCGATTGAGTCCTTCGCCGTCGCGGACGAAGCTGAAGCCGAGAGAATCTGGGATACCATAGAGCCTTCGCGTTTATTCTCCCAACCGCGCCTGGTGCTGGCTGGCGAAAATTCCAAGTCCGTGTTCGCTTCCGCTCAGATTCTGCGGGTGGATTTCATCCAGGAAACCTTTGAGTGCTGGCAATTTCAAGGCGGCTACTCCGACGTCGTCGAATTGTCGGAAAAGGATTTCAAAAAGCACGCGCGTCTGGACCAACCCGCATTCATGGCAAAACGGAAGCACCCCACGCCGGTCGGGGATTTATTGGTCTCATTTCTCAAGTTGCACATGGCAGGGGGCAAGCCCATTTATCTGATGGCTGAATTCCCGGTCAAACTGCCGGCGGAAAGCCAGTCTTTCATGCAATTCCTGTTGTCCAAAGGCGGTTTCCACATGCGCCTGCCCAAGGGCGGAACAGGAGTCGTCAACCTGGCGCATTTGGCGGGCTACACCGCCTATCCGGGTGTGGCGCAGGTTCCGGCCGACACCTGGCTTGCCGAACCCGTCTTGGAAAATGTTCACTAATGACTAATAATAGTCGCACACACTGTTATGCCTAAACCTGTGATTTGGACCGTGGACGACGACCCGGACGTGTTGCGCGCCGTGGAACGCGATCTGCGCCGCCAGTATGGCGACCGCTACAAGGTCATCTCCGCGGATTCCGGCGGTTCCGCGCTTCAAGCCATCCAACAATTGAAATTGCGCAATGAGCCGGTCGCTCTTTTTCTGGTGGACCAACGCATGCCGCAAATGTCGGGCGTGGAGTTTTTGGAACAAGCTATTTTGCTCTACCCCGAGGCCAAACGCGCGTTGCTAACGGCCTACGCGGACACCGACGCGGCCATTCGCGCCATCAATAGCGTCCAAATCGATCATTATCTGATGAAACCGTGGGACCCGCCGGAAGAGCGACTTTATGGGGTGGTGGATGATTTGCTCGATGATTGGCAGGCTTCTTATCATCCGGCGTTTGAGGGCGTGCGCGTGATCGGGCATCGGTGGTCTCCACACTCCAACGAAATCCGCGATTTTCTGGGGCGCAATTTTGTGCCGCACCAGTGGCTTAACGTCGAAACAGACGAGACGGCGAAGCAGCTTCTCAACACGACTGGAGGCGGAGTTTCGTCGTTGCCCGTGGTTGTATTTGCCGATGGATCATTCCTGAGCAACCCTCCTATCGCTGATGTCGCGCGCAAGCTGGGATTGAAAACCAAAGCGGAATTTCCCTTCTACGACCTCGTCGTTGTTGGCGCGGGTCCGGCAGGACTGGCGGCTGCTGTTTATGGAGCGGCGGATGGGCTACACACCTTGCTTGTTGAACGAGAGGCACCCGGCGGGCAGGCCGGACGTAGTTCGCGCATCGAAAACTATCTCGGATTTCCCGTCGGGCTGAGTGGCTCGGATCTGGCCCGGCGCGCCGTGGCGCAAGCACGGCGTTTTGGTGTCGAAATTCTCGCGCCGCAAGAGGTCAAACGCGTGCGAATCGAAGGACCAGCGCGTGTGCTGACGCTCGAGGACGGTGCGGAGGTCGGTTGCCGGGCGCTCCTGATCGCCACCGGGATCGCTTTTAGGAAGTTGGAGGTGCCCGGTTTGGAGAAGCTTAATGGCGCGGGCGTTTATTACTATGCCCCCATGTCCGATGCTTTTTCTTACCGCGACGGCGATATCTACATCGTGGGCGGCGCGAATTCAGCGGGCCAGGCCGCCATGTATTTTTCCAAATTTGCCCGCCAGGTCACGCTGGTGGTGCGCGGCGGCTGCCTCTCGGCCACCATGTCGCAATACCTGGAAAATCAAATCGCCGCCACAAAAAATATTGCCATCAGATTCAACTCCAATGTCATCTCGGCGACAGGCGATAATCGATGCGAAAAAATCACCATTCTTGACACAAAAACATGCTTGGAGGAGACAGTGCCGGCCAGCGCGTTGCTGATCTACGCGGGCGCCATCCCCCGCACCGAATGGCTGGCCGGAGTGGTCGAGCGAGATGAGCAAGGTTACTTGATTTCCGGGCAGCACCTGATCCGGGAAGGACGGCGGCCGGCCGGATGGACGGCGGATCGCGATCCATTTTATCTTGAGACCAGTGTGCCGGGAATATTCGTGGCTGGCGACGTTCGGCATCGCTCCGCCAAAGGCGTCACTTCGGGTGTCGGCGAAGGCGCCATGGCGGTGAAACTCGTGCATGAATATTTAGACCTCTTATAGCCATGGACCAAGCTACTCTCCAACAAGTTCGCGCCACTCCTCTTTTTGCCGGATTGACCGATGCGCAACTGGAGTGCATCGAGCCCGGTGAAGTCATCGAGCTGCCACGCGGAACAGTGCTGGTGGCCGATGGCGATCGCTACCCATATTTTTTTGTAGTGCTCGAAGGCGAAGTTCGGATCGTGCGCGACTATGATAAGCAGACCATTCTGATGGCGGTCCTCAAGCCCGGTACCTTCACAGGTGAAATTACCTTGTTGTTGGACATTCCCTGGATCTCCACGGTCCGGGTGGCAAAGCCGGCTCGGCTTTTCCGACTCGACCAGGACAATTTCTGGCGGATGTTGAGCATGTGCCGTTCCGTGGCAAAGGAAGTATTTCAATCCGCAGCCAGCAAAATGCGGAACTTGGAGGGCTACTCCCAACAGCGGGAGAAGCTGGCCTCTCTGGGAACCATGGCGGCGGGTCTGGCCCACGAACTGAACAACCCGGCCTCGGCCGCCCGCCGGGCGGCGACACATTTGCGTGAAACCTCGGATAGGGCGCAATGCCTCCTTTGTGAGCTTTCCGAGATCCTCCAGAATGACCAATGGCACGATCTTGCGCACGCCTCGCAAGAGGCCGAGGAACGACTCGATCGCGCCCCTGTGCTTGATAGCATCGAGCGCAGTGATCGCGCCGACAAAATCGCGACCTGGCTCCAAGCCCGCGGTGTTGCAATGGCCTGGGAGCTCGCGCCGACCTTCGTCAGCGCCGATGTGGATATTCCATGGTTGGAAGAATCGCTGGGCAAATTACCGGCTGCAAGCCATGCGGATGCTTTGGGCTGGCTGGAATCGCGCTTGAATTTAAAATTGCTGCTGAGCCAGATCGAGCAGAGCACCGGACGCGTTGCCGAATTGGTCAAGGCTATGAAGGACTATTCTTACATGGGGCAATCGCCAATGCAGGAGGTGGACATTCACGACGGCATCGAGAGCACCCTGACGATGCTCGGCCACAAATTGAAAAACGTGACGCTCAACCGGGCCTACGATCGTTCGATTCCGCGCATCACGGCGTATGGCAGCGAACTTAACCAGGTTTGGACCAATCTGATTGACAATGCCATTGATGCGGTCAATGGGACCGGCAAGATCTGCATTGGCACCTGTCACGAGGACGATCAATTGGTCGTTGAAATCGTGGATAACGGTTCCGGCATTCCCCCGGAAGTTCAGTCGCACATGTTCGAGCCTTTTTTCACCACCAAACCCATTGGTTCCGGCACTGGGCTTGGCCTGATCATCAGCAACCGCATCGTGGCCGACCGGCATGGCGGAGAGATCGAATTCGAATCCAAGCCTGGCGAAACCCGGTTCAAAGTCCGGCTCCCGATCAACCGCAAACAATCGAATGGAAACCTTGCCGCCAAAGCCGCAGACGGAGTGTGAGTCCAACGTGCAGCTCGGCCCGGATGGCCTTGCTCGCGTTGTGCTCAAGGGGCGCCTAAGCACGCGGACGGTTGTGGATTGCTGGCGCAGTCTGGAGCTGGCCTTGCGCGACGCGCACGTCAAGACACTCGAAGTGGATGTGAGCGGCGTTGATTTCTGCGGCGGCGCCGGCTTCGCTCTCCTCAGGTATTTGAACATGGGCAGAATGACACAGGGGGCGAAGGTTACTGTGGTTGGGTTGGCGGCGGGATTTCAAACGCTTTTTGAAGGCTTCACCGCCCAGGATTACGACGCATTCCATCCGCAGCCTCAAAAGAGCAGCCATCCTCTGGTGGAGGACGCCGGCCATGCGACCAGGCAATTGCTCACAGATTTGCGCGACCAAGTGGACTTTCTGGGAGGCGTCGCCGCGAACCTTCCTCCTTCGCTCATTAATCCAAAGCGCATGCGATGGCCGGAGGTGCGCCACGTGTTCGAGCTTGCCGGAGCCAACGCCGTCCCCATCGTCTCGCTCGTCAGTTTGCTGCTGGGCTTCATCATCGCCTTCGAGTCAGCTCAGCGACTCGCCGAATTTGGCGCGCAAATTTATGTCGCCAATACTATCACCGTGGTCATGGTCCGGGAAATGGGGCCGCTGATGACGGCCATCCTGCTCGCGGGCCGGTCGGCTTCGGCCTTCGCGGCCGAGATCGGGACCATGAAGGTCAACGAGGAATTGAACGCGCTGGAAACTTTGGGACTCAGCCCCATCCGCTTTCTGGTGGTGCCGCGCCTCATGGCCGGCGTCATGGTGGCGCCGCTGCTGACCTGTTACTCCATACTCATGGGCGTGGTGGGTGGAGCATTGGTTATGCTGGGGTTGGGTTTCTCGCTGAGGCTCATCCTCCACCAAATGGCTTTGAGCGTTCACCTGAGTGATCTAACGGTGGGAATGGAGAAAGCGGTGGTGTTCGGCATCATTGTCTCCGGCATTGGATGCTGGCGCGGATTGCAAACGGAGCAGGGGCCAAGTGCAGTCGGTCTCTCCACTACCCGGGCGGTTGTGACCAGCCTCCTGCTTATCATCGTGGCCGACGCCTGTTTCTCGACCATCTCCTACTTTCTAAAATGATGAATGAGCAGGATGAAATCGTGGTTTCCGCCAAAGACCTGACACCTTGTAAAATGGTGAACGAGTCGGACGACATAGTGATTTCGGTCAAAGACCTGAGCATTGGTTACGGCGAGAGGGTCATCCTCGAGAAAGTCAACTTTCAGGTCAAGCGTGGAGAAGTATTCGTCATCCTGGGCGAATCGGGTTGTGGCAAAAGCACGCTGATGAAGACCATGATCGGGCTTTATCCGCCTCAGTCGGGCGAGGTGTGGATCGAGGGTGGAAATCTAGTGGCGGCACAAGGTGATGATAGGTTGCGGCTGCTGCGTAAATTTGGGGTCATGTATCAAAGCGGCGCGCTCTTTGGCTCGATGAACGTCCTTGAAAATGTGCGTCTGCCGCTCGACGAATTCACGGAACTGCCCGAACCATTAAAGGAATTGGTGAGCCTGGCCAAGTTAAAATTAGTGGGCCTCGGCAATGCGGCCAACAAAATGCCTTCCGAGTTGAGCGGCGGCATGCAGAAGCGAGCCGCCATCGCCCGTGCCATGGTCATGGATCCGGGGATTCTGTTCCTGGACGAACCTTCCGCTGGCTTGGATCCCATCACATCGGCTGGGATCGACCTCCTGATCTCCGGGCTGTCTCACCATTTCGGCATCACTTTCGTTATTGTGTCCCATGAATTGGCCAGCATTTATGCGGTCGCAGACCGCGTCATCATGGTTGACTGTCAGACTCGGGGGATTGTCGCGCAGGGAAAGCCCGCCGAGCTTCGTGACAGCGCGACCGATCCGTGGGTGCATCGCTTCTTCAATCGCGAAGCTGATGCCAGTCATTCGGTAGAACCAGCCTAAAGATAAATGAGCGCTAAAACCAATAATTTCAAACTTGGTCTGTTCACCCTTTTTGGGCTTGGCCTGCTCGCCACGGGCGTTCTGGCCTTCGGCACCTGGAGCTCCTTCGAAAAGAAAAGCTTGTTTGAAACCTATGTGCCGGGCGATGTCAGCGGCTTGTCGGTCGGCGCGGCCGTTGAATTTCGCGGTGTCCGCGTGGGCAAAGTCACGCACATCGGTTTTTCCTGGAACGAGTACAAGGACAGCCAGCCGGGATGCGTCGTGGTGGTCTTCGAGATGAAAGATGATGCCTTCGTGACGCCCATGGGAGACGACTGGCACCAGCAGCTTCAAACCGCGGTGGATCGTGGTTTGCGCGCCCGCATTAAAGCGCAAGGGGTTACTGGCACTTGCATCGTTTCGCTGGAGTACCTGGATGCGGCCGAAAATCCTATCATGAAATATTCGTGGACGCCCAAGCGTACTTTTATTCCCTCGGCGCCCGGATTGTTCGGAGAGTTGCTCGTTTCCCTGCAGAGAGCCCTGCGTCGCTTGGATCGTCTCGATATCAGCGCGCTGAATCAGATGGCTCAAACGGATCTAAAGAGCGTGAACCGCGTGTTGGAGAAAGTCGAGCGGGTGGACTTCGAAAACCTTAGCACCAATGCCACGGCGCTCCTCACCAATGCCAGCGCTCTCCTCGTGGATGCACGGCGAAGCACTGCAAAACTCGACAATTTCATCGACGACACGGATGGCACAGTGAAAAAAATGCAGTTGGAGAAATTGACAAAGGATGCGGATGTGCTGGTGGAGCAATTGCAGGATACGATCAGCAAACTTGAGCCCGGTTTGACGAGCGTGGATTTCGATTCCTTGAATCAAACGCTTATCAAGGCACGCCAAGCCATTCAGAACATGAACGACGTGCTTGATGAATTGAAAAAATATCCCTCGGGTTTTATTTTCGGGCGACCGCCGCCCCGGCTCAAGGAGGTTCAACCTGCTAACAAATGACGATCTATGATCATTCATAACACCGTGAGAGCTATTCTGTTAGCCGCCGTTTGTTTGTTGACTGGATGCTTGGCGCGTCCACATTTGGACCCGCAAACGTTCATTTTCGCGCCGCTGCCGCCTTCGGCGCCCAAAGCTGCGCCAAGCGGTCGCGCGCTCGGCATTCGCACTCTACAAGTCGCCGCGCCGTTCGAGGACCGGGCGTTCGTTTATCGCACGGGTGATTTCTCCTACGAGCATGATCCCTACGCGGAGTTTATGGTGCCACCGGCAGAAGGGCTCGTCGGCCCGGTTTGTAGCGGGATGCGTGGAGCCGGCGTCTTCCGTGCCGTGGAAGAAGCCGGCAGTGCGTTCAAACCGGACACGCTGGTGGAAATCCAGGTCAGCGAAATGTACGGCGACTTCCGCCCGGCGGAAAACGCCAGCGCAGTCCTGGCCATGCGTTTTGAATTCTTTGACGCTCCTCATGGCACTCCAGGCAAAGCTATTTTGCAACGGGAGTACGAACGCAAAATCCCGCTGAAAGCACGAACCGCAGACGCACTCATCGATGGTTGGAATCAAGGATTGGCCCAGATTCTCGATTCCGCCATGCTTGACTTCGGGCGAGGTGATGTGAGCGCTGCCAAGCCGTGATATGACCCGTCCGTTCGAACACGGGAGTTCGATTCTTTGTGCGCGTTCCCAGGCGGGCTAACTGCGTGCGAGCGTAAGTTCCATTTTCAAATTGTCTTGAGCAACGCACCGATGATTGAGGGTGCATTGACCCTAAGCCCCGACACAAATTTGGATCACGCCGACACCGTCCTGCTCCGCGCCAGAACGCCGATGGAATAGGCGATGTAGTAGCCTGCCAATAGCCCAAAGACACACAAGGTCAGCGGACTTTGCATCAAGGCGGGCGGCTGAGTTGGATTGTGCGAAATATCCGAAAGCACAACCAGGCGATAAACCAACCGCCCCGCTAGCAGAATTGTCAGCGCGCCGCCTATGTAGGGATTCGGTGTATAGAAGCGGCCCTCGGCCGTCGATTCAAATCTCGTCAGACTCAATCCCAGGAAAGCCAACGGCACGCCCAACGCCAGTCCGCCGCCTAAACCGAGCAGAAGGCGTTGATTCATCGTCATGGCGAAGACCGCCAGCGCCAAAGTCACGACGGCGTAAATGACGATGCGGGTTACGAGGCGCTTAGGTTGCAAGGTCTGCCGCCCAATATTCCGGCGCATGCGGCCATACATCCTCAGCGCGACCACGCCCACGACGACGACCGGCAGGAGATTCGTGGAATTTACCGGCGACATATTGCGTGGCGATAAACTGAAATTGCGGAATCCATGTGCGGGGAACAGCGTATTCAAATTGACCGCCGCCGGGCAAGTCCGCAGTTGGACACCGTTGCCAATGGCGCTGCAGGGAACGGTTTGATACAATTTGCCGCATCGATGTCACGGCGCATCCTCATTGTTCCCGACAAGTTCAAAGGCAGCTTGACTGCGCGGCAGGCGGCAGAAGCCATCGCTCGCGGTTGGCGCAAGGCGCGCCCCAAGGATTCCCTCGACTTGCTGCCCATGAGCGACGGCGGCGACGGCTTCGGCGAAGTCTTGAGCGGTTTGCTTGGCGCGCGCAGGCGCAGCGCAATGACGCTCGACGCCGCGCATCGTCCTCTGCGCTGCGTTTGGTGGTGGGCGAAAGCCGATACGGCGATTATCGAATCGGCCAAAGTCAACGGTCTGGCGATGTTAGCTGAAAACGGATTTCACCCGTTCCAGCTTGATACTTTCGGACTTGGAAAAGTTTTGCGAGCGGCGGACAAGGCAGGGGCGCGGAAATGCGTGATCGGCGTCGGCGGCAGCGCGACCAATGACGGCGGATTCGGCCTGGCTCGTGCGCTGGGCTGGAAATTTTTCGGTCACCACGCCGGGGAATTGCACGAATGGTGGCAATTAAGCGCGTTGCAGGAAATCCGTGCGCCCTCCACGCCGCTACGATTGCGTCTAGTCGTCGCCGTCGATGTTCGGAACCCGCTGCTGGGGCCGACTGGTTGCTCGCGCGTTTACGGTCCGCAAAAAGGTCTGCGTAGTGAATATTTAGACTTGACTGAGAAATGTCTCGCCCGCTTGGCGGCCGTGTTGCACGAGCGGCACAAACTCGGCGACGCCAATGCTCCTGGCGCGGGCGCAGCGGGCGGCTTGGGTTTTGGTTTGAGCGCGTTCGCGGGGGCCAGGATCGAGTCCGGATTTGATTTGTTCGCGCGCTACGCGCAATTGGAGAAACGCATCCGCGCGGCGGACATCGTCATCACAGGCGAAGGGGCGATGGATGAGCAGACGCGGATGGGAAAAGGAGTCGGCCAAATCGCCCGTTGCTGCGCCAGTCGTGGTGTGCCGTGCATGGGATTGGCGGGGGTGGTTGAGAAATCGGTCCGGGAGAGCGAACTTTTCACGCACGCGCACGCCTTGACGGAAGTGGCGGACTTGCCTCGCGCCCATAGCGAAGCGGCACGTTGCCTGG